>FLNU01002348.1_pt1 | contig 30645 bp, 28 predicted proteins | sample 1140361 | NCBI WGS metagenome assembly FLNU01 (sample SAMEA3878206, study PRJEB12797) | bioreactor metagenome | biome: Moose rumen | place: Sweden | collected 2011-10 | reverse complement strand
TTGAATGTGTCAGCGGAGATTTTGACGGGTTTCACTAAGTTGCGTCACTCAATGGAAGAGACTATGAAGTCCACTGATGCTCGTACCGCAGAGTTTATGCAAGAGTTTAAGGCTGCATACGATGAAACACCTGCAAAGTATGAAGATTGGTGGGCTATAGCGCAGGCTGTGCGCGAAAAGTCGAATGAGTTTTATGACTATATCGACCATTTCAAGTTGGATATAGTCAATATGATTGACGGTACTAACTGGTCAAGTATGGAAGAGTGTGAGGCAAGTGAGAAAGGTTTCCAAGGAAATGGTGATACAAATAAGCCTCAACAATATGCAGAGCAGATGTCTGCCGACGGTAGCGGAAAATCGAACGAGGACAGATTCAAAGAGAAGATGGACGAGTTCCGCACATACATTACAGAAGCAGAGTCTGAATGTTTAGTTAACCGTATCAACGGCGATCCGAAGTTCAAACATGAGTGGGAGTTGAAGCAAGACATGATGAACAATATGTTCTCGACTGACGATGTGATGAACGAGGAGCACGAGATGATTAGTTTCCAGCGCTCTACTTTCCACGAAATGCCTGCGGGTGCTACACTTGCCCTACTTGCAAAGTATCAGAGTGATATTCGCGTTGTAGAGAATGACCTTATTAACTTCATGTATGCTGCTGCGGGAAAATCGAAAGTATCCGTCAACCAGATTTCGGCACTTGTGATGCCCGTCAATGGTGAATATGTCATGCAAGGTCAGCGTTATCGTGCTCGTATAGTGTCGGCGATGATTGATACCAACGACGTACCGAAGGTCTTTATCAATGGTCAGCAGATTGACGAAGATGGTTATTATGACGTGGCAGCAACATCTGTAGGGCAGCAGACCTATCACGGATATATGCTCGTGACAGGTGATACAACCAAGTATGATTTTACGGGTCATTATACAGTAGGTGCTCCCTCGGCTACCGTTTCGCATACTGAACTTAATGTGATGTATCGCGGTTACTCGAATGTATTCTCTGTATCAGTGCCCAGTGTCGGTGATGATAAGGTGAAAGTTACTTGTGCTGCTGCTACGCCGCAAAAGACGCGTGACGGTTGGGTAATCAATCCTCCTTTGAAATCTCCGGACGAGACATTTATTGAGGTGTTTGCCGAGATTGACGGGAAGATGATGTCGATGGCGAAGATCCCATATCGCTTGAAGAATCTTCAGACTCCTGACGCATACTTCCAAGTGGACGACAATACAATGTTGGACGGTGAGACACCTGTATCGGCTGCTCAGATGACCAAGTCAACCGGCAGAGTGGTGGCAAGTTATGGTGCTGATGCCGTTATTCAAGCCAAGTTTAAGGTAACAGGATTTACCGTTCGTTTGGCAAGTGGTAAGATGATATCGGTTAAAGGTGACAAACTTGACGCAGCCGCCATTAAGGATATCAAGAGTCTGAAGTCAAAGAGTATGTTCAAGATACAGGATATTCAGGCAGTTAGTTCGGAAGGCGAGCAGAAGAGATTGCGTTCTCTTTCATTCACCTTGAAATAATTTGATTTGAATATTAATCTTTCGCAAGTTAAAAGTCCGTTCATAGAACAACTGTTGTAGGTGACGGAACAATGATAATTGTGCTAAAAAACAAGAATATGAGAAAATCAAGAATAATAATTGCATTTCTACTGACAGTGAGTGTCGGAGTTAGTGCTCAACATAAGATTAACTCTTTCTTTGAGAAGAACGGAACGGTTCGTTTAGAAACGCAGGAGTTAGTTGACTCGTCTGACTCGCTTGCTTCCATCTTCCATCGCGCTGATGATGTTGTATGGTCGAGGGTGGTTTATCGAATTATAGATATGCGTTATAAGCAGAATTATCAGTTGTATTTTCCGACAAATGCCGATGATCCTCAGTATCGTAATATGCTCAAAGTTATTTGTGATGCTATTATTGAGGGGCTGCCTGTCTATGCGAAGCCTAACTATACAGACATCACTCCTCACTTTGAGTTTGAGCCGATGGATAGGCGTTCAGTGATAGGTCAGTTGAATAACGATGAGAATCACGAGATTCCCGAAGATGAAGGCGGTTTGGCCGGGTATGATCAGTTGCTTATCAACTGGGACTCAATAGAAGATGTAATGCATTTTAACAGCCACGCTTTTACTCCGTTCGTAGCTAAGCAGTATAAGTATCTCATCCAAGAGATTGTATTCTTCGACAAGCATTACTCTCGCCTCTTCTCAAAGATTATCGGTATTGCTCCTCTTTATATCAACCCGTACGAGATAACAGAAGAAACACCTATCCACGAGGCTCTTTATCAGAATATCTTGTTCTGGATAATATACGATGATCTTCGTCCGTTCTTGGCTCGGCAGTATGTCATCCCGCAGTCTAATGATATCAAGCGTGTAACCTTTGAGCAGTTCTTCGCGCAGAAACTCTATTCTTCATATCTTATAGGTGATAGCAATATGTACAGCCGTATGTTTGCCGAGTATGCCGATAAGGCTGCGTTGGAAGCAGTAGGAGTGCCGAGTGAAGGTGGAGAAGCCGGCGGCGGAGAAGCAGAGGAAGGTGAGGAAGCGGAAGAAAACGAGGAGACGGGAGAAGGTGATGAAGAAGGCAGTGAAGAAGGCGGAGGCGCGGCAGCGACAGAAGAGGAAGTGAAGGTTGAGAGTCCGCTGAAGAAGCGTGTTGAGATAGAGCTGAAGCGTGAGCAACAGCGTGTTCAGAATGAGTTGATGGATTTCGAACAAGACTTGTGGGAGTATTAATATAGAGAAAATATCTTGCAATGGTGCAAAGCAAAAAGGGGGACGCGGTCTTTGCTCCGCGCCTCTCTTTTTTAAGATTTAGTAAACAACAAATATTGAGGTTAAAAGAGCGTTATGTCAAAGCGTAAACATCGTTTTTTTAATACATATCTTACAGCGACGATATCGGTGGCGTTAGTGCTTCTGTTAGTGGGGTTGGAGTGCGTCATTGCCCTTGGCGCAACATCGTTGTTAGAGAGGATAAAAGAGTCAACGGTAGTAACGATGGTGCTTTCCGATGATACTACTTCTGCCGACTCGTCGAGAGTTGTGAGAATACTGAATGTCGCTCCGTTCTGCCGTTCGTATGAGTATATATCAAAGGAAAAAGCCCTTAAAGAGCATATTGAGAATCTGGGCGAAGATCCTACGGAGTTTCTCGGTTATAATCCTCTGAGGGCTGCTTTTGAGGTTAGGATAGCTTCCGATTATGTGCAGCAAGACAGTCTTGAGCGGATCGCCGCTAAATTGGGCAAGTATGAGTTTGTGGAGAATGTAAGTTATCCGCGTGCAGTGGTAGGCTTTTTCAGCAGAAATATAGGTACACTAACTTGGGTGTTATCCGGTGTTGCTGTTATTCTGCTGATTATCTCTATAGTCTTGGTCGTTAATACTATTCGCCTGACTGTTTATTCTCGTCGCTTCAGTATTCATACGATGAAGTTAGTAGGTGCCACACCTTGGATAATTAAAGGTCCGATAGTGAGAAAGAGTATGCGTATGGGATTGTGGGCAAGTCTGCTTGCTTTGGCACTGCTTGCTGCGGTGGTGTATTATTGCCATTATAGTTTAGGATTATGGCTGTTGCCTCTCACTTGGCAGAATGTGGCGATAGTGTCCGCTGTCGTGATTTTGTCGGGTTTGCTCTTCACCTTCTTTGCATCCGTCTTTGCCGTGAATAAGTATATTAGAATGAAGACAGACGACTTGTATTTTGTGTAAAACAATTCTGTATTTTTCGGATTTTCTACCTGTTCTATTTTTTACGGATTTCTTTCTAATTTTAAATTTTTAAGAGATGAAATATAATTTACCGAAACTTAACTTGATACTGATTGCTATCTCGTTCGTTATTATTATAATAGGTTTTTGCCTTATGGTAGGTGAGCCGAGCGGTGCAACGGAGTATAACCCCGATATATTTTCTTTCAGGCGAATAACCGTTGGTCCGATGATTTCGCTTTTCGGCTTTGTGATGATGGTTTTTGCCATTTTGTTCAAAAAAAGAAAATAGTCGAAGGTCAGGGCAGATCTCTAAAGTCGAAGGTTAGGGTAGAGTCTTAAAGTCTAAAGTCGAAAGTCATTCGCATTTTCTCTTATGTCGTGGTTTGAAGCATTAATATTAGGTGTGTTGCAAGGTCTGACGGAGTTTTTGCCGGTCAGCAGTAGTGGTCATTTGGAGATTGGTCAGGCGTTGCTCGGGACAGCGAGTGAGGATAACTTGATGTTCACAGTGCTATTGCATGTTGCGACGGTATGCTCAACTCTTGTTATTCTTTGGAAAGAGGTATGGAGACTGCTAAAAGGCACTTTTACAACAACGAAGTGGAATGAGGAGAAAGATTATGTGGCGAAGATTCTGGTGTCGATGATTCCGGTTTTTATTGTCGGGATGTTCTTCAAGGATGAGGTTGAAAATTTCTTTGGCAGTGGTTTGCTGATTGTCGGAATATGTCTTCTCATTACGGCTTGTTTGCTCTGTTTGTCGGAGGTATTGACAAAGCGTCGCGGAGGCGATGGGCATGAGGTGAGTTATATAGATTCAATCATAATAGGTTGCGCCCAAGCGATAGCCGTATTGCCGGGCTTGAGTCGTTCAGGAACGACGATTGCTACCGGGTTGCTATGCGGCGTGAAGAAGGAGTCGGTGGCGCAGTTCTCCTTCCTAATGGTGCTTATCCCTATTCTCGGCGAGTCGTTTCTTAATCTTTTGGATATACTGAAAGGTGAGGTTATCTTTCAGTCAATAGGAATAGTGCCGGCTGTTGTTGGTTTTGTGGCGGCTTTTGTAACGGGTTGCGCTGCCTGTAAGTGGATGCTTGGCATCGTCCGCCGCGGTAGGTTGACGTGGTTTGCATTATATTGCGCCGTGGCGGGTGTTTTCGCCATCGCATATGAGTTGATAAAGTAATTTTGGAAGATTTAGATTATATTGCGGGGGCATTGTTGCCTGTTAATAAACCTTTGGGTTGGACATCTTTCGATGTTGTGGGTAAGATACGGTGGTTGCTGTGCAGGCGTTTAGGAATAAAGAAACTGAAGGTTGGTCATACAGGAACACTTGACCCGTTGGCAACGGGAGTGGTGGTCGTCTGCACGGGCAGGAAGACGAAAGAGATAGATGCATTGCAGCAGCATGTAAAAGAATATGTGGCGACACTGCAACTCGGAGCGACAACGCCATCGTACGATTTAGAGAAGCCTATTGATAAGACATACCCGACCGCACATATTACTCGGTCGCTGATAGACGAAGTGTTGCCGCGTTTCAGGGGTGAGATATGGCAGGTGCCGCCCACCTTTTCAGCCGTTAAGATCGACGGCAAACGCGCTTACGAATATGCTCGCAAAGGCGAGGAAATAGATATAAAACCCAAACTGCTCGTGATAGACGAGTTGGAAGTGCTGTCGTTTGATGCCGCATCGATGCGACTTACATTGAGGATAGTATGTTCCAAGGGGACATATATCCGTGCTTTGGCACGCGATATGGGTGAGGCTCTCGGCTCGGGAGCGCATCTCACTGCCCTATGCCGCATGAGAGTGGGGGATATACGATTAGAAGACTGCTACTCAATAGAGCAGATCGAAGAAATGTTAAAACTAAAACAATAGCATAGATGAAACTATCTCAATTCAAATTTAACCTTCCGACGGAGTTGATAGCGCAGCATCCGTTGCCTTATCGTGACGATTCTCGCCTTATGGTTTTGCATAGGAAGACGGGGGCAATAGAGCATAAGATGATGCCCGACTTGATATCCTATTTTGATGAAGGTGATTTGTTCGTGTTTAACGATACCAAGGTCTTCCCTGCCCGTTTGTTTGCAACGAAGGAGAAGACTAATGCTCGCATTGAGGTATTCCTCTTGAGGGAATTGAGCCATGAGAATCGTTATTGGGATGTGTTGGTTGACCCTGCTCGTAAGATAAGAATCGGTAATAAGTTGTTCTTCAGCAACGATAGTTCTATCGTGGCTGAGGTTATTGATAACACCACTTCTCGCGGCAGAACAGTTCGTTTTTTGACCGACTATAACAATGATGATTTTGTGGATCATCTGTATGCTCTCGGTGAGACTCCTCTACCTAAGTATATTCAGCGTGTATATGAGAACACGGAGACAGATGAGGAGTCGCGCAAGCAGTTCGATATTTCTCTTCGTGAGCAGCGTAAGGAGGACAGAGACCGCTATCAGGCTATCTTCGCCAAGCATATAGGTGCCGTGGCGGCCCCCGCTGCGTGTCTGCACTTCTCGAAGACAATACTGAAACGCTTGGAGATTAGGGGCGTGGATATGCAGTTTATCACTTCGCACATGAGTTTGGGTAACTTCAAGTCGGTGGATGTGGAAGATCTGACTAAGCATAAGGTTGATTCAGAGCAGATTTTCATATCTCAGTCGGTGTCGGATGCAGTAGATAGGGCGCATGCAGGCAAGCATCGTATTTGCGCAGTTGGTACGGAGATAATGCGAGCATTGGAAACGGTGGCAGGAACGCAAGGGCAAGTGCCGCCATTCACGGGTTGGACAAATAAGTTTATCTATCCGCCGTACGATTTTGCTGTCGCTAATGCCTTCTTCGTAAATATGTATATGCCTCAGTCGTCGCAACTCATTCAGGTAGCTGCCTTTGCGGGGTATGAAAACACTATGGCGGCATATAAGGAGGCGGTGAAAGAGGAGTATCGTTTTGGTGATTATGGCGATGCGATGTTAGTGGTGGACTAAAAGTTAGTGGTTAACTAAAAAAAGTATTTTTTTTCTTGTGAGAGTAAGAAAAAAGCAGTAATTTTGCATTTAGTTTCGCTTGCGTCTCTCGCCGAGCAGTCGAAGAATACATGAAGTACGATGTACGAAGTACGAAAGTGCTACGTTCGGAGACGTTCTCTACTACCAGAACGTTCGGAGACGTTCACTACTTTCGATGAGCGTTTGAGGTGCATACGCAAAGCGGGTAATAATCCCGTGAGGGATAATAAATTGTTATAACAATGGATCTTATTAAGATTGCAGAAGCGGCGTTTGCCGGTGAGAAGAAAGAGTTCCCTGCATTTAAGGCGGGTGACACAGTGACGGTTGCCTACCGTATCAAAGAGGGTAACAAGGAGCGTATTCAGGAGTTCCGCGGTGATGTTATCAAGGTCAGTGGCGGAGATGGTCAGAAACGTTTTACCGTTCGTAAGATGTCAGGAAATGTGGGTGTAGAGAGGATTTTCCCGCTCGATTCTCCTTTCATCGATTCTATTACCGTTAATAAGTATGGTAAGGTTCGCAGAGCGAAACTTTATTATCTTCGCAAACGTACAGGTAAGAAAGCTCGTATTCCGGAGCGTATTATCAAAAAGTAAGAGTCGCGGCATACGCTTCATACGAGGCACAGGAGTGCCTCGCTACTACAGAAATGCCGTGTGCAAAGCACCTAAGTTGGAGCGGACCTTGTGTTCGCTCCTTTTTTTAGATAAAGTGTTTGCTTCTTTTGTAAAGCAAAGGAGAGTACCGAAGTCGGTACTCTCCTTTGCTTAGCGGATATTTAGTTTCTTGCGGATATCTTTAGGGATGGCATTTTTATGGACGAGGACATCGTTGGTTTTGTAAGCCATGAAGGCGCGAGAAATATACCAGATGCCGTGGTAGTCGCTTCGTTGCGTTCCCCAAGAGTTCTTTACCATATAGTATTCTTTGCCATTTTGGTCGGTAGCGATACCGAATATTTGCATACCGTGGTCATCAGTGTTATCCCAGTTGTCGTATGCCTGTTGTCTCAGTTCTTGTGTTACCTCTATTTCGGGTAAAGGCCTTTTTGTCAGTTCGCTTTTTTTCTCATCGGCAGATAGTCCGAGCCAATACGCCATATCGCTGCCGGTGAGGTCAGCGCCATGGTCGGCATCAGGACATACGCCGATACCTTTTCTTGTAAAGCCCACCTCGCTGACATCGGCTCCCCAAGCGAGTGTGTAGCCGTTTTTGATGGCGTTGTCGATGATACGCATCATGTCGTCAAGCGGGACATTATACATTTGGTCCATACGCCAATTATCAGGAACCTCGAGGGCAAAACGAGTGTAGAAAGGGTGGTGAGTATATGAGGTGATGCTCACATAATCTTCTTCTTTCAGCCCGAGGTATTCAACGAATGAGCGGGGAGTGTATTCTTTTCCGTTCCAGACGAAGTTGTCGGGACATTTGCCGAGATAGGTATCCCAAATAGCGGCGAAGGCATCTCTCCATACGGGGCTCAGTTTCTTTATCCCGCTTGTGGTAAGGGCTTTGAGGTAAGCCTTGCTGACTGCGTCCACCTCTTTATGTACGGGCAGGGTATCAGCTTCCGTCCATGCATATTGAATACCTGGCATAGCCTCTTGCGGCACGAGTCCGTAGTGTTCCATACAGTAGATAACATCGTATGCACTGCCGCCTGCGGCGTAACTGCTACCCTCGCCGTATTGGCGGACGAAATAGGTGGCGCGGTCGAGCATAGTCTTGCTGACAACGAACATTTCAGAAAAGTCAAGCTCAATGCCTTTTGTGCGGAGAACTTCGCTCTCTAAGAAACCGAGAGCGGAGAAAGCCCAGCATGTGCCGGAGCGGTGCTGATCTTTGACGGGGGTGATGGCAACGGAGTCGCGGGTGGTGAAGTCCCAGCCCTCCGTGGTATCTTGCTCTGCTTCGATAGTGTCGCTCTGCGCGAAGGCGGTGCCGCTGAGCAAAACTGATAGGAATAAAAAGATTTTTTTCATTATTGATTTGCTTGTTGTTGAATATTGTTAATTTGTATGTCTTCTTTTGATATTGTGGCTTGCGTGTCGGCGTTTATTTGCAGAGTTCTCGGTTCTTCATCGGCTGCGGCTGTAAGTGTTTCTTTAGCCTCTCGGCTATTGTTGTTGCGCTGCTCGGATAGTGCGCTTAAGTAAGTATCGAAGTCCTTATCCTGCGCGAAGTGGGTTTGCATAAAACTCGTATATTTGCCGATTAGAATATTTTGCACATCGCTGTTGCGAAGTTTTTCTGTTATCGTTTCTGCTTCTCGGTTGGCATCTTGCAGACGAGCGAATAGTTGCAGACGGATGAGCCAGTCTGCTTCTTCTTTTTGCATCTCATCGAGAATGCGCATCTTGATATTTGCAGACGACACACTGACATATTCTAATTGCAAAAATTGCGCCATAGGGGAGTCTTCATCGTATTTGTTGATGCGATTGAGCAGGCGTTTGTCTTGCATAATAGGTTTGCCTTGCTGCTGTTGAAGTGCGAGTTGCAGTTTGTTATGCTCGGCATTTATATCTTGCTTGAGCGAATTAACGCCTTCTTGTTGATTGAGGAAATTGTTGACCCAAGTGAGGTAGTCCCACATATAAATGTCGTTTTGCAGGAAGTTAGTGGCAATGATGCCGTCAAGGCGATACAGAGATATCTCTTTGCTGTGGAAGGTCGGGTTATAGCCTTTGATAGGACTTTTCACAAGTGCCTTTTGGTAATTTTCAACATCGCCCTGCAAGTATTGAGATATATCTCTCAGCAGATAAAGATTGTTAAAGTCGATTGAATCCAGCATCATCTGTGCGTTTTTGAGCCGCAGGTAGCGGGTGGAAAACTCGTTGAAGAGCGTCATGCAGGAGTCGTAGCGGTTTACTAAAAGCGAGTAAGCGTTATTGAGGTTGTCAAGGTCTGCCATAAGTCTCTTCAGCGTGTCCATTTTCAGGCTCAGCCATGTTCGCAGTTCTTCTTCCGTCAGTTTGCCGTTATTGGCAGCGAGCGGGTATAGGTCGGCTTTTATCTGATCGTTCTTTATGAAAGCGCGACAGTTGCCGTAATAGAGATTGGCGGTATAGAGCATGCGTTGCTTCTCATTGTAGTCCACGATAGGATGTTCTTCCTGCAGCAAACGGCAGTAGATATTCGCCATAAGGTAATACGGGTGCGGCTTTTGCGGATACCATGCCTGATAGTCAGAGAGTTGATACAATGCTTCTCTATCGGATAACTCGGGTAGGCGACGCTGAAGGTCTTTGTAGCTCGGCTGCGCTGAGGTAAAAACAATGGGGCAAAGTACTAAGAGGATAGTACAGAATAGCGGTGTGTTATGTAGAGTTCTCATAGTTCTATAATTGTAAATTCAACTCGTCTGTTAATAGCTCTATGTTCGTCAGAATCGTTCGGAACGAGGGGTTTAGTCTTGCCGTAGCCGACCGTTTTGAGTTGAGAGGGTGATATGTTCTCTTGTTTGATAAGGTATTCAGCTGCTGCTTCTCCACGCTTTTTGGATAGGCGGAGGTTATAGGCATCGGAGCCGATATCGTCGGTATGCGCTGCTATCTCTATGCGCAGTGACGGGTTTTTGCGGAGCAGTTCAGCCACTTGGTGCAGTTCGAGGAACGACTCCTCTTTCAGCAGATAACTATTGAATTCGAATTCAATATTCTTCAGTCTCACTACAGCTTCTTTCCTCAGCGGGTTAAGTGCTACTTGCAGTTGCAGCGGTTGCTTTTGTTCGAAGTTGGGCATACGAAGTGTAGTGTCCTTATAGAGGTAGCCGGTTTTGCTTATTTGCAGGTCGTAAGTGGTAGCGCAGCGGAGCGTTTGGATTGTGCCGTTCTCTGCCACTTCGAAGTCAAGCGGGTCTTCCTCTTCCGATTTGTTGATAAAAGCGGCGGTGGAGGCTATCGCTTCGCCCGTTTCGGCATCTACGGTAGTAAGGCGAACGGGTACTTTGCCCTGCACCATCTGCAGGTCTATCTCGGTGTCGGCGAAGCGCACTTCGCGGCGAGTATCGATATGCACGGTGGTGTCAGCGTAGGAGGGTAGGCTGAGGTGCACTATATAATCTTTGCCGATAGTGAGTCGTAGTCTTGCGGTACCGTTGGCTTCCTTTTGAATTGTTTGTATGCGCTGTTTGGTGGCGGCATCGGTAATCTCGATATTTGGGCGTATTTTAGCCATATTGTCGGCATCATAGACCGACAGACCTATATTTATCTGCGGTGTTATTTTCGGGTTCCATACGAGCGCTTTATTCTCGGTGAGGTTACTTACATTGACGGTGTAGTAGTCATGCGAGAAGTTGTCTTGTGTCACATCGATGAGATATCGCCTGCCCTGCGTGAGGGCGATGCGGAACTCTCCTTTGTCAGTTGTCGCCTCAGCAAGTTTAGTGAATGTGAGAGCGTCTGAGATAGTGATATGCGCCTCTTGCGTTTTGCCGCTGCCTGTTGCCGTGACGGTTCCGCTAACCTGCATAATAGGCTTGCCTAATTTGCTCTCTTCTGCCACATCTTCGTTTGTAGGCTGCGGGAGGTTCCAATTATACTTGTCGATTTTGGTAATGAAGTATCTCTTCGGCTCTTTGTCCTCTCCCCTTTTGCTTGTGAAGCAGAGTGTCTTGTTGTCGGTCATAATGACGGGTGCGCGGTCAGTACCGTTAGAGGTAACGAGTTGCTGCGGTTGTTGCCAACTGCCGTCTTGTCCTCTGACGGCGGAATAGAGGTTTGTTACCCTATATTCCTTTTTATTTTTATTATGTCTCACCTCTTCGCGGACGAAATATATAGTTTGTTCGTCGGAACAGAGCGAAGGTTCCCATTCGTTGTTGTCGGTAGAGAGAGCACTGTCGATGACGGGCACGCTCCATCGCCCGTTTTTAAGGGTACAGACATAGAGGTCGAACACCTCTCTCGGTGCCTTGCATAGACTGAGATATAGGGTGTGAGCATCGAAACTGAGGGTTGCCCCGTTGACCTTGTAGCCCTGCTGGGCAAGGCGTACTATATGCGCATCTGCTTTCTCGTTGCCTACCGTGGGCAGCGAAGAGGCAAAGAGGCAGATAGGAAAGAAAAGAAAGGCGAGCAGCAAGGCATAGTGTCGTCTGCTCTGACCTGCTTGGTGCAGAATAGTATTCGGCAGAATGGAAACGGTTGATTTTAGCATATTATAGGTTTGAATGTTAATTATTTACTTTTGTCGGGCGGAGAGCCGAATAGTATTCGGCGGAATGGACAACGCTTTTTGTTGGGCGGAGGCAGAATAATATTCGGCGGAAGTTTGTTTCCTCAATTTTAAAGTAATTAAAAATGCTATCGGCGTGCGTCGATAGCATTATAGTATTTGCTTTTGACTTCTGACTTTAAATGGTTGAGAGACGCTAAAGAATAGCGTCTCTACCATTGAACGTTCGGAGACGTTCCCCACTATTGAGAGACGCTAAAGAATAGCGTCTCTACCATCTTTCGACTATTACTTCAGGTAAACCTGTCCGCCGAAGATATATATACCTTGCTGCGGACCTTCGATGCGGCGACCGAGGATATCGTAGTAGTTGAGGTCAGCGTCTTGTGCCTTTGCTCCGACTATCGGCAGGCCTGTTGTAATGTCGATCTTACCATCGATGTAGTCGGTATAGAAGTTTGAATCGGCGAAGACGAGCGTCGTAGCGGGAGTAAACGATTGGGTGTCAACATCCACTTCGCCGTATGCTGCCTCGGCTACATGGTAAACGGTGCGTGTCGGATCACCCATAGTGGTGTTGCCTTCGCTGTCGGTGTAATAAACCTCGCGAACCTCAATGCCGTCAGCCATCTCTACATTAGCAAAACCGCTAACAGCAGGACGATACAGCGGATTAGCGTCTTGCGGCATGCGACGGATATTGCGGCGGTGTGCCACTGCCTGACCTGCCTTTACTTCGAACTCAACGGAAGAGAAGATGAAGTTACCATCAATCATTAGGCTACCGCCATTACCAACGAGCGGTTGAGGTGCTTGCACGGTAAGAAGAACGGAGTCATCAGTCTGAAGAACAAGCATTTCGCCTTCGAACTTAATACCGAACTCTTCGTCAACAGCGATGGTTGAGTTGTTCTCTACGGATAGAGTGAATTCTGCCAATTCGGAAGATATACCGGTACCGGTAACAGCAGCGCTGTCGAGTGTAAGAGTATTGGTGGTGAGGTCGAGCGAAACAGAACCGTCTTCGGTAATATTTATAACTTGAACGGAGTCGGGGTCGTAGGTGATGGTGTCTCCGGCGATAATGATAACTGAGGGAATAGTCTCAATCGTCATAGTCATAACTATGTCGCCTTGCGGTGCTATGATGAGGCGATTATCAGTGATATCGTTGTAACGCTCATCGGTAGAGAACCAGCGTACGCGGTAGAGATTAGGATCTACATAGTACATCTGAATAGGAAGGCGGTTACCCTCGAGCATATAAATATCCATGTGCCCGATAGCATCGGTGTTTATCAGCTCACTAATGCTGTCAGCAATGTAAGCGCTGTCACCCGAGTAGTTGTCTATTATAAGGTCCCCGTCAAATACGATGTCGTATCTTATAGAATCCTCATTTTTTAACTCCTCGATTACATCAAAATCTATCTCAAATACACCAAGGTTCAGGTCTGCTAATTTCAAGCTGAATGTAACTGTATTGAAGTCAAATACAGGATAGATTTCATTGTAGATAGTGTCTATTGTTTGCGCCTCTTCTGTTAACGCAAAGAGAACGAGGTTAACATTAGGCATAGAGGTGCCTGTAGGATCTAACATCGAAGCGAAGAAGTAAGGCTCCGCTGAATCATAATTGAGCATTAGCGGCATACCGCTTGCGCCGGTGAATAGGAGATAAGGTATGCCGTTTTCGATAGAAATGCTCCAGAAATTTGTGTCTGACCACTTATTTTGATAGAAGCCTAACATGTAGTGCCCGTTGTTATCGGTTTCGGGCAGTTCGTATAAAGCTTTATTTGCGAAGTCCTGAATCATAAACCCGTCGGGATAAGAGTACCCGCTTATGGTGTCGTAGTATGCGTTATCGCCATAATAGGGTAGCATGTTGAAGGTCGCTACTTTATCGATATCGAAATTAGTTATAGTGCCATACTCATCAAAACCGTTGCTGACCTCGTACATGTTGATGCGGTTGCGTACGGTGTATAGAGGACCATATAACTCGCTTGCGGCTGTATCTGCCGCGTATGAGTCAGCAAGTTCTGCTGCTGCCGGGAAATAAATGGTGCTATCATTATCATCAACAGCCGCAATTACGAAGAGAGCAAGACCGCTTTGCATAGAGAGAAGCATATCTTCGTATCCGGTTACTAAATTTGCTTTCCATTCGTAAGTATAAGAAGGCTCTGCCGGAGTATTAGTCCCGTTAGCATCGAAGCATGCGTACAAAGTGATGTCAGAAAAAACGTAATCACCGTCATTGAACGGATCATATATCTTATCCGACTTTGACCAACCGAGGAACGGATAACCGAAGTGATCCATACCGTTGTATATAAAATTGAATTTTTCGTTCAGATCGGCGTAGAGAGGGTTCTGCATCAACGCATATAAGATTCGATCTATATAGACGGGTTGACCTGCCATATAGGTGGTTGAGGCTAACTCCTCACCATAGAGCATAAGGCGAATAGATACTGTTTCGCTATAAACGGTGTCGTTAAAAACAGTGTCGTTGTCACCGGTTGTGACGTTAACTTGTGCTTGTGAGCAGATAAAAGGCATTGCCAAAGCAATGCAAAACAGGAAAATTTTTTTCATAAATGTATGTTGTTGATTTATTATTGCAAATTATAATTCCCGACCACAAAGGTAATCAGAAAATTTTTAATAGCAAAGAGTCATTAATAATTTTTTTGATGATTTTCGTATTAATGCGTGATTTTGCATTTTTTTTTTTATAAAAATTTGTGTATATCGGAAAAAAGTAGTTACTTTGCACTGATTTTCGTTTTGAATAAAAATTAAAACTTTAATAATTATGACAGAAATTGAACAAAAAGTGTGCGACATCATCGTTGATAAACTTGGTGTTGATGCAGCAAAGGTAACTCGTGATGCAAGTTTCACAGCAGATCTTAACGCTGATTCTCTTGATACAGTAGATATTATCATCGAGTTCGAGAAAGAGTTCGGAATTACCATTCCTGATGAGGATACAACAAAAATATCTACGGTTGGCGATGCTATCGACTATGTAGAGAATGCAGTTAAGAAATAAGCCTTATTTGCAGTTAGTGGCAATACAGTCAAACAATGTGCTTCTCGTCAAGAGAAACACATTGTTTGTGTATCTTTGAAAGTACGGGCAGAGCCCTAAAGTGGAAAGAGAAAAGTGATGATAAACAGACGAGTAGTAATAACGGGAATAGGCGGTGTGTGTGCTTTGGGCGGAGATATGCCTTCTATCTGGGAGTCGATACTTGCCGGAAAGTCGGGGTGCGATAAGATATCGGTCTTTCCGACTGACAATTTCAAGACTCAATTTGCTTGTGAGGTTAGAGATTTTGCTCCGGTGGCGCTGGATAGGAAGGTTATGCAGCGTACTGACCGCACTATTCAGTTTGCGCTTGCTTCGGCATACGAAGCATTTGGTGATAGCAAGTTAGATTTAGAGCAGGTTGATAAGGACCGTTTCGGTTGTATCTGGGGTACGGGAATAGGTGGTTTGCTCACTTTTGAAGAGGGTATAATAGATTACGGCGTTAATTATCGTCTTAATCCTCATTTCAGTTCGATATTTATGCCGAAGTTGCTGACGAATATGACTTCTGCGCAACTGACCATCACCTTCGGTCTGCATGGTCCGTCGTTCACGACGACCTCGGCTTGCGCCAGTAGCGGTCATGCCGTCGTTTGTGCTGCCATGCAGATTGCTACGGGTCAGGCAGACCTGATGCTGACGGGGGGTAGCGAGGCGGCGATAGCAGAAAGCGGTATCGGCAGTTTCAACGCCATGCATGCTCTCTCTACCCGCAACGATAGTCCGGCAACGGCATCGCGACCATTCTCTAAATCGCGCGACGGGTTCGTCTTAGGCGAAGGCGGTGCTGCATTGATATTAGAGGAATATGAGCATGCAGTACGACGCGGTGCGAAGATTTATGCAGAGGTGGCAGGTTTCGGTATGACTTCAGATGCATATCATATAACGGCTCCTGACCCGACCGGTGAAGGGGCAAGAAAAGTGATGTTGCAGGCGTTGAGCAGTGCGGGGTTAAAGGCAGAAGATATCGATTATATCAATACTCACGGCACCTCAACTCCTCTCGGCGATATAGCAGAGGTGAAAGCCATTGAGCAGGTGTTCGGCGAACACCTCTATGATATGAATCTCTCTTCTACCAAATCAATGACGGGACACCTTCTTGGTGGTGCAGGGGCGTTGGAAGCCGCCGTTACGGCTCTATCCGTTGAGAGAGATGTAGTTCCCCCTACTATTAATCACGAGGAAGGCGATGAAGACCCCGCCTTCGACTTACGCATCGACTTCACCTTCAACCGAGCAAAGCAACGCGAGGTTCGCGCGGCGATGTCAAATTCGTTCGGCTTCGGAGGACATAATGTCTGTTTGGTGTTAAAGAAATTGTAAACTCTAAGTTTGCAAAATCGGCGTTTTTAATCAAAAGTAGCGTTTCTGAAAATATACTAATTTTAAGGAAATGCTGCTTTTTTTTAATAAAATTAGGCATTTGTGAGTAAAAGTATTGTGCTTTAATATATTTTGAGTAATTTTGCGTTGCATTTCCGAACAGAAATGTGTTAAAAGATTGTAAAACAAAATGAATGCAGCAAAAATCGGTGAGAATGCCGGCGCAATTTGGGCAGCACTGCAAGGCGGTGCACTCACCACTAAGGCTTTGAAGAAAGCTACGAAACTGAAAGAAGCAGAACTCAACCTCGCATTAGGCTGGCTTGCTCGTGAGGATAAAATATCCTTTGAGGAGAATGAAGCAGATACGCTGGTTGCACTTCAATAATAGTCAACTTTTCTAAATGTTGAGTATTGAATCGAAAAAGACGTGAGAAAAATTTCTTTCGTCTTTTTTTTATTATTATTGCATTATTTGTAAAAAATCATTAACTTTGCAAAAATACGGGTAAAATGATCTTACGTTTTATATTTCCCGTATTTTCTATATTTTCCGGTTTCATTTTTCATTTCTAATTTCAGCTATGTTTATCATTGGAATAGCGGGCGGAACAGGCTCAGGCAAGACGACGGTTGTCAGGCGATTAACGGAAAAACTGCCTAAAGGTGAGGTGGTAGTTATCCCTCAGGACTCATATTATAAGGACTCTTCTCATGTGCCTGTTGAGGAGCGTCAGTTTATCAATTTTGACCACCCTGACGCTTTTGAGTGGTCGTTGCTTGAGCAGCATATTCGTGCTTTGAAGGAGGGTAAGTCGATAGAGCAGCCGACCTATTCGTATCTCACCTGTACGCGTCAGCCCGAGACGATACATATTGAGCCTAAAGAGGTTATTATCATCGAGGGTATCCTCTCGCTCTGCGATGAGAGTCTGCGTGAGCAGATGGATTTGAAAATATTCGTTGATGCCGATGCTGACGATCGCTTGATTCGTGTTATCAAGCGCGATATAGCGGAGCGCGGCAGAACGACGGAGGCTGTTATTGAGCGTTATCAGCGAGTGCTGAAGCCTATGCACCAGCAGTTTATTGAGCCGTGCAAGCGTTATGCCGATGTCATTGTTCCTCAAGGCGGACATAATAAGCCTGCTATCAATATGCTCGTGAAGTTTATCAGGCAGCAGATTCAGGACAAATGATGATTTGCCGCAACAGTGTGCGCGTAATCGGTAATGTTAGGTGATTGCTTTCATCATGTGTTAGAAGATTGAATTAGAGTTGTGAATAGTGCTGCGACATATAAATCGGCTTTGCATAAGAAAAAGACTTATCTTATTTCCGTTGCGTTGGCTGTGCTGCTTTTTGTGGTGCTGATGGGCATCGGAGTGGAGCAGGGTGTTCAGGTGGTTGAGCAAGAGGTGGCGGCAGTTGAAAGGGATACAAGTTTGGTACCCTTTGAGCAGTATTTTGTGCAGTATGCGCCCGAAGTGGGGTGGGAGTGGCAGTTACTTGCGGCGGTGGCGTATCACGAGAGTCGCTTTAACTCGAACGCTGTGTCATACAGCGGAGCGAGGGGAGTGATGCAACTGATGCCGAAGACGGGGGCACGGTTCGGACTAAACGATTCTACGATTTTTGAACCGGAGGATAATATTGCCGCTGCAGTCAGATATATAAAGAGGCTGCAGCAGCAGTTTTCTTTTATACCCGATAGTGCAGAGCAGACTAAGTTTGTGCTTGCATCCTATAACGCCGGTCCGGCACATATCCACGATGCCCGTCGCCTTGCGAAGAAATATGGCGATAACCCTAACAGGTGGAGCAATGTGGAGTACTATATGGAGCAACTGAGGTACGAGGAGTATTATACCGACTCGGTCGTGCAGTTCGGCTCTTTCAACGCTGACGAAACGGCGGCGTATGTCCGCGGGGTGATGCATAAATACGAGACCTATAAAAAATTGTAGCAAAATATTCTACAGAAAAAATAACGGTTTATTTGTCAGAATATGCGAAATATATTAATTTTGCGGTGTTTTTGAATTGCCGAATAGTATTCGGCACAATGGACAACGCTTGAAGTCGGGCGGGGAAGATTGTAATATTTTGGTGGTAATCGTAATATTTTGGTGGTAATCGTAATATTTTGGTGCTAATCGTAATATTTTGGTGGTAATTGTAATATTTTGATGCTATAATCAATTAAACTCTAAAAAACTATGGAAGATAAAAAGCGGAACGAGTGGGTTAACGATGATGATGCAGCCGAGCAGGAGAAAAATCAAGAGAAGTACACCGGTACAATTATTATCTCGTTTTTGATACCGTTGGTTGGTCTTATTCTCTATTTTGCTAAAAAGAATAGTAATCCTCGTCAGGCCAATCTGGCAGGTAAGGCAGCGGGGTGGGGCTTTGTATTCGCCCTTATCGTAGAACAAATATCCAAATTTGTATAATTGTTGCTTTTAAACGCTATTTAAATGCTGTTTCAAAGGCTTTTAAATAGCATTGAAGTGTTGCTGTCATTGGTGCGGCAAATGGTGTTATCATAAAAAAGTGGCTGCGGTCGCTTTTTTTTGTTTTTATTCTTGCTCCTGCGCTGAAAAATGAGTAATTTTGCGGTGTTTTTGAATTGCCGAATAATATTCGGCACAATGGACAACGCTTGTAGTCGGGCGGGATAGCCGAATAATATTCGGCGCAATGGACAATGCTTATTTGAAAGTGCCGCTCTGTCTTTTTTTAACATTTTAACAGTAACTGATGGTGGTTATTTTTCGTCTTTTTTTTACATTTTTTAAGATTGGTGCTTTCACGCTGGGTGGGGGGTATGCTATGATTCCTCTTGTTCAGCGTGAGGTGGTGGATAATCGCGGGTGGATAGCGGAGCGGGAGTTTCTTGACCTCATTGCTCTTGCGCAGTCTGCGCCCGGTATCATAGCGGTTAATACTGCAGTTTTTGTGGGCTATAAGATAGCCGGCGTGCCCGGTTTGTTGGCTGCGGTATTAGGGGCGGTGCTGCCTTCCTTCTGCATCATACTCTTGATAGCGATGGTGTTCACGCAGTTTTCCGATAACCCGCATGTGGAGGCTGTGTTCAAGGGTGTGCGCCCGGCTGTGGTGGCTCTTATTGCGGCACCATTGTACAAGATGGCAAAGTCTGCGGGGGTAACATGGAGAAATATATGGGTGCCGATAGCGGCGGCACTGCTTATTTGGAAAGGCGGGGTGTCGCCTGTGCTTATTATTGTGGCAGCGATAGCGGTGGGGGTGATTATTGCGGCGATACAAACGCCGCGAGAATAAAAGAGAAATTTATTGTTTGTTTTTTAACGTTCGGAGATGCTCTCCAATATTGAGAGATGCTAAAGAATAGCGTCTCTATCGTTGAACGTTCGGAGACTTTCACTACTATTGAGAGACGCTAAAGAATAGCGTCTCTACCGTTGAACGTTCGGAGACTTTCACTACTATTGAGAGATGCTAAAGAATAGCGTCTCTACCGTTGAACGTTCGGAGACGTTTTCTATTTGTGGTGTATGCTGTATCTACAGTTGTTTTTGTCGTTTTTTAAAATCGGGCTGTTCGGGTTCGGAGGGGGGTATGCTATTATCTCTCTGATACAGCATGAGATAGAGTGCTACGGCTGGATGACGCAGCAGGAGTTTGTGGATATAGTGGCAGTGTCGCAGATGACCCCCGGTCCGATAGGTATCAACTCTGCTACTTATGTAGGTTACAAGGCATGTCTGACGGCGGGTTATAGCGAGTGGATGTCGGTGCTCGGGTCGGTTGTCGCCACGAGTTCGATAGTACTGCCGTCGATTATTATCATGCTGATAGTGTGCCGCATCTATCTTCGACTGAAGGATAACAGGTATGTAGCAGGCGGACTCAGTGCGCTCAGAATAACCGTCATCGGCTTGATAGCGGCGGCAGCGTTGCTTCTGATGACACCTGAGAACTTCATTGACTATTGGAGTTATGTCTTTTTCGGCATTGTCTTTCTCGGGACCTTGCTCTTTAAGGCTCACCCTATATTGCTTATTGTCCTCTCGGCAATAGGGGGGTGGGTGGTATATTACCTGTGATTGCGAGTTGATGCGCTGTGCGCGGCGTGGAGGGTAGCAGAGAACGTTCGGAGACGTTCTCCACTATTAGTTATAGTGAAGTAAGCAAGTCAGGGGGACGCGAGTCGGGGGGACGGCAATACGAGCGGCGAAAGCCGCTTTTTTTGTGTTTTTTGCTTGTGTGCGTTAGAAAAAAATCGTAACTTTGCAATAATAAGCGGGTTTTTGTCAGGGTGAAAATATGCCTTGAACGGGAAGATGATTATAATAGCCTGCTAAATAGTATTACAGAAAAAATTTTTAATGCTGAATATGAACGTTTTAGAATTTATAACCAAACTATTTGGTAACAAATCTCAGAAAGATATGCGTGCTATTGAGCCGTATGTGGGCAAGATCAATGCTGCGTATCAGGAGTTAGAGCGTTTGTCGAATGACGAGTTGCGTGAGCGTACGGAGGGGCTGAAGAATCGTATTGCTGATGCCGTCAAGCCGATGAAGGACGAGATTGCAAAATTGAAGGCAAGCATAGAGCCTCTTCCGATAGATAAGCGCGAGGATGTGTATAAGCAGATTGATAATATAGAGAAAGATATCAAGAAGGAGTATGAGCGTGTGCTTGATGAGGTGCTGCCTGAGGCTTTTGCTATCGTGAAGGATACAGCGCGTCGCTTCAAAGAGAACGAGTCTGTTATCGTTACCGCTAACGATTTCGACCGCGACCTCGCTGCTCGTTTCGACTTCATCGAGATAGCGAATGATGGCGTGCATGCCGTTTATCATAACCACTGGACGGCAGGCGGCAACGAGATAACATGGGATATGGTACATTACGATGTGCAACTTATCGGCGGCGTGGTTCTGCATCAGGGTAAGATAGCAGAGATGGCAACGGGTGAGGGTAAGACCTTAGTGGCGACACTCCCCGTCTTTCTTAACGCCTTGACCCACGAGGGTGTGCATGTGGTAACGGTGAACGACTATCTTGCCAAGCGTGACGCGGAGTGGAATGGTCCGATATATATGTTCCACGGTCTGTCGGTTGATTGTATAGATAAGTATCGTCCTAACTCCGATGAACGTCGGAAGGCTTATCTCTGTGATATAACCTTCGGGACAAATAACGAGTTCGGTTTTGATTATCTGCGTGATAATATGGCGACCTCGCCTCTTGACCTCGTTCAGCGTTCGCATAACTACGCCATCGTTGATGAGGTTGACTCGGTGCTTATTGACGATGCTCGTACGCCGCTTATCATCTCAGGTCCGGTGCCGAAGGGTGAGGTGCAGATGTTCGACGAGTACAAGCACCGCGTGGAATTGCTTGTTCGTTCGCAGCAGACCCTGACTACCAAGTACCTTGCAGAGGCGAAGGAGAAGATGCAGTCGAGCGACAAGGAAACGCGCGAAGCCGGTGAGTTGGCACTCTTCCGTGCGTACAAGGGTATGCCGAAGTCGAAGGCACTGATTAAATATTTGTCGGAGCAGGGAATAAAAGTGCGTCTGCAGGCAACGGAGGAGTTCTATATGCAGGAGCAAAATAAGAATATGCATATTGCCACCGATCCTCTGTATTTCGTTATAGATGAGAAGAATAAGCATATCGAGCTGACTGATAAAGGAGCTGATGCTCTTGCCGGACAGACCGATGACCCGTTGTTCTTCGTGCTGCCCGACGTAGGCTCTGAGATTGCAGAGTTGGATAAGCAAGACCTTTCAGCAGAGGAAAAGCAGCAGAAGAAGGATGACCTGCTCAATAGTTACGCCGTTAAGTCGGAGCGCGTGCATACCGTAAATCAGTTGCTGAAGGCATACACTCTGTTTGAGAAAGATGTTGACTATGTGGTGCTTGATGACGAGGTGAAGATTGTGGATGAGCAGACCGGTCGTATTATGGAAGGTCGCCGCTGGTCTGATGGTTTGCATCAGGCAGTGGAGGCGAAAGAGAACGTGAAGGTAGAGGGTGCTACGCAGACCTTTGCTACTATAACCTTGCAGAACTACTTCCGCATGTATAATAAACTGGCGGGTATGACGGGTACTGCCGAGACGGAGGCAGGTGAGTTCTGGAATATATATAAGCTTGATGTTGTGGTTATTCCTACTAATAAGCCCGTTGCTCGTGTAGATATGAATGACCGCGTCTATAAGACCAAGCGCGAGAAGTATAACGCAGTGATAGCGGAGATAGAGCGTCTGATAGGCGAGGGCAGACCTGTGCTTGTCGGCACAACCTCGGTAGAGGTGAGTGAGTTGCTCTCTCGTATGCTTCGCATGCGCGGTATCCCGCATAATGTGCTGAATGCCAAGCTGCACCAGAAAGAGGCGGAGATAGTGGCAGAGGCAGGTAGGAAAGGCATTGTTACTATCGCGACTAATATGGCGGGTCGTGGTACAGATATCAAGCTGACGCCTGAGGTGAAAGAGGCGGGTGGTTTGGCAATCATCGGTACGGAGAGGCATGAGAGTCGCCGCGTGGATAGGCAGTTGCGTGGTCGTTCCGGCCGTCAAGGCGACCCCGGTTCGTCGGTGTTCTTCATATCAATGGAAGACGACCTGATGCGTCTATTCGGTGGCGACCGTATGGCGAAGATGCTCGATAAGGCCGGTATGGAAGAGGGCGAGATGATAGAGCACTCGATGATATCGTCTTCGATAGAGCGGGCGCAAAAGAAGGTAGAGGAAAATAACTTTGGCATTCGTAAGCATCTGCTTGAGTACGATGATGTTATGAATCAGCAGCGTAATGTTATCTATGCTAAGCGCCATCATGCGTTGATGGGTGAGCGTTTAGGCGTGGATATAACGAATATGATCTACGATGCAGCGGAGTCGCTGGTGGAAGATGCTCGCAGTGCGCAGGATTACGACGGCCTGCGCGAAGAGGTCTTCAAGGTATTTGCTATCGAACTGCCGTTTGACGAGGACACCTTCCGCCGCAGCAGACAGAATGATTTGGCAGAGCAACTGGGCGAGGCAGCGATAGAGTCGTTCAAGCGCAAGATGGATTATACTCGCAAGTTGGCGAACCCCGTTATCAGGCGGGTGTTCGAAGAGAAGGCTAATCAATATCAGAATATCCTTATCCCGATGACCGACGGCAAGCGCATTTATCAGGTTATAGTGCCGCTGAAAGAAGCGTATGACAACGAGGGTATGGAAGTGGTGAAATGTTTTGAGAAGCAGACTCTGCTTTATATCATCGATGATGAGTGGAAGGAGCATCTGCGCCAACTTGATGAACTGCGCCATTCAGTGCAGACTGCGTCATACGAGCAGAAGGATCCGCTATTGATATATAAGTTAGAGTCGTTCAATCTGTTCCAGCAGATGCTTAATAATCTCAACCGTCGTGCTTTGGCTATTCTTTTGCGTGGTCAGATACAGACTCGTGACCCGCAGCAGGTTCGTCAGGCGCAGTCTCCCGTAAGGCAAGATATGTCGCGTTACCGCACGCAGAAAGATGACGTAACGAGCCGCACTCAGGCACCGCAGATGGGGCAGATGTCGTCGAGCGGAGCGTTGCAGACCGCCATGTCTGCCGCACAAGGGCAAGACACACGGCACCAGCAGGTGACACAGCCCATTCGGGTAGAGAAGAAAGTGCGCCCGAATGACCCGTGTCCGTGCGGAAGCGGAAAGAAATATAAGCAATGTCACGGAAAATTAGCGTAAGATGTTGAGTGCTATTGTTTGGAATGTTGACCCTGTGGCTTTCTCAATAGGGAGTCTGCAGGTGAGGTGGTACGGTATATGCTGGGCAGTTGGTATCTATCTGTGTTACCTCGTGCAAGTACATCTGTATAAGCACGATAAGTGTCCGCAGGATTGGGCGGATAAGATTTTTACCTATATGACCCTCGGTGTTATCATCGGAGCAAGGTTGGGGCATTGCTGGTTTTATGAATGGCACGAGGCGGAACTGCTCGGCTTAGAGCCGGTGCATTTCCTTGGTCTCACCTTCAACTACCGCAACCCGTATATAGAGCACCCGCTCGAACTACTGAAAATTTGGCAGGGCGGACTTGCCTCACACGGCGGAGCGATAGGACTTATAATAGCAGCCTTGATACTCGACAGGAAGCATTTCCACAAAGGCATACCTTGGATCTTTGACCGACTGGTGATAGGCATTGCCATAACTGCTACGCTTATCCGCTTCGGTAACCTGATGAACTCGGAGATTTATGGTTTCCCGACCGATATGCCGTGGGGCTTTATCTTCGTTCGCGACGGGCAGACCGTTCCTTGCCACCCGACGCAGATTTATGAGATGCTCTATTGCATCGTGGCAGGCGTGGTGAGTGCGCTGATGTATTGGAAGACGGATGCCGCCAAGTATCCGGGGATAATATTCGGAATATGGCTGATAATAGTGTTCTTCACCCGTTTTATGCTCGAGTTTATCAAGTTCGACCAAGAGTTATTCGAGCAGGGGCATCTGCTGAATATGGGGCAGTGGCTGTCGATACCCTTTATTATATGGGGAATATACCTGATAGTGAACGGGGTTCGGCATGCACGCCGAGAGTTAAACAAATGAAATGTGCTAAGTGTGTAGGTTGTTAGCGGTAATATTTGTGGGCGTGATATCCTGTGTTGCGATGGCAGCGCAGGATACTTTGATTGTGCACACGGATACGCTTGATGCCCGCGAACTGACGCGCAAGGCTGATGACAGTTATCTGCTTGAAATAGTGGGTAGGCAGAGCATTGCTATCGCTTCTCGCGAAGATTCTATTCACCGTTGGCGATTAGAGAACGACACTACCACTATTATCCCCTTGCATCTCGGCTATGCCGATTCGCTTCGATGCGCCGACCAAGTAAAAAAGCAGGGTGGGACGACACCTTTGTGCCTGCCGTTGCTCTATTTCCCGCAGAAGCTGCTTTCGTTAAAGTGCGAAGTGCCTCCCGCCGGCACTATGTACGAAACGGCGGGGCTATATGCGAAGGATAGAAGTGAGCAGGCGGACTGTGCGAAGTACGATGTGCGAGAAGAGGCTCGCAGGTATATTACGACTCATGCGGCGGGGTTGTATAAGGGGGTGGCGAGAGAGCCGCTGTTTGAGTTAGACGGGGATGTAACGCAAGAGAGGTCACTATACGAGTTGGAAATCCCCGGTCGCTCGCTGGTCAGCGATGCTGAGGCAGAGGCACGAGAGAGGTTGCAGGCTATCAAGAATCAGAATAACCCGTGGTTCAAAGAGGCGAACCTGATGCTGCAGACAACGCAGAACTATGTGTCAGCCAATTGGTACGAGGGCGGCAATTCGTCCTTCGCTATTTACGGTAGTGCCAAAGGAACAATCAAATACGATGACAAGAAACGATACACTTGGGAGAACTATGCCGAATGGACGGCAGGCGGAAGTACGGTAGCAGGCGACTCGCTAAGAAAGGTAAACTGCTCCGATGACCTCTTTCGCCTATATTCGAAGTTCGGAATAAAGATAGTGGATAAGATTTACGGTTCTTTTTCCGCCGAGTACCGAATGCAGGTCTTCCCTACCTATAAGTCTAATACCCGAACACTCAAGACGGGGTTTGCAACGCCTATCCGCTTTAATCTTGCCTTAGGTATCGACTATAAGCCGATAAAAGGGCTATCGGTGGTGTTCTCCCCCGGTGCTTTCAAACTTGTGTATGCCAACGACACTCTCAACTCGCCTTATACCTCATACGGCATACCCAAAGGTCAGAAGACCCTTGCCGAGTTTGGTACGTCAGCACGAGTGGAGTGGACATGGAAACCGCTGCGGGAGGTGTCGCTCGAAACGAAGTTCTATACTTATACCAACTATCGAATGATAGAAATTGACCTTGAGGTGGCATGCGACTTCATCATCAATCGCTTCATCACTACCCGCATTATACTGCACCCTCGTTACGATTCCACCCGTATTATGGATAGCGATACGGCAGCGAAAATACAATTTAAGGAACTGATATCCGTCGGCTTCGCGCATAAGTTCTACTAATAGCGTAGATGTCCGCATCGGGCATTAATGTGCGATGACTCCTAACTTCTAAATAAAATGAATATAGCGATTTTTGGAAATACGAATAAGCGCTCAACGATTAACGAGGTGGAGCGTGTATTGGCGTTTCTTGACTGGCAAGGTGTGGGTCTTTTTCTCTCACAAGAGGTAAGGCACGAGATGAACCTTTTGGAGCATTATGAGGCGTTTGATCCGAATAAGGATCAGCATATCGACTGTGCCATCTCCGTAGGCGGTGACGGCACTTTCCTTACTACTGCTGCAGCTGTGGGCGATGCCGGAGTCCCTATTCTCGGTATCAACTGCGGACACCTCGGCTTTCTTGCAGAGACAGCCACGCAAGATATAGAGGCGGTGCTGTCGCGTTTGATAGAAGGCGATTATATAGTAGAGGAGAGGTCGGTGCTGAAAGTAACGACCAAGGGTGGCGGACATATAATGATGCCGTATGCGCTAAATGAGGTTGCGGTAATGAAGCAAGAGCTGAGTTCGATGATTGTGGTAGAGACATGTGTTAACGGCGAGTATCTGCACACCTATAAGGCTGACGGCTTAGTAGTAGCAACACCCACGGGTTCAACGGCGTATAACCTGTCGGTCGGCGGACCGATAATGTCGCCCCGTCTGCAAGGCTTAGTCTTGTCCCCTATTGCCACCCATAGCCTCAATGTGCGCCCGTTGGTAACACCTGACGATATTATAATAACCCTGAAGACCCGTTCACGCTCAGGCAGTTACCTTATCTCAATCGATGGACGCTCGCAGACGCTGAAAGAGGATGTGGAACTGCAAATAGAAAAGGCACCGTATAGTGTGAAATTGGTAAAAACGGCAGGGAAATCGTTTATGCAAACACTCAGAGAAAAATTATATTGGGGAAGATGAAGATTGTTTTTTTAGGAACACCGGATTTTGCGGCGGCATCGCTTGCCGCCTTAGTAGATAGAGGTTTTGATGTAGTGGCGTGCGTTACTATGCCCGACAAACCTGCGGGGCGCGGGCATCACCTGCAGGCATCGCCCGTGAAGCAGTATGCCCTTGAACACGGTATCCCCGTGCTGCAACCGGAGAGGTTGAAAGATGAGGCGTTTGTGGAACAGTTGCGCTCGTATAAGGCTGATTTGCAGATTGTGGTGGCGTTCAGGATGCTGCCCGAAGCGGTATGGGCAATGCCGCGCCTCGGCACCTTCAATCTGCATGCCTCACTGCTCCCTAAGTATCGCGGTGCCGCGCCAATAAATTGGGCGGTTATCAACGGCGATAGAGAAACGGGAGTTACCACCTTCTTTTTGAAGCATGATATTGACACGGGCGATATGATAATGCAGGAGAAGATAGCTATTGGAGAGGACGAGGATGCCGGCAGTGTGCACGACCGCCTTATGACACTCGGCGCGGATATGGTATGCCGAACGGCATCGCTAATTGAAAAGTGCGACGGGGAAGGCGTGGTAGTACCGACCACTCCGCAACCGCATGGGATGGCAACGGAAGCACCTAAACTATTCAAAGAGAACACCCGTATCAGCGAAGAGATGACGGCGGAGCAGGTGCGTAATTTCGTTCGCGGACTATCTCCATATCCCGCTGCATGGATAGACCTCAGAATAGGCGATCACCTATTCGAGAACACTAAGATATTTGAGGTTAGTAAGGAGAACGAGTGCTCCCGCTCGCGAAATATACTGCTGCAAACGGCAGACGGCTATGTTGAAGTTAAGCAGTTGCAGGTGCCGGGCAAGAAAAGGATGTCGGCGGATGCCTTTCTAAACGGACTGAGATGAACGCGCTTGAGTTAATTGATAAATATTATTCGGATAATCCCGAACTACGTCATATCCTGCTTGTTCACTCGCGTCAGGTGGCAGACCGCGCCTTGCAGATAGTGGATGCCCACCCCGAACTGCATGCTGACAGACTGTTTGTGGAAGAGGCAGCGATGCTGCACGATATAGGTATCAAGTTTTGCAATGCGCCGAAGATATACTGCTTTGGCGAGCATGAGTATATAGAGCATGGTTATCTCGGGGCGGAACTGCTGCGTGCTGAAGGGCTTCCGCGCCACGCCGGAGTGGCTGAGAGGCACACGGGGACGGGGATAACGCTTGATGAGGTGCAGTTGCACGAGTGGAAGATACCCGTGCAGGACTATACGCCGCAGACCGTAGAGGAAGAAATAATATGCTACGCAGATAAGTTCTTCTCTAAGTCGCATATAGGAGAGGAATCATCGCAGGGGAAGATAAGAAAGACGCTATGGATGTACGGCGCAGATACCGTGGCACGATTTGATAAATGGCAAAAAAAATTTTCGTTATGACAAATAAGGAGAAATATAAGCAGTTGTGTGAGCAAATTGAGTTGCCCCTTTTTATGCAATACTGGTGGTTAGAGGGAGTGTATGCCGGCACGGACTGGGATATTATCTTGATTGAGCAGGAAGGCGAGATACAGGCTGCCTTACCCTACCAGACCGACAAATGGCTGTGGCGGCGATATGTACACCCGATTGAGATGGTGCCGTACGGCGGACTATGGGTGAAACCCGAACTGAGAGAGGATAAAGAGGCGTTGAAACGGTGTTGCAACGATATTAAAACGCTGTTGCAAGAGGCAAAGGTGGGCGCCTATTCGCAACGATTCTTCCCCGATGAAGACCTCGCCCTCGCCTTTGTCGAGAACGACAGCAAGATAGGAGCAAGAAGAACATATATTCTGAAAGATATTGAAGACCTTGATAAGGTGATAGAAGAGTTTTCGCGTAATAAGCGGAAAAAATTAGAGAAGCAGACACTCACTTATAAGGTGGAGGATATTGAGCCGGAGGAGTTCTATTACTTCCACGTTGCAACCTGCCGTCAAAAAAACAGGAGGATGCGATATACCCGCGAGATGCTTCTTGTCATCTACGAGAAAGCGAAGGAGCGCGACTGCTGCCGCATCGTAGGCGTGCGCGATGCGCACGGTGAACTGCTCGCAGCCGCACTACTCGTCTGGGACAACAAATCGACTTATGTCCTCGCTAACACCTTCGACCATGACCACCCGTCCGGCGGGGCAAGAGAGCTATTGACACTCGAGGAGATAAAGCACGCCCGTAACATTCATACGCAACTCGATTTCACCTGCTCGCAAGATTACCTGAAGAACTACGGTGCTAAGCGACATCCGCTTTTTATCGTCCGTTTCGGCTCGCTACCCCTAAGGGCAGTCGGACGACTGCTGACGCTCTTCGAACGACACGCAATATAAAAATGAATAAATGACTAAATGGTAAGCGTCTTTGATTCTCAGTGGTGGCAAGAGGCAGTAGGGCGTGGAGTGCGCTCGAAGGCAGGAATGAAGTATCTCTTGATGCCTCAGTTGACCCCGTACCTCAGTCTCACCACAGGGAGAGCAGACATTACACTCGCAACACAAGGTTTGGCATACTGCTATCACCAGTTACCACCCGGTGAGGAAATACCAAAAGGCGCAGAAGAAAACTTTACAATCGGAAAGCGAATAACGTGGAGGATAAACGATATCAGCGATTTAGATGACGTACAATCCCATTTCTCCACCAATAAAAAACGCCAAATAAAAAAGGCGGCAGATTTAATCGTTAGTATAACTTTCCCGTCCGTTCCGTCCTCGAAAAACAAGTCCGTACTCGAGCCAATCAGTGCTATCACTCCGGAGCAGTTTTACGACTTGCATGCTTTATGGCTCAGTGAGCGAGGACGTAGGATTACTTACGGCAGAGAGTATTTTCAGCACCTTGCTTACGCTGCCTTTGAGCATCATTCCGCCGCTATCATCTCTCTTCGCAAAAGCGGCAAGGCAAATGAATTGTATGCCTGCGCTTTTCTCGTTTTTGATGAGGCGACCTGCTACTACCTCATCCCTACTTTCAATCCTCGCTATGCCGATAGCGGGGCGGGGGCGAGATTAGCATTAGAGTCAATACGCTTCGCTCACGAGCAAGGCTGCCGCATCTTCGACTTTGAAGGAGGAAATAACAGCCCGTCTATTGCTAATCACTACAAGCAGTTTGGCACAACACCGACTGAATATTTTACCTTAGAGAGATATTCCAATCCTCTCGTCAAAATCGCTGTTTCGCTATATAAACGCTTATCCCCCAAACCACAATGACTCAGACCATAGTGCCCCGACCAT
>FLNU01000029.1_pt1 | contig 30750 bp, 16 predicted proteins | sample 1140361 | NCBI WGS metagenome assembly FLNU01 (sample SAMEA3878206, study PRJEB12797) | bioreactor metagenome | biome: Moose rumen | place: Sweden | collected 2011-10 | reverse complement strand
TGTAGGACGACGGTGAGATGAAATTCCGTGGCGGCTGGAAATGTGCGCGGTATTTCTTCAGTGAGCTATCAGAGAGGACTTTGCTCATGAAATAGCCGAACACCGGTAGGGATGTTCTGGCACCCTGCCCGATAGAGCCGTCTCGGAAGTGAATACTGCGGTACTCACCTCCGATCCATGCGCCACCCACCAGCTTCGGAGTACATCCCACGAACCAAGCGTCGGAATAGTTGGAGGTAGTACCCGTCTTTCCTCCCACACTGCAAAGCGTGGAATCGACAAAGTCCCATATACGCCTTGAGGTACCCCCCTCGTCGTGTGTACCAGCCAGAAGGAGTTGCTGCAGGAAATAAGACGTGCGGTATGAAAGCACTTTCTCTGCCGGCTCAATATTGCGGTTGCTGTCGAACACCACGTCGCCGTCGCGGTTGACGATACGGGTGACGAGCACTGGCGAGCGATACATACCTTCGTTGATGACCGACGCATAGGCGCTGACCATGTCGATAAGCGACACGTCACAGGCACCGAGCGAGATGGCCGGCGTGTTCTCAAGCGTGGATTTTATTCCCATACGATGGGCCACCGAGATGATGTTGGAGATGCCCACCTCAAGTCCGAGACGTGCAGCGATGGTGTTGATGGACTTGGCGAAAGCAGTGCGGAGCGTGAGTTCCTGCTCCGTGCTTCTACCGCCTGAGTTCTTCACCTGCCATGTGCTGACATGGTTGTTCGCATCCCGGTATTTAATTTCGGTGGCTGTGTCGAGCCGTTTGTCCATCGGCACCATCCCCATATTCTCGAAGGCAGTGGCATAGACAAAAAGCTTGAAGGTGGACCCCGGCTGCCTGAGCGCCCTCACCTTATCGTATTTCCAAGTACCGAAATCCACGTCGCCCACCCATGCCTTCACATGTCCTGACTGCGGCTCCATAGCCACAAACCCACAATGGAGGAAGCGCACCATATAGCGTATGGAGTCCATTGCCGACATCACCTTCTCCACCGAGCGGTTGGATCCGGTGTAGGCAAAGAGCTTCACTTTATGAGGCAAGTTCATATAGTAATCGACCGAGTCGGGGGTGTCGAAATAACGTGCCTGAAGCTCCTTGTAGTAGGTGGTCTGCTTGGCAATGTCCTCGATGAAGTTCTTGATTACCCTACCCTGCTTGTCGCGCCACGGCTGACTTCCCTTCCAATGGGCTTCGAAACGGTTCTGCAGCTGATTCATCTGCTTCATCACCGCCTGCTCGGCATAACGTTGCATACGGGTATCGACAGTGGTGTAGATTTTCAGTCCGTCGGTATAGAGGTTAACGTCGTTGTACTCACACCACTCCTTGAGGTAGTCTTTCACAGCCTCCCGGAAATACTGTGCCTGACCGTCGAACGGATTCTCCACACTGTAGTGAAGCTCAATCGGCTTAGCCTTCGCCTCCTCCGCTTCCTCAGACGAGATCTTGTTGTGACGCATCATATTGTCAATCACCACATTGCGTCGCTGCCGGCTGTTATCGGGATTGATCATCGGATTGTAGAAGGTGGTGGCTTTCAACTGTCCGATGAGTGTGGCCGACTGCTCAATGGTCAACTCTTCCGGCGTGGTATTGAAAAACGTCTTCGCCGCCGTCTTGATGCCGTATGCGTTGCTGCCGAAATCCACGGTGTTGAGATAGAGTGTGAGGATTTCCTTCTTGGTGTAGAGATTCTCAATCTTATAGGCAGTGTTCCATTCCTTCGCCTTCATGATGACGGTCTTGAGCACCGGCACTTTGCACAACAGCCCGTTGATGTTCTGCTGACGCATCTTGAACATATTCTTCGCCAGCTGCTGGGTGATGGTGGAGGCACCACGCGGATTACCTTGTATAATATCCTTAATGGCTCCCAATATACCCTGATAGTCCACCCCGTTGTGTTGGTAGAAGCGTTCGTCCTCCGTGCTGATGAGCGCATCCACCACATAAGGCGAGATGTCCTCGTAGGGCACGGCAGAGCGGTTTTCCTGGAAATACTTACCAATCAGCACGTTGTCGCTGCTGTAGATAAGCGAGGCCTCGGAGTACATCGGATGTTCGAGCATGGAGAGGGATGGAGACTTGCCAAAAAGCCAGAAGAGGTTGGCATCGACTGCCAGCATGAAGATAAAAAACAGCGCAAAGAAGGTGGCGACAGGTGTGATCAACCGCTGATACCACTTGCCACGGTATTGTGCCCAATACCAGCTCCAAAAGCCGGTTTTCTGAGTTTTTTTGCGTGTATATACGTTCTTTTTAGCCAAAAGCTTATTCTTTGAAAAGCCTCTCCCCCGCCCTCCCCCAAAGGGAGGGAGCCTCCTGGAGGGCTCCATGCGGGTTATCAGCCTATTTTATTTTAAAACTCTACCTGTAGAATACAAAGTTACGAATAAAATTTTTTATCGCAACAAATTCTGGATTTTTTCGATGATTTGCTGCAAAGATTGGCCGTCGAGGTCGATCCAGTTCATCCCAGGGTCGTTTTTGAACCATGTCATCTGTTTCTTAGCATAGACACGGGTGTTCTTCTTCATCCGCTCCACTGCGAACGGAAGTTCCCACTCACCGCCGATCACCTTGAACAGTTCTTTATAGCCTACTGTGTTGAGTGCGTTGAGATGCCGCATGGGATAGAGCTGACGTGCCTCTTCCATCAGTCCGTCGGCCATCATCTGGTCCACGCGGCGGTTGATACGGTCGAAGAGTTGCTGCCGCTCACGGCGGAGTCCGATTTTCACCACCCTGAAAGGCCGTTGCTTGCGGGTGCCTGTATGGAAAGAAGAGAAGGGACGTCCTGTCATGTAGCATACTTCTAATGCATGGACGACACGCTTGGTGTTCTTCAGATCGGCAACAGCATAATAATCGGGGTCGAGCAGGCGGAGTTCAGCCAGCAGTGTGTCGATGCCTTCAGTCTGCAGCCGTTCATGCAGGAGGTTGCGTGTGGCGTCGTCAATGGTCGGTATGTCGTCGATGCCGTTGCACGCCGCATCAATATACATCATGCTTCCACCTGTCATCACCGCATAGTCGGTGGTCTGGAAACGATTGTCGAGGAGTTTCAACACCTGTTCCTCATAGATGGCGGCACTGTAGTACTGGTCGAGTTCCAGGGTATGTACAAAGAAATGCTTCACCTGCCGCAGTTCCTCTTCCGTAGGTGCAGCCGTGCCGATTTTCATCCCTTTGTAGATCTGCCGCGAGTCGGCAGAGATGATAAATGACGACAAGAGCTTAGCCACAGAAAGGCTAAGCTCTGTTTTTCCCACGGCGGTAGGTCCTGTTATGACAAGCAACGTTTTCATCAGAATGGTTCGTTGCTATAGTCGAGTCCGCTTATTTCGATATCCTCTTCGTTGAAGTCGTCAGATGTCATGTCGTCGTCGATATAGGCGTCGGAGCCGCTGTCGCTGACAACCGGATTCATCTTCATCAGCTCGTCGAAGTCCATACGCTGCACCGGCGGTTCGCCCTGGCTCCTGGACACGACCGGTTCCGGGAGATGCTGTCCGGGGATAATCTGTGAGAGTTCGATGAAGAACATCCGTTCAGCCAGCATATCGAAGGTGTATATCAGATGCTGCTTCTCATCCATCAGGAATTCAGACAGACGGGTGGTAGCCATGACATAGGAATCCTGCTCGGAACTGGTGTCCATCTCCTGAAGGGTGATTTCCTGTCCTTTCTCCCATCCGTTCTCGCAGATGGTGAAGGAGGTCATTTCCCCGTCGTCGTAGCCGCAGGACTCCTGTATGGCTTTGTGGAGCTGAAGGAAGGTGGCAGAAGCGTCGATTTTCACTTCACGCATGAAGTCTTCCACCTCATTTGATATGATAATGAATCGGTAAAGCATTTGAACTTGGAACTTTTAACTTTGAACTTTGTCATGCGGTTGGGGAGACAGAGCATGCCGAATTTCTCCTATAACGCAATTACTACAAGGTGATGGACTTCGTACAACAACATACTGTCAACCGTCAACTGTCAACCGTCAACAAAATCACCGTATGATGCCGCGCTCGGATTTGGAGATGAAGTCGATGATGTACTGCACTTCAGGACACATCGGGATGCCGAACTTAATCTGGTCGATGGCCTCCTTGATGGTGAGGTTGCTGTTGTAGATAAGGCGGTAGGCATCGTGGATATTCTCGATGACATCACGTGAGAACTGACGTCTGCGCAGTCCGACGATGTTGAGTCCGGCGTATGCAATCGGCTCCTTGCCACCGATGATGAACGGCGGGATGTCCTTACTCGTCCGGCTGCCTCCCTGCACCATAGTGTAACCTCCGATGCGACAGAACTGGTGTACGAGCACCACCGCACTGATGATGGCATAGTCGTCGATGATGACCTCACCTGCCAGTTTGGTGGAGTTACCCATGATGATGCCGTTGCCGAACACACAGTCGTGCGCTATATGCGCGTTCTCCATGATGAGGTTGTTGCTGCCCACCACGGTCTTGCCTTTGGAAGCCGTACCTCGGTTGATGGTGACATTTTCACGGATGCGGTTGTTGTCGCCTATGATGGCCAGCGTCTCCTCACCCTTGAACTTGAGGTCCTGCGGGATGCCACCGATGACAGCACCTGGGAAGAGCGTGTTTTCTTTTCCCATGCGTGTACCCTCGAGCAGTGTCACGTTGTTCATCAACACATTATTGTCGCCTATCTCCACGTTCTTGTCGATAAAACAGAACGGGCCTATCTCGCAGTTCTCGCCTATCTTTGCAGACGGGTCGATGAATGCTAAAGAACTGATTTTTGCCATATTGTCAACTAGTCTTTATGTTTTACGATTTGGGCAGTGAACTCTGCTTCACCCACAATCTTGTCGCCCACGAACATAAGGCCTCTCATGGAGGATATGCCACGGCGCACCGGTGCAAGAAGCCGCACCTTAAAAATGAGCGTGTCGCCCGGCACCACTTTCTGCCTGAATTTCACATTGTCGATTTTCATGAAATATGTGGAGTACTTCTCCGGCTCGTCGAGTGAGTTGAGCACAAGAAGTCCACCCGCCTGCGCCATCGCTTCCACGAGGAGGACGCCCGGCATGACCGGTTCCTGCGGGAAATGTCCCTGGAAGAACGGCTCGTTGATGGTCACGTTCGTGACGCCGACGATACAGTTCTCGTCGATAGATATGATTTTGTCGACCAGCTGCATCGGATAACGGTGCGGAAGGAGCTGACGTATGCGGTTGACATCGAGCACTGGTTCCTGATTCGGGTCGTAGGAAGGACACTGCTGCTCATGCATCCGGATTTCCTTACGTAACATCCTTGCAAACTTGTTGTTGATGGAATGTCCAGGCTTGGTGGCTATCACCCGTCCTCTGATCCTGCGTCCCACAAGGGCGAGGTCGCCTATGATGTCGAGCAACTTGTGGCGTGCCGTCTCGTTTGGCCAGGTCAGCGGTTTGTTGTTGATATAGCCGAGCTGTGTGGCGTCTTTATGCGGAATGCCGATTTTGTCGGCAAGCAAGTCGAAACGTTCCTGCGTGAGTTCGTTCTCATAGATTACGATGGCATTGTCGAGGTCGCCACCCTTGATCAGTCCGAGGTCGAGCAGCGGCTCAATCTCCCTGACGAACACGAAAGTGCGTGCGGAGGATATCTCTTCAGGAAATTCGTCGAGGCTGTTGAGCGTGGCGAACTGACTGGAGAGGATGCGGCTGTTGAACTCAATCATCACGTTCACACAGAACTGGTCGTCGGGTACGAGGATGATATGTTCGCCGTTCTCACCTTTTATTTCAATCTTCTTTCTGACGATATAATATTGGCGGTCGGCGTTCTGCACCACCGTCCCCACTTTCCGTATTTCCTCCACAAACGGAGCGGCCGAGCCGTCGAGGATTGGCATCTCCGGTCCGTCGAGCTGAATCAGACAGTTGTCGATACCCATGGCATAGAGAGCCGACATGGCATGCTCGATAGTGCTCACTTTGATGTTGTCCTTCACCAATACGGTTCCCCGCTGTGTGTCGCCCACAATGTCGGCGCTACACTCGATGACGGGTTGTCCTTCAAGATCGACACGCTGGATTTTATATCCGTGGTTTTCAGGTGCAGGCATAAACACGGCATTGATATTCTGTCCAGTATGTAGTCCCTTACCTTTAAGACAGAAAGAATCTTTCAGTGTGATTTGCTTTTGCATATGGTTTGTTTACTTGTTTTTCAATGCTTCGATTTCCTTTTTCATCTGTTCGAACTCGACGAGCAGTTCCGGCAGGTTCTTCAATGCAGCCGACTGACGTGCAAAAGTGCGGTGATCGACAGCAGGATACCCCATGAGGGTGGCACCGCCCCGACGGGCGAGGTTTCCGCCTGGAATACCCGACTGTGCCCCCACGTTAGTGCGGTCGCCAATCTGGATATGACCGGCCACTCCCACCTGTCCTCCGAGCATACACCACTGCCCCACTTTCGCACTGCCTGCGACCCCGGTCTGAGATGAGATGACAGTGTTTTCACCCACCTCCACGTTGTGAGCGATCTGCACGAGATTGTCGAGTTTCACGCCCTTACGGACGCGTGTGGCTCCCATAGTGGAACGGTCCACACAAGTGTTGGCTCCGATTTCCACATCGTCCTCGATGATGGCGATTCCCACCTGTGGTATTTTCTCATAGCCATCGGCAGTAGGCGCGAACCCAAAACCATCTGCGCCGATGACTGCGCCAGCATGAATGATGCAGCGTTTTCCGATCTGGCAGTCGTGGTAGATTGTGACATTAGGGTTGAGGACAGTGTTGTCGCCGATCTTCACGTTCTCCTGAATCACCACATTGGCTCTGATGTCGCAGTTGTCGCCCACCACCGCATTCTCACCGACATAGGCAAACGGCTCAATATAACAGTCTTTTCCGATGGTGGCAGAAGGGTGGATGAAAGCCAGCTCGCTCACCCCGGTCTTGCGTTGAGTCATCGACTGATAGACTGTGAGCAGTTTGGCCATGGCCTCATAGGCGTTCGGCACTCTGATGAGAGTTGGTTTTACGGACTGTTTCGGCTTGAAGTCATTGTTGACAAGAACTACAGAAGCCTCCGTCTCGTAGATATATTTTTCGTATTGCGGATTGGCCAGAAAGCAAAGTGTACCAGGTTTCCCCTCCTCAATCTTTGCAAAGTCGGAGATGGTGGCGTTTTTGTCGCCATCGACAATTCCTCCGGCAAAAGCCGCTATTTGTTCAGCAGTGAAAATCATCTAGTAGGGTTTGATTTAATCTATGTGAAATTTTCAAAATGCAAATTTAACAAAATTAAGTAATCTATCCAAAAAGTGGTACTGTTTTTTGTCAAAAAGTTTTCTACGGACTAAAAATCAGAACATAAAAACCTACAATATGAAGACTGAAAATTTCAAAAATGATGTAAAAACGCAGAAATCAAGCTGACAGCCTTAAAGGAATCAGCCCCGACCGTATATTGTTAAAAAACATTAAATTTAGGTTAGTGGCAATTAATTATCATTAATTATTCTGAAAAAAAATGTAATTTTGAAAATAAATACAGCCTTGAGTGGAAAGGCTATCATGAATCCTACTCAAAACGAGAGTGACAAGTAGAGGGAAGTTTTATGCCACCCTTTTACTAACAAACTAGTAACCAAACAAAAAACATAACTAATTATTAAAAAACCCATTATGAACAAACGCTTAATTACGGTTGCACGCATATGCCTCAAAGGTATATGCGCTATGCTATTGTTAGGTGGTTTGCAAGCTTGTAAGGATGACTACAAGTGGGATGACACCACGCCTGGTTATCTGAACTCAAGTATTTACGACTACCTGCAAAGCAGTGGCAATTACACCAACTATGTCAAGCTGATTGACGACTTGGATTATGCGGAGGTTCTCTCAAAGACAGGTTCGAAGACCCTGTTCGTTGCAGACGACGACGCATTTGCCACGTTCTACTCCGACAATGCGTGGGGTGTGAGAAGCTACGACCAGCTGACCACCAGTCAGAAGAAACTTCTGCTATACAGCTCCATGCTCAACAACGCCTACCTGCTTGAGATGATGTCGAGCACAGAGGGTCCTAATGCGGGCCAGTGTCTGAGACGTGAGACCTCATCCACGGTGCTCGACTCCGTGCCTCACTTCAACGGTGACGAACTGCCGGTGACCTACAACGAGACTGACAAGGACTACTGGGAACGTTTCCGTCAGCCAGGCAAAGGCGGCATTTACATGGCTCTCGACAACACGAGTCCGATGATGACCCATTACCTTGCCACTCAGATGAAGGAAAGAAAAATCACAGACGAGGACTTCGCCATCATCATGGGCATAGAACGTGAAAAAAACGACGCCTACATCTATGACTGTAAGGTGGTGGAAGGCGACATCGTCTGCCAGAACGGTTATATCAACCGTCTTGACAAGGTGCTTATCACACCTCAGAATATGGCAGAGGTGATACGCACCAACGGAAAGACCAAGATTTTCAGCCACATGCTCGACCGTTTTTCTGCTCCGTTCTACAATGCGGCGCTCACCAGCAGCTATCGCCTGCTCTATGGAAACGATGTGGACTCGGTGTTTGAGAAACGTTATTTCAACACTCAGACCTATCGCCCGCTGAAAAGCGATGCTAATACCGACCCGATCGGCAATCCGAACGGTAACACCGTTTCTTACGGACTGACCTACGACCCAGGCTGGAACCAGTATCGCTCCAACGACAAGCTGACGAAAGAGCAGGATATGGGTGTGATGTTCGTTCCGACAGACCAGAAGCTCTATGAGTATTTCTTCTCAGAGGGCGGTGGTGGCCGATTCCTGATTGAGGCATACGCTCCTGAACAGCTGAATAACGTGAAGGGCGAGACCGACTATGAAAACATGTACCGTGCGCTCGACCAGGTTCCGCTGTCGGTGATTCAGGCCCTGCTGAACAACCTGATGAAGGAGCAGTTCACCAACAGTGTCCCTAGCAAGTTTGAGACCATCAAGGACGATGCCCAGGACCCGATGCTCGACGAGACCGACCTTCAGTATATCGAAGACGTGCTTCAGGCCAACAACGGTGTGATTTTCCTGATGGACGAGGTGCTCACACCAGCCCAGTATGCCGCCGTATCAGCTCCTGCATACGTGGGTCAGGACATGCGCGTGTTCAACTATGCTATCCAGCAGCTCACCTGGCAAGGCTCAGCCAAGAACTTCTATGCCTACCTGCTCGCCATGAGCTCACGTTTCAGTCTGTTCGTTCCGAAAGACGGATTCTGGTATATTGACCCTGCATCCTTTAAGAACGGTCTGAACAACCTGCGTGCCGTCTATTACGACTGGAACGAGACCAGCAGCATACCTCGCGGAACCACCTACCCTGTGACTTATGACTTTGCCACCAACACCTATACCATCGGTGACAGTCCGGTAGGAACAGGCGCTTACAACACCACAACGCTGTACGACCGCCTGAACGACATGCTCGAGACCCACACCGTGGTGCATGAGGATCAGAGTGAAACCTACGGCATCGATGAGAGCGTCACAGGTGTGGAATGCGACAAGCATTACTTTATTGCCAAGAACGGCGCTGCCATCTACGTGGAGAATGCCACCCAGCGTGCGAACGGAATGACCGTTCAGGGAGGTTGGGCTAAAGACCACAACGAGAAGTTGCCGGTAATCCGTTTCGACGACAAGACCCGCGAGACCAACGGTAACGGTAACGGTATGGCCTACCAGCTGGAAAATCCGGTTATCCCTACCATCGAGTCTATATATAGTATAATGTATAACAACCGCGATAAGTTCGGTGAGTTCTTCGAACTCTGCCAGACCGACAACCAGGAGATTATCACGTTGCTTGAGCCTTGGCTCAACTATCAGGAGGTTGACGGTGTGAGAGAGAAGATCTATACCTCAACGAACGACTACCTCAACCGTTATACCATCTTCGTGAACAACGGCGGTATCCCTTGTTATGACCACGCTGACGGCTCTCAAGTATCGACTGCCACCAACGTGCGCTTCTTCAGCAACTACCGCTACACGGTGTATATGCCTACCGATGCAGCCATCCAGGCAGCAAGGGCGAAGGGTCTGCCTACATGGGACGAGATTAAGGAATACCTGAAGATTGACGAGGAAGGCACCACCACCCTTGAAGACTATGAGCTCGAGGAGCGTGGTCCGAAAGCGGCAGCGATGGTGACCGTGCTGATGAACTTCCTGAAATATCATTTCCAGGATAACTCAGTATTCGCCGATACGCCAGCCATTAACCGGACAGCCTTCGAGACCGCCACCATGGACAGCGAAACCGGTGTGTATCTGAAGACTTATGTATCTTCCTCCGGTAACAACACGCTGACAGTGAGTGACGTGAACGGTGACAGTCATAACGTGCTCAACGACTACAAGAACCTGCTGGCACGCGACTACATCATCACCGGTACGAACAATGCCCTCGCCATCAACGCATCCTCGGCTGCGGTGATGCACGGTATCGACGGTGTGCTCAACTATAAGCAGCTGACAGGCGGCCGCTACGATTCCGACTGGAAGACAGCGAGTGCGGCCCGTCGCTATCTGAAGAAATATCGAATTGACAGAAAATCCAGATAAATCTCTCCATTATGAAAAATAAAAGATATATTTTAACACTTATGATGCTGGTGATGGCATTGACAAACATGAATGCCCAGCATCGTATCTCAGGTAATGTATCCGATGACATCGAGCCATTGATGATGGTGAACGTGGTGGAGAGAGACGCCAACAACCGTATCGTGTCGCATGCTCAGACCGATATGAACGGTAACTTCTCCATGAACGTGGTGAACACCCGTAACTTCCTGGAGGTGTCCTATGTTGGATATGAGACTTTCAAAGCTCAGATCGGCACCCAGACCAAATTCAACATCAAACTGAAAGAGAAAGGAGTGATTCAGGAAGTGGTGATCAAGGCTAAGCGCAAACAGGAGTCGAACGGTATGTCCATCCCTGTGAAGGAAATCTCCGTGGCCACTCAGACCCTGAACATGGAAGAGCTGGAAGGCTTGTCCTTCGCCTCTGCCGACGAGGCCCTTCAGGGTAAGATTGCCGGACTCGACATCATCCAGAACTCCGGTAACCTCGGTTCCGGTACTTCCATGCGTATGCGTGGTGTGAGCACCATCAACGGTAGTGCCGAGCCACTGATTGTGGTTGACGGCAACGTATTCGACCTTCCGGATGACGTGTCGGAGGTGAATTTCGAGGACCTCGACAACGAGGAGCAGTTCGCCACCCTCCTCTCTGTGAACCCAGAGGACATCAAGGAAATCAAGGTGTTGAAAGACGCCGCAGCCGCAGCCATCTGGGGCGCCCAGGGTGCGAACGGTGTGATTGAGATCACCACCAAACGCGGTGTGATGGGAAAGACCAAGATCAACTTCTCTTATCGTTTCACCGGTTCTTGGGCGCCGAGCGGTCTGAAGATGCTCGACGGCGACGGCTATACGATGATGATGAAGGAGGCTTATTTCAACCCGGCACAGAGCAGCGCCACCAGCAACATGGTGGAGCTGAACTACGACCAGAGCCGCCCTTCCTATTATTATAACTTCAACAAGAACACCGACTGGGTTGACGCAGTGAACCAGTTCGGTCAGCGTCACAACTACTACATCACCCTCTCCGGTGGTGGTGAGAAAGCCAAGTTCCGTGTGTCGGGCGGTTACGACCATGAGACCGGTACGATCATCAAGCAAGTGCTCGACCGCTTCTCCACCCGTCTCGTGCTCGACTACGACGTGAGTGACCGCATCCGTTTCTCCACAAACTTCGCGCTCACCTATACGGATAACCATCGTAACTGGGACGGAAGCACCACAACCACCATTCTGAACAAAGCCTACAACGCGATGCCGAACATGAGTATCTGGGAGTATGCCTACGACCCATATACCGGTATGGCCTACCGCACGGGTGACTATTACAAGATGCTGCCTTCAGCCCCAGAGAACGGTGTGACTCCTGACGGCTACTCGTCCCGTTATCTGTCCGACATGAAGACCAACGGCAACCCTGTAGCCATTGCCCACCAGGCATTCAGCAACCAGTCAACTTACCGTATCACGCCTCAGTTCAACATCCGCTACAAACTGCTCGGCACACACGATGACGAGCATCAGCTCGACTTGAACGCGGAGGTGTATATGGACATCTATAATGAGTCGGACAACACCTACTTCCCGAACTCCCTGACTACCAACGCATGGGACACCGGAGTGAACTCCACGTCCAACAACGAGTATAAGAGTCTCGCCGTGACGAACCGTGAGACCCTCATCTACACTCCTCACTTCAACAACGAAGACTGGTCGATGATGCTCATGGGCCGTTTCGAGGTGATACAGGGTGACGGTACCTCTCAGTGGCTTGCCAAGAACGGTGTGCCGACCGGTCTTGATTCTTCCACTGCCGACGGGTATCTGACCGGCACCACATCCGGCACAAGCGAATGGCGCAGCATGGCTTATATGGGCTCCCTCCATATCGCTTACAAAGACGGCCGTTACGCATTCGACACCACCGTGCGCCGCGACGGTTCCACCAAATTCGGTAAGGGCAGCAAATGGGGTACGTTCCCTGCTTTCTCCGGAATCTGGAACATCAGCGACGAGCCTTGGTTCAAGCCTGTAAGCAAATGGATCAGCCGTCTGGCCTTCCGTCCGGGCTGGGGTCGTGTAGGTCGTCAGCCTGGCAGCCAATACCTTATGTATAATAAGTATGCTGACTTCGGCGTATATGGCAGCGGCAACAAGATGAGCAATGCCATCCGTCCGGAGAACCTGCGACTGACCAACCTGAAGTGGGAGACCACCGACTCTTGGAACCTCGGTTTCAACCTTAACCTGCTCGACGATATGTTCCAGTTCGACCTGAACATCTATAACAAGAAGACCAAGGACCTGCTCATGTCGGGTGTGGGTATTCCCGGATCTTCCGGTTTCAACAAACTCGACTGGAGAAACGTGGGTGAGCTCGAGAACAAAGGTTGGGAACTCTTCATGAACACTGGCCGATTCTTGAAGAAAGGCAAGTTCTACATGACCGCTAACTTCAATATCGCCCAGAACATCAACACCATCTCCAAGATGGACGCCACCGTGCTCAACTCCATGAACGGCGAGTACAACTACAAAAACGGCACCTATCTGCAACGTATCCAGATTGGCAACGCTGTCGGTTCCATCTACGGTTTCAAATTTAAAGGCATCTACCGCTACGACTATGAACACAGCGGTTACACCACTGAAAGCCGTGACACTTACGGCGACAACACAGCCGCCGCTGCAGCTGAACGCGGGGAGAACTCCACCTGTCCTGTTGTGAAAGACGTGAACGGCAATATCCTCTTCGACTCAAAGGGTAACCCTCTGAAGATGTACTTCAACTACGGCAACACCAACTATGAGTTCAAGGGTGGTGACGTGATTTATGAGGACATCAACCACGACGGTCAGATCAATGAGCTCGACATCGTTTACCTGGGTAACTCCAACCCTAAGTTCAACGGTGGTTTCGGCGTGAACTTCAACTATGGTCCTTGGTCGCTGAAGCTTTCGTTCAACTACCGTCTGGGTAACAAGATTGTGAACAGCGCACGTTTGAACAACGAGTCGATGCGCACAAACATCAACCAGAGCAAAGCTGTGGCATGGAGATGGCGCAAGAACGGCGACATCACCGAGATTCCACGTGCCATGAATTCTGGTATCGGCGACTCTTACAATGCGCTCGGAAACGACCGCTATGTGGAGAAAGGCGACTACCTTCGTCTGCAGTATGCTCAGCTCAACTATAATGTGCCTGCATCGTTCTGCAAGAAATACGGTTTCCAGAGCCTCCGGCTGAGCGCCTCTGCCAACAACCTCTTCTGCTGGACTAAATATACAGGTGTGGATCCTGAGGTGTCCTACGGTGCATGGGGTGTCTGCTACGACAACTCAAAGACTCCGCGTCCCAAGTCCTTCACACTCAGCGTTAATTTAGGATTCTAACCCTCTAAAAGAAAACGATTATGAAAAATAGAAATAAAATAATAAGTCTTCTGCTCGGAATCCTCTCTTTCGCCGGGGCTGCACTGTTCACCAGCTGTGAGGACTACCTCACGATTACTCCGACCGACAAGATTGTGGAGGAAGAGTTCTGGCAAGACAAGAACGACCTTCAGAATGCGCTGACCGCCTGCTATTCGCGTATGATTCAGCAGGACATGATGCAGCGTTATATCCTATGGGGTGAGATTCGCAGCGACAACCTGGAAAAAACCACCGGTGTGACCGCCACTGACATTCAGAACGTAATGAATGCCAACCTGCTGTCCACCAGCTGGATTTTCGACTGGACCTCATTCTACAACCTGATTAACTATTGCAATAAGGTGTTGGTACACGGACCGGAGATTGTTGCCAACGACGAGTCGTTCTCCAAAGGCGACTGGCAGCCGATGGAAGCTGAGGCTGTCACACTCCGTGCCCTCTCCCACTACTATCTGGTACGCACCTTCGGTGAGGTTCCTTACGTCACCACCGACTATAACAACGACAGTCAGGACTTCCTGATTGGTCAGTCCTCACAGATTGAGGTGCTCGACAGTATCATCATGGATCTGGAAAGTGTGAAGGACTTTGCGATGAAAGACTACGGCAACACCGTGGAGAACAAGGGACGAATCACCCGCAACGCTGTCTATACATTGCTTGCCGACGTATATCTGTGGCGTGCCAGCTACAAACAGGGCAACCCTGATGTAGTTAGTGCTGACGGCAGCAGTGCCGAGTCCGACTACCAGAAATGCGTGGAGTATTGTGACTACGTGACCAACACAATGATTGCCGACTATATCGAGAGCCTGAACAAGAGCGGATCCGTATTGGGTATTGTGACTGAAGAAGATGTGAAACTGGAGAATATGTTTATCCAGAACGCGAATAATCCTTCCGCCATGGGTATGAAGTTCAGCTCTGTCACCGGAGCCTACAACTACATCTTCGGTCAGGGCAACTCCCGTGAGAGCATCTTCGAGCTGCAGTTCGACGGTACTTACAACATCAACAACATGGAGCTGAGTTATTTCTGGAATGCAAAAGACCAGAAAGCCGGAACCATGTGCTGTGCCACTGCCCTGTTGAGTAACATCGAGAACAACCCTGGCAATGCCATACCATCCAGCCTGTTTACCAAGACAGACTACCGCCGGTGGGAGACCGCCATGTACACTGCCGGAGACCAGACCGAGTATCCGCTGGCCAAATACAACTACAACACATCAACCCAGTATAACGGTACTCAGACATCCGGCATGCGCGATAACACTTTATCCACATTCACCCAGCAGAGCACCTATAAAGGTACAAACAACAATGCGAACTGGATTGTTTACCGTCTGAGTGACGTAGTGCTGATGAAAGCCGAGGCGCTGGCACAGCTCTACGACGACGAAGAGCATCTGAAAGAGGCGTTCAATCTGGTGAGAGAAGTTTTCAAGCGTTCAAACCCGTATGCATATCAGAATGCCACTTCTGCCACCGATTCATTGAATTTTGAGACATTCACCGACAAGCTTTCGATGACCCAGCTTGTGATGAACGAACGTCAGCGCGAGTTCCTGGGTGAGGGTAAACGCTGGTTCGACCTGGTGCGCTTCGCACAGCGTAACGGCAACACCGTGGAGATGATGCGCTATCTGACCCGTAAATATTCCGACAACCAGGATGCGGTGAAAGCCAAGATGGCCACTCTCCCTTCCCTGTTCTCTCCTATTTACACCACTGAGATTAAGAACAACCCGCTTCTCCACCAGAACGAGGTATGGGGAACGTCTGAAAGTACATCAAGAACCGATAATATGTAAAAAAGCCTCTTTCCCCGCCCTCCCCTGAGGGGAGGGAGTCCCCTTCGGGGAAGCCATCCGGCTGAGGGGGTAAGACTTTCTGATATTAAAAACATATACAATTATGAAAATAATGAATAAGATAAAATATCACCTGATGCTACTGGCAGTTGCCCTCACAGCCGGGATGTTCAGTCTGAACAGCTGTAAGGAGAATATCGACGACAGCGACCTCTACACGTTCACAGGTGAGATGATGATTGACCACCTTGTGGCCCATCCTGACACATTCAGCTGCTATGTCACACTTCTGAAGCGTGTGCATCCGAGCCAGAAGTCTGTATCGACCATGTATGAATTACTTTCCGCACGTGGTAACTACACCTGCTTTGCTCCAAGTAACGAGGCCATCACCTCTCATGTGGACTCCCTCTGCAGGATAGGAATTGAGACTACCACCGATCTGGAGCAGATCAGCGACTCGCTTGCCGAGGCCATCGTGTTCAACTCCATCATTGAGAACGGAAACAACACGGCTTACGAATCCACCATGTTCAAAGACCCAATGCCTCTGAACAATATGATGGACCGTCCTATCCGCGTAACCTACGGAAACGACGAAGTGGGAACCACTGAGATTTATATCAACACCTATTCAAAAGTCATCAAAAAAGACATCGAGGTGGAGAACGGTTATATCCATGTGATTGACAAAGTGATCTCCCCTTCTAATGCCACGGTGGCAGACTTGCTGAACGACACGGAGAACACCAAGTTCTTTGGCGAGCTCATCACTCTGACCGGCTGGGATACAAAGATGACCGACTATCAGGACTATAGCTATGACGAGAAAGACGAAGCCGGTACTATCTACATGGGTGTGGGCAACGCATGGGAAGGCGCTTTTCCGGAGCACCGCTACACGAAATTCACCGTGTTTGTAGAGACCGACAGCGTGTATGAAGCCAATGGCATCACCGACATCGAGTCGCTGAAACAGTATCTGCGTGAAAATGCCTACTACGATGAGAACACCAGTTATGGTGACGACTACGAGAGTGAAGACAACGCCGTGAACCAGTTTGTGGCCTACCACATTCTGAAAGTGGGACTCGACTGGAGCAACATGGTGATATGGTCGAACGAATACGGATTCTACAACGGAGCCATGAACGACGGAAACCAGTTCCGCGTGAACGTGTGGGAGTATTGGGAGACCATCGGTAAGCACCGCCGTCTGATGAAGATCACCGGACTTCGTGGCAACCGTAAGCAAATCAACCGCTATTCCTACTACAACCTCACCACTTACCGTGAGATTGCAAGTATGTGTGAGAATGGTCTGGAAGTGTCGCAGTCAAACGGTTCTGAGGACAACCTCGCACTCAACGGCTACTACTTCCCTATCGACGGTATCCTTCTGTGGACCGAGCGTATCCCTAATAAGATTCTCAACGAACGTCTGCGTTTCGACATCACCAACCTGCTGCCTGAGCTGATCAACTCCAACTGCCGCAGATATCCGTCGAAGAGCGGTGGATCACACTACTGGCACTTCACATCCGACTTCTTTGAGAACATGCCGATTGTGAGCAATGAGACTGAGCTCTGCTACCTCCCTAACAATAACAATAATGTGGGTTCGGGTGGTTCCGACTCTTGGCTGAACTTCCAGGCCGACGAATGGAATATTCACGGAATCTATGACTTCGTGATGAAACTGCCTCCTGTGCCTTACACGGGAACATACGAGATCCGATATGGTATCAACGCCAACAACAACCGTGGTATGGCTCAGATTTATGTAGGAAAGAATCCTAACAACCTCCCTGCCATCGGTATTCCGCTCGACCTGCGAATCGGAGGCGGCAATGCTTTCGTCGGCTGGACCAGCGACGCCACACTCGGTTCGGAAGACGCCATCAACGACCTTGACAAGACGATGCGTCTGAACGGCTACATGAAGGGTCCGAAATACTTCTGCCCTGGAAGCGGATCACCTGGCCGTGACTGTATCAACTGTCTGCGGCGCATCATCTTCACCGGCCCGCTGGAAGCAGGAGAGACCTACTACATCCGCTTCAAGTCTGTGCTCGCCCAGGCCACCAGCGAGTTCTTCTACGACTATCTGGAACTGGTTCCGAAGTCAATCTACAACGGCGACATCGCCGAGGATAAATGGTAATCAAAACGAAAAAACTTAGAATTATGAATAAGAAGCTATTTTTATTAATGACGGGTGTCGTTCTGGCTGCCATCACCTTCACTGCGATGACATCGTGCGAAGACGACCACTACACGGTTGACCCTGTGCTTTCGGGCAAGGGCACCATGTGGGAGAACATCCAGCAGACCCCAGAGCTGAGCGAGTTCGCCTCCATCCTCTCTAAGGTGTATTATTCCACCTCAGAGACCAGCGTGACCACTCAGACATACGCCGACCTTCTGAACCATGACCAGACGTTCACGCTCTGGGCTCCGAAGAACGGCACGTTCGACTATGCCAAATGGAATGCGATGCTTGAGAGCGGTGACCGCGGGCAGATCTACAAGGTTGAGAACGAGCTCATACGCAGCTGTATGACCCGTTACAGCCACGTGCTCAGTGGCAGCAAGGTGGAAGACATCACATTCTTCAACAGCAAGAAAGGCACGTTTGACTGCGGTGCACGCACCATTAACGGAGTAAACATCACCGAGGCCAACCTGGGCGCCACCAACGGAGTGGTTCATATCACCGACGGTCCTGTTGCCTATCTTCAGAACCTCTACGAATATATTAACAACAGTGATGAGCTGACCCGTTTCAGTGCGTTCCTCAAAAAATATGAGAACATCGAATTTGATGACGTGTCCAGCACTCAGGGTCCGACCATTGACGGTAACATCACATGGGTGGACAGTGTGACCTTCCTCACCAACACATATTTCTATGCGAACTACCTCGATGCCTATATCAACCGCGAGGACAGTAACTATGTGATGGTGTTGCCAAACGACAGACTCTGGGATGAGCAGTACGATAAGATGAAGACCTACTTCAACTACCGTACGAACTATTCGCAGTCGGTCATCACGGTGAACCCTACAGACCTTTCGACATCCACCGAGGTGCTGACAACCACCTACACCGATGAGGAACTCGACTCCATCGTGGACTTCCGCACCAACGACGCCATAGCCCGTAACCTCTGCTTCAACCACAACTGGCAGTATGGTCACAACTACGTGGACATGGCCACCGAAGGCGTGTGCGACTCTATCATGAGCACCAGCGGTGTGGTGTTCTACGACCCATACAGCGCACAGCTCTTCGACCATGTGGAACCGGTCCGTCTTAGTAACGGCTACGGCTATATGGTTGACCACTTCAACTACCGTCTGGTGGATACCTGGCTTGAAGTGAAGGACTATGAGGCAGAACGTTATTACGAGTCGTATGACTACGCCAACGTGCTCCGCACTCACATCTACGTGGACAACCCGTATGATTATGTGGAAGGATTTGAGGGCGAGCCGACCGATACGATTGTGGATCTCAACGCCATCACTATCGCTCCAACCCGTACCACCGCCAACACAAGTGTGAAGTTCGCCCTGAACAACACATATTCTTGCAAGTACGACATCATCGCTGTGATGGTTTACAACATTGATCAGGCGAAACCATACCACTTCCGCGCTTACTTGAACTACCATACCACAGCCGCCAAAGCCACACAGGAGCGCACCCAGCTGACTCCTCCGGAGGGCACACTGGCCGACGGTAAGAACTACGTTAGCCACAAGCCATACGTGGATGAGAAGGGTATGCTTCAGTTCTGCGACAGCGTGGTGCTGGCTAAAGACTTTGAGTTGCCGGTATGCTACTTCGGTGTGCAGGATGCTTACCTCACTCTCGAACTTCAGTCATATATGACTTCCTCCCAGCGTAACCTCTACACCAACGAGCTGATTATCGACAAAATTGTGCTTGTGCCGAAAGAGAACGAGACAGAGTAACACTTTCCAAATTTTATAGAACCATGAATAAGAATATGATACAATCAAAGAATATGATCCTGAGAGCCGCCGCATTCCTTTTGCTGATGGCCTTACCGTTCGCAACGAACGCTCAGGAGACTTCAGACAGCACGACTGTGAGAAAGCAGCGCGCTCAGAAGAAGGAACCGGCCTATGAGATGCGGGAAGTGTGCGGACTCGTTCTGGACGCAGCCACCCACCAGCCGATTGACGGAGCCCGTGTACAGGCTTACGGCTACTCACGCTACTCCGCCATGACAGATGAAGACGGAACCTACTGGCTGAAAGTCCCGACCTTCGTGAAATCCCTGTATGTGACCGTTCCGGGCTATAACGACGTGCAGGTGGCTTTCGGACAGGACCAGCGAGTTCCGAACGCGGAGATGTACACCACCCGCTTCAACTCCTATTACTCACCGACGACGAAGATCACATCAGGCGCAAAGACCCTGCCCGATATGTCCAGCTCCATCACTCTCGACGGTGAGATTGAAGGCAAGCTTGCCGGCGATGTGCGTACCATCAACCGCTCCGGCATTCAGGGACAGGGAGCAGCCATGTTTATACGAGGTCTCAACTCTCTGAACCTCAACGCCCAGCCGCTTATTGTGCTCGATGGTATGTTCCTCGACATGCAGCTCGACCGCACCTCCATCCACGACGGCTTCTTCAATAACATTCTCGCCGGACTGGATTCGGAGGATATTGAGGAAGTGGAAGTGCTGAAGAATGCCACTTCGCTGTATGGAGCCCGTGGCGCCAACGGTGTGATTATCATCAACACCAAGCGTGGAAAGAGCATGGCCACGAAGATCAACGTGAACATCTTCGGCGGCTTCGAGACAGCTCCCGACTATACGAAGATGATGAACGGCAGTCAGTATAAGACCTACGTGAGCGACCTGATCGGAACGACCGAATATGGTATCAAGAACCCGTCGGCCGCCACCACGATTCCGTTCCTCAACGACAACCCGAACTATTACTGGTATCCGATGTATCACAATGATACCGACTGGAGTGATGGTCTCTACAGAACTGCCTACACCCAGAACTATAAGGTGAATGTGCAGGGAGGAGACGACGCTGCCATGTATAACCTGTCGCTGGGTTACACCAAGGCAGCATCGACCGCCAAGGAGAACGACTTCAGCCGTCTGAACATCCGCTTCAACACCGACATCAACCTGTTCGCAACGCTGAGCACCCAATTGGACGTGGCCTATTCGCGCATCAACTATAACCTGCGCAACAACGGATGGGCAGAGAACTACGATGCCAGCTCCATCTCCTCTCCAAACGTGCTCGGCCTGATTCAGGCTCCGTTCCTCTCCAAATACGGATATTACACGGGTGAGGATCTGAAACTCCATGAGAGCAGTGTGTATGCCGGTAAATATGTGGACGACGACAATTATCCGTTCGGATTCGCATCAAGATACGGCAGCAATGCCGCCCTTGCCAACCCATACTGGATCCTGGCCAACGGCGACGGCAACAATAAGAACAACCAACAGGTGACTCAGTTCAACCTCAACGTGCGTCCGAAGTGGGACATCAACCGCCACCTGAATATCACAGACCGGTTTGCTTATCAGCTCAACCGTTCCAGTGAGAAATATTACATGCCTGAGGCCGGTAGCCCGATTTACAACCTTGAGGGTATGGGCGACATCACTTCCATCATCAAGAGTCTCTTCGGCAAAGAGACCACCCTGTTCAACGACCTGCGCATCAACTGGAGCAACGTCTATGGCGCTCACAGCATCAGCGCCTTCGGTGGTTTCCGCTTCACCAACAACTCTTATTCCGACAGCTATATCACAGCCTACAACTCAGGTAACGACAAGATGCCGGACATCAAGAACTCCCTGCAGTTCCGCTCCGTTCTCGGTAACGACGACGCATGGCGTAACCTTGCCTACTACGTGAACGCAGACTATAACTACAAGAACACCTATTTCGTGAATGCCACAGTAAGTGCTGAATCATCTTCCCGTTTTGGTCATGAGACCAGTGAAGGCGTGAAGCTCTTCGGTGTGAAATGGGGTATCTTCCCAAGCCTGCAACTAGGATGGGTTATCTCCAATGAAGACTGGATGCAGAAGCTGAAAGGCGTGAACTACCTGAAGCTCACTCTCGGCTACGACGAGAGCGGTAATGACGCCATCCCTTATTCCGCTTCCCGCACTTATTTCCAGAGTTCCGAGTTCCTAAAGACCGCAACTGCCCTTCAGCTTGTGAACATCGAGAATCCGGAAATACAATGGGAGACCACCCGCCGTTTCAATGCGGCACTGAACGGTTCGTTCTTCAAAAACCGCATCCAGGCAGGTGTCGATTTCTTTGTGTCGAACACGAGCAATCTGCTCACACTCAAAGAGAACAACTACATGACTGGTCTTGGCGCTTACTGGACAAACGGTGGCAAACTCCAGAACATCGGAGCCGACGTTCATGTGAATGCCATCCTCATCAATAGCAAAGACTTCCGTTGGGAGCTCGGCGCTACAGTAGGCCACTATAAAAACGAAATCAAAGAACTTCCTGCCGGAAACTACACTACGAAGGTGTACGGTGCTGAGATTCTCACCGCTGAAGGCAAGGCAGCCGGTCTGTTCTACGGCTACAAGACCGACGGTGTGTTCTCCACCACTGCAGAAGCCCAGACAGCCGGTCTGCGCTACCCTACCGGTATCAAGGCCTCTCCTTACCAGGACTTCCAGCCAGGCGATGTTCATTTCATCGACATGAACAACGACAAGGTGATTGACGAGAAAGACAAGACTGTCATCGGCGATCCTAACCCTGATGTATATGGTAACATTTTCACCACATTCGGGTATAAGCGATGGACATTGGCGTTCACCTTCAAATATTCGCTCGGCAACGACATCTTCAACTACCAGCGTAGCCGCCTGGAGAGCATGAACAGCTTCTTCAACCAGACCATCGCGGCAGTGAACCGGTGGACCAATGAAGGTGATGTGACGGATATTCCACGCGCTTGCGCGACCACAAGTGACTATTGGGTGAATAACGAGCGCTTCTCCGACCGCTGGATTGAAGACGGCAGCTTCCTGAAGCTTAAGAAAGTTCGTCTGTCGTACGACCTGCCTTTGAACCTCTCCTGGATTCAGGGACTGACCATCTGGGGCGAGGCCAACAACCTCTTCACCATCAGCCGCTACACAGGCGAGGATCCTGAGTTCTCATGCGGCAACGGAATATTCTATCAAGGCATCGACGCAGGCCTGCTTCCATCCAACCGCAGTTTCAACCTCGGTGTGAAAATCAACCTCTAAAACTTTGAGCTTTGAGGTTTGAGCCTTAAGGTTTAAAAGAACATAAAAATATAAGAATTATGAAAAGAAGAAATATATTTATTGTCTTAGGACTGATAACGCTGTCGATGTTGAGCACCACTTCTTGCGAAGACATGCTGGAGGTGGATACCGGCGACAAGACATACAAGAACGCCAACGACACATTATATTCCTACTTGGGAATCATGAAATGTGTGCAGGACATCGCAGAGCGTCAGGTGATTCTCAACGAGGTGAGAGGTGACCTAACAGCCAGCACGGAGTATGTGACTGACACCCTCCATGCCATCTCTAATTTCGACGATCCTCAGGACGGCAGCTGCTCAATGCTCGACATCAGCGACTACTATGCGGTGATCAACAACTGCAACTTGTATATCGCAAATGCCGACACCAACAAGGTGAAGAGCAACAACAAATACATGCTCCCTGAATATGCCCAGGTTCAGGCCATCCGCGCATGGACTTATCTGCAGCTGGTGAACTTCTACGGAGAGGTGCCGTTTATCGTGGAGCCGATTAACAATCTGGATGTTGTGAAAAGCTTCGATTATAACGGCAATCAGGTAAATAAAGAAAACCTGGTTGACAAGTTCTTGGAATTAGGACTTACCCGTTATCTCGACACCGAGTATCCAAGCTACAACGTATATGACAACGGTGCTGTGAGGATTTCTTCCCGCCTGCTGTTCATCCCTATACGCCTGGTGCTTGCCGACATGTTTCTGCTTCGCGGTGCAAGCAAGAGCGACTATCAGAAAGCAGCCACCTACTACTATGAATGGCTGAGAGCCACCAACTCTGTTTCCACCTCAATGTATTGTGAGGCAAGGCAGACGATGGGCGAATACAGCTACAGCAACACAAACAGTTGGGGAATGTGGGGCAGCAGCTACACTTACACTACGAACGGTGAGGTAATCAGCCTCATCCCTTCGTCTGCCAACAAGCAGTTCGGAACGATGCTTACCCGCGTGGCTGACATATTCGGCTACAGCCCTACATCCAGTCAGGTGAACGAGACCAACACAAACGACGACGGAGAAGAAGAGAGTAACTCTTCAGGAGCCATCACAGTCACTCCGAACTACAAGGCTCAGATAATTCCTTCAAACAGTTATCAGGCTCTGAACAAAGCCCAGATGTATGTATTCTGGAACACACAGAACCTGGCTCGCACCTACTACGAGGACTGTGGCGACGCGCGTCTGTTCTGGTCCGTGCAGAATCTCACCTATGAAGGATTGCCATACACACTCGCATCGAAGGCAGGACGTGGAACCTCATTCTACTATGCCATCCCGATTTACCGTAAGACAGTGGTTTGGCTCCGTCTGGCCGAGGCCATCAACCGGTCTGGCTATCCGCAGATTGCCTTTGCCATCCTGAAGGACGGACTGAACTCGAGCAACTGGCCTGAGACCGGTCTGGAGCGCGAAGAGCCGGTGGTTTTGGTTGATGAGAATGGTGATCCTGTAATCGACGAAGATGGCAACATCCAGTATGTGACCGATGAAGAAGGAAATGTGGTGATGGAGACTGTCACCTACACCCGCTACCCGCAGAACGGTGCCCTCCACTATGTGGATGACAATGAGCTCAACAGTTTCTATCTCGACTTCTCTGATCAGATTTGGCTTGAGAATTATGGTGTGCATGCCCGTGGATGTGGGCGGGGTACATGGACCCGTACTACGACCACCTCACCAGTTGTTACCAATATCACCGGTTACTACGACGACGAGTATTTCGACTGGGATCCGATTCTGGCAAAGCAGGGAGTCTCTGCTGAAGACGGACAGGATGCCATCATCAACGCCATCGAGAATGTCATCTGTGATGAGCTTGCACTGGAGGCCGCCTTCGAGGGTTACCGCTTCAGCGACCTTGTCCGTATGGCAAACCACAAGAACGCCAGCGGTTTTGACGGAACTGAATGGCTTGCCAAGAAGATTGGAGATCGCAACAAGCGCGAGGCGTCGGAAGACGGTTCCGTCTCTGCTGTACCAGGTGACACGGAGCTTTATACAAAACTTCACGACACCAAGCTTTGGTACTTCACCAAACCAGTCTGGAACGTGAAATAACACGCTCTCATCCAACTCCTCATAGGTAATTCCTTGCCTGCTGGGGAACCATCTGAGCGAGAATAATTACTTTAAAGTCAAGGAGGGTGTGTCAAAATAGGCACACCCTCTAATTTTTCTCTCGTACTGGTGGCACATCGATAAAGTTGATGCCACCCTCGATGGCGGCCTCAACCGCTTCGATGCTCTCAGCCTCCTTGGTCTCGTGGAACACGCTGCCCAGCGACGACGCACCGAAGCACAAATGGGAAATCTTCATCCCCGTCTTTCCTAATTCTGTATACCGCATATTTTTCCAGCTTTTGTAAACTGGCTGCAAAGTTGCCCCTTTTTCCCCATCCTGTATTGGACAATATACTTCAATGATAGGACAAAATTGTTATATTTGCCAATTGGTAGCCTAGATTCCTTGTTTTTCAGCCTTCACTTTTCGCCCCTCACGTTTCTCCGATACTCCAGCGGAGTCGTTCCCGTCATCTTTCGGAACAGGCGGATAAAGTAAGAGTGGTCGCTGAAGCCCAGCGTATAGGCTACCTCTTTCACGGGCATGTCGTTCGTCAGCAACAGCAGCTGGGCCCGCTCCACCTTCTTCTGATTGACGTATTGCAGAGGCGACAAACCCAGTTCGCGCTTGAATACACGAATCAAGTATGGCTTGGTCACACAGGCCACGTCGGCCAGCTGACCGATGTCAATATCGTCGTACAGGCGTTCGTGGATTTCGGCCAGCACCCTTGCAATGCGTCTGTCCTGCGTCCACACCTTTGGCGTAGCCCGTTCCATAAACCGAGAAAAGAGCAGGAGGATGACACCGCGCAGCCGCATCTTCTCCCATAAAGCCATGCTATTGTAGCGCCTGACGTAGTCAGTAAATTTTAGCGTGTTGTCATACGACCGTGGGTCGCTCTCCGGCAACCGAGCTTCGGGGTGGGCCTGACACATGGCCTCGAACAGCTGACGACAGCTCTCGTCTGCCTCCACTTCCGTGGGAAAGTTGTAGGTGTCGAACACATGGGTCTCGTTCTTGAACTCCTCATACACATGCAGATAGTAGTGGCAGAACACCCCGTCGCACTCGTATGAATGCCGCGTATAGGCAGGGATGATGTACAGATGTCCCGGACTCAATTCCTGAACCCCTCCGGGCAGATGGAGGCAAGCCTGTCCATGCGTCACACAGTAGATTCGGGTAAACGGTGAACTTACGTCTTTCCAGTTCCAGTCACCATCGTGAAGCCCCACACCCACGTTCAGCATCAGCAGATTCAGCGATTCAATAGGTATTTGCATCAGATTCTATGTTTTTTTAGTTTCAGCCGCAAAGATACCCCTTTTCCCCATTCCCTCCAAACGGAAAGTCAGTTTTGTCCTACAACTGCATAATAAAGTGATATTCCTTTCTGTTTTTTTGCCGTTACTTTGCAGCACAAAACGTAACTTTTTGCCCCAATCTTATCAATTTATAGCTTTTTTATGAAAACAAATTTTTTGACTTTTATCCTGTTTCTTGCTCAAGCCACCATGCTGCAAGCCAGCATTCAGGTGACAGACCTGAAAGTGTCGGGACTGAGCGAACCCTTGGGCATTGACGAAGTGCCTACATTCAGCTGGCAGACAATAAGCGAAAAACGAGGCTTCCAGCAGAAATCGTATGAAATCACAGTCAGCGATGCCGCAGGCCATCGTGTCTGGCAGTCTGGTGTCGTAGAGTCAGACCTCCAAACGGGCATCCGCTACGATGGACAGCCACTCTCCTCCCGCATGGCCTATACATGGACCGTTCGGCTGAGGAGTACAACTGGTGAAGCCAGCAATCTGGCCACCTCCACATTTGAGACAGCCCTGATGGACGCCACAGACTGGACAGCCCAGTGGATAGGTATGGAATCAGATTCTGTGAAATCTCGGTACGTCATTACATTCGATTCCCCCTTTATGTCGCGCTTTCTGAAAATTGACGTAACCCGATTGGGAATCCCTGTCAGTGCAGAGCCCAATCTGTATTATGTACAATTGGCCGAAGTGGAAATCTACAGCGGCAAGGAAAACATTGCTCCCCGTGCAAGATTTACAGCAAGCGACAACTATGAAGTGGCCAACCATTGGAGCATCAAGTACCTCAATGACGGGTCGCTTACCAGTTCGCACTATGGATTTACCACCCATTCCAGCAATACGGCCAACAGACACATTTATATAAATGTAGACTTGGGTTCGCTTCAGGCCGTAGACAAGGTCATCATGTATCCACGCCAAGACCTTCCCTCTAAGGAGGATGGAAGCCATGCTGCCAACTTTCCAGCATCGTTCACCCTACAGTCATCGGAAACAGGCCAAGACTTTGTTGTGCGACACACCGCTGCCGACATCACATCGCCAGCCTATCGTTCAGAGTCGGCAGCAGTGCCATACTATGGTCTGCCCTTCGAAGTAAAGGGACAGGTTACCCGGGCTCGCATCTATGCTACGGCGTTGGGTGTTTTTACGATGAAGCTTAATGGACAGAGCGTGACAGAAAACCGCCTTGAACCAGGAGAGTCGGAGTTTACGAAAACCATCCAGTACTCCACCTATGATGTTACCAGTCTGTTGAAGCCTGGCCGGAACAGCTGGGTGTCTCAGGTTGCTGGCGGCATCTTCAATGTGGCCAAGGTTGGCACTGGTGGTGGACTGACCGAACGCTACTGCAAGGAGATCAGCAATCGGGGCGATGTCTGCCTGAAGGCCGAGCTGTACATTGAATATGCCGATGGAACCCAACAGCGGGTGGTAACCAATGGCGACTGGCTGACACACCCCTCTCCCACGACGGGTTCCAACTGGTGGGGAGGAGAAGACTATGATGCCACGAAGGAACTGGCAGGACTCGACCAATCCGACTACTCCTTTACAGGCTGGCAGAAAGCCGTCGTGGTGGAACAGCCGCAATTCCGTTGTGGCCAGTCGGCTGGCCCAGTGGGCATACTGCGTTCTCGCTCCTATGAGCCAATCCGAGTGGTAGAAGAATGGCCTGCTGTCAGCGTCACACCCGTTACCGTTGGGGGCAAACAAGGCTATCTCGTAGACTTTGGCAAGAACTTTGCAGGCACGTTCCGCTTTTCCCTCAAAGGCAGCAAGGGCCAAGCCATCACCCTCCGCACAGGACATCTGCTGAACAATGGGGGCACGATAAGGCAGGAGACATTTAACAGCTGGCCTTACGACATCTACGACACCTACACCTTCAAGGGATCGCCCACAGCCGAAGAGTGGGGACCAGAATTCATGTACCACGGCACACGCTACCTACAGGTTTTGGGACTGACCGAAGCGCCCTCTCCCCAGCAGTTTACGGCTATGCGCCTGCGCAGCAACGTGCAGCAGACTGGATATTTCCAGACCAGCAACTCGCTGCTGAACGACATTCATACCATTTGCCGCGACGGAATTCAGTCGCAAATCTACAATGCTTTCACCGACTGCCCACACCGCGAAAAGCTGGGCTGGCTCGACGTGCCCAACGAACTCTATTTCTCCATTGGCTACAACTACGACATGACAGCATTCTGGAGCAAGACCGTTCAAGACTGTTTCGATGCACAATACAGCACAGGCAAAGTGCCCAGTACGGTGCCCCATTTTCACGGTGACTGGGACGACGACCCCAATTGGGGCGGCTCGGCCATTTTCATTCCCTACCGCAACTGGAAGATGTATGGAGACAAACGGCTGATGACCAAATACTACGATGGCATGAAACGCCTAATCAACTACTATACAGGCATGACCCAAGGCTATATCATGCCCGGAGCCAGCTACAGCGCATTGTCCGACTGGGGGCAGGGGTCATCGGGACTTGCCCACCAGATTCCGGCCGAATTTACCATTACCACTTCTTATTACTATCTGCTTTGTGCCATGAACGAAATGGCCGCAGAGTTAGGACATGCCGAAGATGCATCAGCCTTTGCCGAAATAGCCTCAAACGTGAAGGCTGCGTTCAACAAGCGTTTCTACAATTCGCGGACGGGCATCTACGACTATGGCAACCAAGGTGACTACGGGATGCCGCTCTACTACGGATTGGTGGATGCGGAGAACGAGGAGCGAGTGGCTGCCAAGTTGGCCGAGTCTGTCTGTAATGCCGACTATAAAATAAAGACGGGCGAAATTGCTCTGAAGCCTGTGCTCATGTCGCTTGCCAAATATGGCTACAACGACATCGTGTATCAGATGGCCAACCAGACGGATTATCCCTCCTACGGCTACTGGGTGAAGCAAGGCTGCACCACCACGCCCGAACTTTGGAATATGGACTATTCGCAAAACCACTGCATGATGAACCATATCGAAGAGTGGTTCTACACCCAGCTCGGTGGCATACAGCTGCTGGACGACATCAGCGGGATGGGCTTCAAGCATTTTGTAATCAAGCCTTGGATTCCTGCAGACATGACCGAAATGTCGGCCGAAACCCGAAGCCCCTATGGCCAAATCCGTTCCGAATATACCCGAAAGGGCGACAGGCTGGAGTATCGATTCCGTGTGCCCGAAAATTCCAGTGCCACGGTTGTCGTCCCCTGCTATGGCCATAGTATCTGTGAGAACGGCATACCTGTGGATTTGCAGACCGAAGGCGTGCAGAGCATCGTTTACACCGACTCGCTGGGCACCTTCGTTTTGGGTAGTGGCGACTACAGGTTTTCGCTTGGCGATGCCACAGACGGGGTCAATCTGCCCACCGCTCCAGCTCGCCGCCCCTCCGTTATCTACAGCCTTTCGGGAATACCTATGGGCAGCGATGCCAGCGTGTGCAGCCAGGGAATATATATCCGCGACGAAAAGAAGTTTCTTGTCAGATAGCTGCTTTCGACAATTTTATCCTACAAGAGTGCAAGATTTTGAAACTCCTCTTCGTTTTTTGCCGTTACTTTGCAGCGCAAAACATTCATCTATACTCTTTATTACCCCAATTTTATCAAATCAAAAACACTTTTATTCGTATGAACCTAAATTCCGCACCACTTTAAATCAACATTCTTTATAACTTGAGGGTGTGTCAAAATAGGCACATCCTCTTTTTCCTGACTTCGTCGCTTTAAAAATAGTAGTTTTTTATTTGCCTGATACAGAATATTTTGTATCTTTGTGTCACCCAAAATAGGGTGACACGAGGCAAAAAACAATGTTTATACGTAAGAAGAAATACCCTTCGGGGAATATCGGCGTGATAGTCGCCGAGAAAGTGAATAGCAGGATGCGTGAGCTTCATACTGTTGGCATAGCTACGGACACCGACGGGTTAGAGCCGCTTATAGCCCAAGGTCAGGAGTGGATAGACAAGGAGAAGTCCCGACGCCATCCCCGTCTTGACCTGTTCGGTGAAGAGCGTCAGGCCTGTGAGCGTGAGTACCTGGAGACGGAACGTGTCTTGTCCAACATCAGTAACGTGTTGCTAAACGGT
>FLNU01001358.1_pt1 | contig 30892 bp, 25 predicted proteins | sample 1140361 | NCBI WGS metagenome assembly FLNU01 (sample SAMEA3878206, study PRJEB12797) | bioreactor metagenome | biome: Moose rumen | place: Sweden | collected 2011-10 | reverse complement strand
CTGGTAATTTGCAATCTTTTGATCGTACGGCAACCGAAATAAATTATTCTGTAAGCGGTCAAGAAGCCCGATTGAATATGATTTTAGAGTCTATAAATCGTAAAATTATTGTTCCAATGGTAGAGAAAACTGCCGAGTTGATTTCTAATTTTAAAATTGGGAAAGAGAGTATTATGATCAAAGATAAAGGTCAAGTACTTTTCGTAGATATTGACGATAATGTGCGAAATTCAAGTTATGTTTACAGATATGGCGACAGAAAAGCTGCATTTGAGCGGAAGTCAAAGCTTAAGGAATTATTTGAAGTAATAAAATCTTTTGAGAATATTCAGTCAGTATCAGAACGTATAGATTGGCTTGAATGCTTCAAATTTGCACTTGAACAATATGGTGTAGAAAATTCAAATAATTTTCTAACAGCAGAACCGATAATTGAAAAGGAATAAATAAATTTTCTTTTTATCATACGTACTCCTTTATTAGGCGGGGCGCAATATGCACCCGCTTTTTTATTAAAATTGCGAGGGAAACAACTATGGTCGCATCTTAGTTGTATAACATATAAATATATAAACAAAAAGAAGAGATTATAATTAAAATGTATAAAATATGGCTTTGATATGGGAACGGGAGAACATGCGACATGGAATAATGAGGCTGATGCTTTTAAACATGCATATATGCAAGCTCAACTTTCACTTTGGACCGGTAAGCATATTTCAAAAACACTTGGAGATTTTCATGAGTTTCAAGGAAATAAAACCATGGGACAATCAAAAGAAGAATATAATATGGACAATTGGAACAACGAACAAGGAAGAGAAATTGCTCGAGAAATTATCCAGCAATATGGAGTGTTATCAACTATCCCTTCTCAAAATATAAATGATGTAATTGCTGAAAAAGTTGTAAAGCGGATGAAAGAAGGGAAACTTATACTTTCTCCTGATGATAGTCAAAATATGAAAACTATAAAAATAATAATTATCACTCAACTAAAACAACCGATCAAGCCGCACCAATAAATCAAAACCAATCAGGCTTATCTGGTTACACAAATCCATTGACAGGTGATAATCGAATATACACAAGAGAAGACGTTGGTGGGATGTCTACAGAAGAGTTTGCCAAACACGAAAGAGAAATTGATGTACAAACTAGGGCATTAGGCGGTATAATGCCGACAAATGGAGATTTACAAAACGCAGCGGCATCAGGAGGGGGTGTTGTTTATGTAAATTCATACACCCGCTCTGATGGAACGGAAGTTAAGGGTTACTACCGCAGTAGACTGAAATTTTAGATGTTATTAAATATGTATAACGGCTTAAACACCCTAGTTACAGGGTGTTTTGTTTGGATGGAAAGGGTAGATTATGAAATATAAATTATTAGATGCTCAACGAAAATTTTTAGAGATACCGCATGATTATTCCCTGGACGTCGCTGTATATCAGGGAGGGTATGGTTCCGGTAAAACTTTTGCCGGGGCCTTACTCGGGATTTTGCTTGCGTTAAAATTCCCGGGGATTAGGGGATTAGTTGGGGCTCAAACTTATACATTAGTTCGAGATACAACTTTACAAACATATTATGAACATCTGGACAATATGAATTTTAAAGAAGGTGTTGATTATAAATGGTTATCAGGAGAACAAAAATTACTCTTCAGAAATGGATCGGAAATTTTATTTAGGCATTTTGATGAGCCTAATAAATTAAAGTCATTAAATTTGGGTTTTGTTGAAATTGAAGAAATGTCGGATGTTCCTTATGATACTTTTAAAATGTTATTAGCTCGTATGCGTCAAAGGGTTCGCAAAGGATGGAAAAATTTCACATATCGAATTTTTGGTCATACAAATCCGGAAACTCAAAAAGGGTGGGTCTATAAAACTTTTTTTGAAAGTCCCCCTCCGAATTACAGATTGATTTGTGCTCCGACAACACAAAATATTTATCTTCCCAAGAGTTTTTGTGAAGAATTAAAAAAGCTGTATGACGAGGAGTATTACAAAACTTTTGTTCTTGGACAGACAGGCAATTATTCTCAAAACTTAGTTGTAAAAGATTTTACGGATGAAAATGTAAAAGAAATTCAATATCGTGATGATTTTGATGTCCATATAAGTTGCGATTTTAACGTTGATCCGATGGCTTGGGTTCTTGCTCATAAAACAGAAGATAAAGTATTTTATTTTGACGAATTAGTTCTTGAAAATACTACGACTTCAAAAACTTGTGAGGAATTCTACCGTCGTTACCCAAATCACAAAGCGAAAATAATTATAAACGGTGATGCTTCCGGAGATAATCGAAGTTGTACAAGCGAATATACAAATTATGTGATTATAAAAAAGAAAATGGAATCTTTCGGCTATGATGTTGATATAAAGATAAAAGCATTTAACCCTTCGATAAAAAATCGTGTCGCTGCGTTCAATGCAAAAGTTCGCAATGCAAATGGAGATATTTCTCTTTATGTTTCTCCAAAGTGTGAAAAATTACTTTATAACATATATAATTTGCGCTACATTGAAGGTTCATCAAGAATTGATGTACCAAGTTATAATCAAATAAAACAATCTAAAGAGTTAAAATTTCTTTCTCATCCATTTGATGCAGCATCATATTTAGTTGAATTCTACTGGCCAATTGTTCTTTAGAAAGGAAATTTTTATGGAAACTTTAATAAATTATTCACCTGTATTAATTGTAGTAGTGGTCTTTTTATTACAGCAGAGAGTAGTCGTAACGCCCGAGGAACTTGAAAAGAAACATCGTGAGATTTTAAATGATATTGAAAGTCGTTTTGTTTCGAGAAATAGTTACGAGGATTTAAAGTCACAGTTCGCAGAAATAAAAGAAAAAATTGATAAAATATACGACTGTCTGATTATTCGTTAAGTCAAAGTAATAAAATTGAAATGAGTCTTTATGAAAATGGCGAAGGAAACGAAAGTTTTTTGTAAACTCTTATTGTTAATAAATGTTACAATTTATTTTTCAAATCCTCAAGTTTTTTCATAAAAGTGCCGACTACATGAATAAATAAAGGATTGAAATCGAAAGGATTTGAGAACAGAATGGGACTTGCAGCATCACAAGCAAGATTTTTAGGAATAACGGCCAGAAAAGCTAATTGTGAATTTAAATCTACAGAGCTTGCTGAAGAAAAACTGAATTTATCAAATCAATTATCTCAGATTTCTAATGAGTATTTTAATGCGCTTAATGCCACAAAACTTGTTTGGCAGAATGAGTTAACTGATAGGGATTATAGTGTTTCTTACGGGTTATTGATGACTCCTTCTGCGGTTAATGATTATAATCCTTATATGTTGACAACGAAGTCTGGTGCTATTGTGCTTAATTCTGAATATGTTCAAGCTGCAAAAGCAGCCGGCATTTCAATGGGAGGAGGAGTAGCATCACAAGATGGACGAGATAATTTTATTAATGCATTGGTAGAATCTGGCGCAATTACTAATGAAACGGCTAAATTGATTACTATAGATAGTAAGCAAGATGTAAATTACGTAAAATGGAATGCAAGATCTGGTGTTGGTGGTGCGATATTAGATAAAAATACGGCTTATGGAATGAATATTTCCGATTTAATGATGAGTGAGTCTATGGGGCAAAAAGTGATAGATTGGGATGGTCCGGATGATATAGACAATAACGGAATAAAAGTTAATAATGGAATATTTTCTGTATACGAAAGCGGAAAGACCTATATTTATCGTAATATTAAATCTGATGATGAAATTGATGATAAAAATGGCACCTTCGGTACAACAAATATTAAAGATAAAATTGGTGAAATTACCTTTATTCGTAACGGTTCTGTTATGAGCAGCGATGCTCAAATTAATCAACTTACAATTGCAGATTTAATTTCTGATCATGTAGTTGTTATGGTAAGAAGTGCAATTCAAAATGATGGCAATAAAGTTGATAGCAGAACTAAAGCGGGTAGTTTCAAAGATTGCAGCTCAGAATTTGCTGATAATGTATTAAGGCTCATGACATCTGTTTTTAAAAATTTAGGTTATGGAGACTCCGCTCATTCAACTGGATTAAATATAGATCAAGATTCTAGCGATGCCTTAGATTACGCATACGATATGATAAAAAATGTTTATTTGCGTCCTTCTAATGCGGTAAAGAATGGTGATAAAATTGAAACAAGCAAATCTAAGTTATCTGAAAATGATGCATATCAAAATGCGATAAAGAATAACAGAATAGGTCAAGATGATTACGGAAATTATTCTGCTGTTGATTTGTCAAATGTTATTTCTGCGTTCTTAACGTATTATGATAATTATTTAATGGGTGATTCACAATTTGTTGTATCTAAAACAGTTGATTTATCAAGTTATGTGACTGAATCTTCATCTTACCTGTATTTTGCAGAAGCAACGGATGATATAGTCTCGCAGGAAGAAAAAATATCAGATTTTTATGACGAATTATATAATAATTTATGTGCTCGGGGTTGGAGAGAAGATGATACAATAAGTAATAATGAAAACCTTGAAGCTGCGATTAAGGATGGACGCTATACATTAAGCGCTCTTCATGATGACGGTTATTTTTATCAGACAAATTATATAAATATAGAACACTTGGTTGAAGTTGCTGATACCGAAGCGATTGCTCGAGCAGAAGCTGATTATACACGCAAGAAATCTGAAATAACTTATAAAGAAAATTCAATTGATATTAAATCAAAACGTTTGGATGCCGAAATTGCTGAGTTGACAACAGAATTAAATTCCGTAAGTAGTTTGATTCAAGAGGGTGTAAAGGTATTTAATATCTTCCAAAACTAATTTAAAACTTTTGTCGTATAATGTTTGTATGAAAAAGTTTGGGTTTGTTTTGAGCTTTATGGTTTTATTCTTATTTGCATCGTTTTCTGTGCCGGCAAATTCTGCTTATTACGGAAATATTCCGGCTAAAACGCTGCAAATCGCAAAAGGAATAGATTTTAATTATAGAAATTTTAATTCAAAAATAGTAAGAGTCGGAATTGGTTCTCAAAGTTTTTCTACTTACGAATGGAAAAACGCTACAATATATACAACTGGTGAGTTCCAGCTTTATAATAATGAAACCTATATTGATACATACAATTTTCAAGACGAAGTAAATGTTTCAATGGTTGGTAAAATTTTTGTTTTGGCTGATAAGGATGGGAATTCCATAGCAAAAGTTTCAGGACCGATAATTTTTAAATCAGAAAACGGTTTTTTAGGAGTAAAAGGTCTTAAACGTGCGGGGCAAAATGCGGTTTATCGAGGCAATTTAGAGCTTGTTTCAACAGGTAAAGAAGGTTTTTTTCATATAGTGAATTCTTTGAATGTTGAAGAGTATTTAAAAGGCGTTGTTCCAAATGAAATGCCTGTAAGATTTGGTTTGGAAGCTTTAAAAGCTCAGACGGTTGCAGCCAGAAATTATGTTTTATCTCCGAGAGTTAAAGCAAACCCTAATTATGACGTTGTGGATTCGGTTGCAAGCCAGGTTTATTTTGGAGCAAATACCGAAAAAGAGCTTTCAAATCGTGCGGTAGAAGAAACAATGGGAATTGTTGCTACATATAATTGGGATTTAATTCTTGCACAATATTCATCAACTGCCGGTGGATATACCGAAAATTATGAAAATGCCTTTTCTGATCCTTATACAAAAGCTTTTCCATCTACAAGCAAGCCTTATTTAGTTGCGACTCCGGATTATCCGGAGTTTGGTGATTTGAGTAATGAAGAAGATGCAAGAATTTTTTATAAATCTTCACCTATGTCTTTTGATCAGGAATCTCCTTATTATCGTTGGTCAAGAGAGTGGACTGTAGATGAACTTCAAAAAGAAATTCAAGATCATATTGCAGCTCAAAGTGCGGCAGGATTTGTTCATCCTGAAGTCAAAAAAGGAGAAGTCATCGGAAAAATTACCGCAATAAAGGTTATTGAACGAGGAAAATCCGGCAAAATAATGAAACTTCAAATACAAACAGAAAAAGGTAATTATGTCGCAGAAAAGGAACTTGTTATTCGCAGACTTATGACTCATAAGGGTAAGGCCTTGCCTAGTGCGAATTTTGTAATTGATGAAAATTCGGATGAAAATGGAAATCTCACCGGAATTAATATTACCGGAGGAGGTTTTGGCCACGGAGTTGGAATGAGTCAATTTGGTGCGGGGTATATGGCGACAAAATTAAACATGCCTTATGAAAAAATTCTTCAGCATTATTATAAGGGAATTTCTCTTTCTACAGAACCATTTATCCTTTCTTCAAATACGTCACAAAACCATTTTACTCAAACATTTTTTTCTAAAAATAACAATGTAAAACTTGTGGTTGATAATAAATACAAAGTCGGGTATATTGATACCAAAATAAATGATATTGAAGAAAAAATTAATCTTGATAAAAGTAAAAGATTAAACAAAATTGATATTTCAAACTGTGTAAAAAACGGATTTAATACGATAGAATTTTTCTATCCGGCATCTGAGCATAACAAAGGATTGAGAATATACATAGAATTGGCAGGAAGTGATGACTGATACAACTAAAACAACGAGTGTTTTAAAAGCCGCATGGATGATTGCGGTGGTTACTATTGTCAGTAAACTCATAGGTTTTATAAGAGACATTATAATAGCAAATTATTACGGTGCTTCTTTGGTTTCGGACGCTTATTATTACGCATATCAAATTCCGTCATTATCATTGATTTTGTTAGGCGGTGTGGGAGGTCCTTTTCACAGTGCAACAGTTGCAATTTTTTCAAAACTTATACCTAATTTAGAAGAAAAGCCTTCAAATGAAGTTAATAAGCTTTATTCAACATTTATGACTGCAACGATTTTATTTTTCCTTGCGTTGTCTGTTATAATGTATATTTTTCCAAGGCAAATTATGGGAATAATAATTTCAAGCGGTTCGCAGGAAATGATAAATCTTGCAGCGACTCATTTGCAAATTATGACTCCACTTCTTTTAATTGGAGGTATTGTTGGAATATATTATGGCATTTTGATTATTTATAAACAGTTTATGCTTCCGAATTTGTCACCGATAATTATGAGTCTTTCAATTATCGGGGTTGTAATGGCGGTTCCAAGTGATCAAAAGGGTTATGCTCTTGCCTGGGCAACCACAATTGGCGCTATTTTACAGTTGATAATACAGTATCCTAATATTAAAAAATTAGGCTATAAATTGAAACCGAATTTCGCTTTCGCAAATAATGAGCATTTTAGGGAGATTGGCGAACTTTTATTTCCTGCTGTTTTAAGTTCTACAGTGGGGCAAATTCACATTTATGTTGATATGTTTTTCACATCTTCAATTTCTGAAGGTGCGTGGACGGCTATTGGTTATGCAAACAGAGTCTTTCAATTCCCTGTCGGTATTCTTGTAACGGCTTTTTTAGTTCCTTTGTTTCCGATTTTTGCTCGTCTTGTGGGTGAAAAAGATTACGAAGGTATAAGAAATTATTTTAATAAAGGGGTTGGAGTATTATTTTTCGGTGCAATCCCAATTATTATAGGAATTCTTGTTGTTGGGTTGGATTCTGTCAGGTTAATTTTTGAACACGGTGTTTTTGACCAAAATGCAACATTTATGGTAACAGAAGCCTTGTGGTTTTTATCTGTTTCAATAATTCCTTACGTATTCAGAGATTCCATAACCAGAGTTTTTTATTCGTTTAATGACTCCGCAACTCCTTTTACAGTGGCATTTTCGTCAATTGTTTTAAAAGTCTTTTTAAACTGGATGTTGATTACAAAAATGGGATTTGGAATTGGTGGAATTACTCTTTCAACGTCACTTGTAACCTTATTTAATGCTGTAGTTTTGGGTTATTTTATTACAAGAAAAATGAAAATGGATTATAAATCTTTATTTGTAAATCTTTTAAAAATGCTCATTGCAGGTGTTATTACAGGTGCGATTTGCCATTTATTTGCAATTCAATATGACAATATTGTTCACTTATCGAAAATTCCGTTCTCTGCTTTAAAGATAATTTTAATCGGCATTATATGTCTTGTTGTTTATATACCGCTGAATTTGCTTTTTAAAATGGAATATGCAAAAGAATTATTTGATAGATTGAGGGCAAAAATAAAATGTTAAAACCTAATAAAGTTGAACAACCTTTTATGATAATTTTCGGAATAACAATTTTATATTTGGTTATTGCTGTTTTTGTTGCTTATTTATTCTTTTTGCATCGAGTTTCTTTGAATATAGCAATTTCTATAATGGTAGTTTTTACATTGATTTATATTCCTCGATTTTGGATTATAAAGGAAATTTTAAAAGCCGATAAATTGAAAGTTGTTGAAGATTTTTTTATGATAAATGGTGTGGGAGTAAATTTTTCCGATATAAAGAATTTTGGGGTAAGAGAATACAAGCCGCAAGTTGTATTTTTTTTGAATAACAAAATGGTGGTATTTCAAAAAGCCGATTTTTGTCTTGAAACTCCCCACGAGAAGGTCGAATTTACTCTTATTGGGAGTGAAAAAATAAAACTTATGAAAGAATTTTTAAGAAGAGTTATATCTTAATATGTAAATCCATCTTTTTTCATTCTATCAATAACTTCTTGTAATTTTTCATCACTGCAAACGTAAGATATTCTAAAAAATCCTTCTCCGTTATTTCCGAATGCCGTTCCCGGAACAACCACAATTCCGGATTTTTCGAGCATATCTTCGCAGAATTTTACGCAGGAATCATATTTCCTTGGAATTGGAAGCCATAAATAAAATGTGGTATTAGGAATATCCGCATCTTCAATTTCCCAACCTAATTCTCTCAATCCTTTTATCATGATTGATTGTTTACGTTTATATGCGGCATTACTTTTTCTTATGTATTCATCCCCTTCTGGGTTTGTCATAATATATGCACAAGCTTTTTGCAAAGCCTTAAATATACCATTATCAATGGTTGATTTTCCTTTAGCGAATCTGGAAACGACGTCGCTATTGCCGCAAAGCCATCCTAAGCGCCAGCCTGTAATTGCGTATGGTTTTGATAAAGTATAAAATTCTACACATATATCTTTTGCTCCTTTAAATTCAAGAGCACTAAAAGGTTTATTTGTTTCATCGTAGTATAAATCACAATATGCAGCATCAGAAATTAATAAAATGTCGTGCTTTTTGCAAAATTCTACAATATTTTTAACGTATTCTTTTGATGTCCCAACGCCCAAAGGATTGTTTGGATAATTTATTATAATGGCTTTAACTTTATTTTCGTCGTAACCTTCAGCTTTTAAATTTTCTAAAACATCCTCAGGGTTTGGCTGATATTTGTTTTCACGGGTCAAATCCATTGCAAACGCTTTGCCTCCGGAGGACTTAATCATTTGTGTATATGATGCATAACCAGGATCAGGAATTAATATAATATCTTTCTCTTTATCTTCGTGTTGTGGAGTAATTATAAAACGTATTAAATTCGCAAGTCCGTCTTTTGAGCCTAAAATAGAACAAACTTCTTTGTCCGGATCAATATCAACCCCAAATCTTTCTTTCATTCTAAAGGTTACAGCCTGACGGTAGTAGTTTTCTCCCTTGGCAACAGAATATGTATGTATATTGTCTTCGGTTAAAAATTCTTTTAATTTTTCAATTAGTATTTCGGGAGGATTAGAAGTTGGTGCACCCATGGAAAGAGAAATTGGTGTTCTGTTTTTTTGAGTTAATTTATCCCTCAATTGAGCTGTTTTTTCTTTCAACTTAACCATTATATAGGTGTCAATTGCCATTATATCTTCATTAAAAAGTTTTTCCATTTGCATTTTATACTTCCTCGCTTTTATAATTTTTAACCTTATGCTTGCATTTGCATAGGCCCTTCAAGTGATGCCGTTACAAATTGTTTTGTATAAGGGGTATTTTGTTTTAACATTTCTGATGGAGTCCCTTCAAAAACAATTTTCCCATCATATAACATTATTACTCTATCTGCAGTTCTTGTAATGGTTGACATTTGATGTGTTACAACAATAGATGCTGCATCAAGTTCATCTCTAAGGCGCACAATATAATCTTCAATCAATGTTGATGACATCGGATCTAAGCCTGCTGTAGGTTCATCATATAAAATTGAATTCGGCTTTGTAACAATTGCACGAGCAAAGCTTACTCTTTTTTGCATACCGCCTGATAATTCCGACGGAAATTTATTCTCAATTCCTTTTAATCCTACAAGTTCCAACTTTTGAGAAACAATCTCTCTTAATTCTTTTTGAGTATATTTTTTCCTCAAGTCTTTTCTTTCTCTAAGAGCAAATGAAATATTATCAAAAATATCTAAAGAATCAAAAAGCGCAGAATACTGAAAAACCATAGCAATATCACCTTCAGAAGTAATAATTTCACCGCTATCGTATGGTATTAGTCCGCTAATTAATTTTAAAACAGTACTTTTTCCTGACCCGGAAAAGCCGACAATTGCAAGAACTTCTCCATCATCGACCTTAAATGAAATGTCGTCAATAACAGTTCTTTCTTCAAATGCTTTTACTAAATTTCTAACTTCAATGCTCATAATTTTATTCTTACACAAATATTTTAAAAGAAAAATAATATTGCAAAAACCATATCCCAAACAACTATCGATATGAATGACCAAACTACGGCCTTCGTTGTTGCAATACCAACTCCTTTTGCTCCTCCGGAAGCAATATATCCGCAAGTGCAGCTAATAAGCGCTATTGTGCCTCCGAAAACGGATGCTTTTAAAAGGCTTACCCATAAGTCTTTCATATATAAACCAAGCCAAACAGAGTCAAAATAGGCTCTATATGTCAGTCCGGCAAAAATTTTTGCCGTTAAAGCTCCAAGAAGAACTCCAACAACAGATGCAAGGATTACAACAAAAGGCATCATTATAATTCCGGATAAAACTCTAGGTGCAAATAAATATCCTATATCATCCACGCCTAATACTTCAATCGCATCAATTTGTTCCGTAACACGCATTGTTGCAATTTCTGATGCTAAAGATGAACCAATCATAGATGTTATAGCAAAACCGGACATGATTGATCCCACTTCTCTAACAATTAGTATTGTCATTAAAAGTCCGACAAAATTCCCTCCGCCTTGTTTTACCATTTCATGTGCAACTTGCGATGCTACAATTATAGACGTCATTCCTACAATTGAAAGAGTTATAGGCAGTGAGCTGACTCCAAATCTGTCACATTGGGCTATTAGTTCACTTTTCCTTACTGCTCCTGTAAAAATACATTTTAATGTATGGATACTTAATTGAACGATTTTCCCAATCATATCCAAAAAATCTTTCATAATACCTGCTAGTTTTGTGAAAGTTTTGTAGGTTACGGATTGTTTAAAATATTTAATAAAAATTGTATCCATATAAAAATTATACCAAAAATTATTGGAAATAAAATACTAAGATAATTTCCTAATCATTTCTTGCGCTTCTTCGCATTCAGGAAACGCTTCGACGATGGTTTCTGCACATTTTAAAGCTTCTTTTATGTTTTCTCTTTTTTCATAACATTTTGCGAGATTTAACAAAACATTTATATTAAGAGGAGCTTTTTGAACAAGATTTTTTAATATGATTTCTGCTTGTGCATAATCCCCTATTTCATAATAGCAAAGAGCTAAAAGGTTCTGTACATCCGGTGTTTTTTCGTGTTCATATGCTCTGATAAGTAACTCTTTTGCCCTTTCATAATCTTTATCTAAATAATAAATTCTTCCGGCAATAAAAAATAAGAAAGAAGAATGAATGTTTAAACTCAATGCTTTATTTATTTGTCCTTTTGCTTTTTCTAATTGTTCTATATGTGTTTTATTTAATGCGGAAAAAGCCAAACCATTTGGATTGTCCGGAGCAATTTCAAGAGCTTTTTGATAAAATTCATCAGCTTTTTCAAAGTTTGAAGTAGAGTGGTAATAATTGGCACATTCTAAAATTATAGAAAAATCCTCGGGCGCATATTTATATGCTAAATCAAATTCTTCTTTTGCGTAGTCAAATAGACGTTTATTAAGATATATTACCCCCAAATCTTTGTGTGCTTTTGCAAAATCAGGTTCTAGCTTGCAAACTTTTTTAAGATTCTGTTCTGCGGTATCAATATCGCCTGTTTTTACGCATAATACGGCATATTCATAGTATATTTGTGCAGATGTTGAACCCTGCCTAATTATTCTTTCATACATTTCTTTTGCTTTAGAATATTGACCAATAACTATGTAAATTGAAGAAAGCTTTTTTAAAATACCAATTGCTTTAGGATTTAGCAACGCAAGTTGTTTCAACAGCGCAAGCGCAATTTCATATTCACCGATTGCTTGATAACAAGTTGCAAGGTTATATTTATAAGTCGTCTTTTGCGGATATGTTGCAGCCAGATGCTTATAATGCTCTATCGCTTCTTTAATTTTTCCGGCTTTAACTTCTGAAACCGCCCAGGCAATAATATAGTTATCATCATCCGGTTCAAGTTTATTTGCTATTTCAAAATATTCACAGGCTTCTGCGTGCTTACCTTGAACTTGTAAAATGGAAGCCATATTAAAATAAGAAAGTGAATCTTGCGGATTAATTTCAGAAGCCTTTTTGTAGGTTTCAAAAGCTTTGTCAAATTCTCCTATTGTTAAATAAGATGTTCCGAGATTATTGTATAACTGTGCGATCTCTGGGTTGATTTTTATTGCTTCATTAAGATATTTTACACATTCTTCAAAATTTCTCGCAGCCATACATGCTGTCCCCATTATAAAAAGTAAGGAATAGTCATCTTCAGAAATTTTCAGAGCTTTCTTTATAACTTCACATCCTTTTTCTGGTTCGGAGTTTTTGATATATACAACGGCAAGACTTTTATATGCATCAAGATATTCCGGTCGTAATTCAAGAACTTTATTGTACGAATGAATTGCTTCAGGAAACATTTCTAAATTGTCGTAACAGCACCCTAAATAGTACCAGCACAAAGCATCGTCTGAACAGAATTTAATTGTATCTTCTAAAATTTGCCTTGCTGCATTAAAATCTTCTTGATTAACTTTACAAAGAGCAAGTAGTTTTTGACCTTCAATATCTTGAGGATTTTTGTCCAGTATTGACGAAATTAAATCCTCAGCCTTCTCGTACTCTCTATTATCAATTAACTTATATATTTTATCCATTTCGTTATTTTTCATCGTAAGTATATTATAGCACGAAAATCTTGCATAAAATTTCATACGGATAAAATATTCTCTCAAATATTTGTATCAACAAACAAAAAACTACAAGCGTGTAAAGTAAATAAATATGCAAATATTCAATTGAGGAAAGTATATTAGGTAGAAGTGAAGAAGAAAAAGTTTATTATTAGTAAAAAATGACTTTTCAAAAATATTTAGTTAAATTTATTCACTCCCTAAAAGACTACTGGAATATATTTTTAATATGTGTTACAATGTTGCTGTTAGTTTAGATAAGAGGTTACATATGAAAAAATTTTGGATAATAACTTTAGTATTAGGGCTTTCTATCGGGGCGGGAACCGCTGTGAATTCGCAAACAGCATCAACTATTGCTAATCCTCATACTGTAGAATCGGTTCAAAATGTTCAATATACAACAGTTAATGCGCTTGATGTTGTTGCAAATCCTACAAGATTTTTGAAGCGAAATATAAGAATTATCGGAAAATTCGACAAATTTTCAACACTAGGTCTTGATTATTCTCCGGCAATGAGGTCTTCTGAAAATTATATTTCTTTTTTGATTCAAAGACCTGATGTGACTAATCATAATATCCCGCTTTCAGAATTAAAAATATTTTTGAAAAAAGAAGTTGCGGAAAAAAATATTGATTTAGATGCCGGAGATCAAGTAGAGTTTACTGGGAAAATTTTCTCTAATGCTTTAGGGGATACTTGGATGGATGTTGACGAATTTAAGGTTTTGACGAAGAAAAATCCTAAAAAAGAAGAAAAAACTCTAGATTAATATATATACCAAAGTCCAATTGATTATGTGCCTCAAGCTTCGAGGGTAATATACTCTAAAGACCAAAAAGGTGGAAACGGAATTAAATTATGGAAGCAATCAAAGATAAATTTTTAACTATTCATGGACATTTTTATCAACCACCAAGGGAAAACCCTTGGTTGGAGGCTATAGAACTGCAAGATAGTGCTTTACCCTTTCACGATTGGAATGAAAGGATTTGTAAAGAGTGCTATACCCCGAATTCAGTATCCAGAATAGTCGATTCCAGAAATAAAATTCTTGATATTGTAAATAATTATGAGTACATGAGTTATAATTTCGGTCCAACTCTTCTATCTTGGATGGAAATTTATGCTCCGTTAACATACGAAAGAATAATAAAAGCGGATATCGAAAGTATTTCTGAACATAATGGCCATGGAAATGCTATGGCGCAAGTGTATAATCATATAATTATGCCGTTAGCAAATGAAAATGATAAACAAACACAAGTTAAATGGGGCATTAAGGACTTTGAATACCGTTTTGGGCGTAAACCTGAAGGCATTTGGCTTGCTGAAACTGCTGTTGATGATGAAACATTAAGAGTTCTTGTTGATAATGGAATAAAATTTACGGTTTTATCACCATATCAAGCTTTAAGAATTAAGAAATTATCTGATAATGAGTGGCAGGATGTAAGCTGGGGTAATATTGATCCGGCACGCTCTTACAAATATAAAATTAAATCCGATCCTTCAAAATCTATTGATTTGTTTTTCTATGACGGTGCTATATCTCGTTCTGTTGCCTTTGATGAACTTTTAAAAGATGGCAATAAGTTTATCAAACGTCTTGAAGAAGGGGTTTCTGATGTTAGAGATTATCCGCAATTAATAAACATTGCAACTGATGGAGAAAGCTACGGACATCATACTAAATTTGGCGATATGGCATTATCGTATGTTTTAAAAATTAAAGCCGAATCTGAAGGATTTAAAATAACAAATTACGGTGAATATCTTGATAAATATGAAAGTGATTACGAAGTAGATATCAAGCAAGCTTCTTCTTGGAGTTGTTTTCATGGAGTTGGGCGATGGAAGGAAGATTGCGGATGTTCTACAGGCGGTCAGCCGGGGTGGAACCAAAAATGGCGCAAACCTCTTAGAGAGGCTCTTGATTATCTTAGAGATGAACTTGCAAAAATTTTTGAAAATGAAGGTAAAAAGTACTTTAACAAAAGTCCATGGGATGTTAGAAACAGTTATATTGAAGTAATTTTGACTAGAAATGAAAAAACTATCAAAAGTTTTCAAAAGAGTCATTTTAATCCTGATTTAACCGAGGAAGAAAAAGTTAAAGGCATGGAACTTCTTGAAACTCAACGTCAAGCAATGCTTATGTATACAAGTTGCGGATGGTTTTTTAACGAGATTTCAGGAATAGAAACAGTTCAAATTTTAAAATATGCAGCACGAGCAATGCAGCTTGCTTCAAATTTTTCTGATGAAAATCTTGAAAATAGGTTTGTAGAAATTCTTGCGGATGCTAAAAGTAATATTAAGGAATTTGGAACAGGTAAGGATATTTACGAAAACTTTGTTAAACCTTCAGTTGTAACATCAAAAGAAATTGCTTGTTTATGGGCGGTATCCTCTTTGTATCAAGATTTCGATGACGAAGAAAATGTATATTGTTACAGTGTAAAAAGAAAAACTTACAAAAAGGTTGAAAAAGGAAATTCGAATTTAGTTGTTGGTAATATAGAAATTCAATCCAGAGTCACTCTAAAAAAATCAAATCTAATCTTTGCTCTTATGCAGTATAGTGATGGAGATTTTCATTGCACAATAAAGGAATTTTCTTCCAATGGAGAATTTAAGGATTTGCAGGACAAACTTATCCGTACATATATGTTAAATCCATTAACAGAAGTAATCCGTGCATTAGATGAATCTTTTGGTAAGGAATATTTTACACTTAAAGATATTTTTATTGAAGAAAGGAAGAAAATCCTTCAAATTCTTCTTAAAGATCAACTTGAAAAATTTGCAAACAGATATGAAGAAATGTATGATCAGGGCAAAGGTTCTATATACCATATGCAAAGTTTGGGACTTGAAATTCCTAAAGAATTTAAAATTTCTGCGGGATACACACTAAGCCACAGATATAACGATCTGCTTGAAGATACAAATGGCTTTGTAGAAGATACAATTATTCAGCAGATAACTTCTATTAATCACGAAGCAAAGAGAATTGGCATTGAAATTGACAAGTCCTCTTCAAATAAAAATTTCGCTAAGCTTATTATAACGAATTTAAAGAGGTTGACTAAGAGTTTTGAACTTCAGCAAGCAGATACCGTTGTGGAATTGTTTAATATAATTGACAAGCTTGACTTGCAAATAGATATATTGGAAGCTCAAAATCTCTATTATAACAAGATATATCATAGAATTGGCGATATTATTGAAAATAATAGTTCTTCTGAGCCAAAAGAAAAAGATATTAAATTCGTTAAACTCCTTTTAGAAATTGGGGAAAATTTAAATATCAATGTTGACTTCTATAAAATAAAATTAGATAGATTAGAGCATTATATTAATATATCTTAACAAAAATAGCAAATTTTCCTAAAGAAAATACTTTATAGAAATAGGTGTAGATTTAGGGAAGTTTATCATGCAGCTAGAAGGTCAAAATATAAAGCAAACAGCCGCTCAATATTGTAATTGTGCTAGTTGTAATCAAGCGCAGCCGAGTGTTGCTGTCCCACAGCAACAGTGTACAGTGACGCCTCAGTATCAATATCAATATTATCAATATCCTCAGAGAAGTATTTACCCTCAAAATGTTCAAAACCAAGGATATAGTGTTCCGTCAAGTGCATCCGGTGTAAATATACAAATATTTAATCCTGCAGTTACGACTCCTGGAAGTCAAGCTCCGTCTTATAACGTTAATGCTCCAACTTATTACCCTCCAAATGCCCAAAACAACGGAGGATGCTGCCAATGTCCTGAACAATCCGGAGTAGATAATAGTAAAGAAACAAATACAGACAAACAGGAAACAACGGAAACAAATAAAAAAACAGAAAAGAAAACTATTGTTCAATTAACGGATGAATATATAAAAAGCCTTGAAAATGGCCTAAATAGTCAAGAAAAAGAAATAAGACTTAATGCGGCAAAAGAAGTTATAGAAAGACTTGAAGAAGATAGTTCAAGAAAAGATGACAAAGCTTTAACCGCATTAATCAACAAAATGCTTCAAGATCCATCAGAGGAAATCAAACTTTTAGCACTTACAGCTCTCGAATCAAGAAATGTTCTGGGTGATGAATATACAAAGAGCGTATTAACTAATATGCAAAATACTGATTCCGGAGGTTTTGGTTTAAATGCAGTAGATGCAAACAGAGTACTTTTAAAAATGTCTGGGCAAACTGTAGAAAAAGAAGTACCGGTATCTGAAACAAAAAAAACAAAAACAGAAAGTAAAGAAACAGTCAAAAAGGAATAGGTAAATTATGCCAGCAGCAACAGGTGTTACAAACTTTTTAAAAAAGAACAGTTCCTATATTGCAAAAGGTGTAGGTTTAGCTGCATTGGGTATTATAGGCTACGATTCCCATTATATCGGCAAAATGCAATCTGATTTGTATGCAAGTGAAAAAGATGCTGATTCAAGTTTGTATTATTTGAATAACGATATGTATTCTACAAACATGAGTAAAGTTGAAGATATAATTAAGGACAAATCACTACAAATGGAATTAGATCAGGGTTGGAAAAGATTTTTTAATACAGGTATTGGATATGTAAAAGGATTTACTTCTATGCTGGTTTATCATGCAGTACCTTTTGCTTTAGGGACAATTGCATTATTAAAAGGTTCTAAGCTTTGTGCGGGCGCTTTAGGGGTTGTGGGTGTTTATAAATTCCTTAAAAATTTCTTTGGCTGGGGAACTCCAAACGGTCTAACTAAATAATAAAAATTTATTCTTCTTTGGCTATAAACCTTTTGTACAAATCCGGACGACGTTTTTTAGTCCTTTCGATCTGCTGTTCCTTACGAAATTCGGCAATCTCCTTATGATTACCGTTTAAAAGTACATCAGGAACTTTATGTCCACGAAAATCTCTTGGCTTTGTATATTGCGGGTATTCCAAAAGTCCGTCAGAAAAACTGTCGTACTCCGCAGATTCAAGCTTCCCCAATGTCCCGTTTAATTTTCTGCTTACAGCGTCAATAAGACATAGTGCGGGCAATTCTCCGCCTGTTAATACGAAATCTCCAATAGAAATTTCTTTAGGTCGAATTATATCTCTTATTCTTTCATCAAATCCTTCGTAGTGCCCGCAAAGCATAATTATTTGGTCATACTTTGCTAAATCGCAAACTATGAATTCATTTAGCGGCTCACCCTGAGGAGAAAGCATTACTGTTATACTATTGTCAAGCTTTTTAATACTTGTATAGGCATCTATATATGGCTGAGGAGCTAAAACCATTCCCGCTCCCCCGCCATAAGGTGTATCATCTACTTTTTTATGTTTATCAAGTGTATATTCTCGGGGATTTACGGTCATTACGTCAAAAACACCGGAATCTTTGGCTCGCTTCATAATACTTACGTCACAATAATTTTCTATAACTTCAGGAAAAAGTGTTAAAACATTAAATTTCATTCCAAAAGTCCCTCAATATTGTTAATTTTAATTTTTTTATTTTTCATATCAACCACAGGGACGATTGCATTAACAAAAGGAATCAAACAAATATGTTTTGTATTTGTTTTAACGGATAACAAGTCATTTGCGCCATTATTTGAAACACCAATTACAAACCCTAATTTTTTATTTGTTTCAATATCATAAACCTCTAATCCTACCATTTCATCAATTAGATATTCGTTATCATCAAGGCTTTCACGAACTGTTTCTTCTTCTACAAACAGAACACATCCTTTGTAAGGAAGAAGTTCATTTATATCATTAATTTCATCAAACTTTACGAGTAAAAACGACTTATTTGACCGGATAGATGTTATATTCAGTTTTTTATAACTTTCTCCCACTTTAATGAACACATGTTTCAAAGACATGAAAAAATCTTGTCGGTTTTGAGAATAACCCACACGTGCCTCGCCCTTAATCCCGTGAAAATTGAGAATTTTTCCAACAGATATATATTTAACCATAACTATTCTTCCGTCGGAGTTTCAGATTTTTTAGGTCTTCCTCTTTTTTTCTTTGGTTCTTCAGCGGGAGCTTCTTCTGTCGCCACTTTATTAGAAGCACTTTTAGCTTGTTTTTTAAATTCTTCCGGAGCATCAGGTCGTTCTTGATTCCAACGATCAAGACCCATTTGAGCTCTTACAAGTCCAATACCAACGTGTACACGCCACTCATCCATTTTTAATTGAGCTGCAATAATTTTGTGGCATCCAATCGGAGGAAGAGGCAACAATGGTTCATAAAGCATCTTGATTGCGTTTAGCTGATCCGGAGTAATTGCCAACTTACGTTTAGGGAAAGGTAGTTTTGGAAGCATCATTTTTTGTCTAATTAAATTAATTCCGAAAAATACTTTTCTTGGTTCTAAACCGATTTTTTCACCAATAACTTCGTGTGCATCTGGGTTTGGCAATGGCAACATCAACTTATATAACAATTCTATTTGAGCTAATTGTTCTTTACTTACAAGAAGCTGCTTAGGAGCTTTGTTGCGATTGTTCATCGGTCTACGATTATTGTTGTTAAATCTGTTATTCCCTTGAGGTCTGCGTTGCTGCGGACGATTGTTATTATATCTGTTATTCTGCTGCTGGTTATTATACCCGTAACTTCCTTGACGATTATTATAAGGTCTGTTATTATTTTGGCGATTGTTGTTATATCCTTGACGGTTATTATAACCTCCTTGACGATTGTTATTATAATTATTCTGACGAGGTCTATAATTCCCTTGACCTTGACTATAATTTTGTCTTGGTTGTCTTTGTTCGTCTCCGCCACTAGAATAACTGCTATAAAATTGAGGTTTTTCCTCTGTTGAATAGCTATTCATTTGTTCCGGCTGAGATTGAACCTCTGTTTGCGGGGTATCTTCTGAGTTAACCATCATACTCTTATCCGGATACAAACAATCAGGACAAATTACTCTTTTAGGGTTTTTTGTTTCAAACTCACGACCGCACTTAATGCACTTGTTTACATACATAATAAAAGCCTCTTAATTAAAAAAAATAAAATAACTTAAGTTAACATCCTCACAATATAAATAAATATTAATAATAAAATATAACTTGCTTTTTTATTATAACATGATTTTAAAATAATATCAAGTACTTTATTAGAGATTTTTTATTTAGAAAACAAACTTTTTATAAGTAAAAACTAATTAATTTTATTTATTTGGTAAAACAATTTTAGCTTCAACGTTTTTTACTCCGCCTATACTATCGTTAAAGCTTTTGTAAAGTTGAGCTGCTGTTTGAGTGTTATAAAACTTACCGCTTGTTACAAGTGCGGTGCATTCAAGCTGTGCAAGATCATCTTCATCATTTATATTGAATGCAATCACATCAATTTGAACATCTCGTCTTGTTTTTATAAGATTCATTACGAATTTACAAGGACTTTCGTCACAATTTTCTCCTCCGTCTGTCATCAGTATAATATGTTTTTTCCCGCTAAAACCCATGAAATCATATTTAATAGATTGTTTAAGAGAAAAAGTAATAGGAGTCATTCCTCGTGGTTTGCGCTGCATAAGCGCATTTTCAATATTTTTTGTATTGTTTTGAGCAATTGGAGAAATCAAGCTGGACGCTCTACAAGCTTCTATTGGAGTAAAACCCATACGATGACCATAAATTCTTAATCCTACCCAGGTATTTGAATTGATTTGCGGTAAAATTTTTTGCATTGTCCTTGTCATAAGTTTAAATTTTGTAGAATTTTCTAATGTCTCATTCATGCTGTTTGAAAGATCTACGATAAATAAAAGTCTTTCTTCTTGTGAGTTGCTAAAATTTTCTTGATAATTTTTTGGGGTATAAACTCCATATTGTGCTCCGTAACAAGAAGAAAATAGTAGTAATGATAATGCTAATATAACTTTTTTCATACAAAGAATTTTTTCAATAATATGATTTTTTTTCATCCCAAAGTCGGTATAACCTTGTTTGTATTATAATTACATTATGAATAGCAAAGAATTAATTAAACAAGCTGAAATAGATTTAAGAGAACGTTTTGAACAAATAGAAGAAATTCGTGACATAAATCAAGAAAAAGTCTTGGAGGCTTTTTTTGATAATAAAGTTGCACCGGAACATTTTTATACCGTATCCGGATATGGTCATGACGATTTAGGGCGTGAAGTTTTAGATAAGGTTTTTGCCCAAGTGTTTAAGGCTGAAAAAGCTATTGTCAGAATTCATTTTGCCTCCGGTACTCATACATTAGCATGTGCGCTGTTTGGGAATCTTAAATATGGGGATAAATTACTTTCTGTTGCAGGTGCGCCTTATGACACAATGCAGGAAGTTATCGGGACAATGGGGGATGAGGAAACAAAACGAGCATCTTTAATTGGTAATGGAATTTTGTATGAAGAGGTACCATTAATTAATGATACAGATATCGATTTTGAAGCAATAGAGAGTATGGTTGATGAAACAACCACAATGGTATTAATTCAACGTTCTAAAGGATATTCAACTCGAAAATCTTTGACAATAGAAACGATAGAAAAAATTTGCAAAATTGTAAAATCTAAAAATCCTAATTGTATTTGCTTTGTTGATAATTGCTATGGAGAATTTGTAGACAGCCGTGAGCCTTTGGAAGTTGGAGCAGATTTGATTGGCGGTTCATTGATAAAAAATCCTGGAGGAGGAATTGTTGAGGCAGGCGGATACATTGCTGGGAAAGAGATTTATGTTGAACGCAGTGCTAATCGTCTTACTGCTCCGGGCATTGGTTCTGAAGGTGGTGCTATGTTTAATCAACACAGATTAATTTTTCAAGGATTGTTTATGGCGCCTTCTGTTGTTTGCGATGCGGTTAAGGGTGCTGTTTTGGCTTCGAAAATTTTTGATGAAATCGGATATGAATCTTATCCGAAATTTGATGAAAAAAGGACTGACATTATTCAAAATATAACATTTGGGAAGCCGGAATTGCTGGAGCAATTTTGCAAAACAATTCAATCATTATCCCCTGTTAATGCGTATGTTACTCCAATACCTGAAAATATTCCTGGGTATGAGGATAAAATTATTATGGCGGGAGGGACTTTTATTGAGGGTTCTACAATTGAACTTTCAGCGGACGGTCCGATGAGAGCGCCTTATGTAGCTTATATGCAAGGCGGTTTGACTTATTCGCATGTAAAAATTGCGTTGAAAAAATTTTTAGAGAAAATGATATTATAATTGTTAATTTTTGTAAACAATCGGCAATAATTTTTTTTATAATTTTTAAATATATAAGTGGTGTGTATATTTTGTAGGTATTTTATGTGGAAATTTTTAACTAAATTAGGTAGATTACTCAAAACTCCAAAAACTATAGATGGAGCAAAGGATTCATTAAGTATTTTTGAAAGGATAGAAAGTGATGGAACAAGGGTTTGGCGGCAAGTTACCAATAAAAATGGCGGTGTAGAAACATTAACAAGAATGACACATCCGAATAAACCCGAATATTTGTCAGAAAGCGTTGAAAGGCGCTATGGCGATACGTTTTATCGCAGGACAGAAACAAAAAACGGCGCAGATAGAGATGTTTTTGTAAGCGCATATAATTATAAAATGCCAAACGGTCAAATAGTTGACGGTGATTTCCATAGGCAATTTTACCACAGCTATATTGATAACAAAACTGTTCAGCGTAACGGCTACGGCAGGAGTAATTTTTTAGCATTTACTAAAGATTCCGACGGAACGATTCATCAACGAACTTTGTTTCATGGTCCTATAGCTGGTGAAAACTGGTTTTTACGTCAGGTAGGAGGAGGAAATTACGATTCTGTTCGACAAGCGATTCGTAATCACAATAATAATTCATACGGTATGCGCTTTGGTGTATTTTTGTAATACATTAAGTTTATTTTTAAATTAAGTATTGGCATAATTTAATTTTTTGTGTTACAATATTCAGGCACGGCTGTGCACATGAAAAATTTAGTGTATTAATTATAAGAAGAAGTGAGGTTTTAGATATGTCATTACCTAATGTAGCGTATTTTTCCATGGAAATGGCGATAGACCAATCCTTGAATACTTATTCAGGCGGTTTGGGTTTTTTAGCAGGTTCGCACATGCTGTCTGCCGGTTATTTGCAAATGCCGATGGTTGGTGTTTCAATTTTGTGGTCATACGGTTATTATGACCAACGTATTAATCACGCAGGCGATGTTGAAGTCGCTTATATTAGAAAATATTACGATTACTTAAAAGATACAGGGATTCAAACAGAAGTTGATATTTTTGGAGAAAAAGTTAAGGTTAAGGCTTATAAAGTTGATCCTGAACTTTTTGGGACTTGTCCTGTATATCTTTTAACTACTGATATTGAAGGCAATAGTGATTGGGCAAAAAGTATTTCTCACAGATTGTATGACGGAAACGAAAAAATCAGAATTGCTCAGGAAACAGTTCTTGGTATTGCCGGCATAAGAATATTACAGCAATTGGATTATAAATTTGATGTTGTTCATATGAATGAAGGTCACGCTTTGCCGGCGGCTTTTGAACTTTTGAGACAATATAACGGTGATTTGACAGAGGTTAAACGTCACACTGTATTTACAACTCACACACCTGTTGCGGCAGGAAACGAAGTTCACTGGGTTGATACTTTGATGGAAGGCGGTTTTTTTGCAGGTGCTTCTCGTGAAACAGCAGTTAATTTAGGTGGTGAAAACTTCTCTCTTACGGTTGCTGCTTTGAGAATGTCAAGAATTGCAAATGCGGTGTCTCAGTTACACGGTCTTGTTGCTAATAAAATGTGGGAATGGGTAGACGGCAGATGCCCGATTAGAGCTATTACAAATGCTGTAAATCTTGAATACTGGCAGGATAAGAGAGTTAAAACATCTGAAAACGACTTAGAAAAGCTTCTTGAAGTAAAACGAGAAATGAAAGCTGAGTTGTTTAAATATGTTGCAAACGTTGCCGGTAAAAGATTTAATCCAGATGTTTTGACAATCACTTGGGCAAGAAGATTTGCGGACTACAAACGTGCGTGGCTCATTTTGATGGATAAAGAAAGAATTGAAAAATTACTAAATGAAGATAAATTACAAATTATTTTCGCTGGTAAATTCCATCCGGACGACGTTATGGGTAAAGAAATGTTTAACAAATTATTGCATCGTTCACACTCATTGAAAAACGTTGTTGTTCTTCCTGGATATGAATTACAATTATCAGGAATGTTAAAACGTGGTTCTGATGTATGGTTAAATACACCACTTCGTCCGTTTGAAGCTTCAGGAACTTCCGGAATGAGCGCAAATGCTAACGGAGCTGTTCACTTGTCTATATTTGATGGTTGGACTGTAGAGGGTACGTTTAACGGAATTAACGGTTACTCAATAGAATATCCTGAGATCAATGACGAAATGTCTTGGGAAGAAAGACACTGGAAAGATCACAAGTGTTTGATGGATATTATCGAAAATCAAATTATTCCGACATATTATGATAACAAGCTTGAATGGGCAAGAATTATGCGTCAGGCTATAAGAACATCTGAAGCATATTTTAATTCCGACCGTATGGTAATTGAATATTACAATAGGTTGTATAAACCAATTGCTCACGATGGTGAATGTTCCGGTGGTGAGACTCAAGAAATGGAAATTAAAGAAGCTCCGACATTCGATGCTTGGACATTTGCAAATATTAAATAAAAGTTTTAATGTTCCTCTTGCGTTTATCGTAGGAGGAACATTTTTTATGAACTTAAGCACTTCTTTAATATGAAGGGTTTGTACATGAGAAACTGTCATTCAGGTGGAGCGAAGAATCTATTAACAAAAGTGGGATAAGTTCGATAAATGTCTTAAGGTTATAATTTCCCTCCCTAATGAGGGAGGGTGTCGATTTTAAACATTGTTTGAAATTTACATTTACCCATTCGCTCTCTGCACAGCGAGCAATAACTGTTACACGAGATATGGACAAAAAGTGGACTTGTTTGAGCACAGAGTTACATGTTCTTTGCCTTGCAACTATAGGTATACATGGTTACTCAAAATTTTGTCATTCTGAACTTGTTTCCGATTCTTCAAAATTTTGGTTCACTTTGTAAAATTCAGGGTAAGAAAGATGCGAGTCGTACGCATTGGAATCGAGTGTTGCAAATTATTAGCGTGCGTAAATGAAGAATCTTATGATTATATTTGTAAATAATTGCGATTCTTCGGCAAAAGCATCTGAATGACAAACACCATATCCAACCAAATATTAACTTTTGTAAATACGTTTTTACAAACCTTAAAACCCTTGTATAATCTGCTATATGATATGATATGATATGATGCGATGGCGAAATAGCAATTAATTTTCTTTAAAATTTTTTACTTAAATATAAGCAATGTGTGCTTAAGATATTAAGAGTAAAATGAAAGGAGATTAGCTATGGAAGGACCATGGACAAGAGCTGTCAATATTATCACATTTGGCGGTGCAAAAGTTGATGCAAACAAAGTAAAAACAAAAGGTGTTGTTGTTGACAAAACGACAGGCAAAAAGATGTATGAAATTACATTTACAACTGGCGCAAAGGTAAAGTATCCAAATCAAGCTGCTGGCAATAATTCTGCAATTAATATATTAACTCCGGATGAATCGCTTGCAGATGCCGACCACATTGAAATTAATCGTTTTTACGGCTTGGAATTTACTGGAACTGACAGAAAAGAGGATATAAGTCTTAATGGATCTAAAAACTGTACAATAAACGTACAAGATAAAAACAAATTAAAAAAATATGAACATAATGATACCATTGGCAAAAATGACGATTCCGTAAATATTGCAAAATCTAAGTATAAGAATAAATATTATAAATCATCGGAAAATAGTGTTGTTATGGACAATTTTGATACAATGTACTACCCGGGAGGTTACGCTGTTGGACCTGGAGTCCAAAAAGAAAAAGATACTGTCAACGATTTACACTAAGCTTTCATATATAATAATAGGTAACATTGTCGCAAAAGCATTTTAGCTGCCTTTGCGACAATGTTACGTTTTATTACAAACTAAAAAATAAATACTTGATTTTTATTTTTGACGAGTTATGATGGTGAAGTTCAGACACATGATCTTAACAGATTTATTAAAACCAGGAACTTAGAATTTTATCTAAAAACGTACAGTTTTATTAAAGATTAAGGTAAGTGAAATTATTACTTGACAAATAGTAGTGAAGTGGTAATCTAAAAAATGCCGAATAGTAATGGTGTTTGCCCCGATAGATAAACACAATTTAGTAAGTGGTGAGTAGTCGTCGGGAAGTATATTAGAACCTTGACAATAGAATAGCTGAAGACGGTATATTTAAGAAATTAAATGTACGCAACTAAAAACTTGTTAATTCATAAAAAAAATGATTTCGAACGGTGCGAGCTTTGTTTTACGAGGTGAGCATCAAAAATAACAAGCTAACGAAAGTTAGCGTTAATAATGAGTCGAATCTACCTAAAAGGTAGAAGGACATAAACTTTCTGACAATGGAGAGTTTGATCCTGGCTCAGGACGAACGCTGGCGGCGTGCTTCATACATGCAAGTCGAACGAGAAATTACCTTCGGGTAATGGACAGTGGCGGACGGGTGAGTAAAGTGTAGAGAATCTGCCCTTGAGCGGGGGATAGCAGTTGGAAACGACTATTAATACCCCATATGCGCGTAGCTGAGATGCTATTCGTGAAAGTTCCGGCGCTCAGGGATGAGTCTGCATCTGATTAGCTAGTTGGGGGTGTAATGGACCACCAAGGCGACGATCAGTAGCTGGTTTGAGAGGATGATCAGCCACAATGGGACTGAGACACGGCCCATACTCCTACGGGAGGCAGCAGTAGGGAATTTTGCGCAATGGGCGAAAGCCTGACGCAGCAACGCCGCGTGATCGAGACGCCCTTCGGGGTGTAAAGATCTGTCAGTGGGGACGAAGAATGACTGTACCCACAGAGGAAGCACCGGCTAACTCCGTGCCAGCAGCCGCGGTAATACGGGGGGTGCGAGCGTTGTCCGGAATCATTGGGCGTAAAGAGTTCGTAGGCGGCACAAAAAGTCTGATGTTAAATCTCGGGGCTTAACTTCGAATGGGCATTGGATACTATTGAGCTAGAATGCGGTAGAGGTAAAGGGAATTCCTGGTGTAGCGGTGAAATGCTTAGATATCAGGAGGAACATCGGTGGCGTAAGCGCTTTACTGGGCCGTAATTGACGCTGAGGAACGAAAGCCGGGGTAGCAAATGGGATTAGATACCCCAGTAGTCCCGGCCGTAAACGATGGATACTAGGTGTTGCGGGTATCGACCCCTGCAGTGCCGCAGCCAACGCGTTAAGTATCCCGCCTGGGGAGTACGCACGCAAGTGTGAAACTCAAAGGAATTGACGGGGACCCGCACAAGCGGTGGAACATGTGGTTTAATTCGAAGCAACGCGAAGAACCTTACCAGGGCTTGACATCTAACAAATCATTATGAAAGTAGTGAGTGCCTTTCGGGGAATGTTAAGACAGGTGGTGCACGGTTGTCGTCAGCTCGTGTCGTGAGATGTTGGGTTAAGTCCCGCAACGAGCGCAACCCACGTTGTTAGTTGGTATGATTGGTAGACTAATCATAACCTCTCTAGCGAGACTGCCGGTGATAAACCGGAGGAAGGTGTGGACGACGTCAAATCATCATGCCCCTTATGCTCTGGGCTACACACGTGTTACAATGGCCGGTACAGCGAGCAGCGAGACAGCGATGTTAAGCAAATCTCTAAAAACCGGTCTCAGTTCGGATAGCACTCTGCAACTCGAGTGCTTGAAGTCGGAATCGCTAGTAAACGCAGATCAGCACGCTGCGTTGAATACGTTCCCGGGTCTTGTACACACCGCCCGTCACACCATGGAAGTCGACCACGCCCGAAGTACGTGGGCTAACCGTAAGGGAGCAGCGTCCTAAGGCAGGGTTGGTGACTGGGGTGAAGTCGTAACAAGGTAGCCGTACCGGAAGGTGTGGCTGGATCACCTCCTTTCTAGGGAGTTGCGTCAGCCGGTGTGAAGTGTCGGGTCGACCTGCGTTGAGCAGGGCGAGCAGGGCACTTAACATTATGTAGCGCCGTTGCGTAGCATTACGTAGTAATGCGCAGCGCAGCAATCTATGATTGCCCAGGCGCGTAAAGGCAAATAAGACGCCATTCCAAGGTCGTCAATCATTGAAGCTTAGTAATTTTAAGGGAATCGAATTTATTATTAAGTGGAGATTGTTTATTAACGAGTAAGTTTTCAGTCTATTCTATTATCAGGGTTTATTCCCTGAATTAGTACATTGAAAATTGCATAATAGAAATAAGCGTAAATCGAGATAATTAAATTATTGAGATAAACGTAATCATCAATGGAACCAAAAATGCGTCAGCCGATGTGAAGCAACGGGTTGTCACACGAGAGTGTGACGAGCAGGTTGCGAAACATAATGTGGTGCCGTTGCGAGTGGAGCGAGAGCGAAGCGAGCGAGCAAATTTAAGATTTGTCAGGTGCAAAGAGGTATTGATGCAGAAATAGGTAAAGCTACAAAGAGCTAATGGGGGATGCCTAGGCATTGACAGCCGACGAAGGACGTGAAAAGCTGCGAAAATCCACGGGGAACTGCTAATAAGTCTTGATCCGTGGGAATCCGAATGGGGAAACCCTGCAGAGTTAGAACTTTGCAATCATTAACTGAATAGATAGGTTAATGAGGGAAAGCCTGTGAACTGAAACATCTTAGTAACAGGACGAGAAGAAAATAAACGAATGATTCCGAGAGTAGCGGCGAGCGAAATTGGAGAAGCCTAAACCATTTATACGTGATAGCCTGTAAGCGTTGTATGAGTGGGGTTGTGGGACTTATTAAATTATGTTACAGCATAATTAGACGGTTACAAAATTATTTTATAGACGAAGACAACTGGGAAGTTGGGCCATAGAGCGTGATAGCCGCTTAGTTGAAAGAGAATAATCCGTTAATAAGCACCCGAGTATGGCGGGGCACGAGAAACCTTGTCTGAATCAACCGGGACCATCCGGTAAGGCTAAATACTAGTCAGTGACCGATAGTGAACGAGTACAGTGATGGAAAGGCGAAAAGAACAGTGAGAAGCTGAGTGAAATAGACTTTGAAACCGTTAGCTTACAAACAGTTAGAGCCTTATAAATAGGGTGATAGCGTGCCTGTTGAAGAATGAGCCGGCGAGTTAATTTATGTTGCGAGGTTAAGGGGTTAATACCTGCAGCCACAGCGAAAGCGAGTATGAATAGTGCGTTAAGTAACATGAATTAGACCCGAACCTTGGCGATCTAACCTTGACCAGGATGAAGCGTAGGTAACACTACGTGGAGGTCCGAACCAACCGATGTTGAAAAATCGGTGGATGAGTTGAGGTTAGGGGTGAAATGCCAATCGAGCCAAGAGCTAGCTGGTTCTCCCCGAAATGCGTTTAGGCACAGCGTTGGATTTATCTTATTGGAGGTAGAGCACTAGTCTGGTGCGGGCGGCGAAATGCCGTACCAAATCATGTTAAACTCCGAATACCAATAACGTTATTGTCCAGCAGTGAGACTGCGAGTGCTAAGATCCGTAGTCAAGAGGGAAACAGCCCAGAACGCCAGTTAAGGTCCCAAATATATGCTAAGTGGTTAAGGAGGTAGAGTTGCTTAGACAACCAGGAGGTTGGCTTAGAAGCAGCCATTCCTTGAAAGAGTGCGTAATAGCTCACTGGTCAAGCGACTCCGCGCCGAAAATACACCGGGACTAAAGCATATAACCGAAACTGCGTCATTACAGTTTACTGTAATGGGTAGGGGAGCGTAATGTAGTAAGACGAAGCCATAGTGAAAACAGTGGTGGATGAGGCATTAGTGAGAATGTCGGCATAAGTAGCGAAAACATTGGTGAGAATCCAATGCACCGAAAACCTAAGGTTTCCCACGGCAGGCTCGTCCGCGTGGGGTTAGTCGGACCCTAAGCTCAGGCCGAGAGGCGTAGGCGATGGGAATCAGGTTGATATTCCTGGACTGACATATATTTGTTTGATAGGCGGAGGGACGCAGGAGGATAGACACGCAGTCAATTGGAAGGCTGTGAAAGCGTGTAGGTAGAGTAAGCAGGCAAATCCGTTTACTTGTTAAAAACTGAGGCGTTATAGGACACCCTACGGGGTGGAAGGTGTTGATTCCACACTGCCAAGAAAATCTTCGCACTGTAGAATATAAGTTATCCGTACCCGAAACCGCCAAAGGTAGGTTGGTAGAGAATACTAAGGTGCGCGAGATAACTCTCGCTAAGGAACTCGGCAAAATCACCTCGTAACTTCGGGAGAAGAGGTACCCTGTTAGCGTGAAGCAACATGCTTGTGGAGCGTGATAGGGTCGCAGTGAATAGGCCCATGCGACTGTTTACCAAAAACACAGGTCTCTGCAAAGTCGAACAAGACGAAGTATAGGGGCTGACGCCTGCCCGGTGTCGGAAGGTTACGTGGAAGGGTTAGTGGTAACACGAAGCTCTGAAACTAAGCCCCGATGAACGGCGGCCGTAACTATAACGGTCCTAAGGTAGCGAAATTCCTTGTCAGGTAAGTTCTGACCCGCACG
>FLNU01000265.1_pt1 | contig 31226 bp, 24 predicted proteins | sample 1140361 | NCBI WGS metagenome assembly FLNU01 (sample SAMEA3878206, study PRJEB12797) | bioreactor metagenome | biome: Moose rumen | place: Sweden | collected 2011-10 | reverse complement strand
CCTCTCACATCCTCAGGCCCATACATCCCCTCGGAATTAGTCTCTTCGACCAACTCTATCAATTCTCCCAATTTATATTTCTTCAATGTCATAGACTAATCCTCCTTAATGATTTCCCAGTGGCCGCCTTTGTCGGGACCGACACGACGGATGATGCCACGCTCTTTGAGTTTGGATAGGTTCTCTTTTGTCTTTCTTAATGAAATACCCAAAATATCAGACAATTGTTGAGCGGTTATGTGTGCGTTTTTCCCTATTTCTTTAAGAATTACTACCTGTCTTTCAGTGACCTTTTCAGTGACCTTTTCAGTGACCTTTTCAGTGACCTTTTCAGTGACCTTTTGCGCATCAGTAGATATAGATTTTGCCAGGTTTACATTATTCCTTAGGAATGTAACCAACACACCGCCTTGTGCCGATTCAATGGTAGGTTTGGGAAGTCCTGCGGCAGTAAAACCATCACAGATTTGTACTTGTTCGGGTACTTGCGGGGTACTTGATGGGGTAGTGAGATTAGGCTGCACACTCCACTGCTCCGTCGGATGGATATGCAGATAGCGGTTGCGCAAGTCCCTCTGTTCGCCCAACAGCAGATTGCGGAAGAAGCGTTCCAGATACTGCGGGCTATAGTCGATACCCTTCACGGCACTCTTGTAGTTAGCCCGCACCAGCGCATTACGGAAATACCAGGAGTGGTTGGCAAATAGATCGTTCTCCACTTTGAAGCCCAGCGAGCGCAGATATTGTATCGTGAAGACTGCTGTTGTGCGAGTATTTCCCTCGCCAAAGGCGTGTATCTGCCACAATCCAGAGACAAAATGGGTCAAGTGGCTTATCACTTCGTTGGAGTCCTTGCCTTTGTAGGTGTAGGCGCGTTCCTGCTCCAGATCATAGTCGATGGCACGGCGCAGGTCCTCCCAATTCAGGTAGAGCACGGTGTCGCCTTCCAGCACCCATTCCTTCTTGGTGATGTCGTAGGTGCGCAACTCTCCCGCATGCTTCATCACGCCCTCAAACACCCTGCGATGCACCGACTGATAGCCTCCTGTCGTAAAGTTGAAAGTAGGGCTTGACAACACCTTCACGATGTTCGACGACACACGGTCAGCCTCTTCCTTGTCTTCATCGTGAGCATCGTGAGCAGTCTTCGTGACGTAGTACTGTTTCACCAGTTCGCGCACCTCGTCAATAGTGATGTCCCCTTCAATGTGTCGGCGTGCCGTGTCTTGCAGATAGTTTGACACTTTCAAACCATCCACAGCCTGCAGCCCGATGGCGGTCTGCCAATAACCGGCTTTTTCCTGCTGTGCGGGTTCTCCCTGACGAATGTACTCGTCGAGACCTTTTATGTATTGCTTATCTTCTTTCTGTGCCATGCTGATTCAACCGTCTTTGTCATTCTATATTGTAGCCAATACCACGGAACGCCTCTTCGAGCATCCGCTGCGACTGCTTCTCACGCTGCATCAGTTCCCGCATCTCCTGCCGGATGCGAGCCATCTCTTTGGGATAGTCTATCTCCAGGTCGTGGTCGATAAACTCGATGTACTTGCTGGGGACGAGCGTCCAGTCGTTCTGCTCTATTTCCTCAATCCCAACGCTCCGGTAGAACTCCGGATAGGCAAAGTTCCGCCCGTCAGTACCCTCTGACTGCCACTCATGGTAGATGTCTGCCACGCGCTGGATCTGCTTCGGCGAGAGCTGCACTTTCTTCTTCTGTTCGCCCTTCACCGCGTTCTCCGTCCACTGGCGCAGGTCCATAAAGAGTATTTCGTGTTCGCGGTCGCGCAGCCTTCGTCCGTTACGTTTCCCGCCTTTCTTGTTCTGGTTCAGAATCCAGAAGGTGACGCTGATGTCCGTGGTAAAGAACAGTTCCCGAGGCAGGATAATGATGGCCTCCACCTTGTCGTTCTCTATCAGTTTCTTGCGGATTTCGAGTGCATCCGTATCGCCAAGGGCACCATTTGCCAAAAGGAAACCGGCCACACCCGACAGGGGCTTCAGATGCGACAGCATGTGCAGAATCCACGCGTAGTTGGCATTGCTCTCAGGCGGCGTACCGTAGTCCGTCCAACGAGGATCATGTTCCAGATTATCGTTGTACCAGCCTTTCAAGTTGAAGGGTGGGTTGGCCATGATGTAATCGAAATAGATGCCTTTATGGAGGTCTTTCCTGAAAGTGGATTCGTTTTCGGAACCCAGGTTATGGCTGATGCCGCGCAGGGCGAGGTTCATCTTCGCCAGCCGGTAGGTGGCCGCCTCCTTCTCCTGCCCATACACATTGATGCGGCTGATGTCGCCCCGACGTGCCTTCACCAGGTCGGTGCTTTGGATGAACATGCCGCCGGAGCCGCAGCAGGGGTCGTAGAGCGTGCCGTCGAAAGGCTCAATGACGGTGGCTATCAGCTGCACCACGTCATGGGGCGTATAGAACTCGCCATCCTCCTTGGTGGCGTTGACGGCAAACTCCTTCAGGAAGTACTCATACACACGTCCTATCAAGTCTTTCTCCTCGCCAAAGGTCTTGTGGCTTATCTTGTTGACTTCGTCCACAATCTTCTTCATGTCGTTGGCTCCAAGGTTGCGCTGGGTGAACGTACCCTCCACAAAGCAGCCTTTCAGTGTTGGGTTGGTCTCGCCAATGCTGCGCAGAGCCGTATCAAGTGCCACGTTCAGTCCAGGTGCAGCGGTATTGATGATGGTTGACCATCGTGCCTCTACAGGCAGGTCGAACGTGCCATCGGCGAAAGTGGCATCGTCGAAGAATGCCTTGATGATTTCCTCATCGTCAGGGTCAAGTCCTTCGTCTTTGAGTTTCTGCCGCAGATTGGCTACACCATCTTCATACTTCTCGCCTATGAAACGGAGAAACACAAGCGTCAGCATCATGTCGCGCTTCTCAAAGAACGACCCAGAGTTTTTCGCCTGCCTGAGGATGTCCCTGCACTTGAACAGTATTGCCTCAAGATTCAGCGTCTCTTCTTTTGCATTTGCTTTGTGAGCCACTGACATAACGCGTTGATATTGTTTGGTTGCCATAAAGTCGAGTTGTTTTGGTTTACAATTGAGTAAATTCTCCTATTCTCCAATTCTTGACTAATAGAAGAGTCCTTAATTGTTGTCGTCACATAATACAGGCTGCAAATATAAGGAAAATTTCCGAACTATCCAAATTTTTCCCCATTTTTTTACATTCACAAGTCTTGTGACAGGGAATTGCGGGGAATTTCGTTGTTTTGAGGGGCGGAAATCGGTCGAAATGGTTCCGGTAAACGCATACAAATGCTTATATTCGGTGCTCAACGTCCTGAAGGACGGTCTAAGGTCAAAGGTCTAAGGTCCAAGGTCTAAGGTCTCTGTCAAAAGATGAGAGATGTCAACAACCCGTTATGGTTTCATCTGATTCGGATGGAGGGTGTCAACAACTCGTTTTGGTTATGAATTTTGTTAACCCAAAGTTTCAATTTTCAAAAAATAAGGTGACATTATAAAGCTTTTTGTCGTTTCTATTTCGTATTTCGAAATTAATTCTATATATTTGCACCGTAGAAGAAAGATACATAGTCAATAAGTGCACAAAGTATGATAAGAACATCACAAAACACAACATTGAGCATTGGTCAGATCCATATTTTGGAGATGATGAACAGATGCAGAACTGAAGATTCTCTCAAGAGACTGAAAAAACTGCTGTTCGATTTCTACTCCAAGGAAGCAGAGGCCGAGGCAGATCGTTTGTGGGAAGCCGGAGTAATCAGCGAAAGCAAAATAGAAGAGTGGGGTCAAGAACACATGCGCACGCCCTACATCCATGCTAAATGAGAAGAATAGTTCTGGATACTAATTGTCTGCTGATGTGCGTTTCTTCCAAGAGCCCGTACCACAGCGTATGGACGGAGTTCGTGGAGGGAAAGGTAGAGTGGTGTGTCTCAACGGAAATCCTCTCTGAGTATATGGAAATACTGGAGCAGAAGACCAATGCATGGTTTGCCGAAGTCATCGTAAACTCAATAGTCAATAATGTGAACACCGTCAGAGTATCCCCTTCGTACTTTTTCAATTTGATTCAAGCAGATCCTGATGACAATAAGTTTGTTGACTGTGCCATTACTGGAAATGCTGAGTACATTGTCTCAAACGATTCACATTTCCGTATCCTTAGAGATATAGATTGGCCAAAGCTTCAACTCATCACTATACAGGAATATATCAAAGAAATAGAATAAATCCACCCCGCCAACTAAAGGTTGTGACAGAGAATTGCGGGGAATTTCGTTGTTTTGAGGGGCGGAAATCAGTCGAAATGGTTCCAGTAAACGCATTACAAATGCTCATATTCGGTGCTCAACGTCCTGAAGGACGGTCTAAGGTCAAAGGTCTAAGGTCAAAGGCGCTCAACGTCCTGAAGGACGGTCTAAGGTCAAAGGTCAGCCTCTCCCCAGCCCTCCCCTGAGAGGAAGGGGGACGGGGTTTCAGGATTCAGGTTTCAAGTTATCAAGAATTAGAGAATTGGCAGTGCAGATACCATCCTCCGTGCGGTGGAAGAATTGTCCGAAGATAATATCACATACAAGTCGGAAAGCGGAAAAACCTACGATTTCAATACCGGGAACAGGCTTCATCGCCTGCTCCTTAAGATGAATGGTCAGGTCTTTGAGCTGAACTCCATACTGACTGAGAAATGGAAAGGAAAAGGCTATCGGCTTGTCTAACAGCGCCAAAGACGGACAGACGGGGAAAGTGAACTCTGGGAGGGAGAATATACCTATCGGTGCATCCTCACCAACGACTTCATATCATCCGACAGCGAAATGTACCGTCTTTCGAGGTGGGTTACAGAGAATAATGGATTGTCGTTGTTAATAATTTGTAATTTTTCCGAATTTATTTGTTATTTAAAGGAATATTTCGTATCTTTGTCCCAAAATCCATATACAATAACCCGCAATACCCGTCCACCCCAAGAGACAGATAATCATTTCCCCGCGCCTCCATGCCCGGAATTCACGAGGTGCCACTATCCGGTCGCGGACTATGCGCTGTATGCGCAATGCAGGTGACTGACTAAATACATTGTTTAATTCTAAAATTAAAAGGAGACTTTACTTATGAGAAGTATCGCATCATTTGATTTGCAGTATGCACATCGGTTCTACGGCTTCCGTGGCGAAGCCCAGTATTTACACGGCCATACCGGCATTTTGACCATTGAGGTGGAAGACACCGTTAACGAAGGCGTTAACATGGTGTTCCCATGCAATGAAATCAAGAAGACCGCCTGGAGCCTGCTCAAGAACTTCGATCACGCTCTGATTCTGCGTGAGGATGACCCGCTGCTGCCGGCCATTCTCGATGTCTATGAGAAACAGGGCATCAAGGATGGCCATCCGCAGAACAAGATGAAAGGTGCTGCCTTCGACACCCCGCTGGCCAAAGCCTACCCTGACTGCCGACTGGTGGTGACAAAAGAGACGATGACCGTAGAGGGCATGATCAAGATTGTCTATGAACTGCTGAAGGACAAGTTAAACATTGCCAAACTTACCTTCACAAGCGGTGTCAACGCCGCATCGGCAGAGTTCGAAACCAAGAACGACATCGACCGCTGTCCGCTTTGCGGCATCGCCCTCAACGAGAAGGGTATCTGCCCCAAGTGCGGGTATAAGAAACCGTGACAGCCGTAATGGCACCGTCCCTTTGGCTCGATGGTAATTAGAGCTCCTGCTCCGAGAGGCGACAGTACAATACTGACAGCTTTCGGAGCAGGTTTTGTTCATGGGTAACAAACGGTTCCCACAGGCATCTTTTGACAGAATATTTACGTTTCAAAATAAATCGTTGGTAAATATGGGAAAAATCACTGCAAAAACGGGAAACCAAATGAATATGATGATTGTTATTAAAATAAATTCTCTTATATTTGCAAAAAATATAATCGAGACGTACGATGGATATTATCATTAAGAACATACCCGACGGTATATTTGAAGAAGGGAAACCGAAGCCTCAGACTGAGGCTCACAACTACTACCAAATCCTATGGTTCTGGCAGGGTGTCGGTTGCCATCATATTGACTTCAACAACGAGCAGGTGAGTCCGCACAAGGTATTTGTGGTCTCACCGGGGCAACTCTATCAGTTCGAGCCATATATCACACCCGAAGGCATTATCATCCAGTTCGACGAGTCTTTTTTCTCGCAAATGGCCAACGACATCGATACCATCATGAAATACACCGTCTTCAACGCTTTCCATCGTCCTCCTTATTATATTATAGACAATGAAACCGGATTCCGGCTCAGAGTGATAGCCAATGAAATCAGGAGAGAGTATTTGAACAATGAGAAATTTGCGCACAGTAGCTATCTCTACAATTTGGTGAGGATGTTTCTCATTATCATTGTCCGGGACGGACTGAGGTATGATCATAAGCATATTTTCAACAACAGTACTGCTTATCTGTATTTCATCAATTTCCGAAAAGAACTCGACAAGAATTACCGACGCTACCACACCGTCCAACAATATGCTACCGCAATGGGGATGTCCGTCAAGACATTGACCAACAGCGTTGTCCAGTGCTGTGGACAGACGCCTCTGCGACTTATCAACAACCGTCTGATAGTGGAAGCCAAACGTATGCTGAAATCCAAACCGATGCTGATTAAGGAAATAGCGTACGAACTGGGATTTGAAGATGACTCCTATTTCGTGAAATTCTTCAAGCGCCAAACTGGACTGCTGCCTTCTGAGTTTAAAGAAAAATCATAGAGAGATATGGAAACCAACAGAGCCGTCAGGAAAGCCAATCTTTCGGATTTGGCAGGCATTATGAAGGTGATTGAGGCTGCACGAGGCACTATGCGCTCTACAGGAAACATGCGCCAATGGAATCACGGATACCCTTCGGTGGAGGTCATCAAGGCCGATATTGAGGCAGGTGGAGGATATGTCATCGAAGAAAATGAAGTCCTTATCGCATATTTCGCATTCATTCCTTCACCAGACCGGGCCTACGAGAAAATCTATAACGGAAGATGGCTGGACGACAAGAGTCCTTATCACGTCATCCACAGAGTAGCAAGTTATCCGAATTATCATCACATCTTCCGCGACATCATGGAGTTCTGCTTGTCGCGAGAGGGGAATATTCGGATTTCCACCTATCAGGAAAATACCATCATGCAGCGGGTTCTGAAGAAACACGGCTTCACTTATTGCGGTACGATACAAGTTTCTACAGGACACGATGCGCTTGCCTACCAGACAGTTGTCTCCCCCGTGGAAAAGACCCCGGACGGAGAGGTGACAATCCGGGACTCTTAGTCTGATACGACAACTGCTCACATCTGCACTGAATCTGAATAATCATAAACAAATCAATAGAAGAACTGACTTATGAACAAAGTACAAATCGGAAATTACGCCGGCATCGTCTGGCGCACACTGCACGAGAAAGGACATCTTTCTTTTGAAGACCTGCAACGTGAAACGTTGCTCGACGCTGAATCCCTCTTCATGGCTATTGGCTGGCTAACCCGTGAGGACAAAATCAGCATCGACGAACAGAGCATCGCCACATACTTCTATGTGTATCAGGAAAAATATTACTGAACCAACATGGTGTTCCCGCGCTATGTATTTTGAGAAATTAATTTATCCTTGAAATCCATATTTGTTTCAGTTCGTTAAATTGGAATTTAACGTTTTACTGCGTTGCGTTACCTCAAGTGAAGTGAACGAAGGCTGACCACTATCCGCTGATTGGGATTTACCATTACTTCTTTCTGCCCGATAATGAGTTTGCCTGGACCACAACCCTTAGAATCTATGGTTATTTGCTTGCGGGTCATCTCTATATGTATATTCCCATGAGGAGTAGGCACGTCGCCTTTCATCCATTTCAGGTCGCCCAAACAGGGACGACATTCCCATTCGGCATAGCCAGGCTTTGTAGGACATACACCGAGATAGTATTTGCCTAACAGATAGATAGGCGATGCTCCCCAAGCATGGCAGAGCGACTTGCCGTAGCGGTTGCCGTACATGGCAAGACGCTCGGGATAGTCTTCCTTTGGGTCGTATGTTTCCCAAAACGTGGTAGCACCTTGTGCCAACATACCTCCCCAGTAGCTGCGCATCTCGTCCATCACCAGCTTCTGCTGGCCCAAGGCACAGAGGGCCTCCAGTTCGTAGAAGCGCATGTAGGGAGTGGCTATTTTCATAACTGAGTCGTTTTGCAAGACATTCTTTAGCACACTCTGACGTTGCGACTCATCGAGCATATCGTATAGCACAGCAAACATATTGGCATAGCGGGTGACCTCATCTTGCAACTGTCTGTCCTTCGTGTGATGCATCATCGCACCCTTTTCTGCATTCCAGAACGTAGGAATAATCAGTTCTGAAAGTTGCTTCGCCTGTTTCTCGTAATGCTCTGCATCACCTGTATTTTCCACCAACTCCGCACACTGCTGCATTGTCTGGAGTGAGCGCAGATACACCAGCTGTTCAAAAGCCAACTCGCCATCCTTCGACATATTGCGTGGCGACCAATCGACAAACACCCAGTCACCATGTTTTCCTTCCACCATTCCTCGTGAATTGAGTCGTCCCTGCACATACTCCATCAGAGAAACCATCCGAGGATAAATCTGACGCACGAAATCCTTGTCGCCCGTATAGAGATAATAATCATAGATGGAGTTGAACCAGAAGAAAGTGTAGTCAAGGATGGTATTTATATGTTGCTGCACAGGGTCTTTGCCTCGCAGAGCCCAGATTGTACGCTTCACGACTGGCGTATCGAAGAAAGCGTAGTAATTCATCAGATAGGACTGGATGGCATCGCCGCTCCATATCCAGCGGTCACGTTTTATTCCCTCAATCATCACTTCCCGATCTGTCAAGTGCAATGTATAGACACCGACCTGCCAGATGCGGTTAAGCAGCGTGTCGCTACATTCGAAGGATCCACGCCATGCTACATCCTTCATCTCCGACTGCAGAGTAACACTCTCCACCGAAACGTTGCCCTTGCATTCCACCAGCGCATAGCGCATGGCACGGCTGCACGCCAGCAGGTAGTTATTGTCTGTTCGTTTGGAAATGGTTAATGTAGAGAGGTCCGTAATGCTGTCTGTTGTAAACGCCACTTCGTCTCTAAGGTATGAATATTTCTTATCGCGGGCCTCATCCGGACTTTCTCCATAATAGATACAAACATGCCCATTACCTTTTACTCCGTTCAGTTGCAGATACCCGATTCCCTCACGCTGCCATTCGGCGAAGAGTTCCTTTCCTTCCTTACTTTCGCGTATTGGCTCTACTGGAGTTACGGAAAGATGATAGGCAGAAGGCAGTTGTTGAGATGTAGCAAAAGTAGCATTTCCGTCAGCCTCTGTCCACGTATCCGCCTTTACAGGAACTGCATAGTTTGTCACCGTCCAAGTGGTGTCGCTCACCACCGTCTTTCCTCTCAGCCACAGGGCCGGCACCTTCTCCTTGTTGTGTACGGCAATATGCAGTGTATGCTTACCCTTTGGCACCGTAAACCGCTCGGGCATGCCGAACACATAGCCGTGATTGTCGATTTTGATGCCGTACTGTCCTTCGGCCCTGATTTCCATATCCTCGGCCTCGGCGAGTTCCACAGTTTTCACATACTCCACAGTCTGTTCATGGCTGTCAGCACGCCAGAAAGCAGGATAGAAGGACCCACGCTCCGTGCGCAGATTGTTGATTTTGTTGCCCATCCAAATATCCATATCGCCGGGATACCATATCCACGACTGGGCTGCCACCTGCATAGTCATTGCAACCACAGCAATTAGGAGAAAAATCTTATTTTTCATGAAAGTATGTTTTATTTGGTTTCTACTAACAGACAATCTACATCGGGCATCCGTTCGTGGTCATTGTGCAGTCTCACCGTGTTTTGTCCTTTGTTCAACTCGACTACAACCGTCTGCTGACTGTCTGCGCTATAGGTGAGCAGACCGACAGTCCGACCATTCACATCTACATACAACTTGCGCGGTTCGTTGGTTCGGGCGGCAATACGCAAAGCATAGCGACCGTCTTTTTCTACATACACATCATGCCAGACCAAATCGTTTGTTGCCCGTCCACCGAGCCACGACACTTTTACACCTCCACTGCAAAGGCTATCCTGCTCATAGATTGCTGTCATATAAGCCTGGTTGTTGTTCAACTCCTGATAGTCTGTAAGGAACGCCGTCTCAGCCTCATATAGTCTGCGCTGCAGGCGACGGCCTTTAGCGATATACACTCGAGAGGCGTGCGCTGGAATCGTGCAAGTGAAGAGTGAAGAACGAAGAGTGAAGAATTTGCTACCGCTGTCATGGAGGTTCTTTAACCGTACTTTGCCGCCAAGGTCAAAAAGTCTGTAGTCTATTGTCACTGTTTGTTCCTCGTCGGAGAGATTAACAAATGCCACTGCCCGTTCCTTGCCATGCAGTTGTTTCAGGTCTTTCACCAACACGTAGCAGTCGCCTTGTCGCTTGGCAACGTAGGCTTGCAAGTGGAGTGGGTCTTGATTTATTGCGACGAGTTGTTTGTCGGTAAGAAGGCTGAGTGTTGCGGGCTTTATCTTCGTCAAGTCGCAACCGATGAGCAGAGGCGAAGACATCATGCACCACACGGCAAAGTGAGTACGGTCTTCTTCTTCGCTCATGCCCCGACCCACCTCAAGCATATCCATGTCGTTGTAGTGACCGTCGCGACAATAGGCTGAGAGATAGAGGTTCTGCTCGATAATGTCCTTCACAGACGACCAGCGCGGACGGATGTCTTGCGACATACGCCAAGATGAAGCGACTTTGGCAGCCCATGTACCGGGGAAATTCCAACGACAGATGTTCAGCCGCACGTCCTTGCGACCTGTGCGCCTGATGGCCTCGGCAATCTCGGTATAGCGTGTCTGCTCGTCGAGCGAGAGCGTGTCGCCCTTGGGATGAGGCCGGCCCCCGCAATAATCCACCTTGATAAAGTCGAAGCCCAGGTCGCGAAAGAAGAAGTCGCAGTCCTGGCGGTCGTGTCCATAAAGGCCCACCCCGACACCGATGGTGTCGGCATCGTAAATGCTGCCGCAAGTGTTGCGTCCCGCATCGCTGTAGATGCCCGCTTTCAGGCCCTGGCCGTGTATATGCTCCACTACAGGTCTCAGTCCATGTGGAAAACGTGTAGGGTGAATCAGTAACTGCCCCGTCTGTTGGTCACGCCCTCCGAAGTAACCGTCATCGATGTTTACGTATTTGTAGCCCGCCTTCTTCAGGCCCAACGACTCCATGGCATCGGCTTGCTGCATAATGAGCGAGTCAGAGATATTCACACGATATGCATTCCATGAACTCCATCCCATCGTAGGCGTTCGCTGCTGTGCAATACAACTTGGAAATATTGCAAATAAAAAGCACAAGTTGATTAATAATCTTTTCATCATTACTGTCTAAGTGAATTTTATGACTGCAAAATCACAAAATTTATTCGATTCGACATGATTCTTCTCTGGTCATAATCTCAAATTCCAAAAAGGGACTTGCCCAAGCAGACAGGTTCCTTAACTTATTATCATAGAATGAATTTACTCCTCTACTGCTGCCTCTCGTTGTACTCAAGAATGAGCGCAGTACAGAAATGCATCACAACAGGGTCTGTTATATCCATACTCCTTGACAACTCGCGCATAGTTACCATCTTGTCCGTCTTGATGTACGTTGTCGTGCGGTTGTGCGTCACTCTGATATAGACAGGAAAGAACCCGTCCTTGCGCATCTTCTGTACGCATGCTTTCAGTGTTGCCATAATCTCTAACGTTTTTTTTGTTATACTGTATCTTGTTGTTATCTCGGTCATTCTGAACTCTAAACACGCTCTAAACATGGGGGTGAAAAACTCGCAACTTTCTCTAAACATCTCCGTTCATTCCGCATCGAAAAGTGTGTCAAAGTGAACGGCTTCCCTATTAAGAAGTTAGGCGGAAACCCCTTGTTTACAGAGGTTGTCCGCCTAACTCATTGATTTTCAGTCATCCTTGCTTAACCTTCCACTGCTGCCTGTGCCGCTGCAAGACGTGCGATGGGCACGCGGAAGGGTGAGCAGCTCACGTAGTCGAGACCTACCTTGTGGCAGAACTTGACGGACGAGGGTTCGCCGCCGTGTTCGCCGCAGATACCGCACTTGAGGTCGGGACGTACCGAACGGCCTTTCTCTACGGCCATCTGGATGAGCTGGCCTACGCCGTTCTGGTCGAGTACGCGGAAGGGATCGACCTTGAGGATTTTCTTCTCGAGATAGACGGGAAGGAAGGAGGCAATGTCGTCGCGCGAGTAGCCGAAGGTCATCTGTGTCAGGTCGTTGGTACCGAACGAGAAATATTCGGCGCGTGTAGCGATGCGATGGGCCGTGAGGGCTGCACGGGGAATCTCAATCATTGTGCCCACCTTGAAGGGAATGGGCTCTACGCCTTCTTCCTCGAAGAGCTGGGCAGCGGTGTCGCGAATAATCTTCTCCTGCTGTTCGAACTCATAGAGAATACCTACGAGAGGCACCATGATTTCGGGACGGGGATCGAAGCCTTCCTTCTTGAGCTGGATGGCAGCACCGAGGATGGCCTTGGTCTGCATCTCTGTGATTTCGGGGAACGTGTTGCCGAGACGGCAGCCGCGATGTCCGAGCATGGGGTTGTGCTCCATGAGCTTGTCCACGCGCTCGCGAATTTCTTCTACGGAGAGACCCATGGTCTCGGCCATTTCCTTCTGGCCCTTCTCATCATGGGGTACGAACTCATGAAGCGGAGGATCGAGCAGACGGATGTTGACAGCCAATCCGTCCATAGCCTTGAGGATGCCGTAGAAGTCCTTCTGCTGGTAGGGCAACAGCTTGGCAAGTGCCTTGCGGCGACCCTCGGCGTCTTCGGAAAGAATCATCTCGCGCATGGCGACAATCTTCTCGGCCTCAAAGAACATGTGCTCCGTGCGGCAGAGACCGATGCCGACAGCACCGAACTGACGAGCCACTTCGGCATCGTGGGGAGTATCGGCGTTGGTGCGAACCACGAGACGGGTGTACTTCTTGCAGAGGTCCATGAGCTGGGCGAAGTCGCCGGAGATTTCGGCTGCCTTGGTTTCAATCTTACCCTGATATACGCGGCCTGTGGAACCGTCGATGGAGATGAAGTCGCCTTCCTTGAGGATGGTGCCGTCAACGACTACCACTTTCTTTTCGTAATCTACCATGAGGGCGCCTGCACCGGATACGCAGCACTTGCCCATACCGCGAGCCACAACTGCGGCGTGGGAGGTCATACCGCCTCGGCAGGTGAGGATGCCTTCAGCCACAGCCATACCGGCAAGGTCTTCGGGCGAGGTCTCGATGCGGACCATAATCACCTTGTGTCCGTCTTTGTGCCATTCGGCGGCATCGTCGGCGTTGAACACAATCTGACCGCAGGCAGCACCGGGTGATGCGGGCAGACCTACCGTGAGGGGCGTGGCCTGCTTGAGGGCCTTGGAGTCGAAAACGGGATGGAGCAACTCGTCGAGCTTGTTGGGCTCGCAGCGCTGGATGGCTGTCTTCTCGTCGATGAGACCTTCGCGAAGGAGGTCCATTGCAATCTTGACCATAGCCGTACCGGTACGTTTGCCGTTGCGGGTCTGGAGGAACCAGAGTTTGCCTTCCTGAACGGTGAACTCCATGTCCTGCATGTCGTGATAGTGCTTCTCGAGCTTGTCCTGGAGAGCGTTGAGTTCGTTGAAGATACCGGGCATGGCTTCCTCCATCGAAGGATATTTGGCCTTGCGTTCTTCTTCGGAGACACCCTTCAGACGTGCCCAGCGGCGCGAACCCTCGGTGGTAATCTGCTGGGGAGTACGGATGCCGGCAACGACGTCTTCGCCCTGTGCGTTGACGAGCCATTCGCCGTTGAAGATATTCTCACCCGTAGCAGCATCGCGGCTGAAGCATACGCCTGTGGCCGATGTCTCGCCCATGTTGCCGAATACCATTGCCATCACTGAAACAGCGGTACCCCATTCGGCAGGAATGCCTTCCATCTTGCGGTAGAGGATGGCGCGCTCGTTCATCCAGGAGTCGAACACAGCACAGATGGCACCCCAAAGCTGTTCCTTGGGATCGGAGGGGAAGTCCTTGCCGGTGCGCTCCTTGATGGCCTTCTTGAAGAGGGAAACGAGTTTCCGGAGAGCTTCAACGGGAAGATCCTTGTCGAGGGTCACCTTATACTCTTCCTTCACCTTCTCGATGATGGCTTCGAAGGGGTCGATATCGGTCTTGTTGACGGGTTTGAGGCCCATCACCACATCGCCGTACATCTGCACGAAACGACGATAGGAATCCCATGCGAAACGGGGATTGCCGGTCTTGGCAGCCAGTCCTTCCACAACATCGTCGTTGAGACCGAGGTTAAGAATTGTATCCATCATGCCGGGCATGGATGCACGGGCACCGGAACGCACCGAAACGAGAAGAGGATTCTTCACGTCGCCGAACTTCGAGTTCATGAGCGTCTCGATGTGTTCTACACTCTTCTCGACATCGGTCTTGAGCAGGGCTACGATTTTGTCCTTGCCCACCTCATAATACTCGTTACATACATCGGTAGTAATGGTGAAACCGGGGGGAACGGGCACACCGATAAGATTCATTTCTGCCAGATTGGCACCTTTGCCGCCGAGGAGGTTCCTCATATCGGCTTTGCCTTCAGCCTTACCGTTACCGAAGGTGTAAACTCTTTTTTTAGAAATTTCCATACCTAAAATTTTAGGAAAATTGAAGTTGTGATATTTGGATTGCTTTGCAATGTTAAAAAATTACACACTCAAGTCCGAGGGCCGGAGAACCGGAACTGCCCCTTGAACGGCGCGAAGATAATGCAAAAAATCGAGTTTTGCAAATATATTTTATAAAAAATGATTAAAATGCGCAAGAAAATAGATTACGCAAACCAAAAAACTTTGCAAAACCGGACAATTTTTGCACATCAGAGCAACTGCTGATAATTGTGGCCGGCTAAGATTTTCTCTGCTTCGGCCAGAGCGCCGACCTTACCGCAGTCAACCCAGTGGGTCTCCCCCAGCCGGACGAGGTAGGGCTGAATCCAATGCTGTCCGCAGACCGTAAGATAGAAGTCGATGATGGAGAAAACTTTGGAGGGATAATTTGAGATGATACTGAGCAGCGTGGGTTTGATGACAGCAATGCCGTTGAATGCCTGCTTCGAAAGATAGTTGTGGACATCCTTGCCGAGTATGGGACCGCGCTTCTCCCCTGTCTTGCTGTTCTCCCACCCCATCAGATGGTCGTAATCCCAAAGCAGATAACGCTGGGACTCACGTTGCGAAACACATAGGGTGGCTTCCGATAGGTCCTGAGCCGAATTCCACATATCGAGCAAGTCTATTTCCGAAACGATATCCACATTGTGAATCAGAACAGGTTCTTCGGGATGCAGCAGATGGAGCGCATGTTTGAGGCCGCCGCCCGTGTCGAGCAGTTCGTCCCGTTCGTCCGAGATTTTGATGTTCATGCCGAAGTTGTTATTCTTCTCGAGGAAATCAATCACCTGGTCGCCGAAGTGGTGGATATTAATCACCACGAGGTCGGTTCCTACGGCACGCAGGCGAAGCAGAAGGTGTTCGAGTAAGGTTTTGCCACCCACTTCGACCAACGCCTTGGGACGGTCGTCTGTGAGGGGTTTGAGTCTTGTGCCGAGACCGGCAGCAAAAATCATTGCTTGCATAGAAAAAGCTTTATACTATAATTGACAACGGTTGATTGCGAATCATTGATAAGTCTGTCGCCCGACGCTCAGAGCTCTATATCAAGTCCCTCGTCGGCCAGCAGGGTGTCCGGGAATACCGTCTGCGCCTCATCGAGCAGCAGTTTCTCGTCGTCGGCACTGTGCAGACTGGAGGAGAAATGTCCTATCACCAGATGTCCCACACCGGCTTTCCGGGCAAGGGAGGCGGCCTGGAGAGCCGTTGTGTGTCCGCGGAGCATCGCTTTGTCGCGGTCTTTGTCGAGATAGGTGGCTTCGTGATAGAGCAAATCCACGCCTTGAATCAGGGGAAGGATGGATTCGGTGCAGGCTGTGTCGCTCACGTAGGCATACCTTCTGGGAGGAGCCGGGTCGGTTGTCAGCTCCCCGTTCGGCACCGTCACCCCGTTCTCCAACGTCCAGTCGGCTCCTGCCTTGATTGCGTTGTAGTAGGCCACCGGGATGGAGAGTTCCCTCGCGCGTTCAATATTCAAATGGCGCAGGCGGGGCTTTTCTTCGAAGAGGAAGCCTGTGGTCGGAACCCGGTGACGGAGGGGTATGGTCTTCACCGTCAGGGAGCCGTCGTCATAAATGACCGAAGAATGAGCGGTCGGGTGCTGCTGAATCTTGAGTTCCATCGACAATTGCGGACAGAAATAGTCAAACTGGGGACCGAAGACACGTTCGAAATCGGGTTCGGCATGTATCACCACCGTTCCCTGCCGCTGACCGAGCCCCAATGTGGAAATCAGTCCCACCAATCCCAGACAATGGTCGGCATGGAGATGGGAGAGAAAGATGTGCCCTATTTTGGCTTGCGAGACGTGCCATTTGAGGAGGCTGCGCTGCGTTCCCTCACCGCAATCGACCAGAAACAAATTGCCTCTGAAATCGACCACCTGAGAGCTTGGCAAATGTCTCAAAGTCGGTTTTGCCGACCCGCATCCGAGTATTTTGACACCGAATCTGTCCACTTTTTTCAAAAATTTGTGCGCAAAGATAATGAAATTTTCCGAAAAAACACTATCTTTGCAGCAAAAAATTCAGGAAAAATGTCAACAACTCTGATTTTGGCGCTGATAGCGGCTTATTTTGCAATCATTTTTTACGTCACATGGCGCACAACACGCCATCAGGCCCCGACAGCCAAATCTTTCGCCGTAGGTGACCGCAAGTCGCCCTGGTGGGCGGTAGCCATCGCCATGATAGGCACGAGCATCTCGGGTGTCACGTTCATCTCCGTGCCCGGCATGGTGGCGGCTACCCAGTTCTCCTATCTGCAGATGGTGCTTGGCTTCACGGCCGGATATTTTGCGGTGGCCTACGTGCTTCTCCCCCTCTATTACCGGCTCAATCTCTACAGCATCTACGGCTATCTGGACCAACGCTTCGGCTCGCGCAGCTACAAGGTCGGCTCGGTGTTTTTCCTCATTTCGAAGTTTCTGGGTTGCGGCGTGCGCATGTATCTCACGGCATTGGTCATGCAGTTGGTTTTGTTCGACGCACTCGGGGTTCCTTTCTGGCTCAACATTGCCCTCACGATGCTCATCGTCTGGCTCTACACCTTCCGCGGAGGTGTCAAAACGCTGGTATGGACCGATATGCTCCAGACGCTCTGTCTGTTGCTGGCTGTCGTTTTCTGCATCTGGTATGTGTGCCGGGCCATGGGGCTTGACGGCAGTGGGTTGTGGAACGCTGTGGCCGGCAGTCCGATGTCAGAGACGTGGTTCTTCTCGGACGGCAACGACACACGCTACTTCTGGAAGCAGTTTCTGGCCGGTCTCTTCACTACGGTTGCAATGACGGGATTGGACCAGGACATGATGCAGAAAAACCTGTCGTGCAAAAATCTCAAAGAGGCTCGCAAGAATGTCATCTCCTACGGATTCGCCTTCCTGCCCGTCAATCTTCTCTTCCTCGCGCTGGGTGTATTGCTCTATCAGTATGCCGCCAATCTCGGCATCTTCCGCGACGGCATTTTGACTTCCCTGACGGGTGCTCCGCTCAAGAGCGACGAGCTATTTCCTTATCTCGCCACGATGACGAATAGCGACGGAACCCCTCTCCTGCCTACTGTTGTCGGGGTACTTTTCGTTCTGGGTCTCATTGCCGCTGCCTTCTCATCGGCCGGTTCGGCGGTGACAGCACTCACCACATCGGTCACGACAGACTTGCTGCAAGCCGACCGCAAAGAAGACGAAAGTCAGCTCTCCAAGACAAGATTCAAGGTCCATCTCGTCAACGTCCTCGTGATGGGTGTGCTTATCTATCTCTTCAAGGTCATCGGCAACACTTCGGTCATCTCGGCCGTCTATATTGTGGCCTCTTATACCTACGGCCCGCTTCTGGGTCTCTACATCTTCGGTCTCGTTACGAAGCTCAAACCCCGCGACGGCTGGGTGCCGGCCATTTGTCTCATTTCGCCTGTACTCTCGTTTGTCATAGCCCAGAACTCCGAAGCCTGGTTCAATGGCTACAAGATGGGCTACGAACTCCTCCTTGTCAATGCTGCGCTCACGATGGCGGGTCTTTGGCTGGCATCGTTCCGCAACAGCCGAACCACACAATCCGCCTCCCTCTGAGAGCCCGGCTCCTCCCCTCGCGAAAAATTATTCACCGAAGACAAATAATCAGGGCGTGTCAGACAACTGACACGCCCCTACTTTACTAATTATTTAATATGGAACAAGCCTTGTGATTACATCATGCCGCCCATGCCGCCGCCCATGCCGGGAGCTGCTGCAGGCATCGGGTTCTCTTCCTTCTTGTCGGCAACCACACACTCGGTGGTGAGGAACATACCGGCGATGGAAGCTGCATTCTCGAGAGCCACACGGGTCACCTTGGCGGGATCAATCACGCCGGCAGCGTGGAAGTTCTCGAACTTGTCGGTGCGGGCATTGTAGCCGAAATCGCCCTTGCCTTCCTTTACCTTCTGAACAATCACAGCGCCCTCCTTGCCGGAGTTGGCCACAATCTGACGGAGAGGTTCCTCGATGGCACGCTTCACAATCTCGATACCTACGGTTTCGTCCTCGGTATCGCCCTTGAGGCCTTCGAGAGCGGGAATGGCGCGGATGTAAGCCACACCGCCGCCGGGAACGATACCCTCGGCCATAGCGGCACGCGTAGCACAGAGAGCGTCATCCACACGGTCTTTCTTCTCCTTCATCTCGACTTCGGAGGGAGCGCCCACGTGGAGCACAGCCACACCGCCGGCGAGTTTTGCGAGTCGTTCTTTGAGTTTGTCGCGGTCGTAGTCGGAAGTGGTCTTCTCGATTTGGGCTTTGATGACATTGATGCGCTCCTTGATGGCGTTCTTGTCGCCTGCGCCGTCCACGATGGTGGTCTTCTCCTTGTCGATGGTCACCTTGTCGGCACGACCCAACATCTCGGGCGTAGCGTTCTCAAGCTTGAGACCCACCTCCTCGCTGATGACGGTGCCGCCGGTGAGGATGGCGATATCCTGGAGCATTTCCTTGCGACGGTCGCCGAAACCGGGAGCCTTGACGGCACAAATTTTGAGCGAACCGCGGAGGCTGTTGAGTACGAGCGTGGCGAGTGCCTGGCTGTCAACGTCCTCGGCAATGATGAGCAAGGGCTGACCGCTCTTGGCTACGGGTTCGAGTACGGGAAGGAGATCCTGAAGGTTGGAAATCTTCTTGTCGTAGATGAGGATGGCGGGCTGGTCCATCTCGCAGGTCATCTTCTCGCTGTTGTTCACAAAGTAGGGTGAGATGTAACCGCGGTCGAACTGCATACCTTCTACCACATCAACGGTGGTGTCGGTACCCTTGGCTTCCTCTACGGTGATGACACCTTCTTTCTTGACGGTCTTCATGGCTTCGGCTACCAGACGTCCGATTTCCTCGTCGTTGTTGGCCGAAACGCGGGCTACGTTCTCAATCTTGTTGTAGTCGTCGCCGATTTCTTCGCTCTGCGACTTGATGTTTTCCACCACCTTGGCCACAGCTTTGTCGATACCGCGCTTGAGCTCCATGGGATTGGCGCCTGCGGTCACATTCTTGAGACCTACACCGATGATGGCCTGAGCCAGTACGGTAGCGGTCGTTGTGCCGTCGCCGGCATCGTCACCTGTCTTGGAAGCCACTTCCTTGACGAGCTGTGCGCCCATGTTTTCGAAGGGGTCGCTCAATTCTATTTCTTTGGCCACCGTCACACCGTCTTTGGTGATGTGGGGAGCACCGAATTTCTTCTCAATGATTACGTTGCGGCCTTTGGGACCCAGTGTTACTTTCACTGCATCGGCCAACTGATCGACGCCCTTCTTGAGAAGGTCGCGGGCATCTGTATTGAATTTGATTTCTTTAGCCATAGTTTTGATTGTTTTGTTTGTTTGATTTACTTACCGGAATTAAGCCAGCACGGCCATTACGTCGCTCTGACGCATCATGAGGTACTTCTTGCCTTCGAACTCAATCTCCTGGCCCGAGTATTTGCCATAGAGAACGGTGTCGCCGGCCTTGAGAACCATTGTTTCGTCTTTGGTTCCGTTTCCGGTGGCAATGACAGTGCCCTTGAGGGGCTTTTCTTTGGCTGTGTCGGGGATGATGATGCCTCCGACGGTCTTTTCTTCAGCGGGTGCCGGTTCTACCAGTACGCGATCTGCAAGCGGTTGAATCTTCATAATTTTTTGAAGTTTTATTTTTGGTTGATTAATAATGACTTTGTCTCGGCGTTTTGAGGCGCCACACCTACTACAGCAAAAAACGTGCCAAAGTTCCGGCTCTCCCCCGAAATGACAAAATGTCCACCCTTCGGCAGACATTTTGGCAGTATCTTCTTCCGCTTTCTTCCCCACTTGGCGGGTCGTCAGCGTTTCAGGGTAATCAGTGTGACCTCGGGCGGAACGCCTATACGCACTCTCCAGCCTGTGCAGCCGATGCCGGTGTTGACATACAACTGCTGTGCGCCCTCGCTGTAGAGGCCGCCCCACTCGGGATAGCGGTATTGGACGGGCGACCACGTTCCCACTCTCACCTGCATGGCGTGGGTATGGCCGGCCAGCATCAGGTCGATGCCGTTCTCCAGGACTTCCTGTCGCCAGTGACGCGGATTGTGCGACAGCAACACTTTGTAGGTCTCTGCGTCGGGGTCATCCGTGAGAATAGAGTCCCCTGCGGGCGTACGCAGTGCCCGCTTCAGGTTGCCGTAACTCGTGAACGGAGGTTCGCCGATATTGCCCACGCCGGCCAGCAGAATGGAGTCTCCTCCCCTGTGTATCGTTACATGACAGTTGTCCAGCAACTTCCATCCTGCATTATATATAATATGGTGTAATTTCTCCCGGTCTTCAATCCGTTGACGGGGCGTGAACTCCCGCGGATAGTCTGCATAGTCGTGATTGCCCATGATGGCATAGAGAGCCGGAGGCGTGTCGCCCGGAGCTGCGCTTTGTTCCAGGCGTGTGGCAAATGCTTTGAGTTTCTCCACCCAGGGTTCGGCCTGTGCCGACTCCATCGTCACCAAGTCTCCCGTGAAGCATATCATGTCGGGATGCAATGAAGCTATCGTGTCGTTCAGTCGGTCCATGAAGGCGTCGTCGTCTCCCTTGTCGAAGCTGTCGATGTGGAAATCCGAGATGTGTACGATTCTGAAGCCGTCGAAGGCTGCCGGCACTTTGCTGTTCTTCACTTCCACGCGGTTCACGTCGATTTCGAAACGGGTCACCCAGTGTCCGTAGGCCATAACGCCTGCAATGGCCAGCACCAGCGCAATGTCCACCGCCCACCAGAGACGGTGGATGGCTTGCGGGTCGGCCACCTTTCGGAAGGCCAGCCACAGCAACAGGTCGATTAGGGCGACCACAGCCGCCACCAGAACGAGGGTGAATATCAGAATCATAATCCAAAAGAAGAGACGGTTCATACGCAGTAGTGAATTTGATTTACAACATCGTCAAAACTCCTTCGCCCCGTGCGGGACGTTACCTCTTTGAAAAGTCGAATGGGCTTTGTCTCCCGACAGAGCCCATCCTTTCTCTCATTTTATGAAGTTTTGTGGAATTACTCACGTTGCAAAGATAGCGCAAAAATCTGAAACTGCCAAATTTTTATGCGTAAAATTGCATTTTTTGCTGTATTTGTCATTGAAAATGCTTATTTTTATGCATTATTTGGCCATAAATGGGCAGTTTTCCACCCCTTTTGGCTATCAGAATGCGTAGCTCAGACCGAAACTCAACAATTCGGAGAACTGGAAATAACCCCATCCCTCACCCTTGTTTTCGGGTCCTACGGAGTCGTCGAATCGCAGGCAGGTGTAGAGTTTGGTCGAGAAATATTTGTTGAGCGGCATGTCGAAGGTGTTCTCCCACATGATTTCGGTATAGCCGTCGGTCTTCTCTTTACGCACGTTGTAAAGGGGTGAGAACCAAGTGGCTGTCGAAGTCCAGGTCACATACTTGCTCAGCTTCCAGTAGAGGTTGCAGTTGGCCGAGGCACCGAGACCGTAGGTGTTGAACTCTCCCTTGGGCAGACCGAACTGTGTGCCGTCGATACGACCGCTGAGAGGTGTATCTTCCGAAACATAGTTGCGTAGAGGGTCGTTCACATACTTGAGGTTGTAGGAAGCGGGCGAAATGAAGGCCGAGAACTTCAGGTAATCTTCTTTCTCGTACTTGTAGTCCATACCTAACGAGAGCGTCAGATAGGCGGGCGAGAAGAATTTTGAGAACTCGTCGGGCTGGTTTGTTTTGTAGCCCGGGCAGAACTGGGTCTGGCCGATGGCCTGGGCGGTGTAGTACCAATGACTTGTGGCCTGGTAGCCGAGCTTGGTGCTCAGTTTCAGAAGGTCCTGGTTGGTCATGTAGTTGTGGTATTCGTCCGAACGTGTGGTCACATAGCCCAGCTTGGCTTCGAGTTTGTTGTCCCAAGCCCATTTGGCGCGTTTCCAGTTGGCGTTGTACTCGCCTGTGGCAATGAGAGCCATGTTCGACTCGCCGCCTTTGTACCAGTTTTTCGAAACATAACCCTGGGTGAACTGAAGGGACGCATTGCCGTAGCGCGTCCAGTTGCTGCTGTTTTCGGCAGGTTCGGCGGCTGTGGCTGTTACAGCGAGAGCAGCTGCCGACAGAAGGAAAAGATTTCTCATTTTTTTTGTTGTTTTTTTGTTGTTCTTTTGTTTTGTTTTTTATTTCAATTTGAGTTGTATATGCTTTACGGATTGTCTGCGCCACGTATAGACGATGTGCACCGTTCCGTCGCGGGCCACAATGGCCGACGGATAGGAATATTGGTTCACGGGACTCTCCTCGATGGTGACGAGGGGTTGCCAGTCTATGCCGTTGTCCGAGAGCGACACGATGAGGGGATTTCTCAACGGTTTGTCCGGACCGGGCACCACGTGTGTCGGATTGTGTACCAGGAGGAACCGTTTTCCTCCGTCCAACGTCACTCCGTCCACGCCCGAGTTGTTGCTCGACAGGCCGGGCAGATATTCCATCGGACTCCAGGTCTCGCCTCCGTCGCGGCTCCACGAGGTGGCCAGCAGGCGGTTCTGTTTCTGTGTGCGGCATATCATTTGCAGCCTTCCGTCGGGATGTTCCAGCAGGGTGGGCTGTATGGTCCGCATCTCCTTCGATTGGGGTACGGGGCCCACCAAGCGCCAGTTGTGTCCTCCGTCGTCCGAGATTTCCACATAGCTCCTCCATCCACCGGCTTCCTTGCTCGATGGAGCCACGATTTTGTTGCCTACGGCGACCGGTTTGTTTTTGATGGCACCCAGCAGGCTGTCGGGCAGGATGCCCTTTTCTTTCTTTGACCACGTTTTTCCGCCGTTGCGGGAACGGACCACATAGCCTGTCCAGTCCTTCACGTTGCGTCCTATCTTGAAAAACAGCAGCAAGTCGCCTCCGGGTATCTGATAGAGCACGGGATTGTAGCAGGCTTTGCGCAGGGTGTCGTTGAGCACACCGTCCACAGCCATTCGGGGAGCGCTCCATTGTCCTTTGTGGAAACGCTGGGTCCAGATACATACGTTGTCGGCTCCCTCCCAATTGCCTCCGAAGTAAGCTGTCAGCAGGTCGCCGTCGGGCAGTTCTGCGATGGTGGCTGCATGAACTGAGGGCACTGGCAGGGTGTTCTCGTCGGTCTTGTTGACGGTCTTGGGCATGAAGAGCAGTTCGTCACGCAGTATCTCCACCCGTTCGTTGCCTCCCGAGGGAATCTCCGCCTCGAGGTCATAGGTTCCGCTGCCCAGTGTCCGCCGGCTTCCGTCGGGGAAAGAGAGTTCTGCGGTTGTGTTGCAGGGTATCTCGACATGCCACGTGAGCCGGCTGCCGCTCTTCTTCCATCGGGAGACAATCCGTCCGTAGGGGGTGCGGTAGCTGACGTTGAGCCAGGGGAGTTCGGCCAGTCGGAAGTCGGGTGCCAGACGGAACGTTTTCCATCCGGGCGATGTGTTCTTCAGACCTCCCAGACTTTCGTAGAGCCAGGGGATGAGGTCGCCCAGCAGCATGACATGATTGCCGGAATTCATCTTCGGATTGGCTGTGTCACCGTTCCACAGCTCCCAAATCGTTGTGGCTCCGTGCTCTATCATATAACCCCACGAGGGATAACTGTCCTGCGTGGCGAGCATGTAAGCGATGTCGCTGCGTCCGCGTTTCGAGAGTTCGCGCATCAGCCATTGTATGCCTATCACTCCGCAACACAGATGTCCCGGATTGACCCCCGAAAGCGAACCGTTCTTCGTGGTCTGTTGCAGCAGGATTTTGGCATAGATTTGTCGGGCCACGTCTTCTTCCAACGTGTCGGGCACCATCCCGAAGGCCAGCGGCAGCAGGTTGGCTGTCACCGTATTGTTGTCGTAGAAGACGCTGTCGGGATAAAGCAGATGGCCGGGTTGGGGCGAGGTGCCGCGTTTGGCGTGGAGGAACTTCCGGTTGAAGGCGTTGCGAAGGGCTTCCCTCTCCGCTCTGTACAGCACCGTGTCGGCCTCCTCTCCTGCCACACGGGCATAGTCGCTCAACAGGCCGAGCAGAAAGTAGTAGTAGGCCGAACCTATCAGCACACCGTCGGTCACCCGTTCGGGGTCTTGGCTGTGTATCAGCTCGGGCTTTTCGGGCGGCACACACCAGTCTCCGTATTTGTCGGCCCTGATGAGTCCGTCTTTGGTGCGTTTGTATGTGCCGAAGTGGAGCAACCATTTCTTCATGGCGGCATAATGTCTCTTGACGGGACGGTCGTCGCCGTATTGGCGGTGGAGCATCCCGGCTGCGGTCACAAAGACCGAGGGCCACGAGACGTTGTCGGAATAGTAGTTCCAGAATGCGGGAGCCACGTCGGGTATCGCTCCGTCCTCCCGCTGGCTCTCTTCGATGTCGGCCAGCCATTTGGCATAGAGCAGATGATTATCGACCACATAGCTTTCGCCCAGACAGCCCATCGCACGGTCGCCCAGCCAGGGTTGTCGTTCGTCGCGCTGCGGACAGTCGGTGGGCATGCCCTTGTAGTTGTCGATGATGCCCCAACGGGCGGCTTCCCAGATGCGGTTCAGCAACGTATTGGGCGACTCGAAGGTTCCCAGGTCGGCCATCCGGTCGGTCACCACTTCTGCCGTGAAGTCTTCCTTGCGGGCATTGGGATAAGGACTCACTTCCGCATACCGGAATCCGTGATACACAAACCGCGGAGCCCAGGTGCCGGTATCTTTTCCGTTGCAGATATAGCGGTCGGTCGATTCGGCGTTGCGGAGGTTTTCGGTATAGAGTTCGCCGTTGTCCTGCAGACGTTCGGCATAGCGTATCGTCACGGTGTCACCTTCGCTGTTCTTGCCCTCCACACGCAGTCGTACCCATCCCGCCACATTCTGTCCGAAATCGACGATGACGCGGTTCTCGCCCGCCTGTGTGAGCTTCACGGGACGCAAGGTTTGCTTCACGTGCATCGGGGGTGTCAGATTGCCTCGCAGGGTTCCCTGCGGCAACTGCGAACGTTCGGCCTGTGCCCATTGGCTGTCGTCATATCCGGGCTGTGTCCAGTCGCCCAAGGCGGCTTCTTTGCGGGCGTCGTATGTCTCGCCGTCGTATTCGTTGGCGCTCCTCACCGGTCCGTCGGCTGTGATGCGCCACGTCCGGTAGTCGGTGGCGACGGTTTCTGTTTTTCCGTCGGTATATTCCACAATCAGGTTGGCCCTCAGGGTCGGATAGCCGAACCGTGTGATTTTGTGGGGCTTGTAGTTCTGCTGCATCGTGTAGTAGCGTCCGTTGCTTACGGTCACGCCCAGACAGTTGTCGCTGTCGTTGAGCAGCGCTGTCACGTCCCAGCTGTTGTATATCAGCGTCTTGCGGTAGTCGGTCGGTGCGGGTGTGAGAACGGCCTCTCCCACTTTCTTTCCGTTGATGCGGGCTTCGTAAAGTCCGAGACCGCAGATGTGGAGTGTGGCTCTTGCGGCCTTTCCACGCGTCTTGAATTCTGTGCGGCAGTAGCGTGCCGAAAGACGGCTGTGGCTGTCCTCGCGGTCCCAAGGCATCGCTTTTTCGAGTCCTATCCAATAGCCCTTCCATCCGGATTCCGTGAGGAGTCCTGTCCCCCACTCTTGGGGTTCCGACCACTCACTTTCGCCTTGGGTGGTACTTACCTTCACGCGCCAATAACAGCGTTCGTTGGCACGCAGGTTCCGTCCGCCATAGGGCACAAGCACGCTCTGATCCGACACCTTCGTCACCTGCCAGAGGTCGGCTTCACCCTTCAGCAGTTTCTCCCGGTCGGAGGCCACTTCGAGGCTGTAGCCTGTCTGTATCACGTCCTGCCGGTCGCTTTCCATGGTCCATGAGAAGCGGGGACTTTGCGTGTCGAGACCCAACGGTGCCTCACGGTTCTCTGTGGTGAGATTCGTGAGTGTGATGAGGGCGAATATCAATGCATGCATCATACGGCCTTATATTAAATATGGATTGTATTTCTTCTCGTTGCCGATTGAGGTTTGGGGTCCGTGCCCCGGGAAGACGGCAGTGTCTTCGGGCAGTGTCATCAGTTTTTCCTCGATACCGCCCAGCAGGGCTCGCCACGAACATCCGAAACTTTCGCCGAAGTCGGTCCTCCCCACGCTACAGTAGAACAGCACGTCGCCCGAGAAGAGCATCTTCTCCTCGCGGAACAGGTAACACAGGCCGTGAGGCGAATGGCCGGGTACATCGAGCACCTCGATTTTGTGGTCTCCCATCATCACGCTGTCGCCGTCCTTGAGCGGGACGCTGATGGGCGAATGATGCACCTGTTGGTGTTCGAGGTTGAAGAGATAGACCTGTTCCTGCGGCGTGGGCAGCAACAGTTCGTCATCTACAGAACCTTCTATGGGCAGATGCCACGTGCGGGTGCACCACGCTGTCCCCATCACATGGTCCACATGCGAGTGGGTCACCAGAATATGGCGCACGTTCAGTTCTTCCCGTTCCACAAAGAGTTTGAGCGAGTTCCACTCGACTTCCATACTGCAGCCCGGGTCTATCACGACGGCATCGCGTGTGGTTTCGTCCCACACGGCATAACACTGTTCCTGGAACAGGTTGAAAGTGAATTGTGCTACCTTCAGTGCCATCTTCTCTGTCTTATTTGCGTTTCACATACACGATGGCTTTTGTCTCGAAGTAGGGTTCCGCAAAATAGCGGGACACGGGTGTTACTTCGGCTTGGGGACAGCCTTTGAGTTCGTCGGTCAGGTCGCCTCCTTTGAGACACACCAACCCTTGCGACCACACCCTGCGGCAGGCTTTCAGCAGGTCCGGCATCGCCATTACGGCACGCGAGACAACCCAGTCATACACGTCCTTCACTTCCTCGATGCCGGCATGCCGGGTGGTCACATTTGTCAGTCCGATGGCATTGGCCACTTCCTGAGCCACCTTCACTTTCTTGCCGATGCGGTCCACCAACAGAAACTCACATTCCGGGTTCAGTATGGCCAGCGGAATACCGGGAAATCCTCCGCCTGTGCCCACATCCACGATGCGGGTACCGGCTTTCCAGCCGCCCTGTTTCTCTTCGACCCAGGCGTGCAGAGCCAGCGAGTGGAGCACATGATGCTCATACAGGGCATTGATGTCCTGACGCGATATCACATTGATTTTCGCGTTCCATTCGCGATACAGGTCGCCCAGAGCCTCCAGTTGTTCCTGCTGTCTTGCGCTCAGTGTGGGAAAATAATTCTCAAACATCTATAAACCGTAAGTTTTACGCCTGCAAAGATAAAGCTTTATTTCGAAAAATGCAAATATTCCGACAAAATATTTTATATTTACATATTTATTTTTGCCCGCTTCCCCGTTTTACATTTGCCCGCTTCCCCGTTTTACATTTGCCTGCGTCCCTGTTTATAGAAAAATCCCCGCACCCTGATGTGGATGCGGGGAAATATTCTGGGGTCGGAGTGGGTTACTTCAAGATAACCTTCTTGCCGTTCTTGATAACGATGCCCTTGTATTCCTTGCCGACCTTCTGGCCGAAGAGGTTGTAGATGACATCGCTGCCGGCATTCTTGACGTCGTTGTACTCAACAGCCTGGATGCCGGAGAGACCGTCGGTTGTAATGACGTAGATGTCATAGATGTAGCCCTTGCTCGAACCTGAGGTCTGGGTAACACGGATGTAGAGGGGTTCCGTGAACGTCAGGTGCTTGCGGGTCTTCTTGTAGTAGCGCTGGTTGGTGGTGTAGTTGAGCGTATCCATTACAGATGTCCAGTTCTCGCCGTCGGCAGAAGTCTGGAGGGCAATGATGGGCGAACCTGTAGAACCGTTGCCCAAATAAACCACTACGTCATACTCGCCTGCTGCGAACTTCTCGGTCGATTCGATGCTCATCGAGTAGGGTTCGCCGCTGGCCTTGCCGCCGAAGTCAATGAAGCCCTTGCTGGGCTGTGCACCGATTTCGTCGATGGCTGCGTCGGCATAGCGGGCTGCGGTGCCGTTGCCCACACCCTGAAGAGGACCTTCAGATGTCTCACCGGTGATAACCTGACCGTACGACTTGACAACCCACTGCGCGTCGGTGTTGGAGGTGATATATTTCAACGACTCGTCGTTGCGGTGATAGTAAACCTTGGTGGAATCCTGTCCGTCAACGGTCTTCAGCACGTTGCCTTCCTCGTCTTTCACTACGACGGTTGAGTCAATCTTGTTCGTGTCATAGTAGTTCCATTCCTTCTTACCGAAGTAGTAAATAGCCTTGGCAGTACCGGTAGCGCCGAACTGGTTGGAGTTGGCAATGGCTTCGGCAACCGTAGCAGACTCTTCGCCTACATGCAGCACGGCATTGTCGAACCAGTCGGTCTGGTTGGCTGTGAAGTGAGCCACAGTATCCTTGACGGCAGGAATGCCGGCTACAACAAATTCCTGTGCTACAAGCTCGGAAGCCAGTTTGTCGGCAGGAGCCGAGAAGGCGTAAATCGTGCCGGGCTCCGTTACGACGATGGGCTCCGTGTAGGTAGCGGCCTGGGCGGCTGTGGTTACACCCGAGAAGGTGTAGTAGATGACCGCATCTTCCGACTGGCTCAGGGTCAAGGTAGTGAAGCCTTCTCCGTTCGATACGGAAATCGTGGGAGCAGCAGCCTGATTCTGTACGCTGACGGTAGCGGTCGATACGCTTGAGGGATTGTAACCGTGTGCCGTGGCAAATGCCTTGACTACAAGGCCGTCCTCGGTAACGTCGAAGGCCTCGCCATAGACCGTGCTGGCCTCGGTGGGCTCGGTGCCGTCAACGGTGTAGTAAATCGTAGCGCCTGCGGTGGTGCAAGTGATGGATACGGTGGTCATGCCGTCGGTCTGCTTCTGGCTGATGACGGGAGCAGCGGCATTCTGTACCTTGCTCTTGGTCTGAGCCAAAACGGTGACTGCATTGTAAACGAGCGTGAAGGCGGGGTCGGCAATGTAGGGCAGGTTGTCGGACGACAGCGGAATCAGCATGTACTGGTTCTTGGTGCCGTGAGCGTGGATGGCGTTGATGCCCGAAACGGTGGCAATGACTTCATCGTCGGCGAAGAGCGTGCCTGCTGTTACGGTATAACCTTGTACGAGGTTACTCTTGCTGTTGATTGTCGATACATCTTCCACATCGAAGAGAGCGATATTGCCCTCGTCGTCAATGTCAATGTCGGCAAAGAGTTCGCTGTCGATGTAATCCTCATTCACCTTGATGGTCGTAGCCTTGGTGCTGGGATTCGAGCCTGCGCCGTAACCCCAGTTCTTGTACATAAAGGCCTTGAGGTTGAGCATGGGCACGAAGTTGATGATGCCGTTCAAGGCTTTGGCATACTTGTTGCCGCTGCCTACAGCCTCGCTGAGCACTACAACGTCGAAATTGATGAGCGAGTCGTTGAGTTCGTCGGTCGAGAGTGTCTGGTTGGCCTCTGCAATGTCGATGGGCACTGCGCTGAAACTCAGGATGGAATTGTTGAAGATGGGATCCTCGTCCAGACCGCCGTTGGCGCCGTAACCGTAACCTTCCGTTCCGGTGTTGTAAGTGGCGTCATAGAGGTAAGCCACCTTGATGTCTTCGGTGTTGAACTCCTCTTCGTCATCCAATTTGATGAAGTAGATGTGGCAACCGTTGGTGTTGTAAATCAGCACATCGACCGTACCGTCCTCGTTGAGGCCTTCGGTCAATTCCTCGGGAACGTACCAATCAAACTCCTGATAGGTCGTAGGAGTGGGTACATCGTTGCCGTCGGCATCCTTGAGGAGTGTTCCGCTGGTACTGTGGGCAGAACCTGCATAGAGATTCACGCCACGGGAATCGGAGGTCTTGTGCGACTCAACACCCATCGAGATGGTGGTTCCGAGGGGAACGTTGGGGATGACCAGATAGTTCTTCTTGCTGCTGCCGAGCCAAAGATAACTTGCGCCGTGATAGTTGCGGAAGGCTTCATCGGTGTCGCTGGCATTCTGATAGTTGAGGGCAATGGCCAGCGAACGGGCTGTCGTGTTCATATAGAGCAGACCCTCCAACTCCTTGATGGTCACACCGTTGGCGGTGAGGGTAGCTCCGGCTGACGTGCCTTGGGCGGTTACTTCCCAGAAGCAAGCACCCTTCGACAGAGCCGTGGGAGCCGTGCCTGAGGTCTTCTCTACGTCAGACCATCCCGACTCGGGATTGATGGTGTTGGCGTTTTCAAACGCACCGGCCATCAGGTTGGCCTGTGTCTCTGCACTCCACTTGGTGAAGTCCCACGAACGTGCACTCGTCGAGAGCACGCATGCGGCAAACAGAGAAATTAACAAGTAGAATTTCTTCATTTGTTTTGAATTTTAAAGTTTATAAAAAGGTACGAATAACACAATTCTTAACGGGAGAATGATAAAAACAAAATTCTGCGGCAAATGTATGCATTTTTTCTGACATGACCAAACTCTTCCCCGTTTTTTTTGCATTTTCGCCCTATTTTTTCCCTCTCACCCCCTTTTTGGCTCCAAT
>FLNU01000555.1_pt1 | contig 31286 bp, 29 predicted proteins | sample 1140361 | NCBI WGS metagenome assembly FLNU01 (sample SAMEA3878206, study PRJEB12797) | bioreactor metagenome | biome: Moose rumen | place: Sweden | collected 2011-10 | reverse complement strand
GAAATAGTACTTCTCCTGTTCTGCATCCCATACGATGCGAACTTTCTTGCCCTCAAAGATCTGTATAGCGAAATTCTCGTTCATGATGATACAATCCTATGTGAATTTGGTTGTAAAGTTACAAAATATTCTTCAAGGAGGTTATGATATGACAGACTTTAACATGATATAGTGCACATTTCCCTCTAAAATGAATCAAAAAGTCAACGCTTCCTTATGTCGTTTCTATGTTATATCCTATCCACTCATATCATTTTAACAGGTTTCTATTATCATCGTTCTCCAGCACACGCATCTGATGATGGCAATCTGATTGAGGCGCACAAGGCGGTCGCCCTGTGGCTCACCCTCATCAATGAGGACGGCATTGATGTTCTCCATATTTGCCAGGCAGATGAGTTCGTTGATGGAAGCATAGTCACGGATATTCCCTTTCAACTCAGGATGGGCTTCACGTCATTGCTTGGCCGTCTGTCCGAACATGGCCACATTGAGAACGTCCGCTTCCCTGGACTTATCCACATAGCGAACTCAAAGGCAATGTCTTTGTGGGCGTAAGTGCCACCATAACGCCCAGCCTTTGAGATAATACCGATGGCATTAGTCTTCTCAGTCCACTCTTTGGCACTGAGACGGAAACGGTTCAGTCCGGCCTGAGATTTAATTATGTCGAATTCGGCACAATTAAAATTCGGATTCATCAACCGCTCCCATATTCCAAGGAACTCAATGGTATTGCGGTTGCGCAGCCAATTGGAGAAGAAGAACTCACCATCCTTAGCCTTCAACATATCTGTCAGGCTGATATAGTCATCTTCGTTCTGCTTTATGACCGTTATCTGCGTATTCTGTACTGTTATCTTTGCCATATTGTCTGCTGTTTTACAAACTTTGCTCTTCAAAGTTAACCATTTCCCACCAATTATAGGCAACTTGTCATATTAAATAAGGTGAAGATAAATAAGGTGAAGACACCAGTTTTTTACCTCATTTTAGCCTCAAAGTACCACCTCAATCTTTCTTTTCCCTACCTTTTTTGAATCAACTCGTACCAAAGAATATCTGCCTGGCGGCACATTAAACCTGCCTCGTCAGCAGTGAAAACTTAAAATCACGTCGTGATTTAAACTTTCTGCTGCACCATCGCGAACTTTTCACTGGAGCAGCGACAACAAACAAGTTCTTCACCGATTGTGACGATACAGACAAGTTCGTGCCTGAGATTTCCCCCCTGTTTCTTTCCAATTTCTTCCATTGTTTTTCCAATTTCTTCCATTCGTATAATTTTTTTGTGTGCGCACACAAAAATATGTCTAAAATTATTGTACAGGTAAAATAAACTTCCTACCTTTGCATACGGAAAGCACGATTAAGCGGTGGAAACGTAGCCGGCAGGATGAGGCTGTGAGGGAATAGCGTGCAAAGCAGTAACGTTCTGAAATTTAATAAATTACAACTATATTTATTTAATTTTTTATTTATTTTTTTATGAAAAATTTTACGCAAAACTTACGATGGCTCCTCGCGAGCCTTTTGCTCGTTGTGGGCAGTGGAAGTGCGTGGGGAGAAAACGAAACAAAAACAGAAGGGTTTGAGAAGTTCAATGCCGGACAAATTTACAACTCCACTCAGACCTACGAGGCTAGTTCAAGTGACTGTGGTATTGGCTGGAAGATGTATTATGGCACTGTCAGCACATATAATAAAATAACTGGTAATAATTCTGCCCAAATGAGGTGGTATGCTAATGCTAGTTCCAATTATCCATACATTGCTACTACAACACCCATTAACGATTTGTCCAAGGTAACTTTTAATGGAAAAGTTGGTAATACAAACTTGAAGGTTGATATTAGTTATTCAACAGATGGATCAACATGGTCTGCCATTGCTTCCGGAGTTTCGTTTACAACATCCAGCAGTTCCTATTCTTATGACGTGCCTTCTGGGGGAAAATATATTAAAATAGGTGTATCTTCCAGTTCTTCTGCACCCTCTAGTGGTAATTATAGTTTGATTATCGACGATGTGGTCTTTACAATTACATCTACCTGTGCCACTCCCACCTTCTCTCCTGCCCAAGGTGCAGTTTCTTCTGGTACAGCGGTAAGCATTTCGACTACAACAGATGGGGCTACCATTTATTATACCACCAACGGAAGCACACCGACGACGAGCAGCAATACTTATTCGACCCCGATAGCCATCACCGCTGCGACTACATTGAAAGCCATTGCCGTGAAGAGTGGCCTGGACGACAGTGAGGTGGCAACTGCCGCTTACACCATCATTCCAAAGCATACGGCTACGTTCTCTGTGAACGGAACGACGACGACGGAGGATTTTGACGAAGGTGCCTCCATCACCTTCCCGACCGATCCCTCTGACATCTATGGCAAGACCTTCGTGGGATGGACAACGGCTGCCATCTCAGGAACCACCGACACGGCACCCACATTCGTTACCACTGCCACGATGGGAAGCAGCGACGTGACCTACTACGCCGTGTTTGCCACCTACAATTCGGGACAAAGCGTAACCGATGAACTGACAGTGAGCAATACACAAGCCAGCAATCAAACTTATACTGAATTTTCTAATACCAAATTATCTTCTGATGCCGTTTATGCAGGAAAAAATGCAAAGGACAATGATGCCATCCAACTGCGAAGCAAAGATAGTGACAGCGGTATCATCACGACAACATCGGGAGGAAAAGTCACTAAGATATCAGTAACGTGGAATACTTCAACACAATCAGGCAGGACGCTGAATATCTATGGTAAGAACTCTGCATATTCTAAAGTATCAGACCTCTACAACAGTTCCTCTCAAGGAACTTTGCTCGGTACTATTGTCAAAGACACCAGCACAGAACTGACGGTTACCGAGGACTATGCCTATATCGGCATCCGTTCCAATGCCAATGCCCTTTATCTTGATAAGGTTTCCATCACATGGTCGGCTGCAGACTATAACGGCTACTGCACGACCGTGACTGCCCCCAGCGTGACCAATCCAGTCATCAATGTTGCTACCACCTTCGATGGCAGCAGCAGTACCACGGCCACCATCACCTGTGAAACGGAGGGTGCCACCATCTACTACAGTTATGACAACACAACGTGGCAGACATATACCGACCCGTTGACCATCACCTCGACCACCACCATCTACGCCAAGGCAGTGAAGGACAGCAACGAGAGCGAAACGGTGTCCAAGACCACGACCATGACCGTTGCCACTCCGACCATCTCGGTGGCAGGCGGTACTTACAATGCGGCGCAGACAGTAACGCTGAGCACCACCACGACTGGTGCCACCATCTACTACACCCTCGACGGCACCGACCCGACCAGTGCCAGCACAGCGTACAGCACACCCATCACGATTGACGAGGACGTGACCCTGAAAGCCATCGCCGTGAAGAACGGCGTAAGCAGCAGCATCGCAACGGCTACCTACTCCATATTCATCGTGCAAGATGGTGTCTTCGACTTCACGAAGGGCTACGACTATGGCTCTGGCTTTACTAGTAGTACGGCAGATGTTCATACAGGCACATGGACGGCCGTCAATGTGACAATGGCTGCAGCCGGACGCAATGCCTGGTATGGGGCTGCCGATTTCAGACTGTATCAAGCCAGTGGCAGCGCTGCAGCAGGTTCTATCACCTTCAGCGTTCCTGCCGGCAACGTGATTACAGAAATTGTGTTTACAGATTATTCAGGACTGGATAACCTGACACCCCGTCCAGGTGCTCTTTCAAGCGGTATATGGACAGGAAACGGCGACGAAACCAGTGTGACCTTCACGCACTCGGGTTCGAGCACCATTTCTTTCAAAACGGTCACCGTCACCTATACGGCTGCATCGACCCTGACCAGCATTGCCGTTTCGGGCACACCAGCCACGCTGACCGTAGGCGATGAGTTCACGACCGACGGCATCACCGTGACGGCAACCTTCGAAAACGGTACGACCAAGGATGTCACCGCACTTGCTTTGTACAGCGGCTACGACATGGAGACCGAAGGCACACACACCGTAACCGTAAGTTATACGTTTGGTGAAGAGACCAAGACCACTACCTACCAACTGACCGTCAACCCGCTGCCCACCTACACCGTGACGCTGGCAGACGACGACACCGAACTGACCGAAGCATCCTATCAGGCAGGCGTAACCTTGCCTTCGCGCACGTCAAGCGTGGAGGGATGGACCTTCAATGGATGGGTCACGACTGAAATACCGACCGTCACCAGCACCGCACCGACATCTGTCATCTCAGCAGGAACCTACCAGCCAACAGCAGATATCACCCTCTATCCTGTCTACACACACATAAGTGAATCTGGCTCAACGGATAAAACGATAACGTGGACGATAGAAGATTTGGCAAGCGAAAAAGGTTGGACTAATAAAGGCCAACAATTGGACGTTGCACTTGACGACTCCATCACGGCTTCTCCCAGTTCTACTGGAAACAACGGAAAATATTACACTTTTGACCATACATGGCGATTCTATCATTCAGATAACGGCACCCTTACACTGACAGCAGCCACCGATGCTACTTTGAAGTCTGCAACCTTCACTTTCACGAATAATCAGAGTGGTTATCTTGAATATGATGGAAATACAATAACTTCAGGAACAGCAGTGACATTATCAGGACAGTCAGCCACATTTGAGATTCTTGGTGGAGACAATACTTCTTCTAATAACGGACAGATTCTGTTTACAGCCATCTCAGTAACCTACACAATCCAAGGTACCCCCTTCTACACCAGTTATCCCGTGGCGTTGGAATACGATGTCACCATCTCTTCCGCAGGGTATTCAACCCTCTATTACAGCAACGTGCCCCTGACCGTGCCTGAAGGCATCGTGGCGTACACCCTGCACACGAAGACTGTGAACAACTACAAAGACGTGGATACCTACCAGATTGGTAGGGAAGGCGACTGCATTGCTGCAGGTATGGGTGTCATCCTCTACAGTGCGGAGGCAAAGGATGCTGAAGCAAAGACCTACACGTTCTCCTACGAATTTGATGCCAGCGAAGTGACGGATGACCAGAACATCCTGATGGGTTCGGACGAAAGGACACTCTTCGACGAAACTGGCTATGAGTACTTCGTGCTGGGCAAGAAAGACAATACGGTCGGTTTCTACCACATGTCTGGCACCGACGGTGGCAAGCGTGTGACCAACGGTGCCCACAAGTGCTTCTTCCGTCTGCCAGAAGGCGAGAGCATCCTTAATGACACGTCGTCCGAGGCTGCCATGCGCGGTGGCTTCTCCCTGGACGAGATGATTGCTACTGCTATTGAGAAGCACGAAACGGAACAAATGAAGAACAATGTATATTATAACCTGGCTGGCCAGCGCGTTACAACTCCTTCCAAGGGTATTTACATTGTGAACGGAAAGAAAGTATTCAAGAAATAAAAATTCCCACAACAACAGAAAGATGGTTATGAAACACTATATAGAACCCAAAATGAACATCTTCACCGGTGTTCTTGGTAAGGCAATTGCCCAAGGTATTCTCAACGGTTCAGTTGACGAACAACTTGGTAAGGGAAGAAACAGGGATTTCGAAGAGTCCGACAAGTCGCGCAGCGACAACGGCTGGACAGACGGTCTCTGGTAACAACGAAAGGCGGTGCACCCAAAACGGTGCACCGCCGTTATTAGTGCCCAATCGTCTTAAAAACTAAAGGGATTTGTCTTAAAAGTCTTTTCTTTTCCTTACCTTTGCAATCGTAAACAAAGAAATGACAAGGATATGAATGAAAAGATGATTGCTCCGGGTGTTCGCTACATCGGAGCAGACGATAAGGAACTGGACCTGTTTGAAGGACAGTATGCCATTCCCGAGGGTATCTCCTACAACTCCTACCTGATTATTGACGAGAAGGTGGCCATCGTGGATACGATTGATGCCCGTAAAACCAATGAGTGGCTCGACAACTTGCAGGCAGGACTGAACGGACGCAAGCCTGACTATCTGGTGGTACACCACATGGAACCTGACCACTCGGGAAACGTGAAGCGCATGATAGACACCTACCCGGAACTGGTGGTGGTGTGCTCGCCACAGGCCTCCAAGATGATGGTACGCTTCTTCGGACTGCAACTGCCCGCCGACCGACTGCTCGTCGTGAAGGAGGGTGACACGCTGCCGCTCGGGGAACACACGCTCCAGTTCATCGGTGCGCCCATGGTGCACTGGCCCGAGGTGCTGATGAGTTATGAGCAGAAGGAGGGCATCCTGTTCTCTGCCGACGGGTTTGGCAAGTTCGGGGCATTGAGTTATGACGATATGGAGGGATGGGCTTGCGAGGCCCGCCGCTATTATTTCAATATCGTGGGAAAGTATGGGGCACAGGTGCAGCAGGTGCTGAAGAAGGCTGCCGCGCTGGACATCCGCATGATTTGTCCGCTGCATGGGCCTGTGCTCGACCAGGATTTGGACTACTACATCGGCCTGTACGACACGTGGAGCAGTTATCGTCCCGAGGACCAGGGCGTGTTCATTGCCTACTGTTCGATGCACGGAAACACGGAGGAGGCAGCCCTGAAACTGGCCAGTATCATCAAGAGTGAAAGCAGGGTGAAGGTCAGCACGAGCGACCTGCGCCGCGACGACATGGCCGAAGCGGTGGAGGATGCTTTCCGCTACGACCGCATGGTGCTGGCTGCACCGACGTATGAAGCCGACGTGATGCCCGTGATGCGCGAGTTCATGGAACATCTGCGCAGCAAGAACTACCAGCGTCGCAAGGTGGCCCTGATTGAGAACAGCACGTGGGCTCCGATGGCGGGGAAGAAGATGCGCGAGTTTATGGAGCAACTGAAGGAGGTGGAGATTGTTGAGCCTGTCGTCTCGATTGAGACGACCGTCAAGCCTGCCACCATCGAGGCTCTGAAGGTGCTGGCTGAAGCCCTCACAGCAGAAGAATAGACCCTAAGGACCCTAAGGACCTTAAAGTCCTTAAAGACCTTAAAGACCTTAAAGTCCTTAAAGTCCTTAAAGTCCTTAAAAAAACAAGCAAAAAAAAGATGAGAACGATTGGTTTTTTGTTGGCTTTATGTGGCTTTGCCACGATGAGTGCCCAAAGCCGTGTGCATGCTTTCGCTGACTCGCTCACGATGGTGCGGCAGCGGTTGGCCCGGCAGTCGAGCAGTTATGTCAGTCCTTACTACTACAGGTTGGTGGGACCCGCTACCTACTATGCTTCGGCCATCAATCCGCTTTTTGCACTGAACGACGGAGGTGAGGCTGAGGACGAGAACGATGCCCTCAACCGTGAGATAGACCACCAACTGGCCACTCTCTACATGGAGCATCCGGAATTGGTACGTCACTACGACGGCCAATTTGCCAATGTGACGCTGGTGGAAGCAAAGGAATCGGAACAGCAGAACATCAGCAACGAGTTGCAGCAAGTGCTGGCCCCCGAGACGCAGGTACCCAACATTGATGAAATCCATGAGGACATTGGTGACATTGGCCTCAAGGTGGAGAAACCCAATTTCTGGAAGCGGAGCGGAAAGTTCGGCTTGCAGTTCACGCAGAACTACTTCAGCGAGAATTGGTACAAGGGCGGCAACAACACGCAGTCGATGCTGGCCACGGTGTTGCTCGAAGCCAAGTATGACGACCAGAAGAAACTCACTTGGGAAAACAAACTGGACATGCGGTTGGGATTTGTGACGACTCCCTCGGACACATGCCACAACTTCCTGACCAACAACGACAAACTGAACCTCTACTCCAAGTTGGGCGTGAAGGCAACGAAGAAGTCCTGGTTCTACACGGCCACCTTCGAGGCCAACACACAGTTCATGCCAGGCTATCGGACGAACGACCGCAGGACTTACTCCAACTTCCTGGCTCCGCTCGATGTGTATTTCTCCCTGGGTATGGACTACAAGCCCAAACTGGCCAACGGCAACGAGTTGTCCGTGGCACTTTTGCCTCTGTCCTACAAGATGCGCTACATCGGTGAACGGAATGAGAATATCCACCAGGTCTACAACATGGTGGGCAAGGATTTCCAGCAGGACTTCGGTTCGAAGGTGGAGGTCAACACGAAACTGAAACTGGCCAAAGACTTCATGTGGCGATGCCGGTTCTACTACTTCTCGTCGTATAAGTACACCGAATCGGAGTTGGAAAATGTCTTTACCTACCAGTTGTCCAAATATATCTCGACAGAACTGTTCACCCTATGGCGCTTCGACGATAACCGCTCGCACGACTACTACGACCGCAACATCGGTTATTTCCAATTTAAGGAGTTCTTCACACTGGGTCTGACGTACGAGTTCTGACGTCTCGAAATAACGGTTAACTTTGATTCCGGCCATGAGGCCTTGCCGTTGAAATTCGTCTACTGTGTTGCTGCAGCGACACAGTAGACGAATTCTCTTTCCACTGCGCCAGAAATTCAGATTGTCATGCTTCGACCGGCCATCATGCAATAAAAACGGGAATTCGTGCGTTATTAAAACAAAATGAGACGTTTGCAGAAGACATATCTGTCGGGTGTGCCAACGTTGCTGCTACTTTTGTTCGTGGCAGCAACGTCGTCGTGCAGCAACGAGAATATTGCCTTTAAGCGGGCAGAACAGAGTTACGCGATGGGGGAATATTATGCGGCTGCCTTGAACTACAAGAAATCCTATTCGCGCATTCCACCCAAGGACCGAGCCAAACGTGCACAGCGTGCCTACATGATGGGCGACTGCTACCGACGCATCAATTATGCGCAGAAAGCCGTGGCTGCCTACCAAAATGCCGTGCGATACAAATACCCTGACTCGACAGCCCTGTTCTTCCTCGCTCAGCAGCAACTGAAGGTGGGCAACTACAAGGCTGCTGCGCAGAACTTTGAAGCATACCTGCAACAGGACCCAGTCAACGAGTTGGCACACAGTGGGTTGCTGTCGTGTGAACTGGGACCTCAGTGGAAGGCTTCCCCCAACTTGTACAAGGTGAAGAAGGAAGGTGTCTTCAGCAGTCGTCGAAGCGACTTTTGTCCGATGCTGGTGGGCGATGACTCGGAGCAACTGGTGCTGACCAGTACGCGCAACACGGCCACAGGAGAAGACTACAGTGGGGTGACAGGCGTGAAGTTTGCCGACCTCTTCCTGGCCAAAAAGGACGAGAGCGGCAGATGGAAACAGCCGGAAGTGGTGGAGTCGGAAGTCAACTCGGACTACGACGAGGGTGCATGTAGTTTCAGCCCCGACGGAAAGACCATGTACTTCACCCGCTGTTCCACCGATCCCGACTATCCGCGCAATGCAGAGATATGGCAGTCTGCACGCAGCGATGCGACGTGGGCAAAACCAACTAAGTGTGAAATCTCGAAAGATACGCTATCCAGTTTTGCCCATCCTGCCGTTTCACCCGACGGGGAATGGCTCTATTTCGTGAGCGACATGCCCGGTGGAGTGGGTGGCATGGACATCTGGCGCACCCGTATCCTGTCCAGCGGATTCGGAGGCGTCGAAAATCTGGGACGTCCCATCAATACGGCCGGCGACGAGATGTTTCCCTCCTTCCGCCCCACTGGTGACCTTTATTTTTCTTCCAACGGACATCCCGGCATGGGTGGGCTCGACATTCTGAAGGCCACGCCCACCATGTTCTCGCGCTTGCAGGCCCAGCGCATGTTGGGCATTGACCCTGGCGAAGACGTGGACAGTGTGCGCAGTTGGGTGGTGGAGAATCAGGGATTTCCACTCAACAGTGCCGCCGACGACTTTGGCATGACTTTCGAGGGTGTACATAATCGTGGCTTCTTCTGTTCCAGCCGTGGAGACAGCAAGGGGTGGGAAAGCATCTACAGTTTTGAACTGCCCGAAATCTTGCAGACCGTGACAGGATGGGTGTACGAGAAGGACGGCTATGAACTGCCCGAAGGCTTGGTATATATGGTCGGCAATGACGGTACAAACGAGAAGTTGAGCGTGAAGGGCGACGGTTCGTTCACACAGGTCATCAAGCCAGGCGTCGATTATGTCTTTCTCGGTACCTGCAAGGGTTACCTGAACGTGAAGAACGAAATCAGGGTAGAACAGTCGGAGGAGAGCGAGGACTACACTTTGCAGTTCGAACTTCCTGCCATCAACATCCCCGTGCTGATAGAGAATATTTTCTACGAGTTTGACAAGGCCACCTTGACCGAGGCCTCGACCGAGGCACTCAATCAATTGGTGACCATGATGGAGGAGAATCCTAACATTACTATTGAACTGAGCAGCCATTGCGACTACCGCGGCAATGACGACTACAACCAGCGGCTGTCGCAGCGGCGTGCCGAGTCAGTGGTCAACTACATGATTGCTCATGGCGTTGCCCGCGACCGTCTGACTCCTGTGGGTTATGGTGAAAACCGACCGAAGTTTGTCCGCAAGAAACTGGCTTCGCAGCATGAGTTCCTGCATGAAGGTGACACGTTGACCGAGGACTTCATCAAGAAACTGGACGACGAACAGCAGGAAATCTGTAACGCTCTGAACCGCCGCACTGAGTTCCGCGTGTTGCGCACCACCTATGGCATGACCATGGATGAGGTCAGGCCGCAGCCGAACGATGCCAAAGCAACTAAAAAGAATGATGACTGAACAGCGATTTCAAGAACTTACAAATGATTTCAAGAATTCAAAAAATGAGGCGGACACTCGATAAAGACCGAGTGTCCGCCTCATTTTTTTGGGGTTCGCCAGTCGAAAGTGGCGTGTGGATTACAACTTCAGTTTCTTGGCAATGGCCTTTGGAACGGCATCCTTATGAACGAGAATGTTCAGGGTCTTGTAGGCAACAAAGGCTTTCGATGCATACCAGATGCCCTTGTACTGTCCACTCTCTCCCCATGAGTTCTTCACCATGAAGTATTCCTTACCGTTCTGGTCGTTGGCAATGCCATAGATAATCATGCCGTGGTCGTCGGTAGTTTCCCAGTTGTCGTAGGCTTCCTGACGCATCTCCTGCGTAACTTCCACCTCGGGCAGTGGGCGTGAGGTGAGTTCCTTGCGCTTGTCTGCAGTCGAAAGTCCCAGCCAGTGAGCCATGTCGCTGCCGGTGAGTTCGGCACCTTTGTCGGCGTTGGGCATGACGGCCACTCCGTCACGAGTGAATCCGATTTCGCTCACATCAGCCCCCCATGCAAAGGTGTAGCCGTTCTTCACCGCGCTTTCCATCACTTCCATAAACTCGTCGAGCGGCAGATTATAACTGCTGCCCCAACGCCAGTTGTCCTGGACCTCAATAATGAATTTTTCGTAGAAGGGATGGTGGGTAAAAGAGGTGAGACTTACGTAGTCGTCCATATTGAGTCCCGTGGCAGCCATGTAACTCTGTGGCGTATACTTCTTGCCTTTGTATGTAAACTCAGTCGGTACTTCACCCAGATAGGTGTCGAGCACGGAATTGATGCTCTTGAACCATGCTGGCGAGAGTTTCGTCAACTTGCCCTTGGCCACTCCGTTGACCATGGGTTCGAGGATGGCGAAAAATTCGTTGAAGTTGTTGAGGGTGTCACCGTAGAGGCTGCCTGTGGGAGGCATGGCCGATTCGGGCATCATACCGTAGTTTTTCATACAGTAGACTGCGTCGTAGAAACTGCCGCCTTGTGAGAAGGACACGTCGCCATGCATGCGTACGGCAGCCTTGGCTCGGTCTTCGTAGGTTTTGTGTACGAGATAGGTCTCGCACAGGTCGAATTCGCCTTTTCCCTGGCGCAGGAGTTCGGACTCGAAGAATCCCAGGCTGGAGTAGGCCCAGCAGGTGCCCGAGCGGTTCTGGTTCTTGATGCTGGTGATGGGATTCTCCTTCACGGTGGTGAACTGGAATCCCTCGGGTTTCTTCTCTTCTTGTGCAGAGGCACCCATGCACATCAGCATGGCTGCTGCAACGATTGTCAGTTTTTTCATGTTGTGAATGATGAATATTTAGTTGTTGATATATGCTTCCACGTCGGCAGGGTGATAGGGGATGACCTGCTTGCCGAGCATGCGGTTGCCCGTCTCGGTGATGAGGATGTCGTCCTCCAGTCGTATTCCGCCAAAGTCCTTGTAGGTTTCGAGCAGGTCATAGTTGATGAAATCCTTGTGAAGCCCCTGGCTGCGCCAAAGGTCGATGAGGTGTGGTATGAAGTAGATGCCTGGCTCGTCAGTCATGACGAAGCCTGGTTGCAGACGGCGTCCGCATCGCAGGCAGTTGGTGCCGAACTGTGTGGAGGGTCGCACTTCGTCGTCAAATCCTACATACACCTGTCCAAGGCCTTCCATGTCGTGTACGTCCATGCCCATCATGTGGCCCAATCCGTGGGGCAGGAACATGGCGTGGGCACCGGCTTGTACGGCGTCTTCGGTGTTGCCTTTCATCAGTCCGAGATCCTTGAGGCGGTCGGTCATGAGGCGGCACACGTCCATGTGCATGTCCAGCCACTTAAGTCCTGGCCGTGCTTTTTCCAGCACAAGGTCGTGGCAGGCTTCCACGATGGTGTATATGTCGAGTTGTCGCTGTGTGAACTTGCCCGAAACGGGAGTGACGCGTGTGTTGTCCGAACAGTAGTTGTCGTTGGTCTCTGCTCCGGCATCGCAAAGGAAGAGTCTGCCTTCTTCCAGTTTCCTGGTCGAGGGATAGCCGTGCTGTATTTCGCCGTGCATGGTGGCAATGGTTTGGAAGGACACTTTGCAACCGTTTCCGTGGGCTATTCCTTCCAGAACACCGGCAATGAGTTGCTCAGTCACTCCCGGGCGTGCAGCACGCATGGCGGTGGTATGCATTACGTAGCCAATGTCCATGGCACGCTCTATTTCTGCAATTTCTTCGTCAGTCTTCACGGCGCGCATATCAACTACGGCTTTAATGAGTTGCACGGATGCAGCGTCGCGCGTCTGGAGGGGATGAATGCCCAGCAGGTCGCCAAGTTGAATCATGTGGTCGTGGCGATAGGGCGGAAGGAAGTGGATGGTCTGACCTTTGGCTTTGGCTCGGTTGACGATGTTCTGGAGTTCGTTCATGGGGGCTGACAGGCTCACGCCTACGCTCTCGGCAAGTTCCTTGACGGAAGGTGTGTAGCCCATCCAAATGATGTCGTCAATGTCAATGTCGTCCCCGATAAGTACGGTGGAGTCGTTGTCAATGTCGATGACTGCGGCCAGGGCATCACGTTGCAGGCCAAAATAGTAGAGGAAAGTGCTGTCCTGTCTGAACTTGTAGGCATTGGCAGGATAGTTGGCTGGTGCATCGTTGTTGCCCAGCAGTACGATTAAGCCGTTACCCACCCGTTGCTTCAGGCTGTTGCGGCGTTCGATGTATGTCTCTTTGCTAAACATGGTTGAGGTTTTTTCTTAAAACTTTACAAAGTTAAATAATTTTTGCACTATCTTTGCATAACTATGGATAAAAACTTTGAAAATCCGGTATATTCCCGCGACGTATTGGAGTTGGTCACAGTGGCTGTCCAATATTGTGCTTTTTTAGAAAACGTGGAGGGAAACCGACGTACGGATTTTGTCGATACACTCCTTAAACTTCTTCCTTTGCTCTATCTGAAAGGTGCGCTTCTGCCACGTTTCGACAGTGATCCTGCCATCGAGTTGCAGGATGTCGTGACTGAGGAAAACTATGATATTGTGCGCACCAATGTTGCCGTCGTCATGGGTTGCCATGATGACTTTCTCGACGTGTTTGTCGACGACATGAAGTACAGTGACACCCCCATCCTGTGTACGGTGAGCGAGAGTCTGGCTGACATCTACCAGGACCTGAAGAATTTCTGCATGGCCTACAAAAATGGGGTGGAGGAGACACAGAAGGAAGCCGTGGTGCAGTGCAGGGACAATTTCGAGACCTACTGGGGCCAGCGGCTCGTCAATGTGATGCGTGCTTTGCACGAGTTGCGCTATGGAGTACAGGAAGATGAGGAAGACGAGGATTTTGAGAAGGTATGAAACTAATCAAGGACAAATTCGACAAGAAAGATATACAGACACTGCCTAAGGTGCTATTTGATGGACGCATCTTCATCGTCTTGAACGAGTCGGAGGCCGACCGTGCGGTAGACTACTTGCTCCGCCAATCCGTGTTGGGTTTTGATACCGAGACTCGACCTTCCTTCCGTCGTGGCCATATCAACAAAGTGGCTCTGTTGCAGGTAGCCACGGCAACCACCTGTTTCCTGTTCCGTCTGAATCGCATCGGCCTGCCTGATTCCATCCTCCGCCTGCTCGAGGACGTGCGCATTACCAAGGTAGGACTCTCGCTCAAGGACGATTTCCACAACCTACGTCAGCGTCGTGACTTCACCCCCGGACATTTCATCGAACTGCAAAATGAAGTGCAGTTGCTGGGAATCGAGGATATGAGTTTGCAGAAGATATATGCCAATTTGTTTGCACAGCGTATCTCGAAGACACAGCAACTGACCAACTGGGAGGCCGATACTCTGACCCAGGCACAGCAACTCTATGCCGCCACCGATGCCTGGGCCTGTCTGAACATCCATGCCGAAGTCATGCGGCTTCAACAGACTGGCGATTATCAATTACTGACCTCACCTTAATCTTCTCACTTTAACCATTGAACAAATGAAGAAAGTCTTTCTGAAATATGGCAAGGACGAATCGTTGCGCCGCTTTCACCCGTGGGTATTTTCCGGTGCCATTCATCATTTCTCCGAAGAGCCTGAAGAAGGCGAAATCGTCGAGGTCTATGCTGCCCGCCTGAAGCAGGGACAGCCAGGTTTCGACTACGAATACATTGCTACCGGGCATTTCCAGATTGGCAGCATCATGGTGCGTGTGCTGTCGTTCGACCACGAAACCATCGACCAGGATTTCTATCAGCGTCGCATTCGCGCAGCCTTCCAGATGCGCCAGTCCATCGGCATTGCCCCCAAGGACGTACCGACCGGACAGGCCGATACCTCCTACCGACTCATTCACGGTGAGGGTGACAATCTGCCCGGACTCATCGTAGACATTTACGGAACCACAGCCGTCATGCAGGCCCACAGTGTCGGCATTCATGCCCAACGTTTCCTGATTGCCACGGCTTTGCAACAAGTGGTGGCTCCCACCTTGCACAACATTTACTATAAGTCGGAGACCACTTTGCCCTATAAGGCTGAGTTGGGACAGGAAGACGGCTTCCTGGTCGGAGGCAGTAAGGACGACATCGCCATCGAGAACGGACTGCGCTTCCATGTCGACTGGCTGAAGGGCCAAAAGACTGGATTCTTTGTCGACCAGCGTGAGAACCGCAGTCTTCTTGAACGCTATGCCCAAGGCCGCGACGTGCTCAACATGTTCTGCTACACGGGTGGCTTTTCCTTCTATGCCATGCGTGGAGGTGCCCGACTGGTTCATTCCGTCGACTCGTCGCAGAAGGCCATTGACCTGACCAATGCCAACGTGGAACTGAATTTCCCGGGCGACACCCGTCACCAGGCCTTTGCCGAGGATGCCTTCCGCTTCCTCGAACGCATGGAGCCTGATGCCTACGACCTCATCGTGCTCGACCCACCTGCCTTCGCCAAGCACCGCGACGCCTTGCGCAATGCCCTCAAGGGCTATACACGCATCAACCAAAAGGCTTTTGAGAAGATAAGGCCAGGCGGCATCCTCTTCACTTTCAGTTGCTCGCAGGCGGTCAACAAGGAGCAGTTCCGCAACGCGGTCTTCACGGCAGCGGCCCAGGCCCGTCGCAACGTGCGCATCCTGCACCAGTTGCACCAGCCTGCCGACCATCCCATCAATATCTACCATCCCGAGGGTGAATATCTGAAGGGACTCGTGCTCTTTGTTGAGTAGGGAGGACGGCAAATAAATAAGGTGGCAGTCATGGTTCTGCCACCTTATTTGTTATTGTCTCCTATTGTGAAGAAATGTCTCTGATTTCTGGTAAAATGTCGTGTTTGTTTTCTTTACCATCTTTGACAACATGGACATGAATAGGTTCATGGTTGTCAGAATAGGACTTGAAAATTTATCCGATGATAATGGACCGTGTAGGCATGGCTTGTCTACTTACTTCTTTTGGGCGGGCTTGCTTTCAGTTTTCTTTTCCTCCTTCTTCTTGTCCTTGGCGTAGCGTTTGTTGAGGGCAGCCACGACCTCGTCGGTCACGTCGTAGGCTGGGTCGGCGAACAGCACGTTGTCAATGCCCGACGACTTGCAGAGGATGAAGTCGAAGCCTTTTTCCTTGGCATAACTGTCCATGAACGACTTGATGGTGTCGGTCAGTGCCTGCAGTTCTTTCTGATACTCTTCTTGCAGGGAGTTGGAGAGACGTGTCTGCAAGTCTTGGATGTCCTGTTGCAACTTGGCCAGTCGTGCCTGCTCACTGTTGTACTGTTCCTCGGTGATGGAGTTCGACTGCACTTTGCGCTGAAATTCCTGCACCTGTGCGGCAAAGTTCTTTCCCTTGGCCGTAATGGTGCTCTCGGCATTGGCCTGCTTTCGCTGGAAGTTGTCGCTGGCATCTTTGTAGAGTTCGTACTGGCTGGTCAGCGTGTCGATGAGTACGTAGGCAATGTTCAGCGATTTCTTCTCTTCCTGGCTCGTTTCCTGAGTGCCCACCTTTGGCTTCAAGGCATCTTCAGGCTTGTTGTTGCAGGCAACCATCACCAGGGCTATGGCTGCAAGGTAAAAGATTTTTTTCATGTCGTTATAATGTTTATCCACTGATTTTTCAAAGTACGGATTCCTTCTCTTCATTTTTTACGCTTCATTCTCTTCACGGTTTTGAGACGGGACACGCCCACGTCTTACGAGCGGATATTTTTTCACTTTTCACGCTCCACGTTTCTTGTGCCTCTCTGCCCAGTCCTGGCTTTGTATGCAGGTGATGCCGCGGTCGCGCAATGCTTTCGAGCCGGACACGTGGGTGTTGGGGAAGCGCCCGTTCTTCTTCACCAGCATGGTGATGCACATAAAAGCGATGCAAAAAGCAAGAATCAGGACGGAAAAGATGATAGTTTTCACCATATTTTTGTAAATTTGCATGACAGGCAGGCAGGAGTCCTGCCTCGTTTCTTTGCAACTTCATGCAAAGATACACAAGAAATGTGAAATGTGAAAAGTGAAAAATGAAAAATGACGGAAGCGACTTTATAAATTATCAATTTTTAACGTTTTAACAATACTTTTCCATCATGGCAGAACTGAAACCCAAGGCGGTGTTCGACTATTTTGCTCAGATCAACCGCGTGCCTCGTCCTTCCAAGCACGAGGAGAAAATGATTGCCTTCCTCCAGAATTTTGCTCAACAACACGGATTGCCCTGTCGCGTCGACCAGGCGGGCAACGTGCTCATTTCCAAGCCGGCCACGGCGGGACGTGAGGACCGTCCCGGCGTTGTCCTTCAGGGACACATGGACATGGTCTGCGAGAAGTTGTCAACGCTCGACTTCGACTTCGAGACACAACCCATCGAGACCTACGTCGACGGCGATTGGATGAAGGCACGTGGCACCACGCTGGGTGCCGACGACGGCATCGGCGTGGCCATGGCCATGGCCGTGCTGACCGACGACACTCTGGAGCATGGCCCCATCGAGTGCCTCTTCACCCGCGACGAGGAGACTGGCCTGACGGGAGCCTTCGAAATCCAACCCGGATTCATGACCGGCAAGTACCTCATCAACCTGGATAGCGAGGACGAGGGCGAAATCTTCGTAGGCTGTGCAGGTGGGGTCAACACCACGGCCACGTTCCGTTTCAAGCGTGAACCGCTGCCCGACGGATTCATCACATTGCGCGTCAGTGTCGACAAACTGACCGGTGGGCACTCGGGCGACGACATCAACAAACGTCGTGCCAATGCCAACAAACTGCTGGGTCGCCTGCTGTTCCAGTTGTGGCAGACCTACGACGTGCGCCTGCTCGACATCAAGGGCGGCAACCTGCACAATGCCATTCCGCGCGATGCCACAGCCCTCATTGCCGTGCCTGCAGCCGACAAGGAACGTGTGCGCGTCGATTTCAACGTCTTTGCCAGCGAAGTCGAAGCCGAGTTCCATGTCGAGGAACCCACCATGCAATGGCTGCTGCAGACGGAAACGACCGGCCTGGCTGCCATCGACTCCGCAACGTCCCGTTCACTGGTCTATGCACTGCAGGCCGTGCACAACGGCATCCTCGAAATGAACCAGGACATCCACGAACTGGTGGAAACCAGTTCGAACCTGGCCAGCATTCGTGTGGGAGACGACCAAATCGTCGTCCTCAGCAGCCAGCGCAGTTCGGCACTCTCCTCGCGCGAGAACATGAGCCGCACGTTTGCTGCCACCTTCCAACTGGCTGGCGCACAGACCGAGACGGGCGACGGCTACCCGGGCTGGGCACCCAATCCCGACTCCGAGTTGCTGCGCATCACGGTGAAGGCTTACGAGAAATTGTTCGGAAAATCGCCGAAGGTGCGTGCTATCCACGCCGGACTAGAATGTGGCCTCTTCAGCGAGAAATACCCAGGACTCGACATGGTCAGTTTCGGACCCACCCTGCGCGGTGTCCACTCGCCCGACGAGCGGCTCGAAATCCCCACTGTCCAGATGGTTTGGGACCACCTGCTGGAAATCCTGCGCAACATCTGACACGCTTGGCTGAAATTACGTTGCGTCTCAGTTCACTTCATGTGCAGTCGGTTGACAAGTTTCGACCGGCTGCCTTTTTTTATGTCCTTCATCACGGCATGGCCCTCGAGCGTGACGGTGCCTGTGCCCTGGTGCGAGAGAGACAAGTCGGGCGTGTCGCACAGCAGGCGGCTGTCGCCCGACCCCGTGCTCACCCATTCCACCCGCGGAGCCCTTGCCGCGACACTGAGGCTGCCCTTGTTGCCCACGTCGAAGATGGCCAGCCTGCTGGCCTCGACCGTTGCCTCCACACGGGCGCTGCCATAGTTCAGCACGCGGCCCTCCTCGCAAGCGATGTGCCCGAAACGACCGTCCGTCAACTTGTTCGACTCGAACCTGAACACGCGGCATACCACCGTGTCAGCCTCCACCAGTCCGCTGCCGATTCCGCCCATCAGCACCTCGTCGCCCTCGACGCGGCCACGGCACGAGATGGTGCCCGCTCCGCAGTTGGCCACGATGCGCAGCCGGGGACTGCTCACCCGGATGGTGGCACAAGAGGCCATGTCGTACTGCGCCATGTCGAAATTCTCCTCACTGGCCAGGCTGAAAGTCACGCCACCGCTGTCGTTCGAGTAGAGCAGGTTGCTCACAATGACCGAGTCGCCCTCGGCAGTCACGCTGCACGGCCCCTGTTCGTAGACCACGTGCAGGCTGCTGATGTTCGTGATACAGTTGAAATCCTCGTAGACTGGAAACTGCCGCACGATGTGCCGCACTTTCCGGGTCTCCACCTCCGGCCTCACCTCAGCCTGCCCGTCACCGTCCGTCCGCGCCTTCCCGCTGCGGCCACAGCCTGTGCACAACAGCAGGCCCACTGCCAGGCATGCCAGTAAGCGAGCCGTTGCCGCCATGTTGTCCTGGGAGTGCAGACGTCCCCGTCCGCAGACATCCTGGGAGCGCGGACGTCCCCGTCCGCAGAAATCCATACGTTCCATGTCGCTTCGTTTTCCGTTACAGGCGCAAATATACACTTTTCCAGCCAAAGCACCATCCCTGTCTCCCACTTTTCCCCGTTCCACCCCACAGTTTTCCCCGCCATACCCCAGTGGTTTTCCCGTTCCACCCCAGTGGTTTTCCAACGCAACTTAACCTGCGTGAAATTTCCAAGTACATGGACGTAAATTTCCAAGTACTTGGAAGAAAATTTCCAAGTACTTGAAAAAATATTTCCAAGTACTTGAAAAAATATTTCCAAGTACTTGGAAAAAAACTTCCAAGTACTTGGAAATTTACGGCCAAATACTTGGAAATTTGTCTGCACTGTGGAAGCGTCTCATTTTCAGTGCAGTAGAGTCGGATTTCCACTGTGCCGGGATTTTGCTCATTCTATGCCTTTTTCGCCAAAAAAAGTGCGGGTCAGCGTGAAACGGACTGTTTGCCGGCCTGTCGATGACGGAGTGTGGGCGTCAACTGTCTTAAAAAAAGAAAAAATGAGAGGTTGATATGGTACTTTCGTCAGAATTGTCTATATTTGCATTGTGCGTATTGCGGCCTTGCCGGAAGTGCGCATATTGGGGGGACAGACTTCCCTACACATCTTTATATTATTTATTCCTTATATATATAGACAGAAAAAGAAATGGCAGTTCAGAACAACTACATCGCAGTGGCCTACAAACTCTATGTGAAGGACGAGGAGGACGAGCAGGAATCGCTCGTCGAACAGTGTGAAACCACCCATCCGTTCCAGTTCATCAGCAACCTGGGCTGTGTGCTGAAGTCGTTCGAGGAGAGATTAGACCCGCTGAAGAAGGGCGACAAGTTCGACTTCGTCATACCGTGCCAGGAGGCCTACGGCGAGTTTCAGGACGAGTTGATGTTCGACGTGCCGCGCTCGGTGTTTGAACTGGACGGGCGTTTCGACAAGGAACGTATCTTCGAGGGCAACATCATCCCGTTGCAGGGCGAGGACGGACAGCACTTCAACGCCACGGTGATAGAAGTGAAGAACAAGGCCGTGACCATCGACCTGAACCACCCACGCGCAGGGCAGGACCTGCACTTCGTGGGCCTCGTGGTGGAGCACCGCGAGGCGACGGGCAGCGAGATAACGGGTATGGTGAACATGATGGCCAACGACTCGTGCGGCTGCGGCTGCGGATGCGACGACTGTGGCGACGACCACGGCTGCGGCCACCACCATGACTGCGAATGCGGCCACCACCATCACCACCATTGACATCATGCACAACTCTTTTGGCAACATACTGAGGCTGACCACCTTCGGCGAAAGCCACGGCGAGGCCGTGGGCGGTGTGCTCGACGGCATGCCTGCTGGCATCGAGGTCGACATGGCCTTCGTTCAGCAGGAACTGTACCGGCGGCGTCCAGGACAAAGCCGCCTGACGACCCAGCGCGACGAGGCCGACCGCGTGGAACTGCTGTCCGGCGTGTTTGAAGGACACACGACGGGCTGTCCCATCGGCTTTATCGTGCGCAACCAGCAGCAACATTCGCAGGACTACGACAACCTGCGCGACGTGTTCCGTCCCTCGCATGCCGACTACACCTATACACAGAAATACGGGCTGCGCGACCATCGCGGCGGCGGACGTTCGTCGGCCCGAGAGACCGTGAGCCGTGTCGTGGGAGGTGCCCTGGCGAAACTGGCCTTGCGCCAGTTGGGAATCCACGTGACTGCCTACACCTCGCAGGTGGGCGACATCGAGGTCGGCAAGCCCTACACGGAACTGGACCTGCAGCAGACAGAGGCCAACGCCGTGCGCTGTCCCGACCCCGGGGCGGCAGCCCGCATGGAGCAACTCATCCTGGACGTGAAAGCCGCCGGCGACACCGTGGGCGGCGTCATCACCTGCGTCGTGCAGGGCTGTCCGGCCGGACTGGGCGACCCTGTGTTCGACAAGTTGCACGTACGGCTTGGGGCGGCCATGCTCAGCATCAATGCCGCCAAGGGATTTGAATATGGCGAGGGCTTTGCCGGCGTACGGCAACGCGGCTCGCAGCAGAACGACATCTTTGCTTCGCGCGATGGCCACATCACTACGCTCTCCAACCATAGCGGCGGCATCCAGGGTGGCATTTCGAACGGACAGGACATCTGGTTCCGTGTGGCCTTCAAACCCGTGGCCACGCTGCTGCAGCCACAGCCGACCGTCGACAAGGACGGCAGACCAGCCCAACTGGAAGTGCGCGGACGACACGACCCGTGTGTGCTGCCGCGGGCCGTTCCCGTGGTCGAGGCCATGACAGCCATGACCGTGCTGGATGCTTATCTACAGAACAAAACAGTAAGACTATGAATAAAGTAATGCTCATCGGAAACGTGGGTCAGGAACCCTCGGTCCGCTATCTGGACCATGGCGTTTGCGTGGCCGAAGTGCGCTTGGCTACGACCGAGCGCGGCTATACCCTGGCCAATGGGACGCAGGTGCCCGACCGGACAGAGTGGCATCAAGTGATTTTCTGGCGCAAATTGGCCGAACTGGTGGAAAAATACGTCCACAAGGGCGACAAACTCTATGTCGAGGGTAAAATCCAAAACCGTACCTATGACGACAGGCAGGGGGTGCGACATAAAGTCGTGGACATCATCGCCGAGAACATGGAACTCCTCAGTCCCCGCAACGCGGCTCCCCGTGACGTGACAACACCTGCACAACCCGTTGCCCAGCAGCCTGTGCAGCCATCGCAACAAGTGGCGGGTCCGCAGGAGAAAAACGACCAATTTCCGTTCTAATGCTCTACTTCGACAAACAGACAGACGACTGGCGCATTGCCATTTGGCATGTGACTGAGACGCTGGACGAACTCTTTGCCCTGTTGCCCGACGACGAGTTGGTACGACAGGAAGCCGAGGAGAAATTCCAAGCACCCGGTCGCATCCTCGAGTGGGTGGCTGTGCGCGTGTTGCTCTGCGACATGCTCGACAGGCAAGTGCCCATCCTCTATCACGAGAACGGTGCACCCTATCTGCCCGACTACGAACACCTCGACATCAGTATTTCCCACACGCGTGGCTACGTGGCCGTTGCTCTGGCCGAGACGGGAGGCATCGGCATAGATATCGAACAGATAGGGCCGAAGGTGGAACGGGTGAAGAGCCGCTTCGTCCGTGAAGACGAAGAGGCTGAGACGCTCACCAAGATGCTGCTGCATTGGTCGGCCAAAGAAACGGCCTTCAAAATACTGCAACGAAATAACGTGGACTTCGTCAAGCACTTGCAAGTGCAGCCCTTCGACGAGGCCGAGGAAGGCGTATTCCAACTGGAGGAAAGTCGGACTGGCGACAAACTGACGCTGGAAATCAGTTACAAAGTATTCCCCGAATTTGTGCTTACCTATTCGCATGTGTTGGAAGACGACTAAAACACACCGTATGGATAAACAACCGCTCATCATAGCCGGCCCTTGCGTTATCGAGTCGATGGAAATACTCGAGACCGTGGCCCGCGAACTGGTCAGGCTGAACCGGAAACACGGTCTGAACATCATCTTCAAGGCTTCGTTCGACAAAGCCAACCGCACGTCGCTTCACTCCTACCGTGGTCCAGGACTGGAACGCGGGCTGGACATGTTGGCTCGGGTGAAAGAGGCGTATGGCCTGCGTCTGCTCACTGACATTCACGAGAGTTGGCAGGCAGAGCCAGTAGGACAGGTGGTGGATGTGATACAGATTCCTGCCTTCCTGTGCCGGCAGACCGACCTCCTGGTCGCAGCAGCCAAGACGGGCAAGGTGGTCAACATCAAGAAGGCACAGTTCCTGTCAGGACTTGACATGGAATATCCCGTGCAGAAAGTGCGTGAAAGCGGTAACGACCAAGTGTGGCTGACAGAGCGCGGCAACATGTACGGCTACAACAACCTGGCCGTCGATTTCAGGAACCTGGCCGACATGCACCGCTTCACCGATACGGTCATCATGGATTGCACCCACAGTGTGCAACGTCCGGGAGCAGCAGGAGGAAAGACTGGCGGCAACCGCGAATTTATTCCAGCCATGGCACTGGCAGCCAAGGCCTTCGGTGCCGACGGCTACTTCTTCGAAGTGCATCCCAATCCAGACAATGCACTGAGCGACGGCCCAAACATGCTATACCTCAACCAACTCGATGCTGTCATTGCATCGTTGAAATCATAGACCGAGCCAGCCCCACAACAGGCACTCAACCATAAGAACAATCATGACATCTTCAACCAGGGAAATAGCGGAACGATGCCTGCGCGACGAGGCACAGGCCTTGTTGGACATCATTCCGCAACTTGACGAAAATTTTGAGAAAGTAATCGACCTCATCTACCAGTGCAAAGGCCACGTGGTGGTGAGCGGAGTAGGGAAGTCGGGACATGTGGGTGCAAAGATGGCTGCCACACTCTCCAGCACAGGTACGCCCTCTGTCTACATCAATGCACTGGATGCCCTGCATGGCGACTTAGGCATGATCATGCCCGACGACATCGTGCTGCTCATCTCCAATTCCGGCAACACCGACGAACTGTTGCGCATCGTGGCCTCGCTCGAGGAGCGTTGCATCTCCATTGTATCCATGACCGGCAATCCCGAATCACTCATTGCCCGACATTCCAACTACCATGTGCAAGTGCGTGTGGAAAAGGAGGCCTGTCCGCTGAACCTGGCACCGACTTCGTCCACTACGGCTCAATTGGCCATGGGCGACGCCATCGCCATTGCGCTGATGGAGAAGCGTCGCTTCAAGGCCCAGGAATTCGCCAAGTACCACCCCGGCGGCTCCATCGGTCATAAACTGGTGACCCGCGTCAAGGACGTGATGTACACCGACAACTTCCCCATCATCTCGCCCGACATGCTGCTCGTCGATGCCATCATCGACATCAGTCGTGGAAAACTGGGGCTAGGTGTGGTGATGGAAGGAGAAAAGATTCAGGGAATCATTACTGACGGCGACATCCGCCGTGCCGTCGAGGGAGGCAAGCAGAACTTCCTCAACCTGACAGTTGCCGACGTGATGACCCGTACGCCAAAGACCATCAATCCAGAGGCCAAGTTGACCATGATACAATACATGTTCCGCAAGCACAAGATTCACTCACTCCTGGTCGTCGACAACCACAACCATCTGCTGGGCATCGTGGACTACTTCGCCATCATGTCGTAGGAAGACACAGCCCTTCAGCATTGCCAACCAGCATGAAAATCATACAAGGCAACTTTGACAGCCACCTCGACCTGCAGTTTGCGCCAGGCATCAAAGCCGGATTCCCCAGTCCGGCAGAAGACTATCTGCACGAAAGTCTGGACTTCAACCGCGACCTCATCCGCCATCCCGCATCCACCTTCTACGGACGAGTTGAGGGCGACAGCATGATGGACGCAGGCATCTGCGACGGCGACATAGCCGTGATTGACCGCTCAGTGCAGGCCGAGGACGGCGACATCGTGGTAGGCTTCGTCAACGAGGAGTTTACCATCAAATACCTTGACCTCAGCCACCAGGCAGATGGCTACATTGAGTTGCGACCAGCCAACAAGCGGTTCCGTCCCATCCGCATCAGCGAAGGCGACGACTTTGAAGTGTGGGGCGTGGTCGTCTGGACCATAAAAAACTGGAAAAAGTGAATACCCCCTGAGCCATGTACGGCATCATCGACTGCGACAACTGCTACGTATCCTGCGAACGTGTCTTTCGTCCCGATTTGAAAGGCAAGCCCGTCGTCGTGCTTTCCAACAATGACGGTTGTGTCGTGGCAAGGTCGGAAGAAGCCAAGCGGTTGGGCATCAAGGCAGGAACACCCTACTATCAACTGGCCGACCAATTCCCGCCCGAGGTCTATCGCGACATCGTTGTCTTTTCCTCCAACTACGAACTCTATGGCGAACTGACCGCACGCGTGGTCGAACTGATACGCCAAGAAGCACCAGCCTTTTTCCGCTACAGCATTGACGAGTGTTTTGTCTATTTCAATACCGACCATTCATCACCGTCATCCGTTGTCAATTCACCGCTGCCCGCGACGGTCAACCTGAAACAGTGGGGAGAGAACCTGCACAAGAGAATACTGAAGTCCGTGGGACTTCCTGTCAGCATCGGATTGGCACCCAACAAGACATTGGCAAAAATGGCGTCCCACTTTGCAAAAAAATACAAGGGTTACCGACATTGCTGCCTGATTGATACAGACGAGAAACGACAGAAAGCCCTCAGTCTTTATCCTATTGGCGAAGTGTGGGGCATCGGGCGACGCTATGCCAGGAAATCGGAAAGCCTCGGGATACATACTGCCTACGACCTGGCGTCCCAGAGCCTTGGCTGGGTGAGGCTTACCTTCAATAACATCAATATGGAGCGCACCTGGCGTGAACTCAACGGACAAGACTGCATTCCCAACGAAGTCTTGGCCAAAAAACAGAGTATCTGTACCAGCCGTTCGTTCAATGGGATGACATCCGACCTGGAAACCCTGCGCACCCACGTGGCCAACTATGCCGCCCGATGTGCAGAAAAACTCCGGCGGCAACACTCCGTTGCCTCTGTCGTGGCTGTCTTCCTCCATACCAACAGTTTCCTCGACGACCTGCCACAATACTGGAATTTCGAGCAACGCCGACTGCTCACTCCCACCAGTTCCACCCTCACCATTGTCCAGACTGCCCACGAAGTGCTCCAACAGATTTATCGTCCCGACTACCGTTACAAGAAAGCCGGTGTCATCCTGCTCGACATCGTGCCCGAGAAGCCTCTCCAGCCCGACCTCTTCGATTCCAATGCCCGGAAGTATGCAAAACTTCAACGGCTTGACCTGGCAATCGACCACATCAACAAGATAAACGGAACCGAGACACTCTTGATAGGCTCTCAGCAATACGTACGTCGGCTGTGTGAACAACGGCAGTCGAAACAGATTGAGACCGACAAGTTTGCCAGTGCCATGCGACAAGAACACAAAAGCAAGAACCCCACCACGCGGTGGAGCGACATCATTCACCTAAAATAATCCACCCATGAGAACCGTCATCCTATCCATTCTCGCTATTGCCCTTGGCGGCTGGGCTTGTAGCCACAAATACACTGCTCATTCCTCCGTAGGAGAGGAAGGAGAAGGTGTCGACGTGTTTCAGACACCAGGAGGTAAGACCGTACGTTTCCAGGCACTCATGCACGCCAGCATCCGTATCACTTACGACGGCAGGGAAATTCAGATTGACCCTGTGACAAAACTTGGCAACCGTCAAGTTGACTTCGCACAAATGCCCAAGGCCGACTACATCCTTGTTACACACGAACACGGAGACCATTTCGACCGCGATGCTATCAGCCTGCTGTCTACTGATGCCACACGGCTCATCACCAACCAGCGTTGTGCAGACATGTTGGGATATGGCACAGTCATGTCCAACGGTCAACACCTCGACTTGTCGGACGACATCCATGTCGAGGCCGTTCCAGCCTACAACACCACCGAGGCTCATCTTCAGTTCCATCCCCGAGGCCGTGACAACGGATTTATCCTGACCCTTGACGGTCTGCGCATCTACGTTGCCGGAGACACTGAGGACATCCCCGAGATGGCTTCTTTCAAAGACATCGACATTGCCTTCCTTCCTTGCAATCAGCCTTATACCATGACGCCCGACCAACTGCTGAGGGCAGCCCGTACAGTTCGGCCCAAAGTGATTTTCCCCTATCATTACGGCCAGACCGAGGTCACTGCCATCCCGTCTCAATTACAGTCTGAAGGCATTGAGGTCAGAATTCGCCACTACGAATAAGCAAGTTCGTTTCCGCCAGCATTTTTTTGCCTGAATGCAGGGTTTGAAAATAAGTGTGGGGACAAACCAAGATGGTTTGTCCCCACACTGTTGTTATGTTCCGCAAATGTCAGAGCGTAGACAGGACGAACTGGCGTAGGTCTTCCAAATCCTGTTTGTTGGGATGTCCGGCATGTAGGGGACCCATCGAGCCGCGGCAGGTGAAGGACTCTTCGGCCACGACGATGCCCTGAGCCTGCAGCATTTGGCGCATCTGAGGTACGGGTGAAGGGATGATGGCACTGGAGCCGAAGCAGATGACACGACCGACGAGGTCGGGTGAAAGGTTGCGGATGAAGTCGCGGATGCTGCCGTCGACTTTTCCCAGCAAGACACCGGCACCGAGATAGAGGGTGTCGACAGGTTCAGTGATGGGGACGGCCACGGTCTCTGGGGTGGCATGGGTTACATCTGCAATGACATTGGCCATTTGTGCGGTGTGGCCGAAACGGGTGTGGAATCGGATAGCGGTTTTCATGTTTGTATGAATATGGTTTTTTGAAAATAGAATGAAGGGTTAGCGTAGCATCTTTTCAATTTCTTCGCGGTGTTCAAAGAGGGTGCAGCCGCCGGTGTGTTCCCAGCCGAGGGCGCGGGCGTCACGTATCTTTCGGAACAGGGGTGACTGAAGCGCGCGTCGCAGGCCGAGATGGGTGACATTGCTGTCGGAGTAGGGGGAGAAAGGACAGGGCTCGGCACTGCCGTCGGGACCGATGTGGAAGAATCCACGTCCTGAGGCCAGACAACCTCCAAGTGCCTTCTCGTCACCTGGGAAGGAGAGGAAGATGAGGTCAGAATAATCGGCACGCCGTTGTTCCAGAATCCGTTCCATCTCGCTGACGTGTTGGTCGGCAAAAGCCAGGTGCTCTGTGCCGGCGTCGATTGGCACGTATTCCACGTAGAAAACCAGTTTGCAACCGTAGTTGCGGAGGGTGTCGAGGAAGGCTGTGGCAGTGACTTCCTTGTAGTTCTCGGTGGTGACAGTGATGCTGGTGCCGAAGAACAGGTCTTCTTCCTTTAGCATGGCCATGGACTGCATGGCACGTCGGTACACGCCTTTCCCGCGACGTTGGTCGGTCACGGTGTCGCCGCCCTCGATGCTGATGATGGGCACGATGTTGAGGTGCTGGCGCAGGAAATCGAGGTAGGTGGGTCCGATGAGTGTTCCGTTGGTGAAGACGGGGAAAATCATGTCCTTCACTTGTGCCACGGCCTCGAGGATGTCACGGCGCGTCATAGGCTCTCCGCCGGCGAGAAGTGAGAAGTTGATGCCCAGTTCGGCTGCTTCGGTGAAGATTTGCCGCCATTGTCCGGGCGTGAGAGTCTGTCTGTTTTCCGTAGACTGATTCTCGGCGATGCCGTTCGAGCGGGCATAGCACCCCTTGCAATGCAAGTTGCAGGTGGTGGCGATGCTGCTGATGAGGAAAGGAGGTATTTCAAGCCCTTCGTCAGAAAGGATTTTCTTGCGTCGTTTCTCAGACTGTTTGAAGAGGGTCTGCATGCGGAAGGCAAATTTGGCCTCACGCGGGTTGGAGAGTACATTCCTGTAGGCTTTCGCCATGATTCGGGCAATGCTGCCACTCATGTAGGCGGCCAAGTCGAAGAGTGGTTCTGTCTGTGTCGTCATGTGTCTTGCTTGGGGGCGACGTCTTTCGTTTGTATTTGTGATTGTTATTTGTGCGTACAAAGATAACCTTTCGTGGAGAGATAGACAAGTCTGAAACGGAAGAAATATCGTCTGAAAGGGGAAAATTCCGCTTTTTTTATCGTATTTTTGCGAAAGGACATGAAAATGCAATCTTATTTATACACCAAAAACGTAACAACCATGAACAGACGACTCCTGCTCACCCTCTTGATGGGGATGACATGTGTGGCACTCCATGCACAGCGTGCCATCACACCTCCGCCCGGCGGCAAGTCCATCAGTGACCAACTCATCGGCATCTTCTTCGAAGACATCAGTTCAAGTGCCGACGGTGGACTCTATGCCGAACTGTTGCAAAACGGCTCTTTCGAGTTCAGTCCCAACGAGCGCGACGGCTGGGGACCTGGCACAGCCTGGCGCACCATTCGTCCCGGCCACTCGCTGGGGCATGCCGAGGTCTGCATGACCGACGGGCTCTGTGCCGCCAATCCCACCTTCATGCGCCTGCACACCGAGCGTGTCGGACACTACTACGACTACAACGGATGGACGGGTTTCGGCTTGCAGAACGATGGCTTCGACGGCATTTCAGTGAAGGCTGGCGAGCAGTATGATTTCTCAGCCTTCATGCGGCTGGGTGGTGAAGAACCGATGCAGGTGCGCGTGTCACTCGTCGGGCACCAGCCCCGTGGTCGTCAGCAGCGGCTGTTGGCCGATGACACCCTTACGGTCACATCACGTTCCTGGCAGAAACTGGGCGTCACGCTCACGCCCGACACCACCTTCCAGCATGCTTCGCTCCAGGTGCTTGTGCTCAATGTGGGCCAGTTGGATGTGGACTTCCTCTCGCTCATGCCGCGCGACACGTATAAGGGACACGGTCTGCGTCGCGACCTGGCCGAGGCTCTCGAGGCACTGCACCCGAAGTTCATGCGCTTCCCGGGCGGTTGCGTGGTCCATGGTGGTGGCGACGGATTCTGGGACACCTACCGATGGAAGACGACCATAGGTCCGCGTGAACAGCGGCGTGCGCTGAAAAACACTTGGGGGTACCACCAGTCCATGGGGCTTGGCTACTACGAGTATTTCCAGTTGTGTGAAGACATTGGCATGCAGCCACTGCCCATCCTGCCTTGTGGAGTAAGTTGCCAAGGAGCCAACGGTGGCTGGAACATGCGTGGACAGGCGCAGGACTGTGTGCCCATGGAGGAGATGGACGAGTGGGTGCAAGACGCCCTCGACCTGATTGAGTGGGCCAACGGCGATCCGGCCACGTCGGAGTGGGCCAGGAAGCGTGCCGAGGCGGGCCACCCCGAGCCCTTCAACCTGAAGTACCTGGGCCTGGGCAATGAAGAGCAGATTACGCCTGGATTCTGTGAGCGTTTCAAGTATATCTACGAACGAGTCCGTGCTGCCTTTCCCGACATCGTCATCGTGGGCACTGCCGGCCCAGGTTCCCATCCGGGCAATTCCGACCTGGAAAACGGCTGGCGACTGGCACGCGAGTTGGGCATGCCCATTATAGACGAACATTACTACGAACGGCGCGACTACTTCCTCAACAACCGGCAGTATGACAACTACTCGCGCGACGACGTCACAAAGGTCTATCTTGGCGAGTATGCTGCCAAGGACAAGAAACTCATCGACGCCCTGGCCGAGGCACTCTACCTGTTGCATGTCGAGCGCAACGGCGACGTGGTTTGCATGACCAGTTATGCACCTCTCTTTGCACGCAAGGGAGCCACCAACTGGAATCCCGACCTCATCTATTTCGACAACGACCGTCCCTACCTCACCTGCAGTTACTATGTGCAACAACTTTTCGGTCTGTCCAGTGGGCAGTACTTCTATGGCGACTGCGTACATTTCGACGGCGATGCAGCCGATGTGGTTCAGCCCGTGGCCAACAGCCACGTCGGTCAGTCGGTCGTCCTCAACACTGGCAGCCGCAAACTCTTTGTCAAACTTTGCAACGCCTCCGACCAGCCGCGCAAGGCCGACGTCGACCTGAGCCGTTTCTCTGTCAGGAAGCAGGCCGTCAAGACCGTGCTCTGCGGTCAGCCCGAGGATGAGAACGACTTCGACCGGCAGCCCATACGCCCCAAGACCGAAACCATCAAGGCTAAGAACCGGTTCACCATCGACCTACGACCCTATTCCATGGTGATGATGGAGTATTCACTATGATGAAAAGACCCGGCGTGGGGCAACCATCGTTGCC
>FLNU01000554.1_pt1 | contig 31457 bp, 28 predicted proteins | sample 1140361 | NCBI WGS metagenome assembly FLNU01 (sample SAMEA3878206, study PRJEB12797) | bioreactor metagenome | biome: Moose rumen | place: Sweden | collected 2011-10 | reverse complement strand
AACTTATTGCCTCTATGAGAGAACTGTGTCTTAACGTCAAATAACCAAGTCAAATGAGTGGATAAACGAACACTTTCGCGAGCCAAGGATGCCATTTGAGGCACTCAGACCAACTGAACTGATTCAGAAGGTACGGCTTCCACTCACAAATTTTAATTTTTAGAACTCATCTTAATTCTTTCGGTAATTTCTGGATTACCTGAGCGAAAAGTGTTATCTATGCCATGAAGGAAGGTGTTTTTTTGAGCAACCTCTAAGGTAAGCGTTTTTTGCCTTAATGGAAACAACTTCCTTCACTTTTTTTGATAATTATTTAGGACACTATTGATTTATATAAATCTAACGTATGATTTATACTTTCCACTGCGCTGTCGTGAAATATCCAGTGCAGCAACATCATTTTTTTTTGTTAAAAGCACTTGTTTTTAGATTTATAAACGTATTTTTGTAAAGTCTTTTCCCGCTCTGTTGTCACTATTAACAGGGGGAAGACGCTACATATTGAGAGGCGTTACTTAGAGCCGAAATGTAGGCAGAGTTATTTGTTGATGAATTATTGATAGAGTGAACCCCGAAAGTTATTTGTCAGACTTTCGGGGCTCACTGCTGTTTTCACTGTTTATTATTGAAACTTTCTATGCTTGGGGCAGTCGCAGGTCGAGGCAGAGTTCGTCCAGTTGCTTCTGGTCGATGGCTGCGGGTGCGTCGAGCATGACGTCGCGTCCGGAATTGTTCTTCGGGAAGGCTATGCAGTCGCGAATGCTGTCGAGTCCGGCGAAGATGCTGACCCAGCGGTCGAGTCCGTAGGCCAGTCCGCCGTGGGGTGGGGCTCCGTAGCGGAAGGCGTTCATAAGGAAACCGAATTGTTCTTGTGCACGCTGGGGTGTGAACCCCAGTATCTCGAACATTTTGGCCTGGAGTTGTGGGTCGTGGATGCGGATGGAGCCTCCTCCGAGTTCGACTCCGTTGCACACCATGTCGTAGGCGTCGGCTCGCACGGCTGCGGGGTTGCTGTCGAGCATGGGGATATCGCAGTCCATGGGGTGGGTGAAGGGATGGTGCATGGCCATGAGGCGTTGTTCTTCGTCGCTCCATTCAAACATGGGGAACTCGGTGACCCAAAGCAGGGCGAACTGGTTCTTGTCGCGCAGTCCGAGCCGCTCGCCCATCTCGAGCCGCAGTTCGCAGAGTTGTTTGCGGGTCTTCATGGCGTCGTCACCACTGAGGATGAGGATGAGGTCGCCTGGTTTTGCCTGCATTTTGGCTTTCAACTGGTTCAGCACTTCGGGGGTGTAGAATTTGTCGACGCTGGACTTCACGCTGCCGTCGTCTTGTATGCGTGCATAGACAAGTCCTTTGGCTCCGATTTGCGGCCGTTTCACCCAGTCGGTCAGTTGGTCCATCTGTTTACGGGTGTAGGTGGCACAGCCTTCGGCACAGATTCCTCCGATGTAAGCGGCATCGTTGAATACGGGGAAGGTGCCGCTGCCTTTCAGTGTGTCGATTAGTTCGACAAATTCCATGCCGAAGCGCATGTCGGGCTTGTCGCTTCCGAATCGGCGCATGGCCTCGGCCCAGGGCAGGCGCAGGAAGGGCTCGGTGATGTCGATGCCGCGCAGGGTGCGGAACAGGTGTTTGGCCATGCCTTCGAAGGTCTGGATGATGTCTTCTTGTGTGACGAACGACATTTCGCAGTCTATCTGTGTGAATTCGGGTTGGCGGTCTGCCCGCAGGTCTTCGTCGCGGAAGCATTTCACGATTTGGAAGTAGCGGTCGATGCCGGCTACCATGAGCAGTTGCTTGAGTGTCTGGGGACTCTGCGGCAGGGCGTAGAACTGCCCCGGGTTCATGCGACTGGGCACGACGAAGTCGCGTGCTCCCTCGGGGGTGGACCCGATGAGCATGGGTGTCTCAACTTCGAGGAATCCGAGGTCCGAGAGGTAGTTGCGCACTTCGATGCACATGCGGTGGCGCAGTTCCAAGTTGCGGCGCACGACGGGACGGCGCAGGTCCAGGTAGCGGTATTTCATGCGCAAATCGTCGCCTCCGTCGGTCTGGTCCTCGATGGTGAAGGGTGGCAGTTCGCTGGCGTTGAGTTGTGTGAGTTGGTTGACGATGATTTCGATGTCGCCTGTCGGCAGGTTCTTGTTCTTGCTGTAGCGTTCGTTCACGGTTCCGACTACTTGAATGACGTATTCGCGTCCCAGTTTGTTGGCTTTTTCACATAGTTCTTCTTGGGTCTCGGTGTTGAACACCAACTGGGTGATGCCGTAGCGGTCGCGCAGGTCGATGAAGGTCATTCCTCCCATCTTGCGCACTCGTTGTATCCATCCGGCAAGGGTCACTTCCTGGCCCACGTGTTCGATGCGGAGTTCTCCGCAGGTATGGCTTCTGTACATAATATTGTGTTTTTTATGAATTACGATTTACAAATTTACGAATTTACGAATTTACCATTTGCATATTTATGATTTAATTTTCAAATTTTTCAAATTCATGTAAAGAGTCGAGAGTCCCATTGCTCGTAAAGACGCGGGCGTGCCCCGTCTCAGCCCAAGGCAATAAAGGTGAAGCATCAGAACGGCAGTCCCACGGCAAAGTGGAAGGCAAAGTCGCGGTCCAGGTTGGGATGGAGCAGGGGATAGTGGTGCTTCCCTTCGTAGGCTGGATTGACGGCTTTCATGCCTGCGTCGAAACGGAGAATGAAGAAGTCGAGTGCCAGGCGCAGGCCGATTCCGTAACTGGCTGCCATCTGCCGGTAGAACTTGTCGAGTCGGAATTCGCCTTCAGGCTGATCTCGATATTTTCGGATGGTCCAGATATTGCCTGCATCTACGAAGAGGGCTCCGTTGAGTTTCCAGAACAGGTAGGCACGGTATTCGAGCGAGAGGTCGAGTTTGATGTCTCCGCTTTGGTTGAGGAAGTTGATTTGTCGGTCGGCTCCTTTATAGGCACCTGGACCCAGTGAGCGCACGGACCAACCGCGCACGCTGTTGGCACCGCCTGAGAAGTATCGCTTCTCGAAGGGCAACTGGTTGGAGTTGCCGTAGGGGTAGGCTATGCCTACGGCTGCATGCAGGGCAATGGAGTTGTCCTTGTCGATGCTGATGCTCTTGGCATAGTCCAAGTCGCCACGCACGTACTGGGCATAGGCAATGCCGCAGAACGTGTACTGTCCCTGGTCGTTGTGCGAGAAGCGGACGGCCTTGCTCAGAGTGTAGAGCACATTGCCCGATGTCTCGATGTTGACCTTGAAGGTGTAGGCATTCTTTCCGTACGTGGTTGTGGCACCGCTGCCCAGCGAGTTATAGGAATAGGTGTAGCCCAGTTTGGTGATAAGCAGGTTTTCGTAGTTGTAGCGCAGGATGGCATTCTGTCGCCCCAGCGAGTCCAGGTATTGTTCACGGAAGCGGTGTGAAATCCACGGCATGTTGATGTAGTTCACCTCCAGCAGGTCGAAGCGGTGCTGAATCTGTTGTGAACGGCTTTGCCAGCGGTAGCGCCAGGCTGCCGAGAGCACGCGGCGGTTGAACTCGGGACGGTCCTGACGATTGAACTGCAGCGAGATTTCAGATGTGGCATGGTGCTGGGCACCGAACTCTTTATTCACCATCGGCAGCAAGAAACCGGGGAAGCCAAGGCGGATTTCGCTGCCCAGTTCGGTGTAGTTGTGGCCCTCGTAGCCTTCCAGTCCGGTAATGGCTTCGTAGGCACCACGCAGTTTGATGGAAAAGTTCTCTGAACCGTGGAACAGGTTCTTGTGCTGATAGGTGGCCGATGCAGCGGCTCCCAGGTCGCCTGCCGAGTTCGTGCCCTCGAGGTCGAAACTCACTGAACGCGGACGTGTGTGGTTGAGGATGATGTCGCAGTCCAGCGTGTCGCTCTCTCCCCGTTCACGCAGTCGCACGTTGGAGTAGCCGATGGCTCCCAGCCGCATGAAGTTGTTGTAGGTGCGGCGCTGGTAGTTCTCGTTGAACAACTCGCCACTGTGCAGCAGTGTGTTGCTCGTGAGCAGGTTGGGACGAAGGTGCAGTCGGTCGGTGAAGTAAATCCACGATCCCTTGTGGCTCACACTGTCCACTTTTCCGCCTGCACTGGCAGGGCCGTTGTCCACGTGGTAGGCCACTCGTCCAATGCGCATTTGGCGGTGCTCCTCAGGCTGCGAACGCCCGTTCTCCAGGTGCAGCCCTATGTGCATCGTCAGGTCCACCTCCGTGCTGCCGGCCAGCGTGTCGGCTACGAAAGAAATGTCGTCCTTGTTGAATTTATAGTAGCCGATGCTGCGCAAGAGCGTGTAGATGCGGTTGCGCTCGTCGTTAAGAAGGTTGATGTCAAGCGGCATGCCTACATGCAGTAGCGACCGGGCCGTGTCCCCTCCGCACACAATCGCCTGTAACTGACGGTCGTCGATGGTGCGTTTGAGACGCCTCACCAAGTAGCGCTCGCCGGGTGTCACCACATACGTCAGCGACAGTTGCCGCCCTTTCACCTGGCGGTCCAGGTCCACCCGGCTGTGCACGTAGCCGCTGTTGCCCAGCACTCTTTCCATGTCCTCCACCGTCCGCTCTGCGGCCAGCGAATCGAACAACACAGGGCGTTCCCCCACCTTGCGCAGCATGCGTGAACTCCACTTTCCGCTTCCGGGACGTGACAGGCAATAGATGCGCATGGGCACTTTCGCACCAAACCACTTCGCGTTGCCTGTCTGACGCACATACCCCTCCAGTTCCAGCGTTTTCGTGCAGCGTTTGTCGGTCGACACCACCTGCGTCTCCTTAAGAAACAGTTCGTCCTCGCCCACAAAACGCTCCACACCGCAACTGCCCATGACACATGTCAAGAGCACCAACGCCACATATCTCATCACTCTCTTCAAAGCGGACGATTCTCCCTTTCTTTTCTTATAACGAATGTCTCTACCGTTGGGCGTTGCCCGAAGGTACTTTCGTTCGGAAATAAAAAATAAAAATCTGCCGTTTTTATTTTGTATTTCTCTCACTTATCCGTACCGTTGGGCGTTGCCCGAAGGTACTTTCGTTCGGAAATAAAAATAAAAATCTGCCGTTTTTATTTTGTATTTCTCTCACTTATCCGTACCGTTGGGCTTTGCCCGAAGGTACTTTCGTTCGGAAATAAAAATAAAAATCTGCCGTTTTTATTTTGTATTTCTCTCACTTATCCGTACCTTTCTTTTCCGCGAAGGTACGGAGAAAAAGTGAAAAATGAAAAGCGAACAGGGAAAAATAAGGAGTAGCGCGTTCCTGTGCAATTATAACTATTCGCCATATTGAGTGAACAGTCTATCCCATCCAGTGGTGCTGTTCCCTGCAGATAGTTTGCTCATGGTTTATTGTCATCTGTTTACGTTGATACGGAAGTTGTCCAAATAGTCACGGTAGAGTTGGCATGTCTGCCGCTTGGAGAAGCAGCGGAACATCTCCTGTGGCTTTTCGTCCATCATACCTTCTGCCTAATACTTAATTCTGAAATAGTCAAGTGCTGCTTTATACTGGTCTTGTGCCGTAAGGCAAGTGTCTGTCAAAAAGCCGTTGATGTGTCCCCATTCGCGCAGCCCCCGGTAATAGTACATCTTCATTTCATCAGTAATCATGAAGGGGACAATGCCGCTACTCAGACATTCCTTGAACATGATGAGGCGGCCCACACGTCCATTGCCGTCTTGAAAGGGATGGATGCGTTCAAAGCGCACGTGCAGGTCAAGGATGTCTTCAAATTGCCGCTCGCTGCCCTGATAGTCGGCAAGCAACTCTACCATGCGTTCTCCCACTGATTCAGGCGCACAGGTCGCTTCTCCTCCCACCTCGTTGGGCATATGTTTATAGTTACCTACGGCGAACCAGTCTTTGCGGCTGTCCGACGTTCCCGTCTTCAACACACGGTGCAACTCTTTGATGAAGTCGGCAGACAGTTCGTCTGTGGCATGGTCGATGACCATGTCGATGCAGCGGAAATGGTTGACCGTCTCCACAATGTCGTTCACATTGACGGCCTCCTGCGTCATGCCTATCGTGTTGGTCTCAAAGATGTAGCGTGTCTGCTCATGGGTCAACCGGCTGCCCTCTATGTGGTTGGAGTTGTAGGTCATATCTATCTGCGTCTTGTGATAGATGCCACCTTTCAGCCCCATCTGCTTCTGTTCGCGCAGTGCTGTCAATAATTCAGAAGTCATACGTCTCTCCTTCATCTTGTGTAATTGATTCTAAAGTTGTCTAAATAGTCACGGTAGAGTTGGCACGTCTGCCGCTTGGGGAAGGCGCGGGACATCTCGCGATACATCGAGTCGCTGTCCGTGACGAGATATACCAAACGAATGCCGTCGTGCTCATTGACACTTTCCAGGAACTCGCTGAAGACCTTTTCGTCGGTAAGCACGGCAAACTTGTTCTCTGGCAGTATCAGCATTTGCGGAACGGCAGACCCCACCTCTGCCCATTCCCCTTCATGGGAGGGCAGTTGCGGACACACCCCAGTGGCACCGGCCTTCATCCAGAGCAGGGGCAGCAGTTCGCGGAACTGGCGTCCCAGGGCCACTTGTGTCTTGTCGAGGAAACCGAGTTTGAAGTAGATGCAGTTGGCCGCGAATCCGTCCTTCATCTGGCGGTGGTCCGTGCCAAGATATTCACCCTTCAGCGGCTGTCCGTTCACGTCGTGCCCTTCTATGCTGCAAACCGTGCGCGGCCAGTTCACATAGCGGGCAATGCCCAGCCGTTCCCACTCCTCATCACCCGGCTTGAAGCCCTGCTTAGTCAGTGCCTTCGCCTCCTGCTCGCTCACCTCATTGTTCGTCACCATGATGCAGCGACGATGCCCGCCATCCTCAGCATTCAGCAGATTCACGGCATGAAGCGTGGTGCCGCTGCCTGCGAAGAAGTCCAATATCAAGGCATTCGGTTTGTTGGCGACTAAGAAACGGATGGTGTCGTGGACGGCATAGAGGGATTTGGGAAAATCGAAACGCTTGCCAACAATTAATGAGAGAATAGTAGTTCCAAATGTCTCTGCATTATGTGACGGCATGTTCCACACTCTTTTGGGAGGTGTCGTTCCCTTTTCATAATACATAACTCTAATAGAGCCATCATCATTATGTCCCAAAGATGTGGCATTTCCATTCTCTATATCCTCAATAGTTCCTTCTGGTAAATAATAAACCGTACCTGTTCCTTTTTGCTTATTCCAATTAACTTTCAAGTAGCCTTTTCTCCAATTTATTAAAGCCTGCTTCTGCTGCAAACTCCACAATCTTTCATCACCTTCTCTACTTAACGGCCAAAGAGCAACACAGTTTTCTGGAATAGGAGTTGTAAATCTATCAACTCCATGAGGAAGGACATCTCCTATAAAGTGTATATTTCCTGTGTTTTTGTCTACAAATATGGGGTAGAATTGGTTTGGCCTTGATTCTCTAACTGCTTGTGGAGATCTGCGTCTAAACCCCAACCATTCAATTTCTCTGTTTGATTCTTTTTTAATCTCAGAATCTAACATATTATATTCAAATGGTGTTAATTTAGAACATCCTAACTCGACAATAAAAATATACTCTTCTACACGAGAGAATTGTCCAGTTCGTACAACTCCCTTTGCACTGATAACACTCGTCACCATCTGCATCCTCGCCTCCGGAAACAACTCCTCCAACAGACACCCCAAATGCAAGTATTCCTTCTCATCGATGGTGACAATCAGCACAGAGTCTTTGGGATTCAGCAACTTCCTTGCCAGCAGCAGGCGCCGCTTCATCATGGAGAGCCATTTCGAGTGGCGGTATTGGTCTGCCGAGTCCACATAGTCGTTGTTATACTTCCAGTCGCGCGCCCCTGTGTTATAAGGAGGGTCGATATAGATGCAGTCCACCATGCCGGGATACAGGTAGGCCAGCAGTTGCAGGGCGTAATAGTTGTCTGCCTCTATCAGTGCATGCCACAACCCAGTGTCTGGCGAACGTTTCACATCGTCCATCACTTGCAGGCAGGGATAAACCGGCCCTTCGTTCAGGCCTTCAGGCTGATGCCCCTCGAACACCAGCCCGAATTTCTTCTGCTTCAGCAGCCGCTTCACCTCAGCGTCAATCCTCCCGCGCAGCCCTTCATCCTCTATCTGGGCTATTAAATCATTGATTGCAGACATGTTTTATTTACTTTGTATGATATAGTCCAAAGTTTACCCAGCAATCCATAGTAAAGACTAATCTGATGACAAATATACACAAGAAAACTCAAATTCGGTGCTGCGAAACAAAAAAACTGGAGTTGAGGAGTGGAATAATTGTTTCTGAGTCCAATTTCACGTGCCGTTTGCCCTCTTTTTCGTCTTCATTTCTGGTGTAAATCACGGGACAGGGGACGAAACTATGCCTAAAAGTCTGGAAATGTTAAGTTTAAAGTTAATTTGTCGTGCTTCGAAAGTTTAAATCACGTCGTGATTTGTAAGAATCACGACGTGATTTGTAGAAATCACGACGTGATTTGCAGAAATCACGACGTGATTTTAAGTTTTATGTGCAGAGGGGTGGAATTTTGTGTGCAGTGGAGATGACTTTTGTGTGCACTCCTTTCCTGTTTTCCGCGCTTTTTCGAGTTTTGTCTGTAACTATCTGATTATCAATATTAGTCCTTGTAGAGTTGGATGACCCGAAAATAGAATGCCGTACCCCCCCCTACGGGAGAAAGTCCAAATACGCGAGTTTTGAGAGACTGGTAAATTCGCATGGGTGTCCCAACGCGGAAAACAGGGGGCATCTTCTTATCAACATATTTCAGCAGGCTTGACCGTTCATAATTCATGACGGCGGGGATGGCTTGCGACTCCGCTTCCACAGTCCGAGCCGTTGCCTTCTCTGGTTCAGAGTGCTTCCTGCCGAATATGCTGTCAAGGATGCCCATTATAATGAAATGTTATTGCATGACGACTCCAAGAGCAACCTCCAATGGGGCAAGTGCTTCATGCCGTTTGTTGCGGATGATGCCCATATCCAGGGAATTGACAAGTTCTTTTGTCTCATATCCTTTCTTGTAGGTTCGTCGAGCCTTGTTGTATAAATCAAGCATCTTCTGATAGCCGTTCGTACCTTTTAGAGCGGATGGGAGTTGTTTCAATCGAAGATAAGCGCAAATACCAGACATGTCTTCAAGAATCCAGTCTTCGATGGAACTTTTGACCCCTATACGGATAAACTCTTCAACGCCCATTTGCTTGACACTCTTCCCGATAACATCCTATTTGACTATCTGGGGCTGCCTAACCTCAAAGACATCCGTTTCATATGAGCAACAGACGGTCTTAATCATGTATCCGTTAGTCCGTGCAGTAGGCAGATATTCGTTCTTCAACTTCGCCAATAGTTTGCTGGAGTATCTTGTCACGCCCTTCAGGTTGCAAATATCGTATGGCAACAAAGGGTTGATGCTGACTGAGGCATAATAATCAACGAGGGCTTTGAAGAACACCTCGTCAGTATCGCCTTCTACAAACAGCAGCACATGTGGAGGCTGTTGTATCGTTTTCTTTCTTACCATCGTTGTGTCCTACTTGAAGAAAGTTGTCAGTTTCTCGTTGTCGGCTTCCATGTCAAGCATAAAATCAAACATGAACTCGCCAAAGGTCAGTTCCATATCACCGGCATACCTATATAGGTATTTCAACTTTGAAGGATTGACCTTTTTGAAATGCGCAAGCCCATCGTGCTTAGGAAGTCCAAAATACATCTGTTCGGGCTGCATATAACGCATTAGATATGGCGAATGACTTGTCATGAGAATCTTTGTATTTGAAGCGTATGCCTGTAGTGTGAGGAGTAGATTCTCCATCAATCGAGGGTGGACCGAATTTTCCGGCTCTTCCACCATAATCATGGGAATGTTCTGTTTTCGGGCTGCCATACATAGTGTAAACAAGAATATCATACGCTTACTGCCGCTTGACAACAAGCGAATGCTTGTAGGCTGCGAGTTGAACTTCTCCTGTACTCTTATATCATAGACCGTGCTGCGCCCGTCGCTCAGTATTATTTCATCTGGGTCGAAAGAAACAATCTCGGGTATCAGTTGCCTTATTCCGTCCGACAGAATGCTGAAGCTGTCTGCATCTGTTTCCTTCATCTGATAGATATACTCGCTGAGGGTTATGCCGGCAAGCATGGAGATTCCACTACCTCCTTCTACTGAGAAATAGGATTCTGGATTATCCAAGGTGTTCAGGTTGGGAATCCGAATGTCACATATCTCTTTAGCCAAGTCCGAGAGAAACAGACCGCCACTGGCTATTGCAGGGAGAACAGGCTGCTGAGGAGTTGCAGCAAAAGGTTTGTTGCAACGGCCTGTTGCGGAAGGAACTATCAGACAGTAGTAACCGTCTCGCCTATTGACCAATTGCCTATAGCGTTGTTCGTCTTTGGCCTTATTCTTCAACCACTCCGAAAGGACATAACCGGGAACTACGCCATCGGCCCATTGACATTCATAGCCATATTGTATCATTTCGATGCGGCCATTACGTTCAATGTGACCATGAATCTCAAAGTGGAACTTCTTTTCCTGCATTGAGATGTTGATGGGGAGATAGTGACTTCGCAGCATCTGCCGTCTTGTTTCCTCATTTGTATTCAGGAACATCAGGCCAAAACTAATGGCACTGAGCACATTGCTCTTACCGTAACCATTGGGAGCGATGAGAGCATTTATCTCTCCAACGTCCAAACGTATATGTCCGATATTGGAAATACCTTCGATGATAAAACTGTCTATAATCATAACTCGCGCAAATATTTTTGCGTCAGTGACGCTTAAAACCTGCACAAAGGTACAAAACAAAAGCAACTCACGCAAATATTTTTGCGCGAGTTGCATCATATTTAATTATTTTTATGCTATATGGCTGCAATGTTACCCAAACATAACAAACGATGTGCCTATTTACTATGAGTGATTTTCAATACACGATTCGCATTGTCGATTTCTATTTTACCAAGCCTGCCAAGTACACTCTGACCAAGAAGAAGTGGGGCTTTCTGGTTTCGCACAACAGATGCACGGACATTATTCAATTCAAGTCCACCGAAGTTTACGTTCTTCAGATTGATGACTGTACCTACGCTAACGTCACCATTTGCATCCATGTATCTCTGGCTACCTACAACGTCACTACCTGATAGATAACCATTCTTCATCATGAATGTTGCCTCCACCATCGAAAGCGTTACATCGCTTGCTCCTGTATCGAATACAAAATGTAGTGGCAAGTCGTTTATCTTACATTTTACTTTGCATACACCATCCTCCTTTACGAATGGAACTTCTGATGTCATAGTTTCACCTATAGAGGCGGATGCTGACGATTGTTTTATGTTCGATTCATATTCAGACTTGTACTTGACAATAAGTTCCTTGTATTTTTTGGAATCTCTTAGGAAGTCCATATCAAAGTCTCTTTCGATATGGGCAAAACGATTGTAACCAAGCTGCAAAGATTTCTCTAGATGCTTCAAGGCATTCTCCTTATCCTGCATACGCGAATACAGGCAAGCTGCATCATAGTAACTTCCAGCCTCAGTAGAATCTCTTGCTATAATGCTGTCTATCGCAGCAATGGCTTTATCGTACTGGCCTAAACCTTGATATGCGTAGTGTATGCAATCGTACTTTTCTGGCGAATCCTCTATCTCTATGACTTTCTTGAAGTCTGCTTCTGCCAGTTCCTTCTTGCCCTGCTTTTGATAAACATCACCTCTGCTGACATAGGCATAGGAATACTCAGGATCAAGAACAACTGACATTGACAAGTCCTCAACTGCTCCATCCAAATCGCCATATAGTTCCTTGAACCAACCGCGTCGGTAGTAACCGAATCCATATTCTGGCTGTGCAGTTAAAACCTTGTCCCATTCAGCAATGGCAGACTTGACATCCCCCATCTCATAGTAGATGTTGGCTTTACGGGCTATATAGGAAAGATCTGTACTGTCCATATTTAGGGCTTGGTTGATACTGTTTAAGGCTGCATCATAATTGCCAAGTTCATATTGACAGACTGATATTCTTTGATGAACGGTTGGCGACACATCTTTGCTGTTGGCCGTATTATAGTATTCAATGGCTTTCTCATATTGTTTCTTTTGCTCATACATAGTTCCTATAATATAGGGCCATGTAGCTTCATTGGGAGATTTAGCAGATTGGACCTTCAATTTGGAAACGAGCATAGTAAAGGCTGGTTCTTCCAGTTCTCCTGCGAGATACAACGCTTTTCTGTCCCAATCAAGGCTTAATGCTGTAACAATATCGTCCGTGGCTTCAGGCCACTTCTCCTTACCTATATACAGGTCAAACCAAGGCCCGTATGGTATTGTCGTGGAAGAATCTTTCATACTCTCCCATTTTTAGTTACTTCTGCGGAGATTTCTTTTCGGTTTTTGACTGCAAAGGTACAAAGAAACGGGACAAAAACGGGACAAACTATGCAGAAATATATGCCACGATAAGTATTCTTAACCTAAGAAAAGAAAAAGAAAGAATCGTTGTTAAATAACTTAAAACCAACGACTTTTCTTCGTCTGTTTAGCAAATGCTTATCAGTGTTTTACCCATTTGAAGTAATTGGTGGTTACTGGTGTAAATCACGGGACAGGGGACGAAACTATGCCTAAAAGTCTGGAAATGTTAAGTTTAAAGTTACTTTGTCGTGCTTCGAAAGTTTAAATCACGTCGTGATTTGTAAGAATCACGACGTGATTTGCAGAAATCACGACGTGATTTGCAGAAATCACGACGTGATTTTAAGTTTTGTGTGCAGAGGGGTGGAATTTTGTGTGCAGTGGAGATGACTTTTGTGTGCACTCCTTTCTATGATTATCCGCAATTATACCACCGGCCTGAAAGACCACCAACTTTTTTTACCCAGGGCGCTGCCCCAGGCTAAGAGTTTTTTGCCCCTTTGGGGCGTTGGTGGTACGATTGCTGATAATCATTTTCCTTTTTATTCCGCCCGCTTAATCGTACCGTTGGACTTTGTCCGAAGGTACTCACGCTCGGGAATAAAAATGAAAAACAGGTTTTTTCCTTTTTATTCCGCCCGCTTAATCGTACCGTTGGACTTTGTCCGAAGGTACTCACGCTCGGGAATAAAAATGAAAAACAGGTTTTTTCCTTTTTATTCCGCCCGCTTAATCGTACCGTTGGACTTTGTCCGAAGGTACTCACGCTCGGGAATAAAAATGAAAAACAGGTTTTTTCCTTTTTATTCCGCTCGCTTAATCGTACCGTTGGACTTTGTCCGAAGGTACTCTCGCTCGGGAATAAAAATGAAAAACAGGTTTTTTCCTTTTTATTCCGCTCGCTTAATCGTACCTTTGCAGGGCGGCTGGATTGGCTGCCTATGTTGCAGGAAGGAAGAAAGGAAATATGATTAGCAAGGCAAGGATGAAGTGGCTGCGCAGTCTGGCGCAGAAGAAGGTGAGGCAGGCAGAGGGTGTGTTCGTGGCCGAGGGGCCGCGGCTGGTGTCCGAACTGCTGGGAGTGATGGACTGTCGCTATGTGGCGGCCACGCAGGAGTGGTCCGAGCGGATGGCGGGCAGGCCGGTGCGGGTGGACGATGTGGTGACGGTGGAGGAACTGGGTCGCATCAGTGGGCTGGAGGCTCCGCAACAGGTGGTGGCTGTGTTTGCTCAGCCACAGTGGGAACTGGACGTGTGTGAATGCTGCAGGGGACGGCTGACGTTGTTGCTCGACGAGGTGCAGAACCCGGGCAACTTGGGCACGATTGTGCGGCTGGCCGACTGGTTCGGTGTGGCCGATGTGTTTTGTACGCATGGCTGTGCCGAGGTGTGGAATCCGAAGGTGGTGCAGGCGTCGATGGGCGGTCTGGCGCGTGTGCGTGTGCACAGGGTGGAGACCGAGGCGTTTTTTGCGCAGTTGCCTGCCGAGGTGCCTGTCTATGGCACGTTCCTGGACGGTGACGATGTCTATGGCCTGCGCCTGGAGGAGCAGGGCGTGATTGTGATGGGGAATGAGGGAAACGGGATTTCGGCTGAGGTGCAGCGGCATGTGACCCGGCGTGTGCGGGTGCCCAGTTGGTCGGCTGCTGGGCATGTGGAGTCGCTGAACGTGGCGATTGCTACAGCGGTCGTTTGTGCTGAGTTCCGTCGGCAAGGCGGACGAGGTGATAGGCTTGTCCCTGCTCGATGAGGAGGGTGCCCGTGAGCCATTCGGTGCGGGCCTGCTCGCCCGTCAATGGATAGTGACGTACGATACGTGAACCTTGCAGTTCGACTACATGGTTCACGTATCGTTCTTTTTCTGACAGAATGACCAGGTTGGCGGCGATGCGGCGTATCATGGCTTGACGGGTTGTGGCCGGCGCTGCTGCACAGGGCGGCGGCGTGTGGGCCCGAAGGAGTTGGGGGTGCGCACGTCGGGGGATGTCTTGATTTTGATGCGTGTGTCGCCTTGTGTGCTCTTGCGCAATTCCTCGGGCGAGAGTCGTTGTTCGCGCTCGTGGCCGGTGGTGTCGGCTTCTTCGACGGCCAGGGTGTCGGCGGTCACGGTGTTGAGGGTGTCGGCGTTGGTGGTCTGGCGCATGCGTACCAACTGGATGTTGTTGACGATACAGAAGTTGCGGCCGGTGCTGTTCGAAGTGTAGTAGAAGTAGCCGGAAACGCTCTTGATGGGCTTGCCGGAGACGGACGTGACGTCGAGTTGGACGAGGTTGTTGTCGCTCACTTGACGGGTCTGGGCAAAGGTCTTGCCCTCGCTGTTGCGTATGTAGAGGCAGACGTTGAGGTAGGACGTTCCGCTGCGCTGGTCACCCCTCAGGAACAGGGCGTTGGCGAAGAGGAGGAAGCGGTCGTTGGGACGGTAACTGGTGTCGGTCTTGATGGTGAACCGCTCAAGGTTGGAGAGCGGGTGGTTGCGCAGCAGGAGCAGGTGCCGCCCCTGCCAGATGTTGGCCGTGTCGCCGCCTTCGGTGATGATGGAGGCCATCTCGGTGTTGCCGGTGGTCAGTTTCAACTCCTCGCTCTCATCTTTTATTCGCTGCTCGATGGCGTCGTAGATGTCCTTCAGGTCGCTGCTTCGGGTGTTGTACCAAATCATCGAGGAGTCGAACTCGGCCTGAGTGATGTGGTGCTTGTCGAAAACGGCCTGGATGTAGGCCCGCGAGCCCTTTTCCTTGCCGTACGACTGCGTCTCGACCATGGCCTGGGCGATGTGGTAGTCGTAGAGCACGGCCTTCATCTTTCCCTTCGACATGACATAGTCCGGCCGCTTTTCGCAGGCACAGAGCAAAAGGAGGAAAAGCAGGCAGGCGAGCAGCGGAATATGTGGGCGGAAACTAAACAATGTCCTTCTGGTTGAAATAGCGGGGTGAGAGAATGATGAGCAGAATCATGGCGCAACTGATGGCAGCGTCGGCAATGTTGAAGATGGGAGAGAAGAAGATGCAGTGCTCGCCTGCGTCGGGCAGCAGCGGCACACTGTCCAGCCAGGTCCACGTGGCAGGCATGTCCCACTCCACAAGTGGAAAATAGAGCATGTCGACCACCTCGCCCAGCATCAGGCCGCTGTAGCCCTGGCCCCACGGCACAAACTCTGCCACCTGGAAGGCAGGCGGATTGTTGAATATCTGTCCGTAGAACAGACAGTCGAAAATGTTGCCGGCAGCACCGGCCAGGACAAGCGAGAGGCACAGGATGAGCCCCAGTGGACGGTGGGCACGTATCTGCCGGACCAAATACCAGCCGATAAGCGTGACGGCCACGATGCGGAAGGACGTCAGCAGGTATTTGCCTCCGATTTCCCACCCGAAGGCCATGCCGTTGTTCTGGATGAACCGAATCTTGAACCAGTCGGTCACATCGATGGACTCGTACAGGTGCATGTGGGTCTTCACCCAAATCTTCAAGGCCTGGTCGAGAATGAGCACAATCAGTATCGTGCCCACCGACAGGATGGCTTTAGTCTTTCGTGACATGGATGATTGCTTTGAAATCGTCGAAAAGGATGGGGGCACCCTCTGGACTGCCCAGTTCCAGGGAGTTGGCCAGCACCTGACTGGCTATGTTCTCGCCGAAAGCCGCCAATGCCGCCTCTGTCTCGGGCGTACGGGTGATGACGACACGGATGCGGTCGGTGATGTCGAAGCCCTGCGACTTGCGCAGGCTCTGAATCTGCTTGATGAGTTTTCGCGCATTGCCCTCGACCTTCAGTTCGGGCGTCACGGTAATGTCGAGCGCCACCGTCACAGTGCCTTCGTTGGCCACGCTCCAGCCAGGGATGTCCTGCGACATGATGTCGACATCCTCCAGTTCGATGAGCGCGTCCTGTCCGTCGGCATTCAGCATAACCCGGCCCTTGGCTTCCAGTTCGGCAATTTCCGCTTGTGACATCCCGGCCACTGCGTTGCTCACGGCTTTCATCATCTTGCCGAACTTCTTGCCCATGACACGGAAGTTGCACTTGACGCTCTTCACCAGCAACGCACCATCCATCAACTGCAATTCCTTCACGTTCACCTCCTTGGTGATGATGGACTTCATGCGCTCGATGCGTGCGCTGAAAGTGGCATCCGTGTCGGGAATGGCAATGGCCTGAAGTGCCTGTATCACCGGAATCTTCACCTTTTTGCGGATAGACAGTCCCATCGACGTCACCTTCATGGCCGCTTCCATGGCCGTCTCCAGTTCGGTGTCGATTTGCCACTGGTTGTATGTGGGGAATTTTGCCAGGTGTACGCTCAGGCTCTTGTCTTTACCCGTCACGGCATTGAGGTCGCGGAAGAGTTGGTCGGCGTAGAAAGGTGCAATGGGTGCGATGAGGCGGCTGAGCGTCTCGAGACAAGTGTACAGTGTCTGGTAGGCAGAAAGTTTGTCGTCAGTCATATCGCCGGCCCAGAAACGCGGCTTGTTCAGACGGATGTACCAATTGGAGAGGTTGTCGACCACGAACGCCTGGATGAGACGACCGGCTGGCGTCGGGTCATAGTCGTCGAAGTAGCCTTCCACTTGCTTCACTAGTGTGTTAAGTTCGCTGATCAGCCAACGGTCGAAGTCGGGACGACGCTCATAAGGCACATCGTCTTCCTTGTACTCAAATCCGTCCACGTTTGCGTACATTGTGAAGAAAGAGTAGGCCTGCTGCAACTTGATGAAGAATTGGCTGGTCACCTCTTTCACGCCTTCGGGGTCGAAGGAGAGGTTGTCCCACGGTGACGAGTTCGTGACCATGTACCAGCGCACGGCGTCGGCGCCGTAAGTCCCTATGCAGTCGAACGGATTGATGACGTTGCCCAGCCGCTTGGACATCTTGATGCCGTTCTTGTCGAGCACGAGTCCGTTGGAGATGACGTTGCGGAAGGCCACGGAGTCGAACACCATCGTGGCGATGGCGTGGAGGGTGAAGAACCAGCCTCGTGTCTGGTCGACTCCTTCTGCGATGAAGTCGGCGGGGAAGGCAATTCCCTTGTCTATCAGTTCGCGGTTTTCGAAGGGGTAGTGTACCTGTGCGTAGGGCATGGCACCCGAATCGAACCAGACGTCGATGAGGTCGAGTTCGCGGGTCAGCACGTTTCCGTTGTCGGACACCAGTTTTATGTCGTCGACGTAGGGGCGGTGCAGGTCGATGCGGTCGTAGTTTTCCTGTGACATGTCGCCTGGCACGAATCCTTTTTCCTTCAGTGGATTGCCGGCCATGACGCCTGCCGCCACTGCTTTCTCGATTTCCTGATAGAGTTCTTCTACCGACCCGATGCACACTTCCTCGCGTGTGTCCTTGTTGCGCCATATTGGGAGTGGGGTTCCCCAGTAGCGGGAGCGCGACAGGTTCCAGTCGTTCAGGTTCTCGAGCCACTTTCCGAATCGTCCTGTGCCGGTCGATTCGGGTTTCCACTGTATGCTCTTGTTGAGTTCATACATGCGGTCTTTGCAGGCGGTGGACTTGATGAACCAGGAGTCGAGCGGATAGTAGAGCACGGGCTTGTCTGTGCGCCAGCAGTGGGGATAGTTGTGCACGTGCTTCTCGATTTTGAAGGCGGTGCCTTCTTCTTTCATCTCGAGGCAGAGCACGACGTTGAGGTCCATGTCCTTGTTGGCTGTTTTCTCGTCGTACTTGCCGTCCTGGTTGTATTTCGGGTCGTAGGCGTTCTTCACGTAGTCGCCGCTGTGTTTCCAGTAACTGTCGTTCACGCAGGTGGCTGTGAACTGCTCGTCCATGTCCTGGCGCAGGAAGTACTTGCCGGTGAAGTCGACCATGGGGCGGGTGTCGCCGGCCTTGTCGATGATGAAGAGTGAAGGCACGCCGGCGTCCTTGGCGACTTTGGCGTCGTCTGCTCCGAAGGTGGGTGCGATGTGCACGATGCCGGTGCCGTCTTCGGTGGTGACATAGTCGCCTGGGATGACGCGGAAGGCGTCAGTCTCCTTCACGACGACCTGTCCGTCTTCCAGTGCACAGGGTTTCACCCAGGGGAACAGTTGCTGGTAGTGAAGTCCCAGGAGGTCGGTGCCTTTGCCTCGCCACAGGATGTCGAGTGGACGTTCGTTGCCGTCTTCGTCTTTTTCCGTCTGGAAGTAGGCTGGCAGACGGCTTTCTGCCAGGATGTAGATGGCTTCCCGGCCGCTGTATGGGTTCTTGCCCTTGAGGGCTACGTAGTCAATTTTCGGACCTACACACAGGGCGGTGTTCGAGGGCAGTGTCCACGGTGTCGTGGTCCATGCGAGGATGTAGGTCTCCTCCCCTCCCTTTCCGAAGGGAGGGGTGTCGAGCAGGCGGAACTGTGCGGTCACGGTGGTGTCTTTCACGTCGCGGTAGCATCCGGGCTGGTTCAGTTCGTGGCTTGACAGTCCGGTGCCGGCAGCGGGCGAGTAGGGCTGGATGGTGTAGCCCTTGTAGAGCAGTCCCTTCCGGTAGAGTTGTTTGAGCAGGTACCAGAGTGTCTCGATGTATTTGTTGTCGTAGGTGATGTACGGGTGCTCCAGGTCTACCCAGTAGCCCATCTTGTCTGTCAGTTCGGTCCATTCGTTGGTGTACATCATCACGTTTCTGCGGCAGGCGTCGTTGTAGTCGTCCACGGAGATTTTCTTTCCGATGTCTTCCTTGGTGATGCCCAGCGACTTCTCCACGCTCAGTTCGACCGGCAGTCCGTGGGTGTCCCAGCCGGCCTTGCGCTTCACCTGCATGCCCTGCATGGTCTTGTAGCGCAGGAAGGTGTCCTTGATGGTGCGGCCCATGACGTGGTGGATGCCCGGGTGACCGTTGGCCGAGGGCGGGCCCTCGAAGAAGATGAACTGCGGGCATCCCTCGCGTTCGGATATACTTTTGTGGAACAAGTCTTCCTTGTTCCATTGTTCAAGCACTTGTTTGTTCACGTCGCTCAGGTTGAGCAGTGTGCGTTCCTTAAACTTTTTCATTCTACTAACTTGATATTCTTTGTCGATTGTTCTTTACCACAGTAGCGGCACTTCACCGTCCCAGCCTCCTTGTCGGTCACGTAGAAGACGGTGGGCATCGGCTCGTTGTTGGTGATGCACATGGGGTTGGCACATCTCACCACGTTCACCAACCGGTCGGGCAACGTGGCTATGCGCTTCTCCACCACCTCGTAGTTCCGGATGAGGCAGAAGCGGATGCCGGGGCAGACGACGGCCAGCCGGCTCATCTCCTCGTCGCTGAAGAAACGGTTGGCTATCTTGATGAGGCCTTTCTTGCCCATCCGTTCGCTCTGGAAATTGTTGCCCACCGTCACCTGGTCGCAGCACTTGTCCAGTTGCAGCAGGCCGGCGATGACAAACACCTTGTCGGTCGGTATGTGGTCGATGACAGTCCCGTTCTCAATGGCTGCCACCAGTTGGGTCTTGTCAATTTTCACTTTTCCTCATTTTTCACTTTGCCCGAGCAAAACGTCGCAAATCATGGCCTGGCGCACAAACAGTCCGCCCCGGGCCTGTTCGAAATAGTAGGCATGGGGACTTTCGTCAACGGCCTGCTCAATCTCGTTCACACGCGGAAGGGGATGCAGAATCCGCATGTTGGGCTTCGCCATGCCCAGCATGTCGGCCCGCAGCACGTAGGCATCCTTCACGCGCTCATACTCCATCAGGTCGCTGAAACGCTCACGTTGCACGCGCGTCATGTAGACAATGTCGGCATCGGCCAGCGACTCCGCTCCGAACGCCGTCTGTTCCACGTAGTGCACACCCTCCTTGCGGCAGTAGTCCAGGTACTCCTCGGGCAGTTCCAGCCCCGGCGGAGCCACAAAATGGAATGTCGGGTTGTAGTGGCGCATCGACATGATGAGCGAGTGGACCGTCCGCCCGTACTTCAGGTCGCCCACCAGATAGATGGTCAGCCCCTCCAGTGTACCCTGCGTCTTGCGGATGGCATACAGGTCGAGCAGCGTCTGGGAAGGATGCTGGTTCGCACCGTCGCCAGCGTTGATGACAGGCACGTCCGTCACCTCGCTCGCATACAGCGCGGCACCCTCCAGACTGTGGCGCATCACAATCACGTCGGCATAGTTGGCCACCATCTTGATGGTATCCTTCAGCGTCTCACCCTTCGACGAACTCGTCGCCTTCGGGTCGCTGAAACCAATCACGCTGGCACCCAGCCTGTGGGCTGCCGTCTCGAAACTCAGGCGCGTGCGGGTCGAAGGCTCGAAAAACAGCGTGGCCACCACGCGCCCTTCCAGCACGCGGCAGTACCCGCTCCGCTCAAAGTCGGCAGCAACGTCCAGCAGACCCTCGATGCGCTCCTTGCTGTAGTCGGCAATCGAGACAATACTACGGTTCTCCATACACCGTCCGTCAAAAATCTGTGCGAAGATACAACTTATTTTTGAGAAAACGCGCTAAAACCATGAAAAAACACGCTTCACACCTCCACTGCACCACAATAGCCCTCCCCTCCGCACACGAAACTTCATCCCTCCGCACACGAAAAAAAATTCCTCTGTAGAGGAAAGTATAAATCAAATATATGATTTATATAAATCTAACGTATGATTTATACAAATCAAAGCCATGATTTATATAAATCATATATTTGATTTATACTTTCATGTTAAGATGCGTGAACTTTCCACTGCGGAGGGATGGACTTTCGTGTGCGGAGGAAGGAGGTTGCGTGTGTGGGACAGGCCGACGGGCGCACAAAAAACGTGGAGCGCAGTATCGGTCAGGGGATACTGCGCTCCACGTTGGAACTGTAAGGCCGGGACGGGTCGGTCCCAGTTTGTGGGTTGACGGGTCTATCGGGCGCAAGGGATGCGCAAGCGTGCCGTCGCATTGCCGTGTTCGAAGCCTTTTGCCTGGGCCACGATGACGATTTGGTTCTGGTGCAGACGGTTCTTGCTGAAGGCCTTGGCCTTGTAGCGGATGGTCTGGTGGGGTTCGAGGATGGCGATGTTGGAAGGTGAGAACACGATGTCGCGCGTGGGTTGCTGGGCATCGATGCTGAGTTCCACCTCGACCCGGCGGTTGCTGTTGTTGCTCACTTCGTAGATAATGTTCAGCGTCTCGTAGCGCGAGAAGAGTCCGTCGCCGTCCTCGTCCTGGTAGGTCAGGTTATGGATGCTGACGGCATCTCCGACGGCATTGAGGTTTTGGCGGTCGGACGATGGCTGTCCATAGCCGCCGCTTGTCTGGTAGTCGGGTTGCTGGCTGCCCGCTTTCTCTATTTTTCGTCCGATGGGTTTACTCTCTTTCTTTGTGGCTACGGAGTGGCCTATGGCTGCTCCGGCAACTGTGCCGATGATGCTGCCCAACATGGCCTTGCCCGGCCCGTCGTGGCGGCTGGTGGCCATCCAGCCTATGGCTTCGCCGATGGTGCCGCCGATTTCGGCCCCGGCCATGGTGCCGAGGTAGCCGCTGTCTGACGTGTTTGCCGTGGTACAGGAGGTGATGCTGCTGGCCAGCAGGGTGGCAGCGAGAAGGTAGGAAACTGACTTTTTCATAATTGTGCAGTGTTTTGTTTGTGAATACGGTGGTAAAGTTCTGATTATTTCTGCTCTGTCGGAAAGTGATTTCCCCATTTGTGTGTGGAAAATCCCTATGGAGTGGTCAGGGATGTGAGGTCCAGTGGTCGATGAGGCTGCGCGCAATGGACAGACGGTCGGGGATGTGGGGCAGGTTGTCGCGGGTGAACCAGCCGCCACGCGTCAGTTCCTCGTCCTGCAACTGCAAGTCGCCACCGGCGTAGTCGGCGGTGAAGCCAATCATGATGCCGCAGGGATAGGGCCAGGGCTGCGAGCCGAAATAGCGCAGGTTCGCGATGCGCAGGCGGGTCTCCTCCCACACTTCGCGTTCCACACACTGCTCCAGCGTCTCGCCCGTCTCGACAAATCCCGCCACCAGTCCATAGTAGTCGCTGCGGCGGAAGTTGCGGGCGTGGACCAGCAGAATCTTCTCCGGCTCCCGTTCCGTGCCGTCAGCGTCGAGCACGGAGCATTTGCGGATGCGCACGATGATGGCTGGCGACACCTGAGGCCACACCTCCTTGCCGCAGTTCGTGCAGCGTTTCGAGATGTCGGTGTGTCGCTTCATGGGAGCCCCGCAGTGGCCGCAAAAGCGCGTGTTACTGTCCCAGTAGAGCAATTCGGAGGCTTTGCCGGCCATGTTGTAGAAGGCAGGCGTAAGAACGCTGCCTGCCGTGCGCAACTCCATGGTAACGATGTCTGCAGGCAGACCTTCAGCAGGGGGTGATTGCAACTGGAAAGCGCGGCATGGCTTTCCTTCCATGTCGGGCAACTCCTGGACGGTGGTCCAGGGTTTCAAGGGCACGACGGGTGCATCGCTTTCAGGAATCCGGAAGATTCCGTCGCCCGACTTGTGCAGCAGGATGTTATTGCTGATGAAGACGAACCAAAACATGGGTGATTTCGTTGATTTTTTCGTCGGTCGGAAGGGCAGCGTCCAACCAGTGTATGTGGATGCCACGTCGCTCCATTCCCCTGAACCACGTCATCTGTCGCTTGGCAAACTGATGGATGGCAATCTCCAGACGGCTGAACATTTCATCGTAGGTGAGTTGTCCTAAAACATGGAGCGTTAAATATTTGTATTCCAGTCCGTAATATATCAAGTCTTCACTCTTTACTCCAGACGAAAGCAGCCGGCGTATTTCGTCCAGCATGCCTGCCTCGAGCCGCTCTTTGAGGCGTCGGGAAATCCTCTCCCGTCGCAGGTCGCGATCGATGCAGATGCCGAACACCGTGGAGGTCTGCTGAATGTGTCGGAGGAGTTGCCGGGCCTTCTGGTCGGAGGGCAGTTCGTCCTCGGGATGCTCAGCATAGTACTGTTCAATCTCGATGGCACGGATGGCCCGCTGCGCAGTGTCGACGTCGGTTGTGTTGTGCAGCGTCTTGTAAGATTGCAGGATGCAGGCCAGTTCGTCCAGGCTCTTGTCCTCGAGCGACTGTCTGAGAGCCGGATTCTGCGGTACCTCCGACATGCGGTAGTTGCGCAGGATGCTTTCAATGTAAAGGCCGGTGCCGCCGCACAGCAAGGGCTGCCGCCCACGGTCGCAGATGTCGCGGTAGGCAGTCAGGAAGTCGCACTGGAAACGGTAGACATTGTACTTCTCACCAGGATTGGCAATGTCAATCAGGTGGCAGGGAATCTTGCGTCCGTCGGCCAGTGTGTACTCGCCCAGGTCCTTGCCCGTACCCAGGTCCATGCCACGGTAGACCTGCCGGCTGTCGGCACTGATGACTTCGGCATCGATGTGTGCCGCCAGTGCGACTGCGAGCGCGGTCTTTCCGCTTGCCGTGGGACCGAGGATGGTAATCATGTGAAGGGGAATGGAAAATTAAGTTCGGCTGAAGAGCAGTTTGCGTTCTCGCATTTCGGCTGCCTTCACCCATTTCTCGGGCACGAAACGCCAATGGTTCTGTGCCGTGGGACTGACGTTGTGCAGCGTCTGTATGTATTGCATCATGTAGTGGCGAATATCGCGCGACGTGAAACACACGATGCGCTCTTCTATTTCTTTCTTGCTCAGGCCCACGCCCTTGGTCAGCAATTCACCGCCACCATTGGCGCGGTAGGCAGTCATGGCCACCGTGTATGTATGTGCTAGGTCGAAGGATGAGCCGTCGGCCATACTCTTGATGTTGACTTTCTTGCCTGCTGGTTTGGTCACGTCAACCTCGTAGCGCAATCCGTAGGCCGAGTCAAAATTAAAGATGAAGTTGGTGAATCCCAACCGCTCTGGGTTGCTCTTCATGGGGCTCAGCAGCAGCAGGTTGTCGTCGGGCGAGTGCATCTGGTTGGTCCAGTTGGCATAACTCATTTCCAAATACTTCTTGATTTCCTCGCCGGTCAGACGCAAGGTGTACAAGCGGTCCTCAAAGCGGTAGAGGTTGAAGAGGTCGCTGATTCGCACGTCACCAGGCTGGATGGAAGCGTGGAAGAACAGAGGGGCACAGACACTGATGTCGGCGCCAGACACGTGCAACTGCAACTGCTGGATGAAGTCAATATAGGCCGAGGAACCGAAGTAGGCGTCGGAAATGTCCACGCCGTTGAGGAAGCGGCCAATCTTTTTCGAGGCGTATTGCTTGACGGCGTTGAAGTCTGTCTTGAAGTTTCTCTTGAATTCGGCAGCGTGCGAATTGTTGATGGTGCCGATGTAGATGAGTTGGCTGCTGACATCGCGCTTGGTGACTTTTCCCTCGCTGTCAAGTGTGAAGCGAAGGTGGATGTCTGCCACCGAGTAGGCGTAACTGCCGGGGTTGACGCAGAGCACGCTCTTCCCGCTGGGACTCTCGATTTCCTCCATGTTGGAAGCGTGGTCGTGCCCATACAGTGCCAGGTCGAAACCGTCGACGCGTGTGATGGTTTCGCGAACGGCGTTCTCTTTGTATTCGGGCGTGACGATGCCTTCGTCCATGCCTGAATGGAAGAGTCCGATAACCATGTCGGGACACTCGTGCTGTCTTACGTAGTCGACCCAGTAGCGTGCACTCTCCTCAATGTCGGTGAAGTGGATGCCCGACCAGACTCGCTTGGGAATCCAGTGGGGAATGGCCGGCGTGATGAATCCGATGACCGCAATGCGGATGCCACTGCGCACGAGGATGGTGTAGGGTTCGAAGTAGGGCTCGCCCGTCTCGTCACAGACGGCGTTGGCTCCCAAGATGGGATAGTTGCAGTCTTCGATGAACTTGTCGAAGTTCTCGTGTCCCGTTTCTATGTCATGGTTGCCCATGACTCCTATGTCATAACCGATGAAGTTGCAGATGTCGGCCACTTTGTGCCGCGCAGAGGTAGGTGAACCGTCGTCGGTGGCGCGTGCCACGAAATTGAAATAGTAGGAGGTCGGTTCTCCCTGCAGTATGTCGCCGCCGTCGATGAGAATGGTCGAGCCGCCTCCTTTCTTCACTTGTTGTGCCACGAACGCATGTACGCGTTGCAGGCTTCCTTTTCCCCACCTGTTTCGTCTGAAGTCGAAGGGGAAGTAGTTTCCATGTATGTCGGTCGTGAAGATGATGTTGATTTTGCGTGTCTCCATGTGGTGTGTGTGGAGGAGGTAGATGATTGTCAGTCCTTTCGCAAAGGTACTATAATTCGCTGGGAATTGCAAATAAAAATGCCCTGCAAATTTGATTTGCAGGGCCTCTTCCGCGTTTCCAATCTTTTTTCAAATCTTGTCGAATGCTTGGGCCAGGTCGTCGATGATGTCATCGATGTGTTCCGTTCCGATGCTGAGACGTACGGTGGCCGGGGTGATGTGCTGGTCGGCCAGTTCTTCGGGCGACATTTGTGAATGTGTTGTGGTGTAGGGATGGATGACGAGGCTCTTCACATCTGCGACATTGGCCAGCAGGGAGAAAATCTGGAGTGCGTCGATGAACTGCCAGGCTTCTTTCTGTCCGCCTTTTATCTCGAAGGTGAAGATGCTGCCTGCTCCGTTGGGGAAATACTTGTTGTAGAGGGCGTTGTCGGGATGTGATGGCAGGCTGGGATGGTTGACATGTGCCACCTTGGGGTGGTTGGCCAGGAAGTCGACGACTTTCAACGTGTTTTCCACGTGGCGTTCTACACGCAGGCTCAGTGTCTCCACGCCTTGCAACAGAATCCATGCGTTGAAGGGCGAGATGGTGGCACCTGTGTCGCGCAGGATGACGGCCCGGATTCGGGTGACGAAGGCTGCGGCTCCGGCCACGTCTGCAAAGACGGCTCCGTGATAGGAGGGGTCTGGCTGGGCGAGTGTGGGGAACTTGTCGGCGTTGGCCTTCCAGTCGAATTTTCCTCCGTCGACGATGATACCGCCGAGGCTGGAACCGTGTCCGCCCAGGAATTTCGTGGCTGAGTGGACGACGATGTCTGCTCCGTGCTCGAGTGGGCGGATGAGGTAGGGCGTGCCGAATGTGTTGTCGATGATGAGGGGGATGTTGTGTCGGTGGGCTACTTCGGCCACGCCTTCCAGGTTGGTCACGTCGCTGTTCGGATTGCCGAATGTTTCTGCGTAGACTGCCTTGGTGTTGGGACGGATGGCGGCTTCGAGTGCCTCCAGGTCGTTCACCTTGACGATGGTGTTGCTGATGCCCTGTGTGGCCAGTGTGTGTACGATCAGGTTGTAGGAGCCTCCGTAGAGGTTGTCGGCAGCCACGATGTGGTCGCCGGCCTGAGCGATGTTCTGCAGGGCGTAGGTTACGGCGGCGGCTCCGCTGGCTACGGCCAGTCCTGCCACGCCTCCCTCGAGTGCAGCCACGCGGTCTTCCAGCACGCCCTGGGTCGAGTTGGTCAGTCGTCCGTAGATGTTTCCTGCGTCGCGCAGTCCGAATCGGTCGGCAGCGTGTTGCGAGTTACGGAACACATACGAGGTGGTCTGATAGATAGGCACCGCACGTGCGTCGGTTGCGGGGTCTGCCTGTTCCTGGCCTACATGGAGTTGGAGTGTCTCGAAGTGATAATTTTTCTGTGCCATAGTCTTTGTCTGTTTTTGTTGTGTAATGATGATTGATTGTTTTGTGTGTTTGTTTTATTGTTTTGCGCTGCAAAGTTACGGTAAAATGGAAATTAACTCCAAATTATTTTTTAATTTCAGAAAATTTACCTAAATTTGCTGTGTTGACAGAATAAAACCACTGAATCCAATCATGCAGGCTGTGGTTGGCAGAAAATCTTTCTTCACATGAATATTGAGACGTTGGATGCTACGGACTTGCAGTTGTTGAGGACACTGCAGGACAATGCCAAACTCACCACCAAGGAGTTGGCCGAAGCCGTCCACCTGACTTCTACGCCGGTGTTCGAGCGTCAGAAGCGGCTGGAGCGGCAGGGTTATATCAAGAAGTATGCGGCCATTCTCGATGCCGACAGGCTGGGCCAGCCTTTGCAGGTGTTCTGCAAGGTGAAACTGAAGCAAATCAACCGGGAGATTGCCAACGATTTCACCTCGCGCATCATGCAGATTCCGGAGGTGACAGAGTGCTACAATACCTCGGGCAATTATGATTACCTGCTCAAGGTGCGTGCTGCCGACATGCGGCAATATCAGGAGTTTGTCTTGAACAAACTGGGAGGCATAGAGTCGTTGGCCTCCATCGAGAGTACGTTTGTCATGAGTGAGGTGAAGCAGACCTACGGCATCAACCTGTAAATGGCCTCCCTCCATCCTCAAAACCTACCCTGACCCTTCCCAAGGAGAGGGAGGGGTGACTTTATCCGCAGTCCTATGAACCAGTCAGAGCACGTTGCGGTGATGGGGAGGGCAGGGGAGCCCTGCCTGCGGTGATGGAGGCTATGCCTTTCCTCTCGTGAAGGGCAGGGCAAGGGGATTTTTGTAGAGCCAGGCGGCACCGATGCAGACAACCAGGGCGGCACATACCATCATGACCGAACCGGTGGGCACGGCGGTCATGCTGCTTTCCCGGCCAAAGTCTTCGTTGCCCACCCTGACGGTCGCCACCGTGTTGGCAGGTGCTGACGAGAGGTCTTGCGACTGTTTTTCAGCATTTTTCCGTTCCTTGGCGGCTTTCTTCTCAGCCTTTGCCTTTTCCTTGGCAGCCTTCTTCTCGGCCTTGGCCCGTTCCTTGGCGGCTTTCTTTTCGGCTTTCGCCTTTTCCTTGGCAGCCTTCTTTTGGGCTTTGGCCCGTTCCTTGGCAGCGGTTTCCGCTTCTCTGTTCCACATTCTGATTTCCCGCTCAGAGGGTGGAATCACGTCTAAGAACATGTTCATTTTAATTTGAAATTTGAAATTTGAAGTTTGAAGTTTCTTTACCCTCTACCCTTTAACCTTTAATCTCTAACCTCTCACCTTTCTACCCTCACACAGATATCAGGTTGAACAGGGTGCCTACCAGAAAACTCGTGGCATTGCACAGCAGGCTGTAGGTGAAGGCCCTGTGCCAGTCTTTCAGCACAAGCCGGAAACCCAGGGTCTCGGCCACGAGCACGGCCGCCTCGCCAGTGGCGACGGACGTGAGGGTGCCGCCTGTCTGAATCAGCAGCAGGTTGAGCGACACGTTCGTCACGATGTTCATTCCGACCGACAGCCAAAGCAACTGCTTGCGTCTTTCCCCCATCAGCATCAGCACAGCCAACTCGACCACGACGGTCAGCACCAGGGCGGCAGCCATCAGGTGGGCCACCTCGCCCGGCAGCAGCCATGAAGCCAGCCACGTCCCAGGCAGCAGCACCGCCGCCAGCAAGCCGAACGCCAGTCCCTCGCGCCCGGGCAGAAGCCGGTTGGCCAGGTGGAGCGTCATGGGCATGGTGCAGTTGATGGCCAGCACACCCACCAGGACGTAGACTTGCGGCACAGCGGACGTGGCGATAGACGCAACGTAGAACGAGCAGCCGCTCACGAGCAACACCACCGTGCCCGCCAGCGTGATGCCCCATCGCCTGGCCAGCCATCCGCCGCCCATCTTCCCCACCATGGCCGTCAGTGCCAGCACCATCATCATGCCACCCGTCTTCTCCAGCGCGGCACCGAGGCACGTTCCCAACAGCGAACGCAGCAGGACGAACAGCATCACTGCAGCCACCATCAGCCACGTCATCAGTTGGCCGGCACCGGTCTGCCGACCAGATTGCGCACACACCGCTGCCGTCGTCCCGTCCTGCACAGGCTCCGACCCTGGCAGACCCTCGCGCGCGCACGTATATATATAGGAAAGCACGAGCAGGCCGATGGCCAACATCATGCCCCCGCCCAGCCACCACGAACTGGCCAGCACGCCCACCGTCAGTCCGACCGCACCCGACGACACGAACACACCCAGTGCACGCATGTCGTTGCGCGTCTCCACGGCCACCTGCTTGCCGCCCCAGACATGGAACAGCGAGTTGCCCACACCCAGCAGCAGCGCCACCGCAAACTGACAGCCCACGGTCGCGCCCCGTGTCAACATCTCGACCACCAGCGCAGCCAGCAGCCATCCAGCCGACAGGAGCAGCAGCCAGTGCCGACGGCGCAGGCTGTCGGCCCACCACCCCGTCAGCGGCTGCGTCATGAATGCCACCACGTTGTAGGCCAGGAACACCTCCACCATCTGCCACATGTCGCCGCGCTGCACCATCAGGTACAGACAGCAGGCACACAGCCCATCCACCAGAAAGTGGAGGGCAGTGGCCATGACGACCGTCTGCACGGCACTCCGGTCCCACCGGCCTTCGTAGCAACCCGATTTCAACCTTTCCATCACTTTGCCCACAAATGTAGCAAAAACCCCACCATTCTGAAAATCTTTGCACAAAAAACATTCACCCTCCCCACACCCCTCCGCTCCATCCCGTCCACCCCCATCCCCATGTCCCTCAACTCCCCCCAACCCTCGCTCCATCCATCCCCAACCCTCGCTCCATCCATCCCCAACCCTCGCTCCATCCATCCCCAACCCTCGCTCCATCCATCCCCAACCCTCACTTCATATCAGAAAAAACGTCCGAAATCCCCAAAAACGCTCATTTTTCACCTCACCCCGATTCCATCCGTAACACACTGAAAATCAAACCTATGTTAAGTCTTTTCAAATTTCCACCACAGACGCGTGAAATTTCCAAGTACTTGGAAATTTACGTCCGAGTACTCAGAAATTTACGTCCGAGTACTCAGAAATTTCACGCATGTTAAGATGCGTTGATTTTTCACCGCAGTGCAGTCCGATTTCCACCTCGGTGGAGTGGGGACGCCACTGGGCCAGGGCATCCTCCCGTCGTCGTCCGTTCCCACCCATTTCATTCCTCCCGAAAAAAAGTCATTGATGTCGCCGATAAATTTTAATTCTGATTGTTTTTCCCTACCTTTGCAGATGAGAAGACAAAAAGTTGTCTGTTCAGAAATGTGGTGTCCGTTTTTTGAAGCGTAAGACCCGCCACATATTTGTGTTCACCGAGGAGATGAAAGAATTACCCTACGATACAGCGAGTGCGGCCAGCATCTTTGAATACAGTAAATACAGTAAAGGTTTGCTGGGGCATGCATTACGCCATTTTTCTACGAAGGATTATCAACCCAGGAAAGGAAAAGGAAGTCTCGGTCAGATGGTTGAAAATCTTTATTTCCTGCTTGAGACGAACAATAATCCAGCCTCTGATTTTTCTGAGGCAGGATTAGAGTTAAAGTGTACTCCGTTGAAGAAGGGCAGGAATGATGACTATTTGATAAAGGAGCGATTGGTCTGCAACATGATCAACTATGGTGAGGTGGTGAAAGAAGATTTCGAGCACTCTCATTTTTATCTGAAATGCCGGTTGATGCTGCTTCTTTTCTATCTGCATCGTGCCAATTGCGATAACCTTGACCTTGAATTTGTTTTCTCCGTCTTGTGGAAATTGCCAGAGAAGGATTTGCTGATTATCCGTCATGACTATGAAGTGATAGTCGATAAAATCAGGCATGGTGAGGCTCATCTTCTTACCGAGAGCGACACCATGTATTTGGGTGCATGCAGAAAGGGGCAGAAAGGTGAGAGCCTGATGGAGCAGCCCTATTCAGCCATCGGTGCTCCACGCAGGGCTTTTAGCCTGAAGATGGCTTACATGCGTACTGTGTTGGATTATGTCGTTGTCAGTGGCGAGAGAGCCATTTCCAATGTGTCTCAAGATGAATGGCAGTTGGTAAATTCTGCATCACTGATTGAGCAGCCCTTTGATGACATCATACTTAGTCGGTTCCTTCCCTATTTTACGATGGAATATACTGCAATAGCAGAGTCCCTTGGTGTGGATATATCGAACAATCCCAAGAACAAGTTTGCCATGATTGCAAATGCCATGGTTGCAACGGGGAAATGCTTCAATGTAAACCGTTCAGAGGAATTTGTCAAAGCCGGCCTGACCATGAAAACCATTCGGGTTCAGGAAGATGGAAAAATCAAGGAGGCTATGTCATTTGAAAACATTGACTACATGGAGGTAGCGGAGTGTGACAATTGGTATGACTCCCGTCTTTATGAGTTGTATTCCAGCAGATTCTTGTTTGTGGGATGTTCTATAAATTAAG
>FLNU01000553.1_pt1 | contig 31689 bp, 25 predicted proteins | sample 1140361 | NCBI WGS metagenome assembly FLNU01 (sample SAMEA3878206, study PRJEB12797) | bioreactor metagenome | biome: Moose rumen | place: Sweden | collected 2011-10 | reverse complement strand
GGGCGGATGAACGACTTGGGGTGGACGCTCAGTTTCTCCATGCGTGTCTTGTCGCCCAGGATGCTGCCCTTCGTCTTCTCGCTGCTGGGGTCGATGGCCAGCACAGCCAGTTTGCCGCCCCACTTCTCGAGCAGGTGGACACCGAAGGCGTCGATGCTGGTGCTCTTGCCCGCACCCGGCACGCCGCTGATGCCCACGCGCACACTGTTGCCGCTGAAGGGCAGGCACTTCTCAATCACTTCCTGAGCCACGGCCTGGTGTTCGGGCAGCGTGCTCTCGACGAGGGTCACGGCCTGGCTCAGCCGCGTGACGTCGCCACGCAGGATGCCTTCCACATACTCGCCGGGCGTGAACAACTGCTGGCGTTTCTTGCGCATCGAGCGCAGGTAGGGATTGACAATGGAGGGTTGCTCCACACCAGCATTCACTTGCAGGCCGGCATATTCTGAATTGTTCTCGGGATGTTCCATTCCTATATAATAACGCGCGCACGCGTCAAATATTTTAATTACGGTTTTGCAAGTGCAAAAATAGTCTTTTTTCTCGTGAAATCAAGCCGTGAAAAATGAAAAATGAAACGGACAAAACAGGAAAACACTTCAAGCCACACACAAAACCCTGCTTGTCAGCACATTAAACTTGACACGCCTGCAGAGCAAACTTTAAATCACGACGTGATTTGTAGAAATCACGACGTGATTTGTAAGAATCACGACGTGATTTGTAAGAATCACGACGTGATTTGTAAGAATCACGACGTGATTTGCAGGAATCACGACGTGATTTAAAGTTTCATCTGCACCGGCGTGAAGTTTTCAGTGCAGAGGCGACAGGAAATTTGTTGACTTGAATCAGGAAAAGGGAGAAAATGCACACGTCTTGCTGCAATATGCAATAATAATCGTTTAGACTGAAGTCGCTGCACCATTTTTACACCTACCTAATCGTCAAGAAAGCCCTTTGCGTTTTCCTAACTTGCTCATTTTTTTTACTACTAACTTTTCAATGTGTGAGAAAAATAATGTAACTTTGCAGAAAGTCCTGAATGTAGGAAGAAAGAAGAAAAGCAAATTAAAATGTCGTTTTAACATATATGCGTGAACCATGAATAGGAATAATTTCTTCTTAGGAAACCGTCGTAAGAAGTGGTTGTCGCTGCTGACAGCAATGCTGACTGTTCTTACTGCACAATCACAGACCTATCACGATGCAGCCTTATTTAACGCTCCATTCGGCCATATTGAACATATTCTCTACCAAAACGGAGTAGTCAACTTCAAAGAGAACGGACAACTCGACAAAGATAAGTCGACCTACCTTTCCTTTTACAATCTCTATAAGATTGAGCGTGACGCAAAAGGTTACCCGGTGAAACTAACGACCGACTACGACGTAACCACACTGGAGTATGACAACAACCATCGCATTGCCCGACGCACCATCAAAGTTAACGGCGGAGGTACTACGATAAAAGAGTATATTTATCAGGAAGACAAGGAGGTGACCGAAGTCACCGTCAGTTTTGAGGGCGGACAACCCAAACGCGTTGAGACAAAATATGATGACGTGCGCTTTGATGCTTGGAACAACTGGGTTCGGAAGGGGCTTAAAGGTACGACCATCAATGAGACCAACGTTGAATATGTACAAATTGGGCTCGTCGTGGATGGATATTTATCACCCTCCTTCAATACCACATCCAAGACCATTGGGGCAACAAACGAAAGCAGAAACATCTACTATCGTAGCCAAGACGACTTCACATGCGGACGAACGACCAATGACGTCAGTGTACTTGAGGCTTTGTCCGACCCCTTCTTCATTGGCGTAGGGCAACAACATGTCGGGGATTTCCTGAACACACTGAAGACGCATAAAGACCTTGGTGAGGAAAAGAAAGGCTATTCCGGTCATCGCTGGATTGTCAAAGAAGAAACTGGACACACCTGCTGCGGGCTGCCGTTGAAGTACTACACTGCAGAATTCTTCAAGGGCAACAAATGGACTATGGTCCACTACTCATTCTTAATTACCACCAGGGATGCCCGGCAAACACACCAACTTTTCAATTATCTTGCAAGCAACCTTGCCGGACAAGGATGCTCCGTACAGTTATTCTTAGACAGGGAATCGGTAACAGTTACCTATGGCGAAGACAAGAAGAAACTACGGCTTTTCAAACTTCCGAAGGGACTGTTAGTAGACTGGGATAACGGTACCAAATATCCAAACGATTTTTTTTATGAAATTTTACTCCAAGACTAAAACTATTCATATCATACTTATTATCTAACACAAAATGGCAAAAGAAAAGAAATTTATCACCTGTGATGGTAATGAGGCTGCGGCCCACGTGAGTTATATGTTCTCGGAGGTAGCAGCAATCTACCCCATCACCCCGTCTTCGCCCATGGCGGAGCATGTTGACGAATGGGCTGCCCGCGGTCGCAAGAACCTGTGGGGACAAACCGTAAGTGTGCAGGAAATGCAGTCGGAGGCAGGCGCTGCCGGAGCCGTTCACGGTTCGCTGCAGGCTGGTGCGCTGACCACGACCTTCACTGCTTCCCAGGGTCTGCTGCTGATGATTCCCAACATGTACAAGATTGCCGGCGAATTGATTCCTTGTGTGTTCGACGTCAGCGCCCGCACACTGGCCAGCCACTCACTGTGCATCTTCGGTGATCACCAGGACGTGATGGCTTGTCGCCAGACCGGTTTCGCCATGTTGTGCGAAGGCTCTGTGCAGGAAGTCATGGACCTCACCGCCGTTGCACACCTGGCATCGCTCGAGACCTGCGTGCCCTTCGTCAACTTCTTCGACGGTTTCCGCACTTCGCACGAATATCACAAAATTGAACTGATGGACCAAGAGGACATCCGTCCACTTGTAAAGGAAGAATATATCCAGCGCTTCCGCGACCGCGCCCTGTCGCCAGAGCGTCCCGTCACACGCGGTACGGCTGAGAACCCCGAGACCTTCTTCACCCACCGCGAGGCCTGCAACCCCTACTACGATGCAGTGCCCGAGGTAGTCGAGAAGTATCTTGGTGAAATTTCAAAGATAACCGGTCGCGAATATCATCTCTTCTCCTACTACGGAGCCGACGATGCCGACCGTGTCATCATCCTCATGGGTTCGGCTACCGATGCTGCCCGTGAAGCCATCGACTACCTGAACGAAAACGGACAGAAAGTCGGCATGATCAGCGTCCATCTCTATCGTCCATTCTCGGTGAAGCACCTGCTGGCCAGTGTACCAAAGACCGTGAAGCGCATCGCCGTACTCGACCGCACGAAGGAACCTGGTGCCGACGGCGAACCACTGTACCTCGACGTGAAGGCAGCCTACTACGACGTGGAAAACCGTCCACTCATCATCGGTGGTCGCTACGGACTTGGCAGCCGCGACACCACTCCAGCACAAATTATCTCTGTCTTCAACAACCTGGCCATGCCAGAGCCAAAGAACCACTTCACCATCGGTATCGTCGACGACGTGACATTCACCTCCCTGCCACAGGTTGAGGAGATGGCACTCGGTGGTAAGGGCATGTTCCAAGCCAAGTTCTTCGGACTCGGAGCCGACGGCACGGTGGGTGCCAACAAGAACTCGGTGAAAATTATCGGAGACAACACCGACAAGTATTGCCAGGCATACTTCTCATACGACTCGAAGAAATCAGGAGGTTTCACCTGCTCTCACCTGCGCTTCGGTGATACCCCAATCCGTTCCACCTACCTTGTGACCACACCAAACTTCGTGGCTTGCCACGTTCAGGCCTACCTCCACATGTACGATGTGACACGCGGACTCCAAGACAATGGCACATTCCTGCTCAACACCATCTTCGAGGGCGACGAACTGGCCAATTTCATGCCTGACAAGGTAAAGCGCTACTTCGCACAGCACAACATTACCGTCTATACCATCAACGCCACAAAGATTGCTCAGGAAATCGGACTTGCGGGCCGCACCAACACCATCCTGCAAAGTGCATTCTTCCGCATCACAGGCGTGATTCCTGTAGACTTGGCTGTTGAACAGATGAAGAAGTTCATCGTGAAGTCTTACGGAAGCAAAGGCGAAGACGTAGTAAACAAGAACTATGCAGCCGTTGACCGCGGTGGCGAATACAAGCAATTCGAGGTGAAGGCTGAGTGGGCTAACCTGGCCGACGACGCAGAGAAGCAGGACGACGCTCCCGCATTCGTAAAGGAACTCGTTCGTCCCATCAATGCCCAGGCTGGTGACCTGCTGCCCGTCAGCACCTTCGTCAAACACGGAACAACAGACGGTTCATGGCAAGTTGGCACAGCCGCATACGAAAAGCGCGGAGTCGAGGCTTTCGTGCCTGTTTGGACTAAAGAAAACTGTATTCAGTGTAACCAGTGTGCCTATATCTGTCCTCATGCAGCCATCCGTCCATTCGTGCTGACCGACGACGAACTTTGCTGCTTCGACACGCTCGAGACGCTCGAGATGAAGGCTCCTGCCAGCATGAAGGGCATGCACTTCGTCATTGAACCTTCAGTGCTCGACTGTCTGGGATGCGGCAACTGCGCCGACATCTGCCCGGGCAATCCGAAGTTAGGAAAAGCCCTCACGATGGTTCCGTTCAACCCCGATGCAGCCGACATGAAGAAGAAGGCTTCCGACTGGGACAAACTGGTACAAGTTCCATCGAAACAGCATCTCGTAGACATCAAGCAGACGGTTAAGAACTCCCAGTTTGCAAAACCACTGTTCGAGTTCTCCGGAGCCTGCTCTGGTTGCGGAGAGACACCCTACGTGAAACTCATCAGCCAGTTGTTCGGCGACCGTCAGATGATTGCCAACGCCACCGGTTGCTCGTCTATCTACTCCGCCTCCATCCCATCTACTCCTTACACGAAGAACGAGAAAGGTCAGGGTCCATGTTTCAACAACTCCCTGTTCGAAGACTTCTGCGAGTTCGGACTCGGCATGGCCCTCGGCAACAAGAAGATGAAGGAACGCGTGGCCAAATTGCTCGCCGAAGAATGTGAGCACGATGGCACTCCAGAAGAATTCAAGACACTGGCTCAGGAGTGGATTGCCAACAAGGACGATGCCGACAAGACCAAGGAGATTGCTCCGAAGTTGCGTGCATTGATTGACGAAGGTTGCAAGAAGAGCAACTGCGAGTCATTGAAGGAACTCAAGACCCTCGACCACTATCTCGTGAAACGCAGTCAGTGGATTATCGGTGGTGACGGAGCATCCTACGACATCGGTTACGGCGGTCTCGACCACGTCATCGCAACAGGCGAGGACGTAAATATTCTCGTGCTCGACACGGAGGTTTACTCCAACACCGGCGGTCAGGCTTCCAAGGCCACACCGCTCGGTGCCATCGCCCAGTTCGCTGCCCAGGGCAAGCGCATCCGCAAGAAAGACCTCGGCATGATTGCCACCACCTACGGCTACGTCTATGTCGCACAGATTGCCATGGGTGCTGACCACGCCCAGACCCTGAAGGCCATCCGCGAAGCCGAGGCATGGCACGGACCAAGCGTTGTCATCGCCTACGCTCCCTGTATCAACCACGGCCTGAAGGCCAAGGGCGGTATGGGCAAGAGCCAGGCAGAGGAGAAGAAGGCCGTCGAGTGCGGCTACTGGCACCTCTGGCGCTACAACCCTGCCCTGGCCGAGGAAGGCAAGAACCCCTTCTCACTCGACTCCAAGGAACCCAACTGGGCAAACTTCCGCGACTTCCTGCTGGGCGAAGTCCGCTACCTCTCCGTTCAGAAAGCATATCCCAACGAAGCCGAGGAACTCTTCGCCGAGGCCCAGAAGATGGCTCAACTCCGCTACAAGACCTACGTCCGCAAGACACAGGAAGACTGGAGCAACTAGTAATCGTTTTATCTGGAAAAAGGAGGTGTCCGGCTTGTCCGGATGCCTCCTTTCTTTCTTGCAAAGAGTCAAAAATGAGCAAGCACAATCTGGATATTTCCTATTTCCTGTATCTATCATAATTAATAATACTTGGCTTATTAGCCTATAAACCAATCTTTTCTACAAAAAACTTGGCACGAGACGAGCAAAATAGGTATATTTGCAAACAAAACTGTTACGACTATGAGTTTATTGAAATCTATCATCAAGGCAGTGGTCAAGGAAGTTCTGCAAGAGAACCTTCCACAAAAGGAGGAACGGCCCATTCAATCTGCCAGCACACAACATCGTCAGGAATCCGCGCGTGAGACTATTACCGATTTTCCGGCTTATTTTTCCGAGATTCTTGGCAGCGAATTTCCACAGTACAGTACCAAGCGCAATGTCCCAGTGACCGAACTTGCTGGATTTGCCAATGACGAATTCAAACTCTACGAGACCCGTCCGCTTCAGTCCTACAAGGCGGAATGGGGAGCACCCTACACCTTTGTCCTGTATCAGGGAGAAGCGCCTGTGGGGGTCGTAATGCTTGGCTCTGGTACCAGCCACAGCAGAAATGTGAAGTATTTGATCAGCCGAATGTATGCCAAAAAGATGGGGTTGCCTTATATCAACTTTTACACCCAGTACCCCAACAAGCGGGCATATGTCGTCAAACGTATCAAGGACTTTATGAATGCTTGACATATCCAAGAAAAAGGGGATGCCTTCATCAGCGCCTGCGAAGGACGAAGCGGTGCCCATGAAATAGGGTCTTGCAGGCGGCAGGACACCGTACCCGTCTTGTGAAAGCAAACTTTTGCTATTCAAACCAACTCCCCTTTTTCTTTTTTCTTTCACACCGACCCCTGGTATGGAGAGCATCATCGACCTTATTTCAGGAAAAAAAACTTGGGAAGATTTCCTGGCCTATCGCCTACAGAAGGGTCGCTTCAACTGGTATGAGTTTGAAGAAGCAGACACATTTGTAGCCAATGAACAATATAAAGACGTTGCGCAACGGATTCAGCGGGGCGAATGTTTGTCCATACCCACCCGCCACATGGTGAACAAGATGGGCAGCGGCAAGAAGCGAGTTGTCTACAGTTTTCAGCCCGACGAGATGAACGTTCTGAAAGCGATGGCCTTTCTGCTTTATCGCTACGACTCGTGGCTCGCACCTGGCTGCTACTCCTTCCGACGCAGTCTGACGCCACACGATGCCATCCGCCATTTGGTCCGTTCCATTGATTGTCGGCAGATGTGGGCTTACAAACTTGACATTCACAACTATTTCAATTCCATCTCCATCCCTTTGCTTCTGCCCATCCTCAGCCAGGTGCTTGCCGATGATTCCCGGCTCCACCACTTTTTTCAACAGATGCTGACTGACGGGCGAGCGCATGTCGGTGAGGAGATTGTATGGGAGGAGCGTGGCATCATGGCTGGTACACCAACTTCTCCATTCCTCGCAAACATTTATCTCAGCGAGGTTGACCGTCATTTTGCCCAAAAAGGTGTGCTTTACGCTCGCTATTCCGACGACATCATCCTTTTTGCTCCTGACGAACCGTCGCTCAACGGCTACATAGACGAACTGCAGAACTTCCTCAAGAAATACCGCCTTGAGGTAAATCCTGAAAAGGAAAGGATTTACCATCCCGACGAACCGTTCGACTTCTTAGGGTTTAAGTGCCAAGGTAACGACATCGACATTGCCGATGCCACCCGGAGGAAGATGAAGGAAAGAATCAGGCGCAAAGCCCGCTCTCTCCGTCGCTGGTGCAGCATGAAGGGCTTGGACGGAGAGAAGGGGATGAAAGCCCTCATTGACTATTTCAACAGGAAATTCTTCGAGAGTGATGACCCAACGAGGCTCACATGGTCAAGGTGGTTCTTCCCAGTCATCAACCAGACGGAGGGACTGAAGGAAATCGACAACTATCTTCAGTACAACCTACGCTTCGTGGCCACTGGTCAGCACAACAAGGCTAATTACCGCATCAGGTATGCCCAACTGAAAGAACTTGGCTATCAAAGTTTGGTACACGAGTTCTACAAAAAAGTTTGAAGTGGAGCGCGGACGTCCCCGTCCGCAGAAGGTTAGAGGTTAGAGGTTGAAGGTTGAAGTTTTCATTGCTCTGGGAGCAAAAGTGTCTGCGGACGGGGAGGTCCTTGGTTCATGTGGACGAGTACGTCCGCGGTCCAACCGCGCTCCCAAGGGACGAAAGACGGGACACGCCCACACCCCCCTTCAGTTTTTGAGACGGGGCACGCCCACGTCTCTACGAGCAATGAAAACTTCAAACTTCAAATTCCGAACTCCCCTTACTTGTCGGTAAGCGTGAAGCCGAATACCAAGCCACCGCCGAAGTCGCCGGCTTCAGAATCGCCGTGGGGCATGAGCAGGAACTTCTTGCCGTCTTTCTCCACCATGTAACTGTGGATGCCTGCTTCTTTCAGTTGGTCGGCTGTCATTTCCTTGCCGCTGAAGACGTGGGAGAACTTGGCACCCTTGGCGGCCAGTGTCTGTGCCATTTTGTCGTGGAGGGCCTCGAAGTCTTCCTTTGTCAGTTGGTGGTCACGGTAGAAGACGACGGACATGCTTGGCATGCGTTCGTGGTCTGACAGTGAGACTTTACGTACACCGTCCAGTCCGGTGAAGTCGCTGGCGGAAATGTCCAGTGCCTTGATGCTGCCTTCGTTCAGCGGTTCGTTATCAATCGGATTGAGCGACACCTTGAAGTTGTATTCTATGACATTCTCGACGTCGCCATAGTCATTGGTCCTTTCAATGATTTCGAAGGCTGGGTTGGGTTCGTCCTCATAGTATTCCATGGTCTCGTTCTCACGGAAGTTGAAGTAGAGTCGCAGTGCCATGTCGTTCTTCTCGCCGGGCTGGTAGAGCATGATGTCTTCCCAGGGGTTTTTGTCCAGGATTTCCTGGTGGCGGTCGGTGATTCTGAATCCCTTGGCCTTCAGTCCGTTGACGTAGGCTTGCACTTCTTCGCGGGTCACATCCTTGTAGAGCACTTCGTACTGGTAGGAGCCGTCGTCGATGAAATTGGTAAAGACGATTTATTTGCTATTTCTTTACGAACTCCACGCGGCGATTCTTGGCACGTCCTTCCTCTGTCGCGTTGTCGGCCACGGGTTCGTGCGAGCCCTTGCCCACGGCTTTCAGGTTGAAACTGTCGGCTCCCAGGCCTTCGAGTGCCTTGACAATGGCTTCGGCACGTTGCTGTGACAGGGGGTCGTTGATGGCATCGCTGCCTTGGTTGTCGGTATGTCCCTGCACTTCGAAGCGCACGCTGGGGTTCTGTTTCATGTAGGCTGCCACCTTGGCGATTTCCGTCATCGATTCGGACTTCAACGTGGCCTTGCCTGTGTCGAACAGGATGTTGTTGGTAACGAACTTGCCGCTTTCGGCAATGGCTTTCTCCACCTCGGTCAGGTCGGTGGCCTGGCGGTCATAGAGTTTCACGGCACCCTTGCCGATGCGGAAGTCTTTCACGTAGAGCGGCTTGCTGCCACCGCGCGAGAAGAGGGTGACCCATCCGGCTCCTGGCTTGGCATTGGGCACGTTGATGATGCGCCGTCCATCTACATAGAACTTGATGGCGCGCTTGTTGAACGACAGGGCGTAGTGGTGCCACTGTCCGTCGTTGAACGTCCCTGCCTCGGCACTTGAAGAGCCTTCCTTGTTGGTGAAACTCTCTTCCGACGTAAGGCAGTAGTGGCACGTGAACTGGTGCTCGTCATATCCCAAGTAGTACTCGACGGTGAACAGTTCGTTGTCGCGTTTCTGCGATTCGTGCATGATGTCGAGTTCGATGCTGGGCGCACCGTTCTTGTCGCTGTCGTCGAACAGCATGTCATACTCGATGGTGAACTCGTCGCCCAGGTAGTTTTTCGAGCCGCCCTTCATGAGCGGTGCAATCCAACTGTCTTCCTTGTTCATGGCGATGCATTTCTCACCGTCGACGGTGGCCACTTCTGCATTACCACGCACGAGGTCCCATTTGGATGGAAATTCGCCTACCTGCTCGCTTTTCATGTCGTCGAGGAAGATGACGGTGGCTCCCGGCACGAAGTCACTCTTCTCGTGGGCGGCCTGACCAGCCTTCTTGTCACTCTTGGTCCCAGCCGCCGAACTGTCTTGGTTGTTCTTGCCCGACTTTTTCCCGCTCTTCTGCGACTTGCCGTCCAGCACGTCGTCGGCTGCGTCCGACACGGTGCGGTCCACTTTGTTCTCCACTTTACGCTTGGCTGCATCGACGGCCTTGTCGCCCAGGTTCTTCAGCCATCCTTGTGCCTGAATCGGCCCTGCGCACATCAGTGCCAAGGCCACGATTGAAAGGATTTTCTTCATGTTCAACTGTTGTTATTTTATGATGAATAATTGATTGCTGCACATGTCTTCAGTCACAAAGATAGGAGATTTCAACTGTAATCACCAAGCCCATTTGGGGGTTTTTCACGACAAAAGGTGTGCCAGTATCGACTGGCACACCTTTTGTCTGTATTGGGCTGCTTCACTTTTTGCAAAAGTATGTTAAATTTTCTGTAAAACCAACGCCCATTTGGGGTTTTTTGCAAAAAAACTGAAAATAAAGCCAGGTTGTTACGCTTTGACACTTTTTACTGTCCCCGATTTCCTCTTTGGCCCACTCCGTCCTGCCCCACTCCTGCGACGGGTCCCTACCCGCCCCCACCGCGACAGCGACGGCAGGCCCCCTGCGTGGCGGCGACAGTGCAGTGGAAATCCGACCACGGCACAGTGGAAATCCAATCCATCTTAACTGGCGGGAAACTTCTGAGTACTTGCAGGAAAATTTCCAAGTACATGGACGTAAATTTCCAAGTACTTGGAAATATTTTTTCAAGTACTTGGAAATTTTTTTCTAAGTACTTGGAAATTTGACGCGTCTGCGCCGCAGTTTGAAAAAGACTTAACACGGGTTTGATTTTCAGTTAGTTACGAATGAAACGGGGATTGGGCAAAAATCGGGCGTTTTTTTGCTTTCATGCGGTTTTTTGTCGACAGCGGCAGGGATTCCGGTCGACAGCGGCAGGGATTCCGGTCGACAGTGGCAGGGATTCAGGATGACAGCGGCAGGGATTCAGGTTGACTGTAGCAGGGATTCAGGTTGACTGTAGCAGGGATTCCAGTTGACTGTAGCAGGGATTCCAGTTGCCATCGGTCTCCAGTCCAGTCCCGACCGAGGAGATGGCTCTATTATATATATAAGGAAGCAGGGGGAGGGAGGACGCACCTCGGACCAAGGCGGGGGAAAACAGGAAAAGTTACCACCCATTTGGGGGTTTTTGACGGATTGATAAGATATAAATATCTGAAAACACTTAAATTTGCATCGTTATGATGATTCTGTCGAAAGGAACTATCCTTCCTCTGTGGCACAGGCCATGCCGATGGCTGGCCGCATTGCTGCTCGTGCTGAGTGGCAGCGGCGTGGCAGTCGCCTACACCGACCACCGCGGCGTGAACACCGACTCGCTCGAGACGGCCCTGATGCACCATCGGTACAAGAACAACAAGGAACTGATGGGAATCTACCTGAAACTCATCCGCGGCTACCTGAACAACAATTCGCCGCAGTGCCGCAAATACTGTGAACTGGCACTCGGCCTGAGTTACGAACTGAATGCACTCAATGCCCGCGAGTCGGCCATCTACAACCTGGGGCTGGAAGCCTATGGCAGCGACGACTTCGACCGCGCCGTCGGCTACTTCGAGTGGGCACTGGCCCTGACCGACTCGATGCGTGGCGACCACCGCTACAGCGAGTCGGACATCGACGACAACCTTTCGCAAATCTACGGCGCACTGGGCAATGTCTACAACATGCAGGACCGCCTGCACCTGGCCATCGAGTACTATCAGCGCGCACTTCCACTGTTCGAGCGGTACGGCTGGTTGCAAAGCCAGTGCATCCTCTACCACAACGTCGGCGAACTCTACCTGTCGATGGGCAACCGCGAGCAGGCCAAGCAGAACTACCTACAGGCCGTCGGCAAGGGACTTGAGTCGGACGACTCGCTCATGATGGCCCTGCCGCGAAAGGGACTGGTGAAGATTTACATCGACGAAAATGACTACCCACGTGCCCACGAGAACGCAGAACTGGCCTACGCCTACTACCATGCCCATCGCGACGAAGAGCCAGAGGACTATCCACAAGTGCTGGCCGAACTGAGCCGCATCTGCCTCATGCAGGGACACCAGGACCTGAAGCAGGCCAGACAGTGGGCCGACGAAGCCCTGACCTGGGTCAGCGACGAGATGGGCACAGAGACCCGCTGCGACATCTACGCCGCATGCTGCCAGGTGGCCATGGCCGAAGGCCAGTGGAAACAGGCACTGACCTACGGCCTGCAGTCCGTACGCTCCGACTCCATCGCCACCTACAGCGATGCCAGTTGCTACCTGATGCTGCTGAAAATCTACAACCACCTGGGCCAGAAAGAAAAGGCAGAAGAATGTGCCGACCGCCTCTACAACATCATGCAGGACTATGCCACCGACCACTACCAGTCGGGACTCTCACAGATGGAAGTGCTCTACCAGACCGAAAAGAAACAAGCCGCCATCGAACAACTCACACGCCAGAAACAATGGCTCACCACCGGCATCATCCTCACGGCACTCATCCTCCTGCTCACGGCACTCATCTTCTACCTGCTGTGGCGCAGCGTGAGGCTGTCCAAACAGCACGAACTCATCAAAGCCAGACACGACCTGGTCAAAGCCAGACTCGACGGCGAAATGGCCGAACGCGTGCGCATCGCACGCGACCTGCACGACCGCATGGGCGGACTGCTCACCGCACTGCGACAATCACTCCAATCGCCCATCGATACCGAAGCCGACGACAACCGCCTCTACACCACCCCCGTCAACCTGCAGGCACTCTCGCTCGTCGACGACGCCATCCGCGAAATGCGCAACGTAGCCCACCACCTGCTGCCCGATTCACTCAGCCGGTACGGACTGCGCACCTCACTGCGCGACTTCTGCGCCACCCTCGACAACGTCAGTTTCTCCTACCTCGGCAAGAACGGACCCGTACCACACCAGGAAGCCCTCTACTGCATCGTACACGAACTCGTGAACAACGCCGTCAAAAACGCACACGCCAGGCACATCAATGTCAGCCTCATCACCAACCCAAAATACACCGCCGTCAACGTGAGCGACGACGGACAAGGAATCGACACCACCGCCGACACACAGAAAGGAATGGGACTCAGGAACATACAGGAGAGAGTGGCCGACCTCGGCGGACAATTCCACCTCTACTCACAGCCCGGAAAAGGAACTGAAATCAACATAGAACTGAAAAATGATTAACCTCCTCATTGCCGACGACCACCCCATCATGGCCGAAGGCATACGCAAACTGCTCGACAAAGACATCCGCTGCAAAGGCATCAGCCACACGCTGGCCGAAACCGCCGAACAACTGCAACGCCACCAGCCCGACATCCTCCTGCTCGATCTCGCCCTGCCCGACGGCGACGCCCTCGACCATCTCCCACTCCTGCGCACCGCCAGTCCACACACACACATCATCCTACTCACCATGTATGCCGAAGCAGCCGTCATCCACCGAGCCCTGCAAGCCAACGTCGACGGCTACCTGACCAAAAACATCCGGACAGACGAACTGAACAAAGCCATCCATACCGTGGCCGCAGGCACCAACTACGTGGCCGACGAAGCCAGAGCAAGCCTGGCAGCGGCACAGCAGGAAAATCTTCCGGAACTGACGGCACGCGAACGCGAGATTCTCAGCCTCATGGCGCAGGGCATGACCATGAAGGAGATTGCCGAACACCTGTTCCTGGCCTTCGAGACCGTCCACAGTTACACGAAATACATCCGTCAGAAACTGGGTTGCAACAACACGGCTTCCCTCATCCGTACCGCCATCAACCAGCACCTGATCTGACGCGACGAACCTAATGAAGGCTCCCACCGGACGTGCAGTCCGGTGGGAGCCTTGGTTATGCCTGGTGGAAACGGCTCTCAGTTCTGGAGGAGTTTCTGGATGGCACTGGTGGAGGGATGGAGGATGACGGTGGTGGCGGCACCTTTGTTGAAAAGAGTGGGTGCCAACTGGTCGATGGTGCCGAATTGGGCAATGGGTTGGGTGGCAGAGAGCCACGTGCGGTCGGCAGACTGTAGTGTGACTTGCGTCTGACTGGGCAGGTTGTAGACCAGGCCTGTGATGTGGCGCTTCTCCGTCTCTTTCTTGGTGGGCAGGGTGACGGAGTGCTGGTCTTGCAGGGTCAGGTAGAAGGGTTCGCCGGCCAGGTCATCGGTGTCGAGGAATCCCAACTTGCGGGAGAAACGGAACAGCACCTGGCGCTGGATGTCGGCCTCCGGCATGACGGTGAAGGTGTGCGCGACGTCTATCGTGTCAACGTATCCGACGAACAGTTGCATGAGTGCCTCTTCCTGCTGATTGAGGCGGTCGAGCACGAGGCGCATGGACTCGCCGTCCTTGGGCATGGCATCGACTTGTCCGCGCATGATGCTGTTGCGGCTGTCGCGTATGTCGTAGATTTCGGCAGCGACGAGTTCGGCCATCTTTGCGGTGCTGGCGGCTGCCATTATTTCCTCGGTGAAGTATTGTTTGGGATTGAGTTGGTGATGGGTGGAACGGCTCTCGCCCCCGACCCAAGGACGGTCGACAGTGTGGCTCTCGGGCGAATTGACGGCGAGCAGGAGGCCTTCGTCGCTGAGTTCGACCATGGGCGCGGTGGTTTTCTCCTTCAGTTTGACGGTGTAGACTTTTGTCGTGTCGACTACGCCTTGGGTCCGCAGTGTGATGGACTGCAGGTGGTAGGCGACGTCTGGCTCCTGTGCCACGTTGTGTACGTGGAGGTAGCGTTCGGCATAGCGTGAGAACTCGCCGGGTGTGTAGACGGTCTTGATGGCCTTTGCGTCGAAGCAGAGTTGTGTGCGGGCTAGTGCGTAGGTCACGCCGTTGGCTGCCACGCCTGGGTTGAAGGTGGTCACTTGTGTCTGTGCGTTGAGTGGCGTGCATGTTGCCATGAAGGGCAGCAGGAAGATGGATTTGTTCATTGCTTATGTTTTTTGTTGATTTCCGTTTCAGGAGACTGCCTGAAATGCTTCGGGCAGATGGGTGACGAGGTCGCTGGCGATGAGTGACTCGCAGCCGAGGTGTCGGGCTGCGATGTCGCCGGCCATGCCGTGCAGGTAGACGCCCATGCGTGCTGCCTGTACGGGCTCGTAGCCTCTTGCGAGGAGTCCGAGGATGATGCCGGTGAGGACGTCGCCGCTGCCGGCTGTGGCCATGCCGGGATTGCCGGTGGTGTTGAAGTAGACGTTGCCTTCTGGGGTGACGACGGCGGTGTAGGCTCCCTTCACGACGAAGCAGAGTTGGTGGGTGCGTGCCAGTTCCTTGGCTTTGCCAAGTAGTTCGTAGGTGTTTGCCGCCGGTCCGGCCAGCCGCTCCAGTTCGCCACGGTGGGGGGTGAGGATGCTGTAGGCGGGCAGCATGGTGAGGAGTCCCTGGTTCTGTGCCAGGAGGGTGATGGCGTCGGCATCGATTACGAGGGGTGTGCTGGCGATTTCGACGATGTCGTTGAGCAGGTTCATGGCCTTGCGGTCGGTGCCCATGGCGGGTCCGACGGCGATGGCGTCGATGTGGGCCAGCAGTGACTCCAGGTGGGCGTAGGAATCGGTGGCGTCGAGTGGCAGTACGGCTTCGGGGACGGATATTTGTAGGATGGCGCGGTTGGTCTCGGTGGTGCGGACGTAGAGTTTTCCTACTCCGCTGCGCAGGGTGGCGCGTGCGGCCAGCACGGCGGCTCCGGCCATGCCGTCGCGTCCGGCCACGAGCAGTGCGCTGCCCATCGTGCCCTTGTGGGCAAAGCGTGGTCGTGGGCGCAGCATTCCGGCTATGTCCTCGGCCTCGGTGGTCTGGTTCTCCACCTCGAACGGGGCGGTCATCAGGCCGATGTCGAGCACTTCCCAACTGCCCAGGAAGGTTTCGTTCTCAGGGAAGAAAAACACTTGCTTGGGTGCATGGAATGTGTAGGTTTGGTCGGCTCGCACGACGTGGTCCATGATGTTCTGCGAGTTGTCGTCGGCCATGAGTCCGGACGGCATGTCGATGGCGACCACCGTCGAGGCCGACGCGTTGATGTACTTCACGACTGCGGCAAAGCCGCCGGTCAGCGGGCGGTTGAGTCCCGTGCCGAAGAGTCCGTCGACGACGAGGGTCTGTGCGTCGAGCCGTGGGGGTGCGAACTGCGAGGTGACTTCCTCGAACTTCAAGGCCACTCCCTGGTCCTGCAGTTGTTTCAGGCGCCGGCGGTTGGTCTCGCAGTCGGGCGAGAGTCCGCGTCCGGTGTTGAACAGATAGGCCTCCACCTCGTAGTCCTTTCGGGCGAGGAGACGTGCCACGGCCAATGCGTCGCCTCCGTTGTTGCCGCTTCCGGCAAAGAGGACCACGCGTCGCGGTGCCGTCCACTGCTCTACGATGCGCTCGGTCACGCGCATGGCTGCTCGCTCCATCAGGTCGATGGAGGAGATGGGCTCGTGCTCTACGGTGTAGGCATCGAGGGCGTGCATCTGTGCTGCTGTCAGTATCTTCATAGTCACAGTCGTCAATTGATTCATTGTGCCCTGCCGGTCGGGGCCGGATGCAGCCTGTCGGCAGTCTGCACATGACGCAAAGTTACGATTAAGCGAGAGAAAAGCAAAACGAAAAAGCCTGTTTTTTCGTTTTCTTTGCCGAGCGACAGTAACTTCGGCGAAGCCAACGTTACGATTAAGCGAGAGAAAGGCAAAACGAAAAAGCCTGTTTTTTCGTTTTCTTTGCCGAGCGTTTTAATCCTGGGAGCGCGGACGTCCCCGTCCGCAGTAACATCAGAACCAGAGAAAACAAGCGATGGCAGGGAAGTTTGTGCGGACGAGGACGTCCGCGCTCCCTTCCTCAGCACAACACCATACTTTCCACATCCAGAGAATAAAGTGGGCAAAAGTGCACACAAAACTTTTTTCCTTGCGCTTGAAAACTTAAAATCACGTCGTGATTTGTACGAATCACGTCGTGATTTCTACAAATCACGTCGTGATTTATAAGAATCACGACGTGATTTAAACTTTTGTTGCGCTTGTAAGTAAGTTTATAGTTATGATTCAGAGAGTTTTATGTGTGCTGTCGACGGGTTTGCCGACTGGACATTGTGAGGTGAAGGTGAGAAACGTGCGGATTTTTACACAATTTAACATATAGCGGCGGATTTTTCGCCCTCCCGATTGATAGGAAATCAGTGTTTTTTCCGTATCTTCGCAGATAATTACAGGCTCAAGATTCCGACCTCTTTTTTTTATTTACCAATATTCCCAAAATCTTATGATTCAGATTTTAGACCGCAAGTTTGAGATTTCCATCACCGCCGACGTGATTCAGGAAAGAGTGAAAGCACTGGCAGTACGCCTGAACGAGGACTATGCCGGCAAGAACCCCGTCATGGTTTGCATCCTGAACGGAGCGTTCATGTTTGCCGCCGACCTGGTGCGCTACCTTGACTTCCAGCCGGAAGTAGTCTTTGCCAAGTTCTCGTCGTACGACGGCATGAACACGACCGGACACGTGAAGGAACTGATTGGCGTGAATGCCAACCTGCACGGACGCGACATCATCATCGTCGAGGACATTGTGGACACGGGCATCACGATGCAGTCCGTCCTGCCACAGTTCCTGGCCAAGGGCTGCAACAGTGTGAAGATTGCCACTTTCCTGCAGAAGCCCGATAAACTGCAAGTGCCGCTCCACGTGGACTACTGTGCCATGGAGATTCCCAACGCCTTCATCGTGGGCTACGGTCTGGACTACAACGGCATGGGGCGCAACTACCGCGACATCTACGTCGTGTGCGACTGACAGGCCTCCCCCTACCCCCTCCGTGGGAGAGGGAGAAAAAGGAAAAATATTATTTACTTAATTGATAACAGACAATGAAGAATATCATTATCTTCGGTGCCCCAGGGTCGGGCAAGGGCACGTACAGCGAAGAAATCGTGACCCGCTACAACATGGGACACATCTCGACCGGCGACGTACTGCGCGCCGAGATGAAAAACGGGACGGAACTGGGACGCATCGCCCGCCAGTACATAGACAACGGACAACTCATCCCCGACGACCTGATGATTGACATCCTGGCCAAGGTGTACGACGAGCAGGAGGGCGGACACAGCGGCGTCATCTTCGACGGATTTCCCCGCACCATCGCCCAGGCCGAGGCACTGAAGCAGATGCTGGCTCGGCGCGGACACACGATGGGCATGATGATTGAACTGGACGTCGACGAGGAGACCCTGATGGCCCGACTGCTGCGCCGTGCCGAAATCGAAGGCCGTGCCGACGACAACGAGGAGACCATCAAGAAGCGATTCGCCGTCTATCACCAGCAGACCGAGCCTCTGGCCAAATGGTTCGAGCAGGAGGGCATCCGCCACGCCTTCACGTGGAAGGGTTCGAAAGAGCAGATGCTGCAGGAAATCTTTGAGAAAATAGAAAAGGAAAACTGACTGAATGGCTGAAAGCAATTTCATTGACTACGTAAAAATCTACTGTCGCTCGGGCAAGGGTGGGCGCGGAAGTGCCCACATGCACCGGGCGAAATACATGCCCAAGGGCGGACCCGACGGCGGCAACGGCGGGCGCGGCGGCAACGTCATCCTGCGCGGCAACCACAACTACTGGACCCTGCTCCACCTGCGCTACGAACGCCACATACATGCCGGACACGGCGAGAACGGCTCGAAGGACAGGAGCACCGGCAGACAAGGCAAGGACGCCTACATCGAGGTGCCTTGCGGCACGGTGGTCTACAACGCCGAGACGGGACGCTACATCTGCGACATCACCGAGGACGGACAGGAAGTCATCCTGCTCAAGGGCGGCCGCGGCGGACTGGGCAACTTCAACTTCGCCACCTCCACCAACCAGGCTCCCCGCTATGCCCAGCCGGGCGAACCCATGCAGGAGATGAGCGTCATCCTGGAACTGAAACTGCTGGCCGACGTCGGCCTGGTGGGATTCCCCAACGCGGGCAAGTCGACCCTCGTGTCGGCCCTGTCCTCGGCCAAGCCCAAGATAGCCAACTATCCGTTCACCACACTGGAGCCCTCGCTCGGCATCGTGTCGTACAGGGACGGACAGTCGTTCGTCATTGCCGACATCCCAGGCATCATCGAAGGAGCCAGCCAGGGCAAGGGCCTGGGCCTGCGCTTCCTGCGCCACATCGAGCGCAACTCGCTGCTGCTCTTCATGGTGCCGGGCGACACCGACGACATCAAACGGGAATACGAGATACTGCTCAACGAACTGGGCACGTTCAACCCCGGACTGCTGGACAAAGGCAGGGTGCTGGCCGTGACGAAGAGCGACCTGCTGGACGACGAACTGGTGGAGATGCTGCAAGAGACACTGCCCGAGGGACTGCCCATCGTGTTCATTTCGAGCGTGACCGGACAGGGACTGCAACAGTTGAAGGACATCCTGTGGAAGGAAATGAACAGCGAAAGCAACAAACTCGCGGCCTTCAACACACAGGAACACATCGTGCACCACGACAAGGACTTCTCCCTCCTGCGCACCGAGATGGCCGACGAGGGCGAGGACGAAGACCAGGCCTGGATTGACGACGAAGACGCGGAAGACGTGGAAGATATGGAAGATTTTGAATATATAGACGAACCAGAATCATGAAACTACTGGAATACACACTCTCGCCCGGAGTCCGCGCCTTCTCGACCATGCGCCAAGGCGGATTCAGCCAGGGAAACTACGGCGAATTCAACGCCAATGCCTACTGCGGCGACAACCGCGAAGCCGTGCAGAAGAACCGGCAACTCATGGCCGACGCATTGGGCATCACGACAGACAACCTCATCTTCACACACCAGATTCATTCGACCTTCGTGCGCGTGGTGAACGAAACCTTCATGAGGCTCACCCCTGCACAGCGGACCAACCAACTGGAAGGTGTCGATGCCGTCGTCACCAACCTGCCGGGCGTCTGCCTGTGCATCTCGACCGCCGACTGCATACCTATTATTATCTATGACACCCGACATCGGGCAGCAGCATGCATCCATGCCGGATGGCGCGGCAGCATGCAGCGCATCGTCGAGAGTGCCTTCGACCGCATGGCAGACTACTACGGCACCAAGGCAGGCGACTGCCAAGCCGTCATCGGCCCCGGCATCTCGGTGAAAAACTACGAGGTGGGCGACGAAGTGTATGCAGCCTTTGCACAGGCCCAGTTCGACATGGAACAAATCGCTGTGCGCCAGACAGGTGGCTTCAAAGTGAAGGACGGAAAACTGACCGTCCCCGTCGAAAAATGGCACATCGACCTGCCACGCTGCAACCGCCTGCAACTCCTGGGCTGCGGACTGGCTGAGGAAAACATACACGACTGTGGCATCTGCACGTATGACCACGTGGACGACTTCTTCTCCGCACGCCGGCTGGGCGTGCAGTCGGGACGCATCATCACAGGCGTAATGATTGAAAACAGAACAAACACCCATAAAAACTTGAAACCAGAATGATGAGGCAATCATTTTCCACACTCTGCGGCTATGGCAAAAAGTCCTTGCCCGTCCTCGCCGTCCTCGCCCTGCTGATGGCATGTAGCGAAGACCCCGCCAACGACGCCCGCACACAGATTTTCGACAGCCTGACGCTGACCCCCCCGACTGTGGCGGCAGGCGACAGCGTGACAGGCGTGGTCAGTTATAAAGATGCCGGACACAGCATCTACCGTGTAGACTACAGTTACAGCATCACGGGACGCGACGAAGAGGGAAAAATCGTGTCTTTCGGCAGTGGCGCATGGAGCGTCATCGACCCTGTGAAACAACAACCCGTGTTCGGCTTCAGGGCCCCGACGGTGCCCGGCATCTACACCGTCACCGCTTCGTCCACACGCGTGAACTTCTCGACCGGAGGCCCCAACGGTGAACTCTACGGAGCCGGGAGCAGTGCCAGCACGACCCTGATCGTCACCGTCCAAAAATCATTTGCAGAATTCTGAACGTCCACCGAAGACTTTCTCCCGACATCCTGATTTTTAACCCTAATACTTCTTCATCTCCCATGAAACGACTGATTATCCTTGCCCTGGCTGCCACCACGCTGCAAGCCCGTGCCATCACCCCCAACCGTCCCGATTCAGTCTATCTGTTCAGTTACGCTACCAAACCTACCGCCGGACTGCACCTGGCCTACAGTTTTGACAAACACCATTGGAGCACGGTCGGCGACAGCGTATGGGCTTTCGTCAAAAGCGACTTCGGCACGTGGGGAACCGAGAAAAAGATGTTCCATCCCTCGTTGGTATTCGACGGGAAAGAATGGTTTGCCACCTGGAGCCTGAATAACCGCTCGCCACAATTCGCCACCACACGAACGACCGACCTGTGGCTGTGGAAACCCCAAGACTATCCCTACATCCGCCAGGAAGGAAGCGTGCTGGAAACGGTGCTGGAGAAAGCCGGAAACATATTTAAGGTTTACTATAAGTCGAACGATGGAAACTATTATGTATCAGAAAGTTCAGATTTCAAAAACTGGGAGAGTTCCAAGCCCGTCGACGAAGCCGTCTATCAACGTGTCAACAGAGATGCGACCATCCGGCTGAATGGTACGGAAGTGAGTGGTGAGATACACCACGTGCCCTACTGCACCGTGGAGAACCTCATCACCAAAGTGGGATTTGCCGCCTGGAAAGAACAGCGCGACAACAACGCCAACAACCCTACCCAGTTCAACGGTAACAAATCGCAACATGCCACCCTGTACACCAACCTGGACGACACAAAGGAGATATCGGAAAACCTCATCGGCATCTTCTTCGAAGACATTAACTACAGTGCAGACGGAGGTCTGTATGCCGAACTGGTGCAGAACAGAGACTTTGAGTACAACCACCTGGACCGCGGCGAATGGAACGCACAGAGTTTCTGGACGCTCAAGGGAGAAGGAACGACGTGGGAAATTGATACGCAGCAACCCATCCACGCAAACAACCCACACTATGCCGTCCTGACCACGAAACAGCCTGGAGCCGCCCTGCAGAACAACGGCTTCGACGGAATTGTGCTGAAAAAAGGTGACAAATACGACCTCAGCCTCTTCGTCAAAAGTCTGGACGGGAAGGGGCAGAAACTCAACGTAAAACTGCTGGACGGCGAAACCGTCGTGGCACAGACCACACTCAAGGCACCCATCAAGGAATGGCAACAACTGAAGACCGTGCTGACAGCCAGCGAATCGACCGACCACGCCACCCTGTCCATCGAACCCGTAGAGGCAGGAAAGTTGGCCATCGACTTCGTCAGCCTCTTTCCTCAGAAGACCTTCAAAGGACGTAAGAACGGACTGCGCGCAGACTTGGCACAAACCCTAGCCGACCTGCACCCACGCTTCATCCGCTTCCCGGGTGGCTGTGTGAGCCACGGCAACGGACTGGAAAACATGTATCGCTGGCGCACGACCGTAGGTCCTTTGTGGGAACGTAAGGGACAGGGCAACATCTGGGGCTATCACCAGTCGAAAGGACTGGGATTCTATGAATACTTCCAATTCTGTGAAGACATCGGTGCCGAGCCGTTGCCCGTCTTGCCGGCAGGCGTTCCTTGCCAAAACTCCTCGCGCGGAGGTGACGGACAGCAAGGAGGACTGCCCATGGCCAAAATGGAAGCCTATACACAAGAACTGCTCGACCTTATTGAGTGGGCCAACGGCGATGCCAAGACCTCAAAACTGGCCCGGCTGCGTGCCGAAGCAGGCCATCCCAAGCCCTTCAACCTCAAGTTGCTGGGCGTGGGCAACGAAGACCTCATCAGCGACGTGTTCGTTGAGCGCTTCAACTACATCCACAAGCGCATCAAGGACAAGCATCCCGAAATTACCATCGTAGGAACTGTCGGTCCCTTCTTCGAAGGCAGCGACTATGAATACGGCTGGCAACTGGCCCGTCAGGAGAACATCGACGTGGTGGACGAGCACTACTACGTGAGTCCAGGCTGGTATGTCAACCATCAGGATTTCTACGACAAATATGACCGTCAGGGCACAAAAGTCTATCTGGGCGAATGGGCCTCACGTGGCAACACACTGGAGAACGCACTGGCCGAGGCACTGCACGTCACGAACCTGGAACGCAATGCCGACATCGTCGTCATGTCGAGTTATGCGCCACTGTTGGCCAAGCATGGACACACACAGTGGAATCCAGGCCTCATCTACTTCGACAACACCAGCGTCCACCCAACTGTCAACTACTATGTGCAGCAACTTTGCGGCAACAACACAGGCGACCGCTATGCCTACTCTGAACTTGACGTGGCAGTCGTTCGTGAAGGCAAAGACGGGAAAGAAACAACCCTGCGTAACGAGCGAAGCGTACGTACGCATCTCGGCAACTCAGTTGTCGTTGACAGTCATTCGGGCGACGTCATCGTCAAACTCGTCAACCTGACACCCACCGAGACGCAGACCGACATCACGCTGGACAACCTGATTGGCTACCAGACAAAAGCACAGGTCAACTGCATCAGTGGAACCATGCGCGACAAGAATGTCAAGCCTGTCACCTCGACTGTAGACGTGGCCGGGACATTCAACTATACCATGCCTGCCCATTCCTTCTCAGTCATCCGCATCAGGAAGAAATAGGCTGGTCGCAGGAGAATAAACCATCCGACAAATCTAAAAAAAAGATATCATCATGATTATGAACAACTGGTTCGAGTGCAAGGTAAAAACGGAAAAAGTACTCGAAGGAGGAGCAACAAAGAAAGTGACAGAACCCTATTTGGTAGATGCACTGAACTTCACGGAAGCCGAAGCACGCATCATCAAGGAAATCTCACCGTTTTGCAACGGACAACTGGAAGTGGCCGATATCAAGCGCGTGAGATATGCCGAGATGTTCACGTCGGATGCCGAAGACGCAGACAAGTGGTACAAGGTGAAGTGCATATTCATCACCCTGGACGAAAAGAAGGAAACAGAAAAGCGCACCGCACAACTCATGTTGGTGCAGGCCAAGGACCTGCACGATGCTGTCAGGCGATTCGACCAAGGCATGAAAGGTTCAATGATTGACTACCAGATTCACACCATACAGGAAACCAATATTCTGGATGTCTTCCCCTATGACGGAATGACGTCACCCACCTCTTCCAAGGGAGAGGAGTAATGAGTATGATTGCCGAAGCATTGCATGAAATCAGGAGTCAACTGCCCGAAGGTGTACAGTTGGTCGCTGTCTCAAAGTTTCATCCCGTCGAGGAACTGCGAACGGCTTACGACGCAGGTCAACGGCTGTTCGGCGAAAGCCATGTGCAAGAGATGACTGCCAAGCAACCCTTGATGCCCAATGACACAGCGTGGCATTTCATCGGTCACTTGCAGACGAACAAGGTGAAATACATCGCACCCTACGTCAGTCTCATCCATGCCGTCGACTCGCTCAAACTATTGCGGGAAATTGACAAGCAGGGACTGAAAGCAGGACGCAACATTCCCTGCCTGTTGGAACTGCACCTGGCGCAGGAGGAGACAAAATATGGCTTCTCGCCCGAAGAAATCGTACAGTTGTTGGAGACAGAGACCCTGGACCTGCCCCATGTCGAGTTGCGAGGATTGATGACCATGGCAACCTACACAAGTGACATGCGACAAGTCCATAAGGAATTTCAGCAGGCCAGGCAATGCTTCGAACTGGTGAAACGGCGTTTCTTCCCCAAGCAGGACAACTTCTGCGAATTGTCCATGGGCATGAGCCACGACTATATGGCCGCCATCGAGGAAGGAGCAACCATCATACGTGTCGGAACCAAGATTTTTGGAAAACGGAGATATTAAGAGCCTATGGACAAACGAAGAGATATAGCCCGCGAACTGGCTCGCAAATATGGTACACTCAGCACGACGGCCCTCGACCGACTCAGTCAGTTGCTGGTACCGATGCGAGTGGCAAAGGGTGCCAGCATAGTCAAATCTGGTGAGGTATGCGAAAACATCTACTACATTGAGCGCGGCCTGGTCAGGCAGACCTACGAAAAAAACGGGATGACACTGACTGAGCACATTGCCTACGAAGGGAGCATCATCATGTGCATCGAAAGTCTCTTCCAACAGACTCCTTCCCGACTCTCCATCGAGACCATCGAGCCATCCTTCCTCTACGCATTGCCATTCGCACCCTTCCAGGAACTGACCCACACAGCCTACGAATACTGTCAACTGCTCTTCTCCATCCTGCAGGAATCACTCATCATTTCGCAACAGAAGGCCGACACCCTGCGGTTTGAGACAGCCAAAGAGCGCTACCTGCGCACCTTGCACGACCATCCCGACATCATACGCCGCACACCGCTGCACATCGTGGCCTCCTATCTGCAAATGACGCCGGAGACACTCAGCCGTGTGCGCACAGCCATCAATCAGGACTGACACAGATGACCCTCAGCAAGAACATACAGGCTAACGACGACACCACCTACGACCATGTCATAAAATACACTGGACTGTTTGGCGGTGTGCAAGGACTGACGATTCTCATGAACATCGTCCGCAACATGATTACAGCCAAACTGCTGGGGCCTGCCGGCATCGGGTTCATCAACCTGTTCAACAAAACTACAGGACTCATCAACCAAGCCACCAACTTCGGCATCTCAATGAGCGCGGTCAAACATGTGGCCAAACTGTACGACATGGGAGACGAACCGGCCCTGCGCAGTTTTATCCATACAGTCCGCTCCTGGACCACCCTCACGGCACTCATCGGTGCCTTCATCGGTTTTGTCCTGTCGCCCCTGCTCAGTCAGTGGGAGTTCAAAGACTACAGCCAACTTTGCTCTTTCCTCCAGTTGGCACCCGTCATTGGCATCATGTCGCTCAATGCCGGAGAAATGGCTATTCTGAAGGGTGTAAAGCAACTCAAGAAAGTTGCCCTCATCTCAGTTTTCACCGCAGCAGCCACACTGCTGGCCAGTCTTCCGCTCTACGTCTTTTGGGGCATCGGCAGCATTGCCACCGCCCTGCTTCTGAGTAACGTCGCAGCCCTCGTCATTCACCTATACTACAGCACAAAGGTCGTTCCCTGGTCTTGTTCACCCTTCTCAGTGATTGCATTGCGACAAGGAACGTCCATGATTACCTTGGGAATCGCCTTCATCCTGGCCGGTGTGTTCGGTGAAGCCGCAGCCCTCTTCATCCAGACCTGCATTAAGGATTACGGAGGCCTGGAAGCCATCGGCTTCTACAACTGCGGCTACACCCTGGCAATCACCAGCACCACCATCGTCTTTGTGGCCATGGATGCCGATTTCTTCCCACGACTGTCGGCAGCCGAGCACGACCTGAAGCGTCAGAACAGAAATATCAACCAACAGATTGAGGTCTGCCTCATACTCACCGTCCCCTGCCTCATTTTCTTCCTCATCGCCCTGCCGCTCATCATTCCCGTCCTCTATTCCGAGGAATTCATGCCCGTCATGCCAATGGTAGTATACGCCTCCATCTTCATGGTCATCAAGGCATTCGACCTACCCATCTCATACCTGCCACTGGCCAAGGGCGACTCCCGCACCTACATGTTCGTCGAATTCGTCTTCGACCTACTCATCGCCCTGCTCATACCCTATTCCTACCATCATTGGGGACTGCCTGGCACAGGTATTGCCCTTTCCCTCTGCGGACTTTTCAACCTGACACTCATCTACTTCCTCTACCGTCGTAAATACCACTATCGGATGCAACTGCGCAAGGGACTGATTCTCATTGCCCAAATAGTGCTCTACGCCTTCACCTTCTATGTGGCTCTCCACGTGCAATCGTCCTTGCGCTACGTCCTGGGAGTGCCGCTCCTCGCCACCTCACTGTTCCTGTCTCTGCGTATCATCAAACAGGAAACCCACTTCATCCAGCGGCTTCAGAATAAACTGCGAAGAAAATGACCGTACAGACATCTTCTCAATCCCAACTTCCTTCTATCCATGTCCTGCTCTGCTGCGACGACATGTATGCCATGCCTTGTGGCATCACTGCCACATCTCTTATTCACAACATGCCTCCTGACACCCATCTCCACCTCCACATTTTCTGCCAGTTGGTCGGCATTGCCAACCGGCAACGGTTCTTGTCGCTGGCCCAGACGCCAAACATTCATATTACACTATACCCTGTTGACGAGGCACTGCTTGCCGCCTTCCCGCACCCCGTCGACCCCTTCTATCCACGTGCCATCTATTTGCGGCTACTGCTTGGCGATCTCCTGCCTGCCGATATCCACCGCATCCTCTACCTCGACTGCGATACCCTGTGCTGCGACAACATAACACCCCTGTTCAACACACCCCTGGAAGACAAGGTCCTGGGAGCCGTTCCCGACCAGGCATGCGACGATACAGAACATCGCCTGACCATCGGCCTTGACGACTCGTCCAACTACTACAACTCCGGAGTACTGCTTATCAACCTTGAACAATGGCGGAAAGTCCATGCAGGACAGACCATTGCACAACTTCTTCAACTCAAAGGAAAAGACTATCCCTACCCCGACCAGGATGCCATCAATATTCTTTACAGCCAACACATCCAACCACTGCCCTTTCGCTACAACACCCAATACCTCTTTTTCTGCCATCCGCATCTCATGCGCATGCGCGACAATATGAAGCCTTTGGCCATTGAAGCCAGCAGACATCCTGCCATCATTCATTTCCAGTCAGAAATCAAACCATGGATGCAAGGTTGTGACCATCCTCATACTCCCCTTTTCCTGCATTATAAGAGCCAGAGCCCGTGGGCCAGTGTCCCACTCCTCCCTCCCAAGCCTCAGCCCTTGTCGCTGAAAATCAAACAACGGCTTCGCAACGGATTGCAAAAACTCCATCTGCTTCCACCTATACCCAGCCATTTCCGTCCTGAATTCACACCATCAGCACAACCCTTGACCCATGACTAAAGTCACTGTCCTCACCGCCGTCTATAACGCAGAACTCTACCTGCGGCAATGTCTTGACAGCCTCGCTGCCCAGACACTGCCCGACTGTCAATACATCTGCATAGACGACGCGTCAACCGACAATTCCCCCGCCATCCTCGACGAATACGCACAAAGAGACAGCCGTTTCCAAATTATTCACCTTCCCGAGAACCAAGGACTTGCCGCAGCACGCAACAATGGACTTCGACAAGCCGAAGGACAATTCGTCACCATGCTCGACAGTGATGACTGGCTGGCTCCCGACACGCTTGAAACAGCATACCGTGCTCTCCTGGAAACACCGCAGGCCGACATCGCTTTGCTGCGGCTCGTCCGATACAATCAGCAAGACGGCACCACACATGTCCAAGAACTTTCCCTCCCCAAGACCAAAAACCTGCTGACAGGATACGAAGCCTTTCTACTTAGCATTGACAATTGGAAAATCCACGGGCTCTATCTCGTCCGACGCACCATCCACCAACAATATCCTTACGACGAGACAACCAGCGTATACAGCGACGAGAACACCACACACATCCACTACCTCCATGCGCGCCATGTCGTCATCTCACAGGCACCCTACTATTACCGCATTCACCAGCAGTCCGTTACCCACCGCATTTCCATCCACTATTTCGACCGACTGGAATCCAACTACAGCCTCAAGCGACAACTGCTCGACGAGGCTGGCAAAGGATGGTTGGCCGACACAAAGGATGTCCTCGACCGTTATGAGGTCCACCGCTGGCTCAACATCGTCGACGCCTGCTGGTATCTGTACCTCCATCAGGACGACTTTACGCCCGACCAGCAGCGCGACATCCATCAGCGCATCGCCACCCACCTGCACACGATTGAGACCCGACGACTCTCGTTGCGGCTCAAGTGCAAGCCTGGCTACATGCCCGTCAAACACTATCCAATCTTCCATTTGCTTGAAAACACCTACTTCCGCCTCAAGATCTTCCTTCAAAGACAAAGTCAACCGAAGGAACAGCGAGAGCAATGCCGAACCACGTTTGAACATTGCCGAGTCGTGACTGAGGAAGACAAAGTCAATGAGGGCTGAAACCATTAAATGATTTCAGCCCTCATTTTCAATGCACATGCGCGAGGTGCGTGGCGGATTCGAACCGCCGTTGACGGTTTTGCAGACCGTTGACTAAGCCACTCATCCAACGCACCATTTTCTGAACGTGAGTGCAAAGATAAAGAAAAAAACGAAAAGTGAAAAGTGAAAACTGAAAAAAATTACCTGCCCCCTTCTTTTTTCTTAAGTTTAAAGTTTTTATTGCTCGTAGAGACGCAGGCGTGCCCCGTCTCACTTTTTAACTTTCTTCCCGTTCCTGACGACGATGCCATGGTAGTCAGCACCGACGCGAAGGCCCTGCAGATTATAAGACACATCGGGGTCACCACAAACACGACTTTCCAATCCCCTCACAACGTCCGGGTCCGGCTCGCCGATAGTTGTCTGGGCTGCATTCACAATCCGACCCGTCGAACGGTTCATCAACAGAGCCACCACACTTAGTTTCGACTTGTCCTGAATCAAATCGTTACCAGACACATTCAGCAAATAGTCAAACTGCTGCTCCTCGCCATCGGCCACAGGCGAGTTCACCGAGCCTTCAACACCACCCAGAATGCCCCATGCTGCCACTGGCACATGGTCAAAAGTCATTTCTGTCACCCATGCAGGCGCAGCATACCATTCAGCATAATTGCTCAAGCCCGAACCACCGCTAAGGAAATTGCGCTGGTACCAATCGCCCGTCGAGCCACTCAGACCATCGGCCACCACAACAAAGGCAATACCAAACTTCGTGTCCGTATCGTTGCAGTAGAAAACCGACTTCGTGTCCACCCTGATTTGCGTACGTTCCGCATCAGTCCAACGGGCACTCGCCTCCACCGAACCAGGCACCACACGCTCCAAAGCCGACTCGAGGGCAGGCAGCAAATCCTCCTGCGACGGATAAACCACCCACTGGCGGTTCAGCAGCGAAGTGGGAACCGATGACACATAATCCCGAATCGGAGCATAGTCGGCAGTTTCCATCACATCACTGGCATGGATGGCCAATAAGACAACCCTGTCGCCAAAACGCTCCGAGGCAGCCTTCATACCCACTATGCCATAGGGACAGTATCCGCACCAAGTACCCGTAAACTCCTCGACTACCGGTACCGATATCGGTTTGGCCGACATTGTGATAACATCTCCCTTCGCCACCCCGTTCGGCGAACCGTTCGGATGCCCGTTTACCTTCGTAATCGTCAATGTACGCTGGCACTTGCCTGCCACATCGTCAGCATCAACAGGGAATAGGAACGAACCAGCGTCCAGCAGTTTGTTCAGACGCAGCGACAACGTTTTCTCCTCCGAGACCACACCATCCTTTTCCACAGTGTAGCCCACCGACGTCACATGAGTAGTGCCCTCATTCCTCAATTTCACCGGCACCTCCACATTACTTCCCTTCAGCGCAAACTGAATATCGAAATCCTCAGCCGAGACAGCATACTTTTCAAACACACCTTCCAGCCCTATCTTCAACATCAGTTTTCCGTCGTGCGACTGCCAGCCATCCGTACTCTCCGTACAGTAGAAGAACGCTCCCTCGCGAGGCTCTACCACGTCCGAAAACGACAACGGACTGCCGCCATAGTCGGCCAGCGAAGTTACCTTGAACGTGTAGCCGACATACAGTCCACCAGAGGCCAGGTCATACTCCTGTGAGAACAGCACGTCCGAATACTCGTCCACTGCAATGTCCCCTTTTGCTACAGGCACCGTCTCCACATCAGCCTCCTCGCCCAGAGCCGGCAGTTTCGTAGCCACCCACACCTTTAAGTCACTGAAATTCGGCGTCCCCATGTTCACACTAACACCCCTCACCTTCACGTTCGACGCCTCCACCAGACCAGCCGGCACAAACACTGCCGCACTGTATGTTTCCAACACCTCCGTGCCAAATGCATACCAGCCGGCATTGTCGTCGGCATTCGACCACCATAACGCTGTCTGCGCCTCAGCGCACAGCGACAGCATCCAAACCGCTGCCACAAAAAACATCTTTCTCATAATCTTCCTTTCTTTTCTTTCTATTTGTTAGTTTTGTCTTTCTATCCCAACCCCTCTTTTCCGTTCAACCCTTCAAAAATACACAATTCCTCCCTTACCAGCAAATAAATCCACACATTTCCTTATCATATGATTTACGATTTACTTATTTACGATTTTCTGCCAAAAAGTTGGGTGAAAAATGTCTGTTTTGCAATCGTAATCATACAATATTGATAAATAAAAATGATTATCCGCAATCGTACCACCAACGCCCCAAAGGGGCAAATCGAGTAGGAGGTAAACGCTAATCATAGGCGTTTATCTCCTACTTTCACGTTTACCGACCTCTCACACCACCGTACATGCGGTTCCGCATACGGCGGTTCCTATTTTGGATTCCATTCGAGGTACGAATCCAATAAGCAAGGATAGCCCGCCTTACGTAGATTGTACGTGGAGGCAGCCATGTGCATAATCGGTGTACCACTCACTCTCCAATAACCTTTACAATATCCCCATTGTCGTGCGTTGTATTCTTTGACTCCGCATTTGATGAGGTTCCGTATTCGGGTCTTGGGGAGTTTCCAAGCCTTCCATATACACATACGTATTCGTCGCCTTAACCACTCATCGGTTTCCT
>FLNU01002347.1_pt1 | contig 32026 bp, 27 predicted proteins | sample 1140361 | NCBI WGS metagenome assembly FLNU01 (sample SAMEA3878206, study PRJEB12797) | bioreactor metagenome | biome: Moose rumen | place: Sweden | collected 2011-10 | reverse complement strand
CAATCCACCATCTTCGGCATGGAGCAGCTTCATCAGCTTGCGCTCTTTGTTGATGAAGATAAACACATCGCCGTTTTTGATATCAAAGCCCATCTGTTCATGGACTACACCACACAGACCATTCATTCCTTTGCGCATACATGTCGGGGAGAGACATAGGTAGTAGCGCATCGTGTCATTCAAACTGAACATAATATTTTAGGATTTGTTTCGACCGCAAAATTACTGCCGCCAAACAAATCCTAAAATATGTACTTTAATGGAGGGTTACGAACGTCTCCGAACGTTCAGAGCCCTAAAGTGGTGAACGTCTCCGAACGTTCAGTGGAAAAATCTATAGATTGGGAGGTAATATGCGAGCCATTTCTTGTATGAGGCGGGCAGAATAAAAGGCTGAATGGTTGCATTTCTGACAGAGCATATTACCCAATATAGCCGCAGTCTTTTTTCTTGAGGATAATTCTTGAAATATGCCCGTGCTTCGCTTCGTGCAAGTCGGTTCTTATGAATATCGCCCTTCGGGTGAGTTATTGAAAGACGGTCATCTATCTCGCATCTCAGTCCACAATGTCGGGCATAGTAACATGCGACAATATCCAACCCCCAACCGTGCGGGTTCTTGTCAAGCGGTTCAAGTTGCTCATACACTCGCCTTGAGTACATCCCCAACATCCCCTCTGCAAATGCTACCGAACGGCGTTTCCCGCTGATGCGTGAATACGACCACGCAACCCATGTATATGAGTCGTCTGCATGAGAAGGGCAATATACGCCGACGCCGTCAAATCGCTCGCTGAGCAAAATATGCTTTAGTTGAGTAAGTGTTTCGTGCGAGATGATTACATCTGAGCAGATGAAAAAAAGATACGGGAAATTGCCCTGCTTTGCCATCTCTATCGCTTTGTGCATCATACCGCTGTAATAGACATTGGGAAGATAGACGGTATCACCATTACAAGAGTCAGGGAGTTCACCGCTATCTGCATCTAAGATATGACATTCAAATGAAGGACAGATTTCTCGGTAAAGAAACTCTGCATTGGCTGCGTTGTGATAATTGAATATGCAAAATAATATGTCAGCGGATTTGTTCATTATAACTTCTAACAGCGAAGAGGTCTGAATTCTCACTTCTTTTTAAAGAGGCTTTTACCGAGCCACTGTGGAAGGATTATCACTCCGGCGATTAGGTAATAATAATATGTAAAGATACGCCACAAGGATGTGATAACAATAGTTGACATAGGTTGAGTGATATACTCGGCGAGGAACCCGCTGAACATCAGTTCGGCAAAGCCGCTCCCGCCCGGGGTAGGAACAATCATGCTGACTATTCCCAAAACATACTGCCGTGCGAAGCACATTAAGTTGCCCGATGCAGATAGCGGGTTGAAAATCATAATCGCCATATTGGCAATCAGAAATCTGAACCCCCAAATGCAGATGGTGGATAATGCTAATTTCACCCAATAGCCTATTGATTCGTGTCGTATCTCAACAGCGCAGTGGCGCAACTCTACTGCGGTGCGTAATGCGCGAATTCGATAGCGACGGAAAATCTTCAGTGAGAATATAAAACCTACTAATTTTGCTAAAATATCCGGTTTGCAGAATAAGCCGATAAAGAGTATCGTTACCCAAACGAATTTCATTGCATATCCGATGATAAATGCCCATAAATAGCCGTATTGGAAAAAGCCTTCGGCTGTGAAAAGATCTGAGTATGGAACAAATATCAGAAGTGCGGGGAAAAACACGACCATCATCATTTCATCGAGGAAGAGAGCCTGAATAGTCATTGCCGTAGCGCGGCTCATCTTCACGCCTTCCCTGTGAATAAAGAGTACTTCGAGTGATGAGCCGCCTGCTGCGGAGGGAGTAACGGCTGAAGTGAACTCGTACAACATTCTTATTCTGAAGAGTTGGCGAAAGCGAAGCGGCATGCCGGACATTACACGCAGCCGATACATCCCAGAGAAATCTTTTATGAGTGTACACAGCACCAGTAGCACTGCGAATACCCACCAATGCTGCACAAGAATGAGCGGTTCGCTCGGAATGCCGTTGTGCATCTCACGCCATAGCATATAGCCGACACCTATCAAACCGAACAGTATCGGCCAAATAACCATCGACGGCTTTATTTGGTTAGTCTTCATAGGTTTGTATGAATTCTGCTATCGGTACGGCACCATTGCCTTCTGCTCGCACCGCATCTGTTGCATTGAGATAGATATCAAGAATTGAAGGGTCACTGACACATTCGTTTATCCACTTGACGATGCGCCATGATTGCTTGAATGAACGCCCGCAGTTGAGCACATCGGTGAATAAGTAAGTAGAGATTTTCTCTATCTCCGAAGCACTATAGAACACACCTATCGGCACACGCATCAGGACGCTGTCTAACATCGCATTAGGACCGCCTTTAGTCAGTAGCACATCTGCTGCGCGATTCAGTTCATAAACCTTAGGCACGAATTCGTACGGGCGCAAATCAATATGCGAGGGAGTGTGATTCTTCAGCCGCTGCAATCGACAATGGAGGTGCTTATTAGTGCCGCAAATAGCGATGATTGTTATAGGATGTTTAACCAAGAGCAATGCGTCTATAACGCGATTCATACCCGATTTGCCGTAACCTCCCGCTGCAACCATTACGATAAACCTATCTTGCGGTAAACCGTATTTATCGCGATAGTATTCTTTGCTTTCTGTTATCGAGGTTATCTCTCTTCGCGTTACAAAAGGTACAACCATCAGTTGCTTGCGTGTGAAGTCGTGCTTCAGAGCATCGTGGAACGCCATACGGCAGTTTACGACAAACTTATCTACCCTAATATTCCACCAGTTATGCACACTATTATCCGGATCGTATGTGACTACTCGTACATGCGGATCCTTCTTGTCGCGATATTGTGTGGAGAGAAAAGAAGTGAGATAGTGCGTATCAATAATTATATCAGGTTTGATATCTTCCAACTGCTTAAGATAGATTTTTTGAGCGCGGCGGTAGAATGTTGACACAACAAACGGCAGAGAGTTATGAATGCCTAAGATATGCGTGGCAGCCATTTGAATATAGTTATGCAGAGGAAAGGTGTTTGCCCATTTCACATCTTTCACAAATTTATGCTCTATCTTGCTTAGCGTCGGGTCATCTTTGAAAGTATATTTGCGTATCACCTCTATGTTTGGGTCATTTAGTGCCTCTATGGCATCTGCAATGGAATTGGCTGTGGTGATGTGCCCGAAACCTGCCTCAACATAGGTGACTAAAATTCGTTTCTTCTTCATATATTCCGTACTATAGTAGGAGCTGAACTCTCTTGATTTTCGCATAACGTGATGCAACGATGTGCTTAGGCTATGCAAATTGCCTGCAAAGTTACAATTTTTTTTTTACATACAAAAATTAATTTGTCGGTGTGCAAAAAAAGTAGTACCTTTGCGTCCGATACAAGTGGAGAACGTCTGGGGCGTGGACGGCTCGTCCGCGACGTTGATTGGTAGTGTAAAATGAATGTAGCTTATCTCTTAGGAAGTCTTAATCGTGGCGGGACGGAAACACTCATATTAGATGTCTTTCGAAATGCCTCGAAAGCCGATTTTAATATAATCGGCATATATCGCCGTGATGGCGCATATAAGGGTGATTTTCTTGCTACAGGTGTGCCTTTTTTCAAATGTTCTGTAAAAAGCAATCGATTTATCTCTTATTTCCGTAGTCTGCGGAAAATATTACTTCAAAACAATATTCAGATAGTCCATGCTCAGCAATATATTGACTGCCTATATGCGAAGATTGCTACAATAGGTACGGGGATAAAGATTGCTGAAACTTTTCACGGCTATGATTTCGATACCTCGCGACTGAGTAAGCGGCTTATCAATTTGAGTATGTTCATTGCCGACCGCGTATGTTTCGTCAGTCAGTGTGAGAAAGATTACTATCTGAGGGCGTATAATAAAAAAGACTCAGCAAAATATCAGGTAGTATATAATGGTGTTGCGTTTGATAAATTAGACCAAAAGTACGCTGAGCCTGAAATTTTCAAAATCGACTCGGCAACAGCCGAGAATTCCGACCATGCGGATATGAATAAGCGACCGAGAATAGCGATGGTGGGAAATTTTGTGAGCGGACGCTCACAAAATTTCCCGGTAGAGGCTATTGATATCCTGCGCCAAAGAGGAATAAAGGAATTTGATTTTTATTTTGTTGGTCGTCGTAACGATAAAGAACCTTGGCGTTATGACGATTGCGTTAATTACTGCCTTGAGCATAATCTGCAGAATGTCCGTTTTGTAGGTGGTCGCTCCGATGTCCCTGCTATTTTACAACACCTTGATGCTTTCGTTTATTCCACTGATCACGACACCTTCGGTATAGCCGTTGTTGAAGCGATGGCGGCAGGTCTGCCCGTCTTTGTTAATGATTGGGGCGTGATGCGCGAAGTGGTTAATAGGGGGAGGCAAATCGACTATTCGCTGTGGGAAACAGGCAATCCCGAAAGTTTGGCAGACATGCTGTCAGACTACTTTGCCGTGCCTGACAAATACAGGCAACTCGCTCTGTCTGCCAAGCCGAATATTCGAAAGGCTTTCTGCATAGAGCAGCATTTGAAGCGCCTGAAAGAAATTTATAATTCAATAGCATAATGCTTCTATCTATTGTGGCATTATGCCGCAATAGATATGAAGACTGTATTACTCGTTTTCGGCACTCGCCCCGAAGCCATCAAGAATAATGACCGATAACGGCTTTGTTATTAATAGTATGATTTATGGCATCTTTGAACGTTCGGAGACGTTTCTCCACTACCAGAACGTTCGGAGACGTTCTCCACTACCAGAACGTTCGGAAACGTTCTCCAATAGTTATAAATAGAAGTCTTTTGTTAGTTCTTTATATTCCTCGCTGCGGCGACCATCTGCCGAGTGAGAAAGACAAAGCGAGGTTGTATAGCACTCAGGAGCGAGCGCACCTTGCTCGCAATAATACATTTGTTCTTTGCTGAATGTGACAAGTATGCGTTTAGGCTCTTTGCCGCGGCGTGTTGAGACACGAGTGAGTTGAATGGGATAGAAATCGTATGATTTAGCAAGGGAAATTATCGGTTCCTCTGCTTCGGCAGGGAGGACGAGGGCAAGTGAACCATAGGGGTCAAGCAATCTGTTGCTATGTCTTATAAGATCTTCGTAAGAGAGAGAACCCGTGTGGCGGGCAGTGCTGCGCGCTGCGTCAGGATTCTTGAGACTATTGACAAAGTAAGGCGGGTTACTGACAATAAGGTCAAAGTGTTCGTCAGGCAAGAAATCTTGCAATGGCACATTAATGGCGTTTAATCTATCCGTCCATGGCGATGACGCAAAATTGGAAGAGGCTTGTAATATGGCTTCGTTGTCAATGTCTATGGCTGTTATTGTTGCTGAAGGAAAGCGTTGTGCAAGCATTAATGCTACAAGTCCCGAGCCGGTGCCGATATCAAGTACTGCTATCTTTTTTTTGCGAGTGGTGATTGATAACCAAGCACCGAGCAAAACGCCATCGGTACCCACTTTCATGGCACAACGGCTATCGTCAACTGAGAATTGTTTGAAACGAAATGACACAATACTTGCGATTTACTTGAGGTGCGGGTGAAAGTGCTTTCTGTTTAATAATGGTGCAGAGAGACACCCTCCCGGGATGTCTCTATCGTACATGCTCCTTTGTCCGCATGGTGGTGGTGACCGGTGAAGACGGAGATGGTGAGTATCAGTCCCATAGTGATGAAAATGGCAACTGATATTATTCTGAGCCATTTCTCTATATCTTGCAGGTTGCCATTTATTTTGCCTATACTTGATGCACCTTTGCTAATGATAGTCGCAATAGCAAGCACCGGTAGTGCATCACCTAATCCGAACATTATCGGCATAAGCGGACTCAGTGCTAAAGGTTGCATAATAGTTAGAGGTATGAGCGTTCCGAAATATAGTAATCCGCTGTAAGGGCAAAAGGCGAGGGCGAATACTGCCCCGAGAATAAATGATGTAAGCGATCCGCTGATAGGGGATATGTTAACTTGTTGTAGCCGTGATATAAGTCGGTGCGGCGCATGAGTATGTGAACGTTCGGAGACGTTCTCCACTTTTGTCTCATTTTCTGACTGCGGTTCGTGATTATGGTGAGCCTCGTGTGCGCCGAAAATGGCAATGAGGATACCGACAATAATTAAGAACGGACCGAGTGCGGGTTCACCGTATGTTTCAAAAAAAGACCTTATGGCTGTTGTCCGGGATCCGAAAATAAAAATAAGAGCAAGCAATGTGTATGAGAAACATTTGCCAATGATATAGAATATGCAATTCCACAGCAGTGCCCGTTTGCGTGTGAGGTTTGATGAAAGGTAGGATATGGCAGTTATATCTGAGCAAAACGGACAAGGAGAAATCATCGTTAAGAGACCGAGAAGGAAGGCTGTAAGCAACGGAAATGCCGATTGTTGCAAAATAAAATCAATCATAATACGCAAAGATACAAAAATTAATTAAAAATGAAAAATGAAAAATGAAAAATTATGTAATAACTTTGTAGGTTGATTGAGTTTACGGAAATATTTATAAATTTGCAAATAAGTGGAAAGTTAAAAGTTGAAAGTTGAAAGTGGAAAGTGGAAAGTGATAAGAGTCAATATGGTATAGTGTGGCGAGTGGGGAATTGTCGTACTCGAAGCGGGCATGTACGTATTCCTATGCTCGCGTGGATTGCTGTGTTGCTGCTTTTGGTGACGAGCTGCAATAGCGTAGAAAGGCAAGCAGGGCGGTTTCAAAAGCAATTGATAGAGCAGCAAAAATATGCTATGAGCATAACAGAGCAGGTGGTGTCGGTGCTTGGTGGTAACTCGTTTGATTCTCTGCGGGTAATCACCTCTGAAACGAAAGATGTTATTTTTTATGTCTTTGACTCTCGTGAGGCGGTTTATTGGTCGGACAACAGGTTATCAGCTTCATTTTACTTGACTAAATATGACTCTTGGGAATTGATTCACTTTGACAATGCCTGGGGCGTGGGAAGATGGACGCGAGCAGCAGGCGGGAATGACTTGTGGTACAATGTATTGACCGTTATACCCATAAAAAACGATTATATTTTTGAGAATAAATATTTGCAGAACGAATATATCCAACCTTTCCGCTTAGATAAATCGTTTGAGATTCGCCGTAGTCGAGCAGGTGAAGGTATTGCTATTACCGATGAGAAGGGGCAGTATATATTCACGTTGGTAAAGAAGCAAGGCTCGGGCGAGGAGTCGTATCAATCATCAAGTGAGCAGCTTGCGCATCAAGAAAGTCAGCAGATACTAAGTCACGGTTCTACGCAAGGCGGCAGTTTCTCATATCAGAGTATATTAACTCCTGAACAAACAGAGGATAAAAGATTATTTGCAAGAGCGACAGTGTATTATTACATAGTCTTTGCACTTCTGTTTGTGGTTGCCTTGATTATATTGGGTGTGTATGGGTTAGTTCGCAATCGAGGTATTAAGAATATGTCAATGGGCGTTAAGTTTCAGTATCTGATTGTGCTGATGCAGCTTGTGGCATTTGGTTATGTGTTCGTCGTTTCCGTCTATTATGTCAATAGTCGCTTTGAAGAGCGCCAATCTGAGGAGTTGCTAAAGAAAGCGGGATATATACAAAAATCTTTGCAAAACTTGTACCCGTGGACAGTTGATTTGTCTGCTCGTTCATCAGAGAGTATGAATGTGGAGTTGCGCGACCTGTGTTATGCATACGAAACAGATATTCAGGTTTATGATTTGAAGGGCAACCTTATCGGTTCGTCCTCGCCTGCAATCTTCGACATGGGTATTATCTCTCGCCATATCGACTCCGAGCCTTTCTTCTCAGGTAAGATGAACAGAGTGTGGCACGACAGGATAGGTAAGATGCCGTATCTGACTGCCTATACGGAGTTTTATAACGGCAGTTATGTGCAGATCGGATACATAGAAGTGCCCTATTATGTGATGCAGGATGAGCGTCGCCGTGCCTTAGACGACTTCCTTTCTCGCCTCTTTCCCCCGTATCTGGTGGTTATGGTATTGGCGGTTATTTTGGGACTACTCTTCAGCCGCAGTCTGACGCGTCCGCTAAAGAGTCTGACTGACGGGTTGAGTCATTTCCGCATAGGTATGCGCAATGCCCATCTCGATTATGACGGAGGAGATGAGGTCGGAAGGTTGGTGAGAGAGTACAACCGTATGGTGGACGAGTTGGAAGAATCGACTTTGCGTTTGGCGCAATCAGAGCGTGAGGGAGCATGGCGGACTATGGCGAGACAGATAGCGCATGAGATAAATAACCCGCTGACGCCGATGAAACTTAATATCCAGCAGTTGCAACGGCTGAAGCAAACCGGCGACGAGCGTTTTGATGCCTATTTCGAAAGAACGACCAAGATGCTGATAGAGCAGATCGACACCCTTTCTCACATTGCTTCATCATTTTCCTCATTCGCTAAAATGCCGGAGGTGCATGCAGAAAGGACAGATGTCGCCGCGGCATTATTCTCTGTTATCACCCTTTTCCGTACCAATCAGCAAAAAGTGCCGATTCGATATGTCGGTGCGGAATATGATGTGTTCGCCTTTGCCGATTCAGAGCAACTGCCGCAGGTGTTTACTAACTTGATAAAAAATGCCTTGCAGGCATTAGAAGGGCAGGCGGATGCGGATATTATCGTAATGCTGAAAGACTTAAAGGATGAGGTGGAGATAACTATATCAGATAACGGACCGGGAATAAATAAAGAAGTGCGCGATAAAGTGTTTATGCCTAACTTCACGACAAAGTCTAACGGCGCGGGATTAGGGCTTGCTATCTCAAAGAATATAATCGAGGGAGCGGGCGGACAGATAAGTTTCGAAACATCATCGAAAGGTACATCGTTCTTCGTGAAATTGAAAAAATAATTACGATTTTCCTTGTGCACTTTGTTAAATATTTGTAACTTTGTAAATTAGTAAAAATCCTAATAAAAGTGGTGAACGTTTCCGAACGTTCAGACTTTAGTCGGCATTTAATGCCGACTTTATAAAAACGAGAAATATAAGTGCAGTGGAGTTCGTCTCCGAACGTACATCGTACATCGTACTTGGTACTTCGTCACTTCGTACTTTGTAGTCACCCCAAGAAGAAAAATAATTTTAAATCTATATACTTATGAAGAAATCACTATTTCTATTGGCAATGTGTGCAATGGGCTTAGCTTCTTTGCATGCTGAGGTATCAGAGTGCAAACTCTATAGTACTAATTTTCAGGATTGGGATGCAGTTTCGTCATCAACTTCCGAGTCCACCAAGTCGGTAACAACTCGTTATAGCGAGGAGTCGCTTACTTTCTCTTTCTCCGAAACAGCAATCGTGCCGGATGGAACAAATTCAAAATTTACGGCAGATGTTATTACAACCGGCTATGCTATGTCAGCCAAAACGGCTACTCCTTATATCGAGACTACTGCGTTGGCGGATGTAACAAAGGTGACGTATGTACATTGTGCAACAGGCGGCAGCCGCGGTTGGGGCTTGCAGTGCAAAGGTGATGGGGATGAAGATTGGGTAACTGTATGGTCAACATATTGTGCTCAGGCAGGAACGGCAGTGTCGGTAGATATCAATCGCCAAAATGTTCAACTGCGTTGGTATAACCTCAATTCAGGTCAGAATGCTTATATGACAGAGTTGGCTATCTATGGTAATGCAGACAATTCGGGTGCAGCCGCAGAGTTTACTATCTCCTATTTTGACCAAAATGGTGTGCGTCTCGGAGATACTATTCAGACGGAGGATGAAACTCTTGATTTCCGTTTCACTGAGGCAGACCTTACTATTCCTGAAGGATTCCGCTTCCGTGGTTGGTACGATAGCGGCAAGAAACGCCATGAGGCAGGTGAGGCTCTCAATGGTGACCTTCGCTTAGCGGCTCTCGTTACTCCTATTGAGGTGGCAGAAACCGGCAAGTATTATGAATTCGACTTGACAAAGAACACGTTCTATGATGATGATCATGAGTGCTTTATTCAAGAAGGTGGAGCGTATTATAATAACCACGGTTGGAAATTCTCAGCAGGTGGAAAGATTATGCTGCCTGTGGCAGACAAGGCGTATGTAAATGTTATGTTGTGCCAATATAGCGGGTCAGACGATGTGGTTGTAACAACAAAAAGCGGCGTAAGCGTTACTTCTTTCTCCGCAAAGGCAGAAACGGATAATACTATTCATTCCTTCTATTACAGCGGTGGTGCAGATACCCTTGTTCTTACATTTGGTGGTCAGGCATATATTCATGGTGTCGTCGTTTATAATGTGCAGAACGAAGTGGTTAAGAGCGAGAGCGGATACTATATAATTGATGGTGGTGATGCAGCTGCGCTGCTGATGACCATCTCTCAACTTGAAGATGGCGACAAGATATTCTTGAAAAACGGAATATATGACTTCGGCGAGAAGGTACTGACGCAGATTAGCAAGAGCAATATCTCTATTATCGGTCAGTCGCGTGATGGCGTTGTTATTCTTAACGCTCCCGATGCTGCCACTGAGTCGATTAATAACACTGCAACCTTGTATCTAACAGGTCAGAATATTTATCTGCAAGATTTAACAATACAAAACGCACTTGATTATTACAAAGCCAATAACGGTCGCGCCGTGGCACTTTGGGCAAAGAATAGTAAGACAATCTGCAAGAATGTGCGTCTGCTCTCTTATCAAGATACTTATTACAGCAATAAGGTTGGCGGGTTGCACTATTGGGAAGATAGCGAGATTCATGGCACTGTTGACTTCATCTGCGGTGACGGTACCGTCTTCTTCGAGAATGTGCTGCTTTATGCAGAGAAGAGAAGTTCCAACGGAGGTGGTTCTGATGCCTTGACAGCAAGCAATGCTGACGCAAGCGATAAGGGCTATATCTTCCATAACTGTACTATACAATCCGAGTGCCCGGTTGTCAGTTTAGGGCGTATGTGGAATAATGATCCGCAGTGTGTGTTCATCAACACTATGCTTGATTATTCGGCAGGTGATTTCGCCCTTACCGATGGTAAGGCTAACGGCATTCAGCGTTGGACTCTGCAGCTGATGTCAGACAATGCATGGCCGGGCAAGAGCGGGCATGTGGGAGAATATAATACCATGGATGCTAATGGCGTAGTGACACCCGAATCGAACAATGTCACTTTCTACCGCGGTGATGCAACGCAAGAATATGAGACAATACTTACTGCCGATGAGGCCGCTCAATATGATTATGCTAATGTATATGGCGACGCATGGGACCCCGCAGCAGAAGCAGAGCAAGTGCAATTATTCTATACCATCGAAGCAGGTGAAGTGACTTGGCAACAGACAACGGCAACGGTGTTCTTGATTGAGTCGGCTTCCGATGTAGAGATAGTAACTGAATTGCCCGCTGCAATTTCTGACGGCGTTACCGTTCGTGCAGCCAATGCAAGAGGTGGTTTCGGTGCTCCGGCGGTAGAAAATAGCGATGATGTGGCTGTTGAGATTATGAGTGGCAGTAATGCAGTTATAGTAGAAAAGGTGATTGAGAACGGACAAATATATATCTTGAAGAACGGAGTAAAATATAATATGCTCGGTATGGTAGAGTAAGAGCCGGATGCTTAAACCTTATATGATAAAAGGTGTTGTTGAGGTAGGTTGTGATGAGGCGGGTAGGGGACCTCTGGCGGGCAGCGTGTTTGCCGCAGCGGTTATCTTACCACAAGATTTCCGCTGCGAGGAACTGAACGACAGCAAACAACTGACTGAAAAGCAACGCGAAAGCCTGCGACCTGTTATACAGGAGCAGGCTATTGCGTGGGCTGTGGCAGAGGTTACGGCGAAGGAAATCGACAGGCTGAATATACTAAAAGCATCTATCCTTGCAATGCAAAAGGCGATAGCCGAACTCGCAGTTCAACCGCAGCATATTTTAGTGGACGGCAACAGGTGGCGACCATATATCCCCGAAGGCGGAGTGCTCGAAATACCTGCGGATACCGTGGTGCATGGAGATGCAACATATATGTCAATCGCAGCGGCATCGGTGCTTGCTAAGACTTATCGAGATGATTATATGCTCAGGCTGCACGCAGAGTTCCCGCAGTATGGTTGGGACAAGAATAAAGGCTACCCGACTGAACAACATTATGCAGCCATCAAGGAATACGGGCTGACACCTTATCACCGTAAAACTTTTAGATGCTTATAAGAGTACCTTCGTACATCGTACTTTGTTATGGCGTCTCCGAACGTTCTTTTGCCGGAAGTTGAATATGCGAGATTTCACACCATCAACATATAGCAGATTGATAGCCGCCTTGCAAGAGGCAGGCTATCGTTTTGTTACGATGCAAGAAATATTTGAATTGCAAAGTACAGAAAAAACGAGTGCGGAGTGGAGAACGTCTCCGAACGTTCAAAAAACGAGTGCGGAGTGGAGAACGTCTCCGAACGTTCAAAAAAAGACGGAAGGGGCAGGGAAGGTATGTTGTATGAGGCATGATGTTGATTTGAAGGCGGACCATTCGCTGGCAATTGCTCGAATAGAGCATGAGATGGGGGTGAGGGCGGTGTATTATTTCAGAGTGATACCTGAGTCAAACAAGCCTGATATCATCAAGCAAATTGCTGCTTTAGGACACGAGATAGGGTACCATTATGAAGATATGTCGATTTTCGATGGTGATATTGACAAAGCATACGAGCATTTCTGCCGTCAGTTAGATTATTTCCGCACATTCTATCCCGTTAAGACTATCTGTATGCACGGGGCACCTACCTCTCGCTATGATGGGCGTGACCTATGGAAAAAATACGACTACCACTCGCTTGATATAGTATGTGAGCCGTATCTTGACCTTGATTATTCGCGACTTCTCTATCTTACAGACACAGGGCGGCGTTGGGACGGATATAAAGTCTCGCTAAGAGACAAGATTCCCGTTCTGCAAGACAAGTGGACAAACCAAGGACTTACTTTTCATTCCACTTTCGATATCATTAACGCCTTACAACAAGGCAGACTCACAACACCTGTTCTCTTTACAACTCATCCGCAAAGATGGACTGATAAAAAAGGTGAGTGGTGGAAAGAATTAATAATACAAAATCTTAAAAATATAATTAAACGCTGTTTAAACGTCATTTAAACGCTATTTAAACGTCATTTAAACGCTATTTAAACGTCATTTAAACGCGATTGCAATGCAATTTAATTTTCCTAAACAATGAAACAATTTCTTAAGTACATGCTTGCCACAATTTGTGGTTTATTGGTTTTCTCTTTTATCAATTTCTTCTTATTCTATGCCTGTATTGCGGGTATTGCCGCCCTTGGTTCGGGCGAGAGTGTTACTAAGTCGAAGCCTCACTCCGTCTATATGGTAGATATGAGTGGTGTTGTTGTAGAACGCTCGAATTCTGATCAGTTTACTTCTGCCTTTATGGAGATGGCGGGTAGGGAGCAAGCGGACGAATACGGTCTTAATGATATTATTAAGAACATTCGCAAAGCAAAAGAGGATAAGAATATTGAAGGTATCTGCCTGCGTGGCGGTAGTCTTTCAATGGGAATGGCAACAGCACAAACGATACGCCGTGAGTTGCTCGATTTCAAGGAGTCGGGTAAGTTTATTATTGCCTATGCCGACAATTACGGACAACTGAATTACTATCTGGCATCGTGTGCAGATAAGATTATGCTTAACCCTATCGGTGCTATCGACTTACACGGTTTGGCAATAGATATTGAATTCTTTAAGCGTTTGCTTGACAATGTGGGGGTAGAGATGCAAGTGGTAAAAGTGGGGACTTTCAAGTCTGCTACCGAACCGTATATACTTACCTCAATGTCAGATGCCAATCGTCTGCAATATCAGGTGTTACTTGATGAGATATGGCACCGGTTGTGCACTGACATCTCAAAATCAAGAGATATATCTCCTGAGCAGTTGAACGAACTTGCGGATCGTTACATGGGGCTGCAACCTACAGAAGAATGTCTGACAGCAGGCTTGGTAGATACACTGTGCTACAAAGAAGGAATTGATAGTTTGCTTGCTCAACTATGCGGGACAAAGGACTTTAAGAAACTATCTTATTCTGATATGTTAACTTTGCAAGTTGCGAAAGAGAAGTATAGTAAAGAAAAGATAGCCGTTCTCTATGCTGATGGTGACATAACTGATGAAAAAGGCGATGGAATAGTGGGTAAAGAAATCATTAAGACAATATCCGAACTGACTAACAAAGAGAGTGTGAAGGCTGTGGTGCTTCGCGTCAATTCGCCGGGCGGCAGCGCATACGCTTCTGAGCAGATACACCATGCTCTGAGTCTATGCAAAGGTAAAAAACCTCTGGTAGTATCGATGGGCGATTATGCTGCTTCGGGCGGCTATTATATTTCTTGTCCTGCAAACTATATTTTTGCGGAAAATAATACATTGACGGGGTCAATAGGCATATTTGGTGTTATACCTAATATGAGCGGATTGACCGACAAAGTGGGAATCGACAATGACGGTGTGCAGACCAACCGCCACGGATTATTCGAGAGTAATGCAGTTCTTAAAGGTATGAACGCAGAAGAGAGAGCGATGTTGCAGGCAGAGATAAACAGAGGTTATGAACTGTTTACTTCTCGTTGTGCCGAAGGACGCTGCATCTCGCAAGATTCAATTAAGGCAGTAGGTGAAGGTCGTGTATGGACGGGTATTCATGCTTTGCAGTTAGGGCTTGTTGACGAGTTGGGATCGCTTGACGATGCAATAAAGAAGGCAGCTCAACTTGCCGGCATTGATAAATATGAGATTATTGAGTATCCTAAGTTGGACGACGAACTGACGCGCTTGATGAAAGCACTCGGTATGGATGATGCCGCTGACCGTATCGTCTCAAAGATTATCGGACAGGAGAAGTACAATATTCTCAAAGTAGTAGAGACCTTATCTGCCAAACCTTCGGTGCAAGCAATGGCTCCGCTTGAGATTCAATCAATAAGCAAATTGCAATAATCGGAACACAAATGCTCGTTTGTGGGTATTATTCTGCGTGAAATTAATCAGATACATATTATCACTTTTATATGGAGTAGGTGTGTTTGTGAGGAATATGCTCTACGATGGTCATCTGTACTATACCTATACTCCGTCAGTTTCGACAATATGCGTCGGGAATATTGCAGTTGGTGGTACGGGTAAGACTCCTTTTGTAGAGTATATTGTTTCATTGTTGCATCGGAAGGGTGTAAAAGTGGCAGTCCTGTCGCGAGGATATGGCAGAAAAACGAGCGGGTTTATTCTTGCTACCTCGGCAGCAACAACAGATACTATCGGCGATGAGCCTAAGCAAATATCCGCCAAGTTCCCGGATGTTCCTCTTGCAGTATGCGAAGATAGGGTAAAAGGAATAAAACGACTGACGAAGCTATATCCTGACACAGAGGTTATTGTGCTTGATGATGCCTTTCAGCACAGGCGAGTTAAGTGCGGCTATAATATCCTTCTGACGCAGGCTGATCGACTTTATCCCGACGACCATTTGCTGCCCTATGGAAGATTGCGTGAACATAAACACGCTGCTATACGCGCTGATGTTGTGTGCGTTACTAAATGCACTGATGATATCAAACCCGTGGAAAAAAGGGTGATAGCAAATAAACTGACTCTCTTGCCTTGTCAGGATTTATATTTCTCATGGCAGATATATCATAATCTGCCACAATCGAGGTGCTACCTTATCACAGGTATTGCTCAGCCGCAATATATTATAGATAAGTTGGGAGATAAAGTAATTGATAAATTGATATTTAATGATCACCATCGTTTCCGTAAGAAAGATTTTCGTTTAATGGAAAAGACCTTTTCAGGTGACTATCCTATATGTACAACAGAGAAAGATTATTATCGCCTGCTCGACTCGCCATATATGACTGAAAATATAAGAAACAGATTGCATGTAGTGTCGATTGAAGTTGATTTAAGGCAGGAGAAAGAGATATTTGAAAAGAAACTATTCAGGTATTTAAGTAAATTTTAGCATGCTTCGCCGTTTTTTACCGCCATATAAAGGATATTTGTTTTTGAATATCTTGTTTAACTTGCTGAGTACTGTACTCAGTTTATTCTCTTTTGCTGCCATCATTCCCATTCTGCAAATTCTTTTCGGACTTAATGACGGCGCAGACGCTTATATTTCAATAAATTGGACAGCCGGAGCGTCCGAGATAACGGATGCGTTGAAAAACAATTTGTATTATTGGATAGGTAGTGAAGTAAGTGCGGGCAATTCCGGTTATGTGCTGTTTGCACTCGGTTTGTTTCTTGTGGTGATGACGATGCTGAAATGCGGTTGTTCATATCTCGCTTCGTTCTATATGATACCTATTCGCACCGGTGTTCTCAGAGATATGAGGAAGCAACTGTATGATAAGGTAGTATCATTGCCGGTCGGCTATTTTACGGAAGAGAAGAAAGGTGATGTTATTTCGCGTATGACCTCGGATGTCGGGGAGGTAGAAGCATCGATAATAGCTTCGCTTGATATGCTCTTCAAAGACCCGATAATGATAGCCGTCTATCTCATTACCCTCTTTATCCTTTCTTGGAAACTGACTCTCTTTGTGCTTGTTCTTTTGCCTACGGCGGGATGGCTGATTGGTAGGATAGGGCGGTCGTTGAAGCGGCAGTCAAAGCGCGGACAAGAGCAGAATGCGGAGATACTGACTCAGATAGAAGAGACACTCGGCGGGTTGAGAGTGGTGAAGGCTTTTGTGGCGGAGGACAAACTAAAAGCAAGATTTAATGATATAAACGAGCGGACTCGTAGAACTTTCAACCGCATACACCGCCGTTATATGCTCGCGCATCCCGTCAGTGAGTCACTGGGGACGGCTCTCATTGCTGTATTGCTATGGTATGGCGGAGGACTCATATTAGCTGATAACTCGTCTATCGACGCCGCAGTCTTTATATATTATCTCGTTATTTTTTACTCTATTATCAATCCTGCTAAGGATCTTTCAAAGGCGGCTTATTCAATACGCAAAGGCAAGGCATCACTTGAGCGAATAGATAAGATACTCAATGCTCCTTCGCCAATCGAAAATGAGCAGGAAGAGACGCAAAATGCAAGTTGTCAGATTAAGGAAGTGCAGAGTATCAGTTTCGACCATGTGTCGTTCTCTTATCTGCCCGACCTACCCGTTCTGCAAGATATTTGTCTTGACATAAAGAGGGGGCAGATGGTGGCTTTCGTCGGGCAGTCGGGCTCAGGCAAAACAACATTGCTTGACCTCGTTCCTCGCTTTTACGATCCCGTAAGCGGGAGCATAAAAATTAATGGAATAGATATTCGCGAACTGAATACGAAAGCACTGCGTTCAATGATCGGGTATGTCAACCAAGATGCTATTCTGTTTAACGATACAATACTGAGCAATATAACATTTGGGTTACCGGCGGAAGATTCGGTTGTTAGTGGCGATAATATGCAGAGAATAGAGCAGGCGGCGATAGTAGCCAATGCTTTAGATTTTATTAATGCTATGCCGGATGGATTTGAAACAATCGTTGGCGATCGCGGCTCGCGTTTGTCGGGCGGACAGCGGCAAAGGGTCTCTATTGCGAGAGCGGTTATATTAAAACCGCAGATACTGATCCTTGATGAGGCGACATCTGCACTTGACACTGAATCGGAGAGGTTAGTGCAACAAGCCCTTGATAATCTTCTGACCACTGAGGAATGCACTAAACTTGTTGTAGCGCACCGTCTCTCAACAATAAGAAACGCTGATCTGATTTGCGTGTTGCACGAAGGAAAGATAGTAGAAACGGGAACTCATGACGAACTACTCACACGGAGCGGCTACTACGCCAAACTGCTGAAAATGCAGAATGAATAAGTGGACTTTTTATGTTTGGTTGCGTGGAAAAAAGAGGAAACAGGAAAACTCTGAAAAAAACGAATGTATGGGCAGAATAATGGCAATAGATTATGGCAAGAAGCGAACGGGTATAGCAGTTACTGACCCGCTACGGATTGCTGCTACACCGTTGGAAACGGTGGATACTGCCGTGCTAAAACAATGGTTATCCGACTATTTCCTGCGAGAAACCGTTGACGAGGTCATTATCGGACACCCCGTGCAGATGAATGGTGAAGATAGTCAGTCGATGGAATATATTCGACCATTTATCACGTGGTTTCGACAAACTTTTACCGCCATTACTCTTTCTGAGGTAGATGAGCGCTTCACATCCGTTTTGGCACATAAGGCGATGTTGGAAGGCGGACTAAAACGCAAACAAAGGCAAGATAAAAAAACGGTTGACAGGATAGCCGCGTGCATAATGTTAGAAGAACGGTTAGATGGCCTCGCTGTTAGAAGTTAGTGTGATAATAACCGGCATAACATGCGGGACACTTAACGGCAAACATAGCCGCGTGTATTTATTGTTATTACTGTCCAATTAAACATTTTTGTCAACTTATTTCATTTATAATTCATACATAATTTTTAATTTACAATGATACTACCAATTTTTCTTTATGGACAACCGGTTTTGAGAAAAGAAACGGAAGAAGTGCCGGCTGATTACCCGGATTTACGGGTGCTTATTGATGATATGTTTGAGACTCTGACCGTGGCGGAAGGATGTGGCTTGGCTGCCCCGCAGGTCGGCAAATCTCTTAGATTGTTTGTTGTTGACGGAACGGAGTTGAAAGAGGAGTATCCTGAATGTGATGGTTTTAAGCAACCGTTTATCAATCCTGAGATTTTGGAAGAGTCGGAGGAAAAGATAGCATATAGCGAAGGCTGCTTATCGCTGCCCGGTATATCGGAGAATGTGATTCGACCGAAGAGTGTACTTGTGCGTTATCAAGATATTAATGGTGAAGAACACGAGGAGTGGTTAGAAGGTTTTAGAAGCCGCATATTCCAACATGAGTACGACCATATTGAAGGCAATGTGTTCACTGACAGAATATCGCCTATTCGGCGCCAATTCGTAAAGGGCAAACTGATGAATATAGCAAAAGGAAGAACCATTCCTAAATATAAATTTAAGAAGAATGTGTAGTTATTATGGCACAGAAGTTTGTTATCACAATAAGTCGTGAATTCGGCACCGGCGGCAGGAAGATTGCCGAACAACTGAGCGAGATGCTCGGGGTGAAGATTTACGATAGAAAGATTCTCACGGCATTGCATAGTCAGTTTAATCTCACAGAGGAAGAGATGAACAATATTAAAGCGAAGAAGCATAATTGGTGGGATGACTTCTCTCGCTACTATCAGCAGGCAATGGCATGGGCTAATCAGCAGTATTATGAGACATTTGCGCAGAACATCACCTCTAAGCAACTATATGAAGCAGAAGAGCGCATACTGAGGGAAGTTGCAGAGCAAGAGTCGTGTATTATTCTTGGTCGGACAGGCTTCTATATCTTCAAGGATGACCCGAAAGCTTTTAAGATTTTTCTTATAGGCGATATGCCTTTACGCAGAGAAAGTGTTGCAAAGCGGCTTAATATCACTGAAGGAATTGCAGATCAACTGATAAAGGAAGTTGATGAGGCAAGGGAAAATTATACTTTGACCTTTTCCGGCAAGAGCAGGTACGACGCCCGTAATTATGACCTCGTACTCAACGTTAAAGACCTGCCGACTGAATCAATAGCGAAGTTCATCGCTGAATGTGTGGAAAAAAGAATGAATGAGGTTAGTAATTTTAAATAATATTTTGTTATGAATATGAAGAAATGTAGTGTAATCTCTGTGTCAGCGATTTTAGTACTCGGTTTGGTGTCGTGCAAAAAAGAAAACAAGCAGACTGAAAATCAGGAAGAAGCAGTTGTTGAAGTCGTTGAACCGGAGTCAGAGCAAATAGCGGCAGAAGGTGAACAAGTTTTCGCCACTGATTTTACGCTGAATGATATTAATGGTAATCCGCTGACTCTATCGTCTTTGCGCGGTAAGGTTGTGATACTTGACTTTTGGGGATCTTGGTGCCGTTGGTGCATCAAAGGAATACCTGATATGAAGGCGTATTATCAGAAGTATGACGGCAAATTTGAGATACTCGGAATTGACTGTGGCGATACGGAAGAAGATTGGCGTGAGGCTGTTCGCCATAATGAATTGCCATGGCTGCATGTATATAATCCGGAAGATAGCGATGTGACTGAAAAGTATAATATTGAAGGCTATCCGACAAAGATTATAGTTGCCGCAGACGGAACAATAAATAAAATATTCATCGGTGAAGATCCTGCCTTCTATGAATATCTCGATGAGTTATTGAAGTAATTGTCCGTGAGCGCATAAACCTGTGTGTTAAAATGAACATTATAACAATCATTTTTATTTCGATAGGATTAGCGATGGACTGCTTTACGGTGTCCATCGCGAAAGGTATTGAAGTCGGTAATGCATATAAATGGCGTTTCCTGCTTATGGCACTCCTCTTTGGCTTATTTCAGGGTGGTATGCCACTTATCGGGTATTACGCAGGTGTGATTTTTGCCGATTTCTTTAGAAGATATGCGCCATGGATAGCACTCATTTTGCTTGCTTTTATCGGGGGAAAGATGATTCTGGAAAGTATAAAACCCAATAAAGAGGAGAAAACTGCAGGACTTAGTTTGCCGACAATGTTGATGCTTGCCGTTGCCACTTCTATTGATGCGCTTGCAACGGGTGTTATTTTTATCCCTTATCCTCAATGGTTGTGGAGCGGGGTGGGTATTATAGCATCAGGTTCGTTTTTGTTTTCAATTGCAGGCTGGCTGATAGGGAAGAAAATAGGGGAGCATTTTAGGTTTAATATGGAGTTAGTCGGCGGAATAATACTTATTGCTATCGGACTGAAAATTTGGATTGAAGGCTTATGGTTTTGATAAAAGACACGGTTGTATCGCTTGATATATTAGAGAAATATTTCTGTTGCGATCTCAATCGCTGCAAAGGAGCTTGTTGCATTGAAGGTGATGCCGGTGCCCCCGTCATGGATGAGGAAAGGCAACAGATAGAAGAGTTGTTGCCTCAGTTGCTACCTCTTATGCAGAAGCAGGCGAGAGAATTAGTGGAAAAGGAGGGAGTATGCTGTTTAGATAAAGACGGGGAACAGGTAACGCAAATTATTGATGGTAAGGATTGTGTTTTTTCGCGTACCGATAGCAACGGTTGGTGCTACTGTTTGATAGAAAAATTATTTTTAGAAGGGAAATCTTCGTTTAGAAAGCCAATATCCTGTTATCTGTATCCTATTCGGGTAAAAGAGTTTCCGGCTCAGGGAAATATGCCGGCAACCACTGCGTTGGATTACCACCGTTGGGATATTTGCCACCCTGCCCGTCAGTGCGGGAAGAAACTGCGTCTGCCGATGTATGTCTTCCTTAAAGAACCGCTCATCGCCCGCTTTGGTCAGGAATGGTATGACGAACTATGTCTTACAGCAGAGCAGTGGAATAAAATGCTTCAGTAACTCTATGCTAAAATGCTTCAAAGGCTATTTGAAGAATGTGAAATGAACATTGCCGTATGAGCGGTGGTCAGAGAAGTGAAGATGCTGAGAGAAATTGTTATTCTTTGAATGTTCGAGAACGAAGACACCATCCTCTTTTAGCAGGTTGTGTTCAAAGATAAGGTCGGGGATAGTCGGCAACTGAGCGAGTTGATAAGGCGGGTCAGCATAGATGAAATCGTATTTTAGATTGCATAATGCAATATATTTGAACACATCTCCTCGAACGACTGTAAGATTATTGATTCCGAGTTGTTTACAGATTGATATTATGAAGTTTTGCTGCGTGTGTGCCAGCTCTACGGCAGTTACTTCTCTTGCCCCTCTTGATACGCACTCTATTCCTATACTTCCCGTACCGGCAAACAAGTCAAGCATATCAATACCCTCAAAATCAATTCTATTTTGAAGCAGATTGAATAAGCCCTCTTTGGCAAAATCAGTAGTGGGTCTTGCCGTGATATTGCGTGGTGGCTCTAATCGCCTGCCTTTGTATGTTCCGCTTATTATTCTCACAAGGGAAGTCAGAAGTTGGAGGTTATAAAATGTGAGTTGAGCAGCTTCTTTGTCCCTTCGCCGCATTGAATATACAACGGTGTTTCTTTTGGAATATTAAGTTGCTCGTAAATGCGCAGAAGCCAATAAAGCATCTGTTCTTTTGTCCCCGCCTCATAGATGTTGGCAAGTTGTAATTTTGAGTTGATAATTACGGCTACAGCCATCTTATCGGCTTGTCGTATAGCGCATACGGTGCTTTGTAGCTTATCTGAAGCGAGACGAATAAGATAGGGGATAATATGCGAGTCTCTGTTCTTCCTTTTCTCAAATAGGCAGACGCAATGTTGTGAGGTAATCTGCTCTTTTCCTATTTCTTGATCTCTCGGTATTTGGCGTTTGAGAAAATTAAGCCATAAATCTTCCTGCTCTTCATCGTAGAGATTATCAGGAACGAGAGTAAAGGAAGTCCACAACATATCAAACCCACCTTGATTGGAGGTGGGTTTGACAGGTTCTATATGTCCGATTTCCGCCATTTGTTACTCCCAGTTTCCGGCATTATTATTCGGCTCTAAAATATCACCGAAACGAAGACCCGGGTAGTGCCCTAACTTCTCCTCACGATCAATAAGGTTAACTCGCTCTTGGTCATCTTGATCGCCAAGCCAGGTGTTGTAGTGTGCACGAACCTCAACGAGGGGTACATGTATGCCTTGCGATGTGCTGTAGTTGTCGTTAACGACAGCCTCATATCTCTTGCCGTTGCTGTAAGGGATAGTGAGAATATTCTCAATCGACTTAGCATCGTACTCGCCTTTGTATAAGGCTTGCAGCAGCGGGGTGGAGATGGTGTCACGCTTAAAGCCTTGCAGACCATTGGCTTCAACCTCTCTCCAATTACCTGTCTTTTGGGCCTTCTCAATCATCTTGACTGCCTTTTGCTCAGTAAGACCTGACTCTAATTGCTTGTCGGTCAAGGCACCTTCTTTTACAACCTCTTTCTTCTCACCTGTGCGGAGGAAAAGTATAAGAGAATCAAGGTCTGCCATATAGCGACCGTTTTGAGCACGGAACTCAACCTCAGCAGTACGAAGGTCGACAAGGTTCTTAATAACAGCGGCTTCCCTATCAGCACGAGTGCTTTCAAAATTGATGGGAGTCATCACGCTCATTACGCAAATGTAGCATAAAAAGCAGATTGCGAGAGCAAGACAAGTTCTAAAAATTGTTTTCATTGTATTATAAGAAATTTAATGTTTAATGTTTAAAGTTTCAAGTTTAGTTTAACTTTGGAACAAATATTGCCTAATATAATTTAGCAGTATGGCTTTGTTCGCACATTCCGACTACAAAATTAATAAAAAAAAATTATATAACCTACAACTTACTGCAAAAAAAAATGAAAAAAGAATCGCTTTTATATGAAGAAGCCCTTTCAAAGATGTCGTCAGAGGAGAAGCAGTTGCGTGATGCTGCAGCTGATATTCTGACAAATGAGATGGGTTTGGTTGGTTCCGCAGTGTCCGCCATATATTTGCAGGATTGTGATTTGGCAGAAGTGAAAGAGGTGTGTAGCAATGAGGTATGTATCTTGATAGAGGGACTTAACCGCGTATCGTCTGTCAATAAGAATATGAAGATGGTTGAGACTGAGAATTTCCGCAAACTGCTATTAGCACTTGCGGAAGATGTTCGGGTTGTGCTCATTATTATTGCAAGGCGTTTGGCTCTGATGCGTTATCTCAATACTCAGGGCGACAGCGATTATCGGAAAGAGATTGCGAAAGAGACTTCATTTCTGTATGCTCCGCTTGCTCATAGATTAGGTTTATATGCCATTAAAACCGAATTGGAAGATTTATCTCTTAAATTTTCAGAGTATGCGGTATATAAAGATATTGCGAGGGCATTGAATGAGAAGAAGCAGCAGCGAGATGCTTATATTGAGGCGTTTATCGGACCGGTGCAAGAGAAATTAGAGTCGCTTGGTCTGAAATTCCATATCAAAGGCAGAACAAAGTCTATCCACTCAATATATAACAAGATGCAGAAACAGCAGTGTGGTGTGGACGGCATATATGATTTGTTTGCTATTCGCATTATTCTGCAGTCAGAGCCGGAAAAAGAGAAGGCAGAGTGCTGGCAGGTATATTCCGTTATAGCGGATATGTATCAGCCCAACCCGAAGCGATTGAGAGATTGGCTATCAATACCCAAGTCCAATGGTTATGAGTCGCTACATACTACTGTACTCGGTCCGGAGGGTAAATGGGTAGAAGTGCAAATTCGCACTGAAAGAATGGACGAGATTGCAGAGAAAGGTGTGGCGGCACATTGGAAATATAAGGGAGGAAAGAGCGAAGAAGGTTTAGATGCTTTTCTTAAGAGTGTAAGGGAGATGCTTGAGAGTGATGCAACCGAAAAGAGCAATATCGAAGACTTCAAGTTAAACCTTTACGAGAAAGAGGTGTTTGTTTTCACCCCCAATGGCGATTTGCATAAACTGCCTCAAGGGGCTACCGTTCTTGACTTCGCTTTTGCTATCCACAGTGGTCTGGGTTGCCGTTGCGTAGGAGGTAAGATTGGTGGCAAAAATGTGCCGATAAAGTATATTCTGCATAATGGTGACCAGGTGGAAGTGCTGACCTCACCTATGCAAAAACCTACAGAGGCTTGGCTTAAGATTGTAATGACAGCCAAGGCGAAGAATAAGATTCGTCAGGCGCTTAAAGAGATTGAGTACAAAAATGCAGCTGAAGGACGAGAATTGCTTGAAAGGCGGTTTAAGAATTGGAAGATAGAGTATGATGAAACGGCTGTCAGTCACCTCTCTAAGAAATTGGGATATAAAGCAGTATCTGACTTCTATCAGGGAATAGCGCAAGGTAAGGTGGATATGCTGCTCGTCAAAGATCGCTATATTGCTCAGCAAGAAGCGGTAAATGATCAGAGTGGTGCGACGGGTGTGTCAGCTCAGAATTTTGTGCCACTAACTGACAATCAGTACGGGGGTAAGAGAGATGAATTGGTTATCGACGGTGACTTGGGCAAGGTGGAATACAAATTGGCGGGTTGCTGCAAACCTATATACGGCGATGATATCTTCGGTTTCGTGAGTGTAACATCAGGCATAAAGATTCATAGAAAAGACTGCCCGAATGCGAGCGATATGAAAGCGAGATATCCGTATCGCATAGTACCTGCTCGCTGGTCGGGTAAGGCTGTGGGAAGTAACTATCCCATCACGCTCAAAGTAGTGGGGCAAGACGATATAGGCATAGTGTCAGCCATCACTTCGCTTATTAATAAGGAAAATGGCGTATTGCTCAGAACCATATCTATCGACTCGCATGACGGCATATTTGAAGGTCATCTGACACTGCTGCTCGCTTCAACTGCCCAACTTGAGAGCATAAAGCGCAAGATATCAGGAGTAAAAGGAGTGAAGGAAGTGGTGAGAAGTTAGCAGTGGAGAACGTCTCCGAACGTTCCGGTAGTGGCGAACGTCTCCGAACGTTCCGGTAGTGGCGAACGTCTCTGAACGTTCCGGTAGTGGTGACGCGACAACGGCATTGCCGCAAGCGAATGAAAAATGACATGAAAGGCTATGAGATGAAAATAAGAGCGTTTTTTTTAGCGATATTATTGCTGCTCTTCTCTAATGTGAGGGCAACGGAATATAATGGCAGAGTGGTGTCTGCAAATGGTGAGCCGGTGTCGTTTGCGACTATCTATCTTATAAATGATCCTATTGTGGGCACGGCATCGGGGGACGACGGCTCATTTACTATCAATACCGATTATTCTGCGGACGAGCCTATAATAATATCCTTCATTGGATACGAGAGATGTGAGACGACACTTGCTCGCTTGTCAGAAGGTGATATAGTGCTGAAGGAGCAGCCAATTGCGTTGCAAGAGACCGTCGTTACCGCAAAAGCCTCGAAGCAGAAAAATAAACGCAAGCAGATGGCTCAGTTGCTGCATAGAGTGTATTTGAAGATGCAGGATGATTTTCCCTCAACGGCGACTAAATATAAAGTGGTGTCAGATGTCAGGATGAATACTGAGGATACGCCTTGGGGCATGGAGCAGATGATTGCTACAGTAGTTAATATCCCCGGAATAAGACCGGAGGGGAAAGACTCTGTGCAATTAGCAGGGGAATATTGCAAGCGCTTCTTTCGTCAACAGATAAGAGACAGGGCGGATGTTATTTTGGAGGGTAACTCTCTTAATAATAATGTACGCAAAATGGCAACGGAAGTGGATTCCGGAATAGTAGTGCATAAGGCGCTATGGTCAATGGGAAATGTCAAATATGATTTCGAGCGTTCGATGAACGATATAAAACATTGGTCAGTATCTAATGAGAGTGAGAGTGAAACAGTGCTGACGCATATTGATAAGAAGAATTATATGGGTATCTTCAAGTATGAATATAAGAGGCACTATATTCTCAATTCAGATAACCTAAGCGTTCTGCGTTTTTCAGAGGAGTTGAATGCCGAACTATATGTTCCTTTTGGGTATAAGTTTAAGCCGGAAGACCTTGAACTATTGAATCTGCTCAATATGTCGGAGCAGAAAATTGAGAAATTCAGACTCAGAAGAGCAAAGCTACATGTTAATCTTAATACCATATATAAGGATAATATAATCGGTGCTGACAATTCGCAACTGAAAAAGACCATTCAAGAAAAGAATCTATCAGCACAAGCGCAACTTCTCGGAACGAAGAAAAAGGAGATTCCCGTAGATGTAAAGGCAACGCAGAAAGTTACCTCTGTTCAACTTAATGCCAAGACGCTGCCGAAATCTGCTTTTCATAAGCGTGTTCAGCGTGAGATAGTCCCGATATTCTAAAAAAGGTGACAGTGACCAAATGGTAAATATATCTGATTTATATACTATATACTCGCTTCATCCGCAAATTACCGGCATAGCGAGAACACTTAAAAAGCCGTCAAACAAGCATCTGCTGATTACCCGCTGTTATGGTTCTGCTCGGGCATTGACTATCGCTTCTGTTTTTCAAAAGAGCGGTCGCACAATGTTAGTGGCAATGGAAGATTATGAGCGTGCTGCTTATATGTGCCGCGATTTGCAGGTTATTCTGCCCGCAGATGTCTATCTCTTTCCTACCTCTCACAGGCTGAGGCAAAAATCCATTGATGACAGTTATATTATCCAACGCACTGAGGTGTTGTCTGCCGTGAGCGGGAATAATGTTCGGGGGTGTATTATTGTTACATACCCTGAGGCATTGGAAGAAGTATGCATGAGCAAAACTATGCTCAATGATAGTAAGTTGGAACTGACCAAAGGACAAACAATACAGGAAACGGATTTGGTAGAACGCCTTTCAAGTATAGGATTTAACAGAGTCGATTTCGTGTATGAACCCGGGCAGTTCGCAGTTAGAGGCGGCATAGTGGATATATATTCTTACTCTAATGTTCAACCTTATCGAATAGATTTTTTCGGTGACGAGATAGATAGTATCAGAGTTTTTGATATAGAAACGCAGTTGAGTAAGGCAAGGCTTGAACGAGCAGAGATAGTAGGCGCAGCAGCAGAGCAAGACTCTAATACAGTACTATGGGATTACCTGCCCGATGATTTTGTGCTTGTAGGCGAAGATTTTAATCTTATCCCGCGCAGAGATAATGTTCAAACGATAGAGTTCGCAACTCGCTCATATTATAAAGATAGTTGTGTCTTTAAGTATAATACGGCATCGCAACCGGTCTTTAATAAGAAGTTTGACCTCTTGGCAGAAGAGATAAAAAGCAGGCAATCTTCGGGGTATAAGATTTATATTCTTTCTGATAGCGAAAAGCAAACCGACAGACTGAGGGATATACTCGAAACATCTTTTATCCCCGTATATCCTACATTGCACGAAGGTTTTATTGACGATGATATTAAGGCTTGCTTCTTTACCGATCATCAGATTTTCGAAAGGTATCACAAGGTAGAGCAGAAGTCAGATAGGGCGCGTCAAGGTAAGGTGATAATGACCTTGAAGGAACTCAATCAACTTGCTGTGGGCGATTATGTGGTACACGTGGACCACGGAATAGGTAAGTTCGGAGGACTTGTTCGTACCACCGTAAACGGCAAGCCACAAGAGATGATTAAATTGATTTATCGTGGCGGTGATACGATATTCGTGTCGATTCACTCTCTACACCGCATCAGTAAATATCGCGGGAAAGAAGCCGGTGCAGAACCGCCTGTGTCAAAATTAGGCAGCGGTGCATGGGAGAGACTGAAGGAGAGAACGAAAGAGAAAGTAAAGGATATCGCACGTGATCTTATCAAACTCTACGCAGCAAGAAAAGCGGAAAAAGGTTTTGCTTTTTCCCCGGATAGTTACTTGCAGCATGAATTGGAGGCATCGTTCATCTATGAAGATACGCCCGACCAATTGAAAGCAACGCAAGATTTGAAGCACGATATGGAGTCGCATGTGCCGATGGATAGGCTTATATGCGGTGATGTAGGTTTCGGAAAGACCGAACTTGCAATGCGTGCTGCTTTTAAGGCTGCTATAGACGGTAAGCAGACGGTAGTGCTTGTGCCTACAACAGTGCTTGCTTTGCAGCATTACAATTCTTTCCGTGAGCGGTTTGAGAATTTCCCCGTTAGAGTTGAGTATATAAGTCGGGCTAAGTCACCAAAGGAATCAAAGCAGATATTGCAAGACCTTGCAGACGGGAAGATAGATATTATCATCGGCACGCATAAGTTAGTCAGCAAATCAGTACATTTCCACGATTTAGGGTTGCTTATTATTGACGAGGAACAGAAGTTCGGGGTGGCGGTAAAAGAGAAACTGCGCTCACTAAAAGTTAATGTGGATACCCTTACTCTGACTGCTACGCCTATACCTCGTACTCTGCAATTCTCCTTGCTTGGTGCCCGCGATTTAAGCGTGATGGTTACACCTCCTCAAAATCGCTATCCTATTGAGACCACAGTTATAACCCCTGCAGACGAAGATATACTGAAAGAGGCGATAGAATTGGAGATGTCGCGCAACGGGCAGGTTTTTTATATTCATAATCGTGTCAGCACGCTGCCGATGGTGGCACATCAGATAGAGAAATTATGTCCACAGGCGCGTATCGCCATTGCACATGGTCAGATGCCGACAGAAGAAGCAGAGCAGATCCTGACTGACTTTATCAATTACGATTACGATATACTTGTTGCTACCTCGATAATTGAGAACGGCGTGGATATACCTAATGCCAACACAATTATAATCAGCGGAGCGCAACATTTTGGCCTAAGCGACCTGCATCAGATGCGAGGCAGAGTGGGGCGCAGCAACAGGCATGCTTATTGTTACCTCATTGCGCCTTCAAGCGAGTTGCTTACTCCGGATGCTCGACGCAGACTGACAGCGTTAGAGACTTTCGTTGATTTAGGTAGCGGTTTTTCGCTCGCCATGCAGGACCTTGATATTAGAGGTGCAGGCAATATGCTCGGAGCAGAGCAGTCAGGCTTCATAGCGGATTTGGGATATGAAACATACCAAAAGATTTTGAATGAGGCAGTGCTTGAATTGAAAGAAAACGAGTTTCAAGATTTGTTTGAAGATGCATCGTCTGATTCATCGTCTATGGCTTCGGAGCAATATGTCAACGATACTTTATTGGAGTCAGACCTTGAGATTGGTTTCCCACCGCAGTATGTGGAGAGCGTATCCGAGCGTATAGCCCTTTACAGAGAGTTGGACTCATTGCAGACGGAAGATGCTCTGCAAGCATTCAAATCGCGCCTGATTGACCGCTTCGGAGCATTACCCGAACAAGGTGAGGAACTACTGCAAGTAGTGAGATTAAGATGGCTGTGTATGCGGTTGGGAATAGAAAAAATAGTGCTTAAACAAGAGCGAATGACCATATATTTCCCGTCAAATAATAATTCGCCGTACTACAAGAGCGAAACATTCGGGAAAGTGCTGCAATATATTACCACTCGCGCTGCCCGTTGCAGACTGAGAGAGATACCGGTAAAAGAGGGGAGCGCAGAGAAAAGGCGTTCTGCCGTAATTGATCAAGTAAGGACGGTTGGCGGAGCGTTTAACTTACTTACTAAAATCGAGTGCGGATAGATACGGGTCTTGACGCAGTTTGATGCAGGTTCTTCCATTTTGGTAGTAGTAGCGACTGACAATCTCTTGTTCGAGGAAGTTCTGCACATCTGCGGCATTTTTCCATAGGGCGTTATGGGCAGTAGTCTGAAGGCGGGATTGCGTATCATGCAGTTCCGCTATTATTGTACTGTCAAGGTCTTCTTGCTCGGCAATCTTGAGCAGATCTGAGAAGAATTTGGATGTCTCGGTTTCGTATGTGAATTCTTTATCTTCCAAAAATGCCTCAAAATCTTTGATTAGAGCGGTGTCAATCTCAGATTTTGTTGTAATATATGTATTCGGCTTCGGGTAGTCAGCGTGAGTCTGAGCATAGAGAGTAGCGTAGTCGAAGAACATATTTTTGCGGTATAACTCGTAGCAGATATTAATCTTTGTAGAGTCATCGATAGTTATATCAGGTTCAATGCCTGTTCCTTGAATACATCTGCCGGAAGGAAGGTAATACTTGGCTGTTGTTACTTTAAGGTGTCCGCCGTAAGCCACATTGCGGATATTCTGCACTAATCCTTTGCCGAAAGTCTTTTTGCCGATTAGTGTTGCTCTATTCAGGTCTTGCAGGGCACCGCAAGTTATCTCTGAAGCGGAGGCAGAGTGTTCGTCAGTTAAGACATAGAGAGGCATATCGGGGTAGGCGGGGGGAGTCGTTGTTTTATAAACGCGAGAGGAGTTCAACATCTTGCCTTTGGTGCTCACCACCTCTATCCCTTTAGGAACAAAAAGTGATACTATGGAGATGGCTTCCGTTATCAGTCCGCCACCATTGCCGCGAAGGTCAATAATAAGCGACTTGCAACCTAAGTCAGCGAGGCTGTCAAGGGCATACTTAAAGTCGCGGGACGAGTTTTCCGTAAATTCGCTGAACGAAATATAGCCCATTGTAGGTGAAAGCATTGCGCTGTAATCGACTGTGGGCAATTTTATCTCTTCGCGAATAAACTCTTTGTATATAATTGAATTATTCTTACTTTTTTGCTGTCGCTTACCGGTTGAGAGAGAGTCTGCTAATTGCCGGCGACTGAGTTTCAGTTTTACAGTCGTTCCCGCTTTCCCTCTAAGTAAGGCAGACACCTCTGCCGTTGTCATGCCTTTGCAATCCTTGCCGTCAACTTGCAGAATAACATCTCCTGCCAGTACTCCGTTCCTCTGTGCGGGCAGACCTTCGTACGGGTCTGAAATGCAGATGTAATCGTTATCTTGACGTTGCATTATCAGTGCTCCTATACCGCCGTATTTGCCTGTGGTCATTCGCTTCAAATCATCTTCTTTGCTCTCCGGAACATAGACAGTATAGGGGTCTATCTCGCGCAACATCCCGTTGAGTGCCGACTCGGTCAAATTGTCGTAGTTGAGAGTGTCGGTATAGGATATGTCTAATTGACGGAAGACGTCATTAAAGATACTGATGTTGCGATCAATACGGGTAGAGTAGGGTGCTTGCTGTGCAAGGCATTGCGAGGCTAACGCAATCAATAATATGGGGAGATAATGTTTTTTCATTCTTTCAACTGTAACTTTCAACTTTCGGGCTCTGAACGTTCGGAGACGTTCACCACTTTCGGGCTCTGCCCGCACTGTAACTTTCAACTTTCAACTTTCACTTTAATATAACATGAAATATCTTTTCCGTGCTTATGCAGGTCTCTTACAAAAGATGATGATATATGGGCAAGTTCGGGTTTTGCAATAAAAAGGATAGTCTCTAATGAACGTTTGGTAGTGGGGAACGTCTCCGAACGTTTCGTCCCCTGCTCCGAGCGTTTCGTCCCCTGCTCCG
>FLNU01000552.1_pt1 | contig 32129 bp, 24 predicted proteins | sample 1140361 | NCBI WGS metagenome assembly FLNU01 (sample SAMEA3878206, study PRJEB12797) | bioreactor metagenome | biome: Moose rumen | place: Sweden | collected 2011-10 | reverse complement strand
CGGTGTGACCGAAGCCACAGTTGACTTCACCGAGGCCATGGAATTCCTCGGTGTTGAAGAACTGACCACCGACATGCTGCGCATCGTCAACCCAGACGGTGAACTCATCAGCGACTATGCTGGTTACGACGGCTGGTTCAATGCTGAAGGTGCTGCAGAGGTTTGGGATCCTAATGGCAATTCAAAGATCAACGTGAAGTTCTTCCAGGCTATACCAAACGGTACTTACACCATCTGCGACATGAACGGAGCCGACGAGATTGGTACCACCTACACCGTTACGTGGGCCCTCGTTGCCAACGACAAGCAGGTGAACTACACCATCAACGTGACCTTCGTCGAGAAGCCGGCTATCGAAATCACCTTCAACGACCTGACTAAGGTTGCCGACCCAGTGGAAGTAAATCTGACCGGTACCAACGGAAAGGAGTATGAAGGCCTGACATCTGACGTTGACGTTGCTTCTATCCTTTCAACCCTCGGTGTTCAGTCGCTCGACGACGTGACCATCTATGCAGTCCAGAGCAACGGCAGCCTTGACGACAACTACAAGGTCGGTACGACCGACGGTTGGCGTGATGCCAATGCTGACTGGCATGCTTGGGGCGATGATGCAGCATTCTACGTAAAGACCGACTTCTCTGCTGAGTCCAACCAGGTTAACGAAGCAGGTTGCTATCCAGGCAAGGCTACCGACGTTGCCTACACCGCTACCTACGCCTTCGTGAAGAACGGTTCTGAGACCAACGACGCTGTTGTCCTCAAGGTTACCCTTACCTACGGAGACCCGACAAGCATCAACGGCATTGCCCGCGACCTTGACAATGCTACCATCTACGACCTCGTTGGCCGCAAGGTGAACAATGTCGTGAAGGGTAACATCTACATCGTGAACGGCAAGAAAGTGCTGGTTAAGTGAGAGCAGAGTCAAGTTTACTTGAAATCTGCCGAACGGGAAGCACTTCGACGCAGTCAATGTGCTGGTTAAGTGAGAGCAGAGTCAAGTTTACTTGAACTCAGCCGAACGGGAAGCACTTCGACGCAGTCAATGTGCTGGTAAAATAATTGACATCCGCCTTGCAGGGACGGGTTGACGCTCGTCCCTGCAAGCAACCGAATCAAAAAAAGGCAGGCAATCCGCTGTGGATTGCCTGCCTTTTTGGTATCTCTTTTGGTATCTCTTAGGCTTCCCGGCGCAAAGGATAGTTGCCGCGCAGCCACTCAAAATGTTCGGGATGGGCCTTGAGGCGTTGCGAGTCTACGCGTGGGTCGTAGAGACGGAGCGGCCCTTCGGTCACGCTGCCATAGGCGTAGGGATGTGGCGGTGAGGGAGGCTCGATGTGCAGTTGAAAAGGCTGGTGAAGGTGCTGGCAGACTGCTTTCAGTGTCATGCGGGTGGCGTTGGCCTTTCCGTCGGCAGAGTAGCCTGCGATGTGGGGGGTTGCAATGCAGGCCCGTTCGAGCAGGGCGGGCAGTGGATGCGGCTCGCCTTCCCACACGTCGACGACTGCATGGCTCACTTGTCTGCAGTCCAGTGCCCGTACCAGTGCCAGGTTGTCGACCACAGGTCCGCGGCTGGTATTGACGATGAGCGGCTGGCGACGCAACAGGTTGAAGAACCGTTCGTCGGCCAGGTGGTAGGTAGCGTGCTCGCCTTCGCAGGTGAGTGGTGTGTGGAAGGTGATGATGTCGCATCTGCCGGCCAGTTCTTCCAGCGTGGTCGTAAGCCCTTTCGGTGGGTCAGAGCATAGAATGTTCAGGCCCAGCCGTTCTGCCTCCTGTTTTACGTGGCTGCCCACATGTCCCACCCCCACAATGCCGATGGTCAGCAGGCTGAGGTCGGTGGGCAGCATTCCGTCTTGTTGAAGTGCCAGTAGTGAGTTGCGCACATATTGTGCCACCGACGTGGCGTTGCATCCGGGGCAGTTGGTCCATTGGATGCCAGCCTGGTCGAGATAGTCGGTGTCCAGATGGTCGTAGCCGATGGTAGCCGTGACGACAAGTCGGACGCTGCTGCCTTCCAGCAGTTGTCGGTTGCAATGGGTGCGGGTGCGTACTATCAGTATGTCGGCATCGCGCACGTCCTCGCGTCCGATTTCGCTGCCGGGCAAGTAGGTCACTGTGTCTACCAGTTGTTCAATCTGTCCGTGGATGTAGGGAATTTTGTCGTCGACAATCGCTTTCATTGCTGCAAAGTTAGTGCTTTTGTGCGTAAATCAGTTGTAAAAGTCCTTAACTTTCTGTAGTTTTGCATAACTAATCAATCAAAAACAGGATTTTCCATGACTTTTACCCAACGTGCACTGCCCATCTTCGAGCAGTCCATCAACGACTATCATCGCGTGGATGATGTCGACCAGCCCCTGAATAATCCTTTTACGGAGGGCTCCATCGAATACTATCTGTACACTAAAAACTGGATTGACACAGTGCAATGGCACTTGGAAGATATTATTCGCGACCCTAACATCAATCCCGTCGATGCGCTGGCACTGAAGCGTCGCATCGACCACAGCAACCAGGAGCGCACCGACCTGGTCGAAATGATTGACAGTTATTTCCTCCATCGTTTCGCCAGCGTAGAGGTGTTGCCCGACGCCACCATCAACACCGAAAGTCCGGCTTGGGCCATTGACCGCCTGAGCATCCTTGCCCTGAAAATCTATCACATGCAGGAGCAGACCGAGCGCACCGATGCCGCTGCCGACCACATTGCCCGTTGCCGGCAGAAACTGGACGTGCTGTTGCTCCAGCGTGAAGACCTTTCTTCAGCCATCGACCAACTGCTTGCCGACATCGAGTCAGGCCGCAAGTACATGAAGGTGTACAAGCAGATGAAGATGTACAACGACCCCAGCACCAATCCCGTGCTCTATGGTGGATTGGGCAGCAGGAAGTGAGTGGCGGGCTGTGCAGAAACTTCTCATCATCCGTCTTTCTGCCATGGGCGACGTGGTCCTCACGGTCCCCGTCGTCGACAGTCTGGCACGTCAGTACCGCGATTTGCGCATTACGGTACTGACCAAGAAATCTTTTGCCGACATGTTCCATTGGATGCCTGGCAACGTCGAAGTCATGGGTGTCAACCTTGACAACTACAAGGGCGTGGGCGGTCTCGAGCGGCTTTGTCGCCAGTTGCGAGCCAAGCGTTTCGATGCCGTGGCCGATCTTCACGACGTTCTCCGCTCCAAATATCTGCGCATGCGTCTTCGCATGGGCGGACTTCGTGTGGCCACTATCGACAAAGGGCGCAGCGAGAAAAAAGCCCTGTTCGGGCATGGCTCAGATGCCAAACCGTTGCCGCATGTCACCGAGCGTTACCACCAGGTTTTCCAGCAACTTGGCTACGACTTTGAGGTCGATTTCCAACGACTTTTCCTGCCCCAGGCCGAGGACTTCTCGCGGGTTCACCAGTTGGTAGGCCGCAAGTCGTCGGGCGAGCATTGGGTGGGCATTGCTCCCTTTGCGGCCCATGCCGGCAAGGTCTATCCCCTGTCGTCCATGCGCCGTGTGGCCGAGATGCTGGCCGAGCAGGGCAGTCGCGTGTTCCTGTTTGGGGCAGGCGAGCAGGAGGGCAGCGAACTGGCCGGGTGGGAGAGTCTGTCGCGCCACATCACGTCGGTCTGCGGTCGGATGGGCGGTCTGCACAACGAGTTGCTGCTCATGTCTCAACTCGACAGCATGGTGGCCATGGATTCGGCCAACATGCACCTGGCAGCCCTGGTGGGCACGCGGGTCGTGTCGATTTGGGGAGCCACCCATCCGAAGACAGGTTTCCAGCCGTGGCATCAGTCGCCCGACGACATCGTGCAGATGGACGACCTTTCGTGCCGCCCCTGTTCCATCTATGGCAAAAAACCGTGTCGGTGGGGTGACTACCGCTGCCTGACAAAAATCACTCCGCAACAGATTGTGGAGAAAATCAAGCACTAATCCCTTAAATTTTTTTTCCTGACATGAAGGATAGCATCTTTTCCCATATCGGCTATTATCTTTTACTTTCATGCTCCTGGCTCGTGTCCTTGTTGCCGCTGCGTGTGCTCTATGTGCTGTCCGATGTTTCCTACTTCATTGTGCGCTATGTCGTGCGCTACCGTCGGCAGGTGGTCCGCCGCAACCTGGCCGAGGCCTTTCCCGAGAAGTCGGAGGAGGAGCGGCTCGATATAGAGCGGCGTTTCTACCACTTGCTTTGCGACTATTTCGTCGAGAACATCAAGGTGACGTCCATGTCGCGCCGCGAGATGTTGCGCCGCATGGTCTTCAAGAATACCGAGTGGGTGGAAAAACAATATGCAGAAGGCCGTCAGTTCGGCTTCTGCATGGTGGGACACTATGGCAATTGGGAATGGATGGCCTCGATGCAGTACTGGCTGCCGACGCCGCGTGTGTGCCAAATCTACCACCGCCTGCGCAATCATGTCGTCGACCGCTACTTCATGCGCAACCGAGGTCGCTATGGCGGAGAGAGTATCAAGATGTCGAAAACCCTGCGCCGGCTGGTCGAAATCTACCGCAGTGGCGACAAAATCATGGTGGGTGCCATTGCCGACCAGCAGCCCAAGTGGAATGCCATCCATCATTTCACACCGTTCCTCCATCACGACACAGCCGTGTTCACCGGCACCGAGGTGATGGCAAAGAAATTCAATTCCTTCCTGTGCTACGGCCGCATCTCGCGTCCCCGTCGCGGCTACTACGAGTTTGAGTTCCTGCCCATCACGGATTCTCCCTCCGACTTTCCCGATTTCGAGTTGACCGACCGCTACATGCAACTGCTGGAGCAGGACATCCGCCGCGAGCCCTACCTGTGGCTGTGGACCCACAAGCGGTGGACCCGCACCCGTGAGGAGTGGGAGCGACGTCAGTCAGCCGGTCCTCATTCATCCGTTTCATATATTGCTGAATGAACGACTTCATTTGGCGTTCCATCCTCTGCAGCGTGTCAGCCGGCATGCTGCCCAGCACATCGTGCTCCAGCAGCGAGTCAGTACGGTGGCGGTAGGCATGCAGGAGCCGCTTGCCGTCGAAGTCCAGCACGTAGTCTCCCTTCACAAACTGATAACAGTCCGATTCCGGCACCCAGTGCAGGGCAATCGTCTCGTCGGCAGGCGTGTTGAGCATGTCCTGGCCGAAAGCCACGTAGGGACGGTCGTAGCCCAGCAGTCCCAGCACCGTGGGCATGATGTCAATCTGTTCCACCACCCGTTCGCGGTCCATGCCCTGCAAGCCCTCCAGCCCGGGAGCATACAGGATGACAGGCACGCGGTAGTAGCCCAGCGACGTGCAGTAATACGGGTCAACCTGTCCGCTCACGTGGTCGGCAGTAATCACGAACACCGTGCGGCCGAACCAGTCCGCCTTTTTCACCCTGTCGAAAAAATGCTGCAGCGCGTGGTCGCTGTAGGCCACACACTCCTGAATCGGCTTCTCGCCCCGCGGAAACACCCCCTTGTAGCGTTCCGGCAAGGCAAACGGCGAGTGGCTCGTGGCCGTGAGCACCGCTGTCATGAACGGTTCCTCCATCTCGTCCATGCGGTCGGCATAGAACTGCAGGAACTCCTCGTCCCAGATGGCCCACGTGCCGTCGAAGTCGCCGTCGCCGCCGTAGTGCGGGTCCTGGTCATACTCCTTGCGGCCCCAGTACTCCTGGAACCCCGTCGCCTTGGCAAAGGCCTGGAACCCCATCGACCCGTTCTCCGCACCGTGGAAGAACGCCGAGCGGTAACCCTTGTGCTCACTCAGTTCGCGTGCCAGCCCCGACATCGCGTTCAGGCTGGCCGGCGTCAGAAACAGCGGTTCCACAAGGCTCGGCAGTGACGACAACACCGACGGCATGCTCTCAATACTCTTCCGCCCATTGGCAAACGACTGCTCCCACGACCGCGCACCGTGCCTCACGAGCGAGTCCAGAAACGGCGTGAAACCCTCGTAGCCACCCGCACGCAAACCTTCGTTGAACACACCGGAATGTTGCTTGCCGAAACTTTCCATGATGAGCACCACCACGTTCAGCGGCCTGAACACCGTGCCCTCCACAGGGCGGTGCACCGGACTGAACAACAGTTCCGCCTCCTCGTCGCTCATGTACCGGGGCGTCACAAACGGCTTCTTGCCCAGCGTGCGGATGAGACAGAACGGCGTGTTCAGCACCATGCCCGTCTCGGCAGGCCGCTCAACATACTGGTTCGCATTGCTGATGGTGATGGGCCGCGTAGCGTGCATCCAGCCGCCGCGCATGCCAGCCACCATCACCGCCGACATACCCACCATCAACACCAGATTGACAAAGAGGTAAAGCAACAGCGACCTCCCCCGGAACCTCACCCAACCCCTCCGAGGGAGAGGAGAAGAAAAGCCCCTCCAAAAACCCCATACCAACACACCGGCCAGCAGCACCAAATACCAGTTAGCCACCATCTGCCAGCCCAGGATATGCACCATCTCGCCCCTCCCCTCGTGACAGAACTCCTGCACCACCGACAGCGTCGTACGCTTGCCCGTGAACGGAAAATAGACACAGTCCACCAAGTTCAGGCACACAGCCAGCCCGTTCACCACCACGTACACCCATCTCACCACACCATAGTAACCCTTCCGCTCCTTCCAAGGCAGCGGCAACATCATCATCAGCATCACCACCGCGTTCGTATAGAAAATGGCCGACGTGTCGAACGTCCACCCGGCCCGCAACAGCGACAGCCCGTGGCCCCACGTCATCCGGCCCGCATACAGGTCCCAGTTCGTCAGCACGAACGCCAGCCTGCACACCATGTAGGCCACATACACCAGCACCGTGTCCCACACAAATGCCAGAAAATTATTCAGCGGAAACAGTCGATTCATTACACCCCTCATCCATAAGTCACTCACAAAGATACAAAAAAAACTCCGCACACACCTCCCCATACTCCGCAAAACCATCATCACCCCCTCTCCCCACGTTTTCCACCGCAACTTAACCCTTTTTCCCACGCGTCTTAACCCTTTTTCCACCGCATCTAAGCCAGTTTTCCAATACTTCTTAACCCTTTTTCCCACGCAACTTAACCAGTTTTCCCACGCATCTTAACCAGTTTTCCACCGCATCTAAGCCAGTTTTCCAATACTTCTTAACACTTTTTCCCACGCGTCTTAACACAAAATTTATCGGAGGTTAACTTTCGTCGACAAAACGAACCTTCGTTTCCCCAAAAACGAACCTTCATTCTTGCAAAAACGAAAGTTCATTTCAGAAAAAACGAAGTTTCGTTTCTGACAAAACGAAGGTTCAAAATTACTAAAACGAACCTTCGTTTTCATACAAACGAACCTTCATTTTCACAAAAACGAACCTTCGTTTTTCCAACAAAAGTTAACTTCCGATAAATTTTGTGTTAAGATGAAATAAATTTTGTGTTAAGATGCATCAGATTTAAAGTTGCAGCGTCAGTCAGCCAATCCGTCCCCCTTTTTGTTGTTTTTAACCATTTGGATGCATTTATTTATCATTTATATATCATACATTTAGTTTCCATCCACTCGTAGTTTCTGTCCTCCGATATCGGGGACAGAAACTACGAGTGGATGGGAAATTTCAATTTTCAATTTTAAATTTTCAAGTCAGATGGTGGTCCGCCATGGTTTGCAGTTGTTGCCAGATGGCATCGGCTGTGAGGAGTGACATGCGCTGTGCGTATGTCATTTTTTTTGCGTCCTGTGTGGTGCGTGGCAGGAGGTCGTCTGGGCTGATGCCTGCGTAGCGTGGTCCTTCGTCGGGCAGCCAGATGGTTTTGCTGATGCCTGGCGGGAAGATGGCGAAGGAGGGTATGTGTAGTGCCTGTGCCATGTGTCGCGGTCCGCCTTCGTTTCCGAAGAAGAAGTGGCAGTTGGAGATGAGAGCGCAGAGGTCGGGCAGTGTAGGTGCTTCGATGTTGGTGAAGATGTGAGGGTCGTCGCCGAGTTCGTGCTGGTAGCGCAGTGCGATGTCGCGTTCGCGTCCGGCAAAGTTGAAGATAATCTGTGCATCGTATCGGTCGATGATGCGTCGCAGAAGTGTTTGCATGACAGGTGCGGGCAGGACCTTGTATTCGAGTCGTGCGGTGGGTGTTGCCATGATGACGGGCCGTGCGAAGTCGATGCCTTTCTGCTGCATGAGGTCGTGATAGTGCTGTTTTCGGTCTGGGTCGACGTAGAGGCTGAATGTCTCAGACTTGTGAATGGTGGCAATCTCTGCAAGGGGTTCGAGCAGCATGTTGTTCTGTTCGAGTCGTGAGCCAGTGCCCAGCCGGTGGTTGTCGACTCGGTGGTTGAGGATGCCTTGTGTGTACCATTTTCGTTCGCCTATGCGCCAGGGTGTGCGGCGGAGTGAGAAGAGTGAGAAGAGGAGGGTGCGCACGGTGGAGCGCATGTCGATGATGATGTCGTATCGGGTGTGGTGCACAGTGTTCCACACTTTCTTGGCATAGGTGAAGAAATGGTGGTTTTCACGGTTGTTGAAGGTGATGCATCGGTCTACGTCGGGGTGTTTCTCGTAGAGCATGTGGATGCCTTCGTTGATGACGAAGTCGATCTGCGCATCGGGAAAGGTCAGTCGCAGGCTGTGGCAGAGCGCCATGGAGAGTACGGAGTCGCCTACGCGTCGGAAGCGAATGACGAGTATGTTATGGATGGGTTTCATAGGGCGAGGATTTTTCGGTAAAGTTCGATGTATTGTTCCACGTGGTGGTCGTAACTGAAGGACTGTGCATAGTCCTTCATGGCCTGTATGTGCTCGGGGTGTTGATAGAAGTCGGTCAGGTGGGTGCGTATGCCTTCGGCCATGGTGTCGGTCTTGATGTCGTTCCACACGAAGGCATGTCCTCCGGCTATTTCGGGCAGACAGGTGAAGGGTGCGACGAAGACGGCTCGTCCGAACTGCATGGCTTCGATGACGGGCAGGCCGAATCCCTCGCCTTGGCTTGGGAAGAGGAAGGCGTGGCAGTGGGCATAGAGCCAGATGCGCTCTGCGTCGGTGACCTTGCCTGTGAGCAGTACATTGGAGAGGTGTTCGTCGGCTATGCGCTGACGAATGTGTTGCCCGGCGTCGAAGTGGTCGTCGCCGCAGATGTAGAGATTGTGGTCGGGAAAATGCTTCATCACGTCGAGCAGCAGATGGAAGTTCTTTTTCCATCTAATCTGCCCGATGGTGAAGAAGAAGGGTTGATGCGGGCTGGCAAAGGCAGGCTGGGCCTGTGGTTTCTGGTCGATGCGTTCGACGGCATCGTAGATGACCTTCAGTTCGCGTCTGCCGAGGTTGAAGTGCGACTGAATTTCGTTTGCCACGAATTGTGAGATGGCGGTGAGGGTGTGTGCATGCCGAATCTGTCGTTTGAGCCTGAAGAGGTGTTTGAGTTGGCTGAGCCACCCTTTTTCGCGCAGGAAATTGAGGTCGTGGATGGTGAGCAGCAGGGGTGTGCTGCTGCCTGCATTGTTGTAGAGTTGGTTTTGGTTGACGCTGTGCCAAAGGTCTACGTGCGGAAGGTTGCGGTAGGTGTTTTTCTTTTTACGTCTCACGTAGTGGCATTCTACGTGTTCAGGAAATTGCAGGGTACAGCCTTCGGGCAGTAGGAATACAAAACGGATGTCGGGAAGCCGGAGAGCCGAAAAATGTTTTGCATAGTTGATGGCAATCTGACCAAATCCGCAGGTGGGATTGTTCAGGTCTGAGAGGTCGATGAGGACTGTTTTTCTTGTCATGGCCTGTAGGGTGTTGCAGGTGTCTTTCCTGTCAGTTGCTTTTACAAAGTTACAATTATTTGATTTATTGGCAAATTATTCTTACTTTTGCATGGATGAAGTTCGAAGTTTTCTGTCAAGAGTCGAATTCTCATTGCTCGTAGTTTCTGTCCCCCGATAACGGGGGAACCGAAGGGGGTATTGGGCGTGCCCCGTTTCAGAAATTTGAAGTTTGAAGATGTGACGAAATGGAAGAAACGAAAACAACAACTGCGGACGAGGAGGTCTTTGGACGAGCGAAAGCGCTTCGCGATGACATTGATAATGCGGACGAGGACATCCTCGGTCCCAGCCGCGGTTCCAGGGCAACATACGACTTGCGTCAGCATCAACTGCGGTCGCTGAAGATTCTGTCGGAAGTGGACAGGGTGTGCCGCGAGCATGACATCCCTTATTTCCTGACCAACGGAACGTTGCTGGGTGCTGTGCGCCACAAGGGATTCATCCCGTGGGACGACGATGTAGATGTGGCACTGCTGCGTCCCGACTATGACCGTTTTGTCCGCCATGCCAACGAATGGCTGCAGGCTCCCTTCGAACTGGTGAGCGCAGAAGTGAAGGCTGACCATCCCGGCGAACTGGCGAAGGTGATAGACGGCAGCACGACCCTGATTGAACGATGGAGTTACCATCAGTTGGGCGGAATCTATGTGGACGTGTGGGTGTTGGATGCCGTATCCGATTACAAATGGCTGCGTACACTACATTTCTCGCTCTACAAAGTGATGAACCGCTTGCTCTACCTGCGCAACCGGGACCCTTACAAGCGCGGACGTGGTGTGTCATCATGGTTGCCGCGGGCAGTACAGACACTGTTCAGGAACACGACGCTGCAACGATGGATGCATCAGGTGCAGACCTTGTGCCAGTACGACCGTCACGAACTGGTGTGCATGCTCGACAACGGTGAACGCAGTATCATCAGCAAGAGCGTGGTGGGAAATCGTCGTGAATACGTGTTTGAAGGTCAGTCTTTTTATGGTCCGGACGACTACGACACCTATCTGAAACGTCTGTACGGCGATTACATGAAGTTGCCACCCGAGGGGAAACGTAGGGTGCATCGTCCCGACTACGTGGATTTTGACCATTCGTACCACGACTACCGCGACACACGGATATTCAAATAAACCTTGTTGACGGATAAAGCAGAAAACGTTGAAAACGATTATCAATCCTACATACGAGAATCGAGTAGGCAAGTTTGTGAAATCGCTTCCCGAACGGTTCGACCAAGAGGGGGAGGTGCTTCGGCAAGCACGCAACACAATCAGACGATTCCGTGTCGGCGACATGGTGCTGGTGGTGAAACGCTACAAAGTGCCTTTGTGGTTTCAGCGCATAGACTACACGTGGTTCCGTCCTTCGAAGGCATTGCGCGCCTATCGTTATGCGTTGCGTCTCAAACAGTTGGGCATCAACACGCCAGAGGCCGTGGCTTGTGTGGAAATGACGCGGTGGGGATTGTTCCGACAAGGCTATTTCGTGTCGACCGAATGTGCAGACCCTAACCTGAAGTGCCTGCTCTACGACCCAGCGGCTCCTGAAAAACTGTTCGAGGCATACGTCCGTTTTCTCGTCTCAATGCACGAAAAGGGATTCCTGCATGGCGACCTGAACCTAAGCAACATGCTCTACCACAAGCAAGAGGACGGTACATATCTTTTTACTGTGATTGACACGAACCGTTCACACTTTGCATACTGTCCGACTCGCAGCCAGTGTCTGAACAACCTGATGCGCATCACACGAACGCGCTCGTTCAGCCACAAGGTGGTGGCGCGCTATGCCCAGTTGAGAGGTTGGGACGAAGAGGAATGTGTGAGATTTGTCGACAAAGCCATCGACCGCTTCGAACGCAAACGGGACATCAAGAGAAAGTTGAAATTTGAAATATGAAATTTGATATTTTCCTTGCAAATGTACGAAGTAAAAGACATACAGAAGGTTCTTCTGACAAACATGAAGGTGATAGACCAGTCGCTCAGGAAGGCTGGACTACGCTACTATATGAACGGTGGCTCAATGTTGGGGGCCGTGCGACATGGGGGATTCATTCCCTGGGACGATGATTTCGACATCACCATGCCGCGTAGAGACTATGACCGCCTGCTCAGCGAGTGGCGCAACATCCTGCCACCCTATCTGGAACTGGTGTGTGCAGAAGAAGATGAAAACTATCCGCTGCCATGGGCAAAAATACAGGACGGTCGGACGACGCTTATCGAAAAGACCTATCGAGACTACTTGGGCGGCATCTATATTGACGTGTTTCCAAGCGATGGAACCCCTGCAAACCCACTCGTACGCTGGTGGCATTACACCCGTTTCCGTTTTTGGCGGAAAATCAATTATTTCATGCACCGCGATGCCTTCAAGCATGGACGGGGACCACGCAGTTGGGTGCCACAGTTAGTGCAGCACCTATTTACTCGACGTGGTGTGATGAAACGTATCCGGGACTTGCAGATGGAATGTGATTTTGACACATCGAAATTTGTATCTATGCACGACCCCACAAATGTCAGGACTTTTGCCCATGATGTCTTTGGAACTCCCACACCCATCAACTTTGAAGATGCAGAACTGCTGGGCATGCAGGACCCCCACGCCTATCTGGTTGGTATCTATGGTGACTATATGCAACTGCCGCCCGAAGACCAACGTCATCAGCATGGATTCTTCTATGTAGACCTTGAACATCCGTACCGCGACTTCAGAAAAACCTACAGGAGGTGGAGGTCTGGTGAAATCAAACTGTGAAGACATGATACAAAACAATGAAGAATGCCTGTTTAGGACCATCATCCTAAACAGGCATTCTTCATAAATTTCCAGTACATCTGTATGCTTCGCCAAAGGTTGGGTCTGCGCGCTTTGAGATGTCCTTGATGGTGGCACTGAAAATCGTCGACGGCATCGAGGATGCGCTGACAATTGTGGCCATCGCGGTGTGACTCGTGAAAATCAAGATACCGATGGATGGCTTCCATGAGTTGCGGAGGCCGGGTGAGGGCTATGCGGATGGCTTCTTCCACCTTGTCGGGTGTCTGCACGTTGATGAGATGAGGCCCTGGCGTAGTGTTGCGCAGGGTGACGACGGGCAGGTCGAGCATCATGTATTCGAGAATGATGCTGGAGGAGTCGCACAACATGACATCGGTCTGAGCCATGACGGAGGGAGGCGGTGTGAGCGGAAGGAATTGCAAGTTGCTACGTTCTTCTGCCAGTCGGGTAAGTTCGGCCTTAAGGTCGGGGTCCTCGAGTTTGGGGTGCATGGTGATGACCCATTGCCATGGTTCTTGCTTCGACAGCCGGTCGATAACGGGTAGCAGATTACGAAGTTGCGTGACGTGTCGGCTGAAAGTGGTGGCAACGAAAATGGTAGGAGGACGATGCCCGAGGGTGTTTTCAGATGCTTTGCGCCTTTGTCGGGCAGTCACGATGTCATCAACCTTGGACCAACCTGTTTCGTAGACCTGAAAGGACTGGTGTTGCTGCTGAAGTCGCTGAAAGATGGGGGTGGAAGAGGGTCCGGAGGTGCAGTAAATGTCAAAATAGCCGCGAATCTTGAAGTGTGTCTCGACACTGCCTCCCCGTTTGTAGATGGGATATCCGTGACACACTCGCACCTTGATGCCTGGAAAAAAGGGGTAGACCCAGTCGCCTGGTGCGAAGACGGCGCGAGGGTTGAATCGGCGTACTTCGGCCAGGTTGTGAAGCCTCAGTTCGTCGTCTTCAAGCAGGTCGGGGCTGGTGGATTCAATGAACCATGCGGTATGACCTCCCTGCTGGCGGATGAGCACCTGCAGGGGACGTAGGATGTTGTAGGCGTAACTGTGGGCTACGAAAAAGAGGTAGTTATGGGTGGACATAGGTGCCGATGTGGTCTCCGCGGAGCAGACGGAGCAGGTTGCCGGGCTGGTCCATGTTGAAGACTTGGATGGGGAGGTTGTTTTCCTTGCACATGATGATGGCTGAGAGGTCCATCACTCGCAGGTTGCGGGCGAGCACCTCGTCGTAGGAGATGTCGTGGAACTTGGTGGCAGTGGGGTCTTTCTCGGGGTCTGCAGTGTAGATGCCATCTACGCGGGTTCCCTTGAACATGACGTCGGCCTCGATTTCTATGCCGCGCAATGAGGAGCCTGTGTCGGTGGTGAAGTAGGGGGAGCCGGTGCCGCTGGCAAGGATGGCAATTTTTCCTTGTTCCATGGCTTCGATGGCGCGCCATTTTGTATAGAATTCGCCGATGGGTTCCATGCGGATGGCTGTGAACACCTGGTTGGGACAGTCGATGGCACTGAGGGCCGAGGAGAGCGCAAGAGAATTAATGACCGTGGCGCACATGCCCATTTGGTCACCCTTGACACGGTCGAAGCCTTTTCCTGCTCCTTGAAGTCCGCGGAAGATGTTTCCACCACCAATGACGATGGCAATTTGTACTCCGAGGCTATGTGCCTCTTTGATTTGACTGGCGTACTGACTGAGTCTTTCTGGGTCAATGCCGTAGCCTTGTTGTCCTTGCAGGCTTTCGCCGCTGAGTTTGAGAAGGATTCGTTTGAAATGCATATTGATGAAGTTTGAAGTTTTGTCGAGAGTCGAGAGTCAAGAGTTTGAAGTCCCTTAACTCTTGAAAAATAATTAAACTTCGACATTATAGACCCGCCGGACGCGGGGACTGATGCCGGTGAGAATCTCATAGGGGATGGTTCCGATGGTATCACTGAGTTGGGTGACAGGAAGGTCGGAGCCGAAGATGGTGACGGTATCGCCGACGCTTGCGGCGGGTATGTCAGTAATGTCTATCATGGCGACATCCATACAAATATTGCCCAGATAGGGTGCTGGTTGTCCATGAACGAGGCAATGGGCAGCACGGTTACCTAGTCTGCGGTTGAGTCCGTCGGCATAGCCGATTGGGATGGCTGCAATGCGGGAGGGTCGGGAGACATGCGTACGACGGCTATAGCCAACGCTGTCACCTGATGGGATTTCCCTTATTTGAAGGATGGTGGTACGAAGTGTTGCAACGGTGGCAAGCGGGGTGTTCCCAATAGGGTTGATGCCATAGAGACCAAGCCCCAGCCGTACCATGTCAAGGTGGTATTGCGGAAAATGTTCGATGCCTGCACTGTTACAGATGTGACGCAGTATTTTGTGGCTGAAGGCGGACTGCAGTCGGCGGGATGCATGGTCGAATTGTTGGAATTGTTGGTGCGAGAAGGTGTCGAACTGGGTATCATCGCTTCCTACGAAATGGCTGAACACGGAGCGTGGTATGAGTGCATTTTGATGCTGAAGCAGATGGATGAGTCGGTCCATATCGGTTTCGGGATTGAATCCGAGGCGGTGCATGCCTGTATCGAATTTGATGTGGATGGGATGGCCTTGTATACCTGCGCTGTCGGCAGCCTGGATGAGTGCGGTGAGGAGTTCGAAACTGTAAACTTCTGGTTCAAGGTGATGCTGGAAAAGATGGTGAAAACTGGTGGTTTCGGGATTCATCACCATGATGTTGGCAGTAATGCCAGCCCTTCGCAGGGTTACTCCTTCGTCGGCTACTGCTACAGCGAGGTAGTCGACGCCGTTCTGTGCCAGTGTCCGACTGGCTTCGACTGCACCGATTCCGTAGGCATCGGCCTTAACCATACAGGTGATTTTTGTTGACGGCAATAGGAAGTGACGATAATGATTGAGGTTGTCGACCAGTGCAGTGAGATTGACTTGCAGGGTTGTTTGGTGGACGCGTTCAGTCAGCATGTCACAGATGCGGTCAAAGGCAAACAGGCGTGAACCTTTAATGAGGATAAATTCGTTGTGGAGTGACGTGAGCAGCGAACTGTTCAGCAAGGAATCGGTTGTGGGGAAGAAGAAGGTTTCGATTGGAAAGACTGAGGCGCAGGAGGCGATGTCTGGTCCTACGGCAATAAGTCGGGAGATGCCACGACGGACCAACATCTGAGCCACCCAGCGGTAGAGGTGTGGAGTGGTTTGTCCGCTTTGGAGAATGTCAGATAATATCAGCGTCCGATTTTGATGGAGATTGTTCGGGCGTCGCGACATGAAGTCGAGGGCGATGTCGAGCGAGTGGATGTCGGAGTTATAGGTGTCGTTGATAAGTGTACATCCGTTAATACCAGCCTTTACTTCCAGTCGCATGGCGACGGTCTCGAGCAGTGACATGCGTTGCAGAATGTCGGACAGTTTTTCTGAGAGCGTCGGAAGTGTGAGGATGGTTTGGAGGCAGGTGAGTGAATTTTCAATTGAGGCATCGTCGATGAACGGCAGTTTGTAGGAATAGTTATGATTCTTGTAAGTAAAACGGACGATGGCGTTATTCTCGTTCTTTTCCACTTGTCCGAGATGGAAGTCTGGCAGGTTGCGGCAGACGATGGAGGTGTCTGCTCCTTCAAGCAGATATAGTTTTTCTTTCTTCTTTTGCTGACTCGACTGGAAATTTTCGGCATGCGCCTCGCCTATGTTCGTAACCACTGCAATGGTTGGTCGGATAATGCGGTTGAGTCGTTCCATTTCTCCAGGTCGGCTGATACCCGCTTCAATAATGGCTACTTGAGTGTCGGGTGTCAACAGCCAAAGCGATAGAGGGACACCAATCTGTGAGTTGTAACTACGTGGACTGCGTGTGATGCGACAGTAGGGAGAAAGGAGTTGGTAGAGCCACTCCTTGACGATGGTCTTTCCATTGGAGCCTGTGATGGCAATGACGGGTATTGTGAATCGGGAACGATGGTGTGCCGCCAAAGTTTGCAGAGCCTGCACCGTATCTGACACTTTAAGGAATGTGGCTTCTGGGCAGTTGAATTTTTCGATGGAATGGGAGATGACAAAAAAGCGGACACCTCTGTCGTAAAGTTGTTGGATGTAGTGGTGACCGTCATTGCGTTGGGTGGTAATGGCAAAAAACAAGGTTTCCTCAGGAATGCTGAGGGAACGAGAATCGGTAAGCAACTGGCTGACGGTTGCTCCGGTTGGGTTGGCTCCGTTTAGTGAGGCTCCGACGAGATGGGCTATTTCTTCAATTGCATATTGCATAGTTGTATCTCTTTTTTCCAGTCAATCGAGGGATATTCCTTTTGAAGTGTATGGATTTTTTCGAGTGTCTGAAGCAGGAATTGGCGATAGTCCTCCCCTTCGGGACGGAAAGGATGGTGAGCCATGCGGTGAAGAATGTCGCGACAACGTTGCAAGGTTGCATGGTCTTCTTTGGCATGGTATGCAGAGAGGAATCTTTCGTAAATCAAATGGGTGGCAAGTTCGGAAGGATGAACCATATCATCGGCATAGAACCGATAGTCACGCAGTTCGTCCATCATCAGTTCGTAGGAAGGGAAATAGGTGCAATTGGGCAGTTGCGTCAATTGTTCCGTGGCCAGGAGCAGGATGGCCTTGCTTAACTGGTTTTCGTGCAGTCCATCCCTTTTGTGACGAATGGGTGAGACAGTAATAATTACTTTTGTATTCGGCTGACGGACATGTAGTTTTTCCAACCATTCTGACCAAGGAACCACGATGTTGTCAACGGTCAATCGTTTTCGGTGAAATAAATGGTCGGGCTGTTGATGGCAGTTGGCTACGACGGGTTCTTCCTGAGTGTCGGGTGAAGTTGACTTGAGTCGGTACACCCAGGCCGAGCCAAACGTAACGACAAGAACCGTGGTCGATTGTAGCCACATTCTTGCTTGCTGCCAGGCATGATGCATCTGCCGCCACAACAATTCTGCTGTTTCAGCCGAGAAACTGCTGTGGTGCCACCATGACCGCCATCCCATTGTGGTTTGCAGAACTAACCACTGTGGTTGAGTCGGTGGCTCTTCCTTTGTGGTTATTTGTCTTAAATGCAACAAGATGGATGCCGGGTTGTAGAGTGTGCCAAAGGGATTAACCATAGACGGGAACTTGTCGCCATGCAACAAGTCCCCGATACGGTCTGCGAAACACGAGCCCATCAGCAAGAAACGATCCTGATGGTCGAAGTGCCATGCCGACGGTACGATGTTTATAGATGTTGTTAATTCCACACTTTCTTTCCGTTCATCAGGTAGACGCCCTTGGTCCTGGGTCGGCCTTGAAGACGTCGTCCGTCGATGGTAGACCAACTCTCCTCTTTTTCCTTTGTGGTCGTTGTGGTGATTCCTACGGCGGGACTTTCTTCAAGCACTATTGTGTTGTCAGGGTCAATGGCTCCTGTGGCATAGATGGCCACCACCTTGATTTCTATGTCGTAGTAAAATTCTCCCAATGTCATACTAAAGCCCTTCATGCGGCTTTCTGGAATGGAAATTACTGCTCGTCTGCTCGTACCATCCTCTACTTCAACATAGTAGTAGTTTTTGTAGTAATAGATGCGAAAACTTTCTGGTTGTGCATCGTCGGGCAGACTCCAGGCCACGGGAATGTTGAAATAGTCCACATCCGTCAGCACCCCGTCACTGTTCAGTTCCTGTCGTACTTCATGGGTTATCTCTCCATCAAGGTGTACGTCCGTGACTCCTACTTTGGTGTTGTCTTTCATCGCTACGTCGGACACCATTGCCATGTTGCCACCCAAGTTGTTTCTTACACTGGCCACATAGAATGTGTGTGTGCCGTCAGCCAGCGTTGGGGTTGTCCATTCCGTGCCCTCCACCTTTTGCATCACGTTGTCGTAGAAAACCACGTAACTATCAGCACCACCGGCAGGAGCCTCCCAGGTCAGGTTGACCACATTTCCGCTTCCCACCTCTGCCTTTAGGTTCACAGGGACAAAGTTGGCTGCAACTTCACCATACAGATAGGCTGTAATGGTTTGATACTGCCCTGTCAGGTTGTAGGTTGTTGTTTCGTCTTCGTTGACAACTCGTTCATACGTGTAAGTCGTTGAGGACTTCGACTGGAGCATACCTTCTGCGTCATAGGAATATTCACTGCGCAGGGTTACCACCCCTGCACTGTTTTTTGTCTCCTCCAGGGTTATGCCGAACGTGCCATAGGTATAAGTTGTGACATTCATGGTAATTCCCAGCATCGGATTAATGATGGTTTTTTCCACCAATCGTCCTGACTCGTCATATTGGTTCTGATAGACAATCTGGATAGCACTGCCATTTGAGGTCAGAACCGTCATGGTTGATATATTTCCCTGTGCATCGTATGCATACGTTATGGATTGCAGCAGACGGTCACTATTCAGGTACACATCATCTTGTTCAACCATTCCATTCGTACCATATTTGTAGACGTGGTGGCTGCTGTTCACTTCCACCAGTTTTGACTGTTCGTTCTCGTCGAAGGAATAACTGATTTCCTCGGCCAACTGACCCTGCTCGTTGTATGTATAGCAGGTCTCTCCTTCGTTTTCTACAAAACTTAGGCGCAACAAACCTGCTTGGTCATATTGATGGTGAGTCACGCGCAGATGCAGTCCCGTTTCATCAAGGCTCTGTTCTTGTTCCTGCACCACTTTTTTCTGGGCAAAAAGCATGGAAATGCTACTCGTGACGATGAATGCCACACATGCAAGTAAAGTTTTTTTCATTGTCTTTTTTTTGTTTAACTGTTGTTTTTGTGTCTGTGAAGATAGTTTGTTGTTGCCTGCAAAGGTAGGAAAAATTAATCAGAACTGTTGCCGGTTATGGTAAAAACCTTATGCCTGCCGCAAAAGTTCCAGGAATTCCCGCTTGATTCTTTCAATGGTTTCCTTGTCTGTATTGGGCAGATATTTATCGGCAATCGTGTCGAGGGCAGCACAGGCCTTGGCCCGCATCTGGGCTTTTCCGGCGCGCAGCCCTGCTGCGTATGGGTTGGTGGGGAGCAGGGCTCTGTTAAAATTTCCGTCACTCATGAAGCATAGAACAAATAGATTCGTAAATTCCCAGATTCGTAAATCCCTACATTTGTCCACTCTCGATAAGCAGGATGCAGCGTTCGGTCATGCGGTCGTCAATGTCGGGGTCGTATTCTTTTTTCAGACTGGCTCCAAATAGGCTGGCGAAAGTGTTGTAGAAAGTAGCCTTGAGAGAGCCCATGTAGGTCTTGATAAGTTCGTAAGAGGTGTTTCCTGTTTGCCGGTCAATCAGTTTGATGAGTAGTTTACCCTGAGCAAAGGTGAGTTTCTTCAGTTGTGGTGTATATTGTTTCTTCAGTTTCTTTTCCATCTCTTTCAGATACAGGTCTTTGGCCTTTTTATCGGGCAGAGAGTCCATGTGGGCTATCTGCCGTTCTATTTCGTGCTGTATCTCTACCGCGATGGGGTAGACTTTCTTGATGTTGTTGGCAATGCGGTAATATTTTTTCTGTTGGCGAGCCGACTTGAATACGAGTTGGTCGAAGACATAGACATCATTGAGCACGAACCAAGGTATCATCTCGCCCTGATAGGGGGTCAGGCCGGCATAGCCGATGCCATGGGAAAAGATGGGGGCACCGGTTTGTTTGTAGGCGTCGCCTGGGCGCTCGATGTATTCTATCTCCTGTGCGTGCATTCCGCAAGCGAACAGAAGAAAGAGCAGGTAAAAAAGAAATCTATTCACTTCTTTCGGTATAGATGGTCTCGGCCACGGTCTGCCCAACAGCACGAAGGGTGTTGCGGTCTATGTGTGGCAGGTCGTCCAGGTGTGTGTGCCAGGTGGCACAGAAGCCTCCCGTCTCCTTGTCGTTGGCAATGATGTCGATGCAGGGGATTCCACTGCGATTCACGGACAGGTGGTCGTCGGTGACGTAGCCTCCGGTCTCATGGCTGAAGTAACTGCCATAACCCAGCCGATGGGCCAGGTTCCAGACACGGTCTACGATGGAGGGAGCGTAGCGCATGGAAAAACCTTCTTTGCAGAAGTGGCTGTTTTGTCCCCCTACCATGTCGAGCAGGATTCCGTAGCGTGCCTGATAGCCTTCTACATGGTGCTGCTGGCTCCAGTGTTGCGAACCGAGACACCACGTGTGTTCGTGACTGCGTCCGTCGTCGTCCCATTGTGGGGTGCCACAGTCTTCTGCGTCAAAGCAGATGAGGTCCACACCGATGGACGGTGCTTGGCTCTGCATCATGCGGGCCAGTTCGAGCAGGACGGCTACGCCGCTGGCTCCATCGTTGGCCCCGGAGATGGGGGTGTGGTGCAGGTCGGTATTGTCGTCATTGTCGGCCCAGGGACGTGAATCCCAGTGTGCGGCAATGAGAATGCGCTGTGGATGCTGTGGCTGATAGGAGGCGATGATGTTGCGGACGTTGAGTGAAAGCCCGTCATAGCGTTGCATGACGGTCTGCTGTTCGGTCACGTCGAGTCCGAGGCGGCGGAAGGTCTCAGCAATCCACAGGCCACAGGAGTCGTGGGCTGCGGTGTTCATGACACGGGGGCCGTAACTGCACTGTTGTGCAACGTAGGCATAGGCACTGTCGGTGTTGAACGTCGGTGCAACCGGTTGGTAATCTTCGTCCACGGATTTGTGTCCGTTCCCTCCTGTGCAGGCAACTATCAGGAGGAAGGGAAACAGGAAACAGAAAATAGAAGATGATTTTTTTTTCATTGTCTCACACGTTCTTTAACCTCTAAACTCTAGATTGTTGGTTTTCCCTCATCACACGCAGGAAGTTCTCGCCCCAGACGAGGCGCAGGTCGTGTTCGCTGTACCGATGACGAAGCAGTTGACGGGTGAAGTTGATGAGGTCGCCGGCATGGTTGCAGCCGGGCACGCCTCCGCCTCCGTCGAAGTCCGTACCGATGCCTACGTGCTCGATGCCCATCACGTCGACCATGTGGTTCAGGTGGGCCACCACATCGAGAATGCTGGCCTCGCGGCCAGCGGCTGCTACGCTTTCGGGAGTGCGCAGGAAGCCTGAGTAGATGGTCACTTGTGCCACTCCGCCGCTGCGTGCCAGTGCGCGCATCTGTTCGTCGGTCAGGTTGCGTGGATGGTCGCAGAGTGCGCGCGAAGAACTGTGGCTGCAAACAATAGGTTTGCGGCTGATGTCCAAGGCATCGTAGAAACTCTTTTCGCCTCCGTGACTCAAGTCGACCATCATGCCGACGCGGTTCATCTCCTCAATGACCTTGGCTCCGAAGTCGCTGACGCCACCGTGTTCATGCTCCGACCGCACGGCTGCGTCGCACAGGTCGTTGTCTCCGTTGTGGCAGAGTGTCATGTAGACCACTCCGCGCTGGCGGAATTTCTCTACGTTGCCGATGTCGCGCCCGATGGCATAGCCGTTTTCGATGCCCAGCATGATGGCCTTCGTACCCTCCTGCTTCAGTCGGTAGAGGTCGGCGGGTGTGCGGGCAATATCGAGCAGGCGTCTGCCGTCTGTGCTCAGTTGGTTGACCTGTCCGACCATCTCTTCCACCTTGGTGAAGATGCGGTTGGCTCGCTCTGTGGCCTGGCGCAGTGAGGCTTCGTCACGCTCCTGCTGTTGCAGGTAGGCCACCATGATGGTGGCATCCAAATGGCCGGTTACCATCTTTTTCAGGTCGACTTGCCGTCCCTCCTGGGCTTGGGCAAAATGGAGGGTGCCTTCGTCTTGGTCCAGTTCTGCCGTGCGCGAGAGATGGAAGAAAGTGGGTGTGTCGCAGTGACTGTCGAGCGACACGATGTGGGAGTGAACCTGCTTGGCTTGCTTGAACGAGGTGGCTTCGTCCACCAGCCAGTCGAACACGTCCTTTTCTCCGTCGTTGGGGACGAGACACTCCGGATGCCACTGCACTCCGAGGATGGACTGGAATTCATGGCTTTCGGCGGCCTCGACGACACCGTCGGCAGAGCATGCCGTGGCCGTCATGCCGGGGGCCGTCTGCTTCACGGCCTGGTGGTGGAAGGAGTTGACCTGCATGAATTCTTTCTTGTAGATTCCGTGCAGCACGCTTTCGGGTGCGATGCGGACGGTGTGCGATGCACAGTTGCGGGGCATGTCCTGGGAATGTTTCACGCTCACGCCTTCCTGCTGGGCATAGATGTCCTGGTAGAGGGTTCCGCCCAGGGCGGCGGTGATGACTTGCAGGCCGCGGCAGATGCCCAGGATGGGGATGCGCCGCTCGGCAGCCAGTTTTGCAAGCATCATCTCCTGGGCGTCTCGTTCGGGACACACGCTGTGCAGTTGTGGAATGGGTTCTTCGTCCAGCAGCAGGGGATTGATGTCTCCGCCTCCGCTGAAGATGATGCCGTCGAGTGGTTCCAGCAGTTGTTCCAACTCTGCCGCACGGTCGTTGAGGAAGGCAGGCAGAATCATGGGCAGTCCTCCGGCTCGCAACACCGACTGGTAGTAGGTTTCGGCCAGTGTCGACTTCTGTCCTTCATAGTTGGCTGTGATGCCAATCAGGGGTTTCTCGTATTTTTGCATAGTTTGAGGTTTTTATTTTTTTTGTCAAGGGTCAAGGGTCAAGAGTCGAGAGAAAGTTTGAAGTTTGAAGTTACTGCGGACGAGGAGGTCTTTCGACGAGCGAAAGCGCTTCGCGATTACCGCGCTCCCAGAAGCCTCTAACCTTTAGCCTTTTAACTTTTAACTATTTTCAACCTGTACCGTGCTCCTCCCAGGGCCTGTACCAGATTCTTCATCTCCATCTCGAACAGCAGCGCACTGACGCGGCTGTAGGGCAGGTTGCTTTCCACCACAATCTGGTTGATGGCCTTGTCGTCTACGTTCACCAGGGTGGTGACGATGGCTTGTTCGTCGGGCGTCAGTGGAATCTCGCCGGGGAAGAGTTCCTGTTGGCGGCTTCTTTTCTTTCCTTTCAGCGGGTCGGGCCATCCCACGGCATGCAGGAAGTCTTCGGCTGAGGTGATGAGGTGGGCTTTCTGTTGGGCAATGAGTTGGTTGCACCCCTCGCTGTACTGGTCGGTCACGCGTCCGGGGAAGGTGCAGACCTCGCGGTTGTAGGTAGCGGCCAGGTCTGCCGTGATGAGCGAGCCGCCCCTGGCTCCACTCTCGACCACTACGGTGGCGCATGCCAGGCCTGCCACGATGCGGTTGCGGCGCACGAAGTTGCCCTTTTCGGGTGTGGTCTTGCTCATGTATTCCGTCAGCAGTCCGCCCTGCTTCACCATCATGGCTGCCGTCGGGCGGTGCAGGGAGGGGTAGATGGTGTCAAGCCCGTGGGCCAGTACCCCCACCGTCGCCATGCCATGACTCAGGGCCGCACGATGGGCCGTGATGTCGACGCCGTAGGCCAGTCCGCTCACAATCAGCGTGTCGGGATAGTAGCGTTGCAGGTCGGCCACGAAACTTTCGCACACGTCCTTGCCGTAGGATGTGCAGCGGCGGGTGCCGACGATACTGACAACGTGCAGTTGGTTGAGGTCGCTGTTTCCCAGGTAGTAGAGTACCAGTGGAGCGTCCTCGCATTGCAGCAGTTGCTGGGGATAGTCGGCATCGCCCAGGCTGAGGCAGCGGATGTGCCCAGCCGTGGCGAAGTCATATTCCCGCTTGGCCTGTTCCAGTGCGTCGTCCAGTCCGCCCATTGCCTCCGTCAGCCTGTCGGTGGCCTCGGGCAGCAGGTCGCGCAGTTCACGTCGGTGCTCCACCACAGCCGCAGCCGACCCCACCTGCTCCACAAGCAGGCGGGCGTTGATAAGGCTCAGACGTGGCAACCGTGTCAGAGCCATCATGCAGATAGTCTCAGTAATCAATGAAAGATGTAAAATGGAAAATTCACCTCACGCTCCACGCCTCACGCTTCACGTCAAAACTTCACTTTCAGCGGTTTCTTCACCCTTGTTGCAAAGTCGGTCAGGTAGGCCTCCCAGTCCTTCAGCGAGTGGAAGGACGTAGACTCGTTGCGGCTCCAGCCCGAACCGAAATAATAAGTAATCGCCGTGGCGTTGCGGCAGTCCGAGATGCCCAGGATGTGGCCGCAGGCACCCGGCAGACCGCTGCCCTCGCGGAACTCCATGCCCGTCACAGGACCGGCAAACACGCTGCCCACGTAGATTTGACCGAAATCCTTGTTCAGTTTCTCGCGCCAAGCCTCCTTGTACTGGTTCACGTCGCCCAGGTCCTCATAGCCCATGTAGCCAGCCGACGGATTCAGCACATAGGCCGTCGGGTTCTCGTTGTGGACCACGATGCCCACGGCAGTCCGCATGGGGCGTGTCAATCCCTCGTAGGTCACCACTGCCTTGTTCATCTGACTGCCGGCGTCCAGGCTGACGACACGCGTCTCCACCACCTGTTGGCCGTTCACCGTCTCCGCCGGATAAACCAGCCGAACCGTGAAGCGCAGCGGACCGCAGTCCAGAATCTCATGACTGGCATAGCAGTGAGGATAGACAATATCGCCACTCTCGCCGTCCAGCAGTGCCATCGTACCGGCACCCAGCGTCGGACCCACCTTGTAGCAGTCCATGCCGTTGCCATGGTCCACATGGTAACTCACGGCATAGTACAACTCCTGAGCCAACTCACCCTGGCCCATGCCCCGCAGTTTGCGAGACACACTGGCCACCTCCGGGTCCAGTTCCAGGGCATAGCGGTCCTCCACCACCAGCCGGTTCGTACGCTTGTTCCAAATGTCGTAGCCCCAGGCACGCTCGCCACTGCGCTGCAACGCAGGACCATAGCAGCGGTAGGCCACGCGGTCGTTCTCCCACGCCACGTCGTCCACCCGTTCCGGAAACTGACGGCCAAACACGCGCGACTCGTAAACCTGCGGCGTGCCCACACGTGCATAGTACACCGACCGTCCCTTGCTGCCCACCGCAGCCTGGAAAATCAGCAGACCGTCGTGCGTCTGCTGACTGGCCAACTCCCTGCCGTCTGCATCCGTCACAACGATGTCCCGCACCGTCGTGCCCAACTTCTTCTGAACAACCGACAGCGGAACCTCAACCATTTCACCACTGCGCACCAGCGCAGCAGGATTAGACACCGTAATCTTCACGCGATCGGCAGCACTGCAGGTCGCGGCAGCCATCACCAGGAAGGCCATCAAATACATTCTTCTCATATAGTAAAAACAATTGGTGTTCAACCTATCGCACCATCCCGCACCGACCGTAAAAACCAAGGCAAGCAACCTCTCGGCAAATCAAACCGTCGGGAGAAATCCACATTTCAACAACCTCGCTGCAAATATACACAAATCTTCCTTCACCCACAGCCTGAAACAAGTTAAAAAAGGTGAAGCAACAAAAACCAAGACACCGAACAACAAAAACCAAGACACCGAACAGGAAAAACGACAGAACTACACACGAAACTTCACCCGTCCACACACGAAACTTCACCCGTCCACACACGAAACTTCACCCGTCCACACACGAAAGTATAAATCAAATATATGATTTATATAAATCTAACGTATGATTTATACAAATCAAAGCCATGATTTATATAAATCATATATTTGATTTATACTTTCCTCTGCACACGCGTCAACTTTCCAGTGGAGACGAGAAAACTTTCCACTGCATCCCGGAAAACTAACCGGCAGGAACTAAAAAAGCAGAGGCTGGAGATTGACTTTCCCCAGTCTCTGCTACAAAATGATGATTAGTAAGGTTTTACCGCACAAGAATCTTCTTGCCGTCATGGATGTGGACGCCTTGCTGCGTCGGTGTTCCGTCGAGGCGCACACCCTTTGGGCTGCTGTTACCACAGTCCTTCGCTCCATTCTTTTCCGGAACCGTAACGGCTGTTGTCCGAACCAAAATCTTCATCGCGCTGTTTTCCCAACTGTATGTCTCCCGACTGATTGGGGTCAAAGATAATGGCGATTCCGTCGGCAAATTCCAGTTTGACGATTCTTACTTGGGGTGGTAAATAATTTTTCATAAGTCTCAGAAAATGACAATGGGGAAGGAGGGAGGTGGATAAACCTCAGACGAGACGCCTATGCCTTCAAGAGAATGAAATCTCATTGTCAGGAGGACGCAGACGTCCCGTCTGCTTTTTAACTTTTAGAGAACCGGCTACTTCACAAGGGTCTTCTTGCCGTCATGGATATAGACGCCTCGCTGCGTCGGTGCTCCGTTGAGGCGCACGCCCTGGAGGGTGTACCACGCATCACCGTCTGTCTCTCCAGTGAAGTTCAGGCGGTTGATGGCTGTGGTCTCGCCGTTCTCTTCTTCCACCACAATGGACATGGCGTTCAGTTGTTTGGCTGGATTGTCGGGAATGACGACGTAGGCCTTGTTTGCCTTGAGGGTAGTTCCTGTGTAGCGGTAGAAACCGATGTAGTTGCCGCCTGCTCCTGGCTGCAGTGTCAGTATGGTGCCGCTGATGCTACTGGTCGGTATGTCCTCGAGGGTGCCTTGCAATTGGTTGCCAGTGATTTCAGGAACGCTGCCCGTGGCTATTGGGAACTCATACGTACCCGAGTTAGCCTGAACAATCATGCCGGTGTAGGCAGGAACGGTCGATGCAATGCGCTTGATGCGGAGTTCCTTGTCTGTTTCGCTGTAACTTGAAGCATAGTAGACTCCCAGCAGGTCGTCGTTCGTCTCGTAAGGTATCTGCAGTGGAATGTCGGTGTAGAAAGTGGTAAGTCCGAATGAACTGACAGTGATGGTTTCACCTGCTTTGCCAGCCGTACCGGTCAGTGTGACCGTCTCGTCGGCCACGCCATCGCTGCTGACGGTCACCGTTGCGTTGTAGGTGCCGACTGCCGACGGGTTGAAGGTGACGGTGACAGTGGCCTCGGCTTCTGCATCAGCCTTGCTGACGGAAGCGGTGCTCAGGCTGAACACGTTGTTGGCGTCGGTCAGCGTCAGTGTCACTTCGCCGTTCAGGTTGTCACCGAGAATGTCGAAAGTACCTGTGGCCGGTGTGCCTGCTGTCGTGGCAATGGTCACCGTAGAGGGATCAACAATCAGTTCGGGCTCTGTGGCAGTGGCCGAGAGGCTGATCACTACGTCGTCTGCACCTTCGCTGCTCAGGGTCAGGGTGCCCGTGTAGATGCCTGTGGCTGTCGGTGCAAAGGCTACGTTGACAGTTCCGCTCATGCTTTCCAACGAGCCCGTTAAGGTCGTCGTTTCAGGGATGCTGAACACGGCGGGACTTGCCTGACTGAGCGTTAACGTTGGTGTTGTTGTCAGGTTGGTGGCAGTCACAGCAATGCTCTTAGTCTCCGTTTTGTTGACATTGGCAGTGAACGACAACGAGGTCGGGTCAGCCGTGATAGTCGGAGTGGTGGATGCAGCCACTGTTTCCAGTTTGATTTCGTCCACGTAGGCGCGTTTGCTGCTGGTGGCCAGGGTGATGGTTACTGTTCCTGTTGCATTGGTGAGGTTTACCGTGCATTGCGTCCAGGTGTTGCTTGGCGTGAATTGCGTTACATCTGCCGTGGCACCTGTAACAGTCACGTTCAGTTTGCCTGTGTCATTGCTATACTTTTTCAGATAGAAGGTCAGGGTGGCTGCACCTGTGAGAGAGATGTCTCCTGTGGTCATGGAACCAGTGCCATTACCTGAACCGAATTTCAGACAGCCTCCTTCTGCATAGGCATTTGAGGTTCCACCTGCATAAATCTTTGTGAAAGAGTTCCATTTGCCATAATCAAGATTACTGTTGCTTGTTCCTATTGTTGACGTGCCGTCATCACTACTTGTATAGCCACTCAGACTTTCGTACAGCAATTGTGTTCCGCCTGTGGAGGGCGTGCTGCTGGCATTTACTGTAAGGGTGTAACTTGCAGAACCGCTGTTGTAGTTGCTGTTGCCTGCAAAGGTGGCGGTGATGGTTGTCTCACCTGCTGCAACCAGTGTTACTTCCCCTGTGGAGGCATCGACCGTGGCAGCATTGGTATTGCTGCTGCTGTACGTGACGGTGAGTCCTGTCGGGTTGGTGGTCAGTGTGGGTTCCGTAAAGGCTTCGCCCACGGTGGCTGTTGCAGTTGTGGGGCTGAACGACATGGTGACATCCTGCTTCGTCGCGGTTCCCGTGCTATACTCCATATACAGGTTGGCCTGAATCATGGTGCTTGATGTACTGCTCGTGTAGGTGGTGAAGCGTGGACTGCTGACGTTGTACAGCATAGTGCCATAACTACTACTATTGTTATAAGTCATAATCACTCCGTTTGTGCCGTTAGCCAGTGTCCAGGTGTTTTCTGTCGAACTGTAAGCCAGTTTCTTAACTGCCGTTGCATAAAGATATTGGTTGGTATCTTCGTTCTTGAAGGTCCAGCCGTTTGTTTGGTCGCCCTCGAGAATGAATACGGCCACGTTGCTGCCAATGGTGGCAATGTCGTTGCTGATGGTGACACTTTCACTGGAGAGAATCTGATCGCTCAGTGCACCTGCTGCGGTTTCCTGGCTTCCGCAGGCTATGATGTAGCGCATGCCGCTCTCCAGGTCGTCGGTCGAGGTGACACGCTTGAAGGTCGTAGTGTTGGGGTCAGATGCCGATTCAGATGCTGTAGCCGACAGACTGACGGTCACACTCTCTGCTCCAGTGCTGCTGAGCACGATGGAGCCTGTGTAGGTGCCCTCGGAATCCGTGTTGAAAGTAACGGTGACTTCTGCATATTCTGCATCAGCCAGAGGAATGGTAGATTGACTGAGCGAGAAGACGCTGTTTGCATCGTTCAGTGTCAAGGTGATGTTCTGTGTCAGGAATTCGCTCATCACCGTCAGTGTCTGTTGTGAAGCAGTGTTGGGGGTTGTCGTGAATGTCAGCGTTTCGTCGGCCACAATGATGGGGGTGGCAGCCTTGGCCGTGCCCGTGATGTTGACGACGACGTTGTCGGCTCCCGTGCTGGCCAATGTGATGGTGGCAGTCTGTGTGCCTGCCGTGGTTGGACTCCATGTGATGGTGATGTCGACTCCGCTCTCCGACTCGCTCTGTGTGATGCTGGTCTTGTCAATACTGAAGGCAGCGTTGCCGGCCAAGGTAGCCGTAATGCCTGCCGTCAGGTTCAGTCCTTTCACGTTCACCGTCTTGGTGTAGGTACGTGTGGCATAGGAATTGACATCGAATTCGACGGGGTTCGGTGTGGCCGTAATCATCGGGTCAGCCTGTGCAAGGATATACTGGATGCCGGCAAGGGCGTCGATTTTTCCTTTGCCGAAGTGGCTGGCATTTGAACCCGTCGTGGTGTAGGTGTCGTTGATGGCTGTCTGTTCCATCACATTTTTCACATCGTTCACCGTCAGTGTCTGGCCCGATTCCACGGCAGCCTGCATCCATAGTGCCACGATACCAGCGGCTACAGGGGTGGCCATCGAGGTGCCTTCCATCATGGCGTAGGGATAACTGCTGTTGTTGACGACAAGGTCATAGTTATAATCTGTTCCAAAGTAACTATAGTCGTCTACCGAAGTGGTGTGATAGTGATTGACACCTGCGGCAAGACGTGCTCCAGGAGCCGAAATCCATGGGTAGGCCAATCCTGTAGGGCTTTGGTCGGCAGTGGCATAACTTGAGAAATAGGCGATATCTCCCAGTGTATATACGCTCGAAGTATAGGTCGAGCCACTTGCTGCTTTCCAGTTTTTCTTTGATACGTAGGCTCCGATAGAGATGGCATTTGGTATAGTGGCTTCGTCGCTTACGCACATGTCATCAGTGCCGTCCAGCCAGGTATGTCCCGACGTTGTGTAGTTGTCGGTGAAGAAACTCCAGTCGCCTGCCCACATGTTGATGTCTGCACTGCCGGAGGAAGGATAGACTTCGATGGCCAGTGTGTATGAACCGCTACTTGTCGACTGAATTCCATTTTCCGAATAGAGAGCCAGTCGGTATCTACTGTTTTCCTGTTCGATGTAAACTGTCATAGAACCACTGTAGTAGGTGCTCAACCCACTGAATGATGAGGTTCCATTTGTCGTGACTGTCCACGAATTTAGGATTGTGCCTGAACTGTTCAATACATGAATCTTGCAATTCAATTTTGTAGAATTGCTGGCATTCCAGGCACAGGAAATCAGGCCGACATAATAGTCGCCACCATATCCGTCTGTGCGAAAGATGGTGCCAATAGGACTGCTGCTGCTGGCTGAACTTTTCTTGACGAAGTAGCCGCCGCCCTCGTCGTCGTTTTTGTGGCCGGCATCGTTCGAGGCAGCAAAGAGAATGGCACGGTTGGGGTGAGAATCGCCGAAATAAGTGGCTACCAGGTCGGCCCATTCGCCTGTTCCTGTGCGCGGTCCCCAACTCGACCCCCAACTGTTGCTGACAACGAGCGGTTTGTCCTGAGACTCGGCATAGGTGACCATCTTCTTCAGGGCGTTGGTCAGATAAGTGTCACTCAGTCCGTTGATACCTGCCAAGTAGAGGTCGGCACCTGGTGCCATACCGCCATAGGTGGCATTGGCATGGTCGTCGGTCACCGTGACAGTGGTTCCACTCACCGTTACGCTCGAACCACCGGCTGTCGTGGCCGTATGGGTGCCGTGGTCTTCAGATGTGTCGTCGGTCGTCGGTGCCGAACTGGTGATGGAGGTGTACTCTTGTGCAGAAGAACCATTGTAGACGTAGGCCCGCTTGATGCGCGAATTGCCGTCCTTGTCCTTGAAGGCGATGTGTTGGAAGTCGATGCCCGTATCGATGATGCCAAGGATGACGCCCGTCCCGTCATAAACCTGCGACAGTCCGGCGGAAATGGCATCTGCCGACTGAGTCAGGATGTCGTCCACGTTGGTTTTCTCCCTTGCCACGTCGGTCAGCGGCCGTTTCTGCTCAGCCACCTTGATACGGGTCACGTTGTCAATCTCGGCCAATGGTTCAAACTTGTCGACTGGCACGAGAGCAGTGACAAATCCGACCTCAGGGAAAGTTTCCTCAACCTGGACGCCCAAAGCCTCGACCTCGGCCACGCTGCTCACGTCCTTCATGTGCAGGAAGCAGGAGACGTAGTCGGTGCCGGAAATTGTCGTCGGCGAAGCAAAAATCCGACGGTTGCGCAATTCGGAAAAACGGGTGGCAGGTGTGTCACCTGCAGTCTTTCCACTCTTTCGAGTGACCTGCTTTTCTGCAAACGGATGCTCGCTCTTCATTTCATCCATAAACATCAGAGTGGTCATGGAAAACTTCTCACTCACGCCTTGCGCAAAGGTTAAAGTCACCATTGCGGAAAAGGCCATCAAGAATAGCAATCTCTTTTTCATCTGTTATTTAGTTGATTAGTTATTCAATCTGAAGAATCCGTCATACAATCCCTCACCACATGCCCCTGGCCCAGCCGTCGGCTTTTTCAGTCGATGTGGCGTTCCAGTCCGAGTCGTCCCGTGAGTCCGTGCCGCGCTCCTTGCCCAGTTGTTGGCTGCCCCCGTAGTCGGGGTCGAAAGGAATGGCGATGTTGCTTTCGAATTCAAAAGAGTTATCCTCAATGTGAGGTGTGGCATATTTTTTCATTGATACATGTTTTTCTTCCAGGGTTTTTGTCCAGAGACACCCCAAATTTCTGCAAAAGTAGGAAAAAAAAGTCAATCACCCCAACAATACACCTTATTTATTTTAT
>FLNU01000631.1_pt1 | contig 32437 bp, 23 predicted proteins | sample 1140361 | NCBI WGS metagenome assembly FLNU01 (sample SAMEA3878206, study PRJEB12797) | bioreactor metagenome | biome: Moose rumen | place: Sweden | collected 2011-10 | reverse complement strand
GGGCTTTGAACGTATTTTTGTCTCGAAATACAACGCAAAAAACCTCGACCTGAAGCGTTTCCAGATCGAGGTTTTCCCAGTTGGAGTTATCGAGGATGCCTTTAGGGCTCTCTTCGCTTAGTTTTTCTTGAGGTTCTTGTACTCTTCGTTGAGGCCCTCGACGATTTCGTCGGTGATGTCCATCGCCGGGTTGAGGTAAAGGGTGGGGGAGTCGTTGAAGGTCTTGCGGAGGATGATGTCGAACTGCTGGTTGGCGGCATTGTATTCGCGGATGAAGGCGAAGATGGCATTGAGCAGCTTCGTGTTCTCGGTCATCTGGCGTTCCATGATTTTGGAGGTGAGTTCCTGCTCGAGTGTCGACATGCGGTCGGCACGTTGTTTGAGTTCGGCCTCTTTCTGCTGTTGCTGTGTGAGTGTCATGTTGGCACCGTTCTTCAGGTAGTCCTGATAGTCGCTCTGGAACTGTTCCACCTGTTGGCGTCCGATCTTTTCCTGCTGGTCCTTGTAGGCCAGAAGCTCTTTCTCCATGTCGATGGCATACTGGTATTTTGCCAACAGAGTGTCGGTGTTGACGTAGGCGATGGTCAGGCCGCCCTCTTTCTGTAGAGGCGCTGTGGCGTCGACATTCGTTTTACTCTTGGTACCGGCGCCTGTGAAGTGAAGCACATAGATGCCGATCAGGCCGAGCAGCAGCACGGCATTGCAGATGAGCAGGATTTTGTTTGTCTTGTTTTCCATGATATTTTTCAGTTTTCAGTTTTCAGTTTTCAATTTCACCGATGGTGTCGATGGCGCGCTGCACACGACGTATGGTCTCTTCCTTGCCGAGTGTCATGACCAGGGTCAGCATGTCGGGTCCCACCGTCTTGCCTACCACGGCCAGACGCAGCGAGTTCATCACCGAACCCATATTCAGTCCGTTGCCTTTGATGTAGTCCTCAAGCAGTGCCTGATGTATGGCGTCGTATTCAAACGGCACCGTGTTGAGTATCTCTATCACTTTGGCCATATGGACTGTCATGCCCGTTTTCCACCGTTTCTTGATGGCGGCAGGGTCGTATTCTGTCGGAGGCTGGAAGAAGTAGCAGCAGGTGTCCCACAGTTCGCTCGGGAAGGTGATGCGTTCTTTCATCATGCCGGCCACTTTCACCACATAGTCATGGCTTGCGGCGATGCCGCGGGCATCCAACTCCTTCTGCAGGTAGGACGCCACCTCCTCGTCGCTGAGCATCTGGAAGTATTCGTGCTGGAACCACTTGGCTTTGTCGAGGTTGAACTTGGCTCCGTTCTTGCTGATGTGCTCGATGTTGAAGAGTTTGATGAGCTCGTCCATTGTCATCAATTCCTGGTAAACGGGATTGGCACCGTTGTCGCCTTCCCGTTTACCAGGGTTCCACCCCAGTAGTGCAAGCATATTGACCACAGCCTGTGGCAGGTAGCCCTGCTCGCGGTAGCCGCTGCTGACCTCGCCGCTCTTGGGGTCGTGCCACTCGAGCGGGAAGACGGGAAAGCCGAGACGGTCGCCGTCACGCTTGCTGAGCTTGCCGTTGCCCTCGGGCTTGAGCAGCAGTGGCAGGTGGGCGAAGCGCGGCATGGTGTCCTCCCATCCGAAGGCTTTGTATAGCATTACGTGCAGCGGTGCACTGGGCAGCCACTCCTCGCCGCGGATGACATGGGTGATGTCCATAGTGTGGTCGTCGACGATGTTGGCCAGATGGTAGGTGGGCATACCGTCGCTCTTGAAGAGTACCTTGTCGTCCAGAAGACGGCTGTTCATGGTCACGTCGCCACGTATCATGTCGTGGACTGTGATGTCGGTGTCATCGGGGAAGCGGAAACGTACCACGTAGGGCTCGCCGGCGTCGATGCGGCGCATGGCCTCGTCCATGCCGAGGCTGATGCTGTTCTCCATCTGCTGGCGGGTGTTGCAGTCGTATTGGAATGTCTTCTTCTGTGCCTCATATTCCTTGCGTTTGGCCTCCAGGGCCTCGGGACGGTCGAAGGCGTAGTAGGCCCAGCCGTCGCGGATAAGCTGCTCGGCATATTGGCGGTACATGGGTTTACGGTCGCTCTGACGGTACGGCCCATAGGGGCCTCCGATATGGACACCTTCGTCGAAGGTGATGCCCAGCCAGTCGAGGGCTTCGATGATGTATTGCTCCGCACCAGGCACAAAGCGTGTCTGGTCGGTGTCCTCGATGCGGAGTATCATCTTGCCGCCGTTCTGGCGGGCGAAGAGGTAGTTGTAGAGTGCGGTGCGTACACCGCCGATGTGCAGTGGCCCTGTGGGTGATGGGGCGAATCTTACTCTTACTTGCATTGTTCTGAAAATTGCTTTCCTTAAGGAGACAGGAGTTAAGGAGTAAAGGAGTTAAGACAAATGTCCGGCCTCTTTAATCCGCGGGGTCTTCTTGCCTCTTTTTTACTTTATGGGAAGGAAATATTATTTCTTGTTCAATGAGCCCAGCCGATAGGCAACGCTTATCATGTATGCCACGTTGGTGCCGTTGGGGATGCGTACGTTGATGTCCGTGTTGCCGGTCTCCATGCGTTCGATGATGCGCAGCACGTCGTCGCCGGTCGAAGTGGCCAGAAATCCATGGTCGAGATATGCCGTGATGGTGAAGTCGCGATACTCGTAGCTTAAACCAAGAATGGCACTGACATCTAGCCTGTTGAGGTGGCTGAACGGGTCTCGGTCTTTGGCGGTGCCATTGACGCGTAGGTCGTAGTTGGCGTCGAGCGACGACACGTATGGCGACACCTTGCGTTCGGAGTATCTGCCGGTGATACCTACTCCGATGGCAGGACCCAGGAAGAAGCCGAGAGTGTGGCCTGCCTGACGGATAGGCATCTCGAGGTGGACACATGCCAGGATGGGTATCTGTGCATACCATGCGTGGATGTAACCTTCACGTATTGTGAGGTTGTTGCCGTTTTCCATAACCTCCTCGAACGTGTTGCCGCGACGGTTGAGGTTAAGTCCCGTCTGCAGATAGAACACCTCGGCAAGCATACTTTCACTTTCGAGGAATGTGTAGTTGATATAGCCGCCAATGGTGACTCCGAGTATACCGCTCTTGGTGGTGAGGTCGTCGTCGATGGTCGCGTGGCCGAGCCCGACTTTCACTCCGTAGTCGCCAAACTGCGCTTGCGCACTTCCCATAAGTCCTATAAGCCCTATAAGTACTATAAATCCTGTTTTCTTCATCTTATCTTTTTTTTAAAGTTTTCTTTCAATAAAGTCGGTCATCAGCTGGTAGAGGTTGAGACGGGTGTTGCCAGTGGCATCGTAGATGCTGTGGTTTTTGTTGGGGTAGATGCGGAACTCGAACTGCTTGCCCGCATTCTCCAGCTTCTCCACCATCTCGGCGGTGTTCTGGAAGTGCACGTTGTCGTCGCCGGTGCCGTGGATGAGCAGGTAGCTGCCCTGCAGGCGGTCAGCGAAATTCAGCGGCGAGTTGTCGTCGTAGCCCTTGGCGTTGTCCTGCGGCAGGCCGAGGTAGCGCTCGGTGTAGATGTTGTCGTAGTAGCGCCAGTTCATCACCGGTGCCACGGCGATGGCCATCTTGAAGACGTCGTTGCCCTTCAGGAGCGAGAGGGTGGAGAGGTAGCCGCCGAAACTCCAGCCCCAGATGCCGATGCGGTCCTTATCCACCCAGCTCTGCCGGCCCAGCCAGCGGGCGGCCTCGATGGCATCCTCGCACTCCATGCGGCCCATGTCGCCGTAGGTCTGCTTCTTGAACTGCGCGCCGCGGCCACCGGTGCCGCGCCCGTCGAAGCAGAAGACCACATAGCCTTTCTCGGCCAGCATGTGGTACCAGAAGTAGTCCGAGTAGCCGTAGCTGTCAGTCACCTGCTGGTTGCCGGGTCCTCCGTAGACGTAGATGAGCACAGGGTGTTTCTTGTTCTGGTCGAAGTCCTTGGGACGTATGGTGTAGTAGTTGAGTTCTGTTCCAATGGAGGTGGTGAACGAACCGAACATCTTGCGGCCAGTCTCATATTCCACCTTCATCTTCTTGTTCAGTTCCTGGTTGTCTTCCAATACTTTTATCAGTTTGCCGCTGGCATCGTGCAGTGTGTAGAGAGGGGCATCGTTGGCAGTGCTGTAGGTGCGGATGTAGTATTTGCAGCCGTTGCTGAAGCTGGCGTTGTAGGTGCCCAGCACGTAGTGGTCTTCGGTGTTCTTTGCGTTGCGTGTCAGGTCGTTGAGGCACTGCTTCTTCTTGCCGTCCAGACCGATGACGAAGAGGCTCTTCAGGGTGGGGTGATGCTCGCGGCTGGTGTAGTAGAGGCGGTTGTTTTTTACATCGACGCCGCACACCTCGCACACCTCGTAGCCGCCGGAGGTCACCTGCTTGGCCAGCTTGCCGTCCATGCCGTAGAGGTACACGTGGCGGTAGCCGTCGCGCTCGCTGGTGAGGAGCATCTGCTCCTGGGCCTTCTTGCCCTTGCCCACGGTGATGAAACGCCATGTGTCGGGCACTTCGACGTAGGCTCGGTCCTCCTCGTCGTAGAGCATCTGCACTTTGTCAGGTGCCTGAGCGTTTACGCTCAGGATTTGCATGTGGTTCTGCAGACGGTTCATACGCATGAAAGCCAGCAGGCCCGAAGGGGTCCACTGGAAGCGCGGAATGTACTCCCATGTGGCGCAGGTCCTGCCTGCGCCCGCGAGGGCGGGCATGAAGAGACCTTTCTGTGCCTCCACGTCGTAGACGCGCAGCTCCACCTTGCTGTTGTCCTCGCCGGCCTTGGGATACTTGTAGCGGTAGTCTTCGGGGTAGAGCTTCCCCCACATCTGCATATTGTACTCGCGCACCTTTCTCTCGTCGAAGACGAGGTAGGCTATCTTCTTCGAGTCGGGGCTCCAGGCAAAACCTTTGGTGATGGCGAACTCTTCCTCGTAGACCCAGTCGGTTGTGCCGCAGATAATTTCGTTCAGCTTGCCCTCGGTGGTGATGGCGTGCTCCTCCAGGGTGGCGAGGTCCATCCAGTAGAGGTTGTTGTCGCGCACGAAGGCCACCTTGGTGCCGTCGGGGCTGAGGGTGGTGAGACGCTGCTTGCCGTTGTTGGTCAGCTTTGTAAACGTCTTGTCCTTGACGTCGTAGAGCCAGTAGTCGCTAACGCCGCTGTGGCGGTAGATGGGTTCAAAGCCGCTGCTGAGCAGTATGCGTTGCTCGTCGGCACTCATCTCGTAGCTCTCCATAGGGGGCATGGGCTTGGCCTGCCTTGCGGTACCCGGACCGCCGAAGAGACATATATCCTCCACCTTGTCGCCGGAGAGGTAGCTGTACTTGGCGATGCCCGTGCGGGTCATCGAGAGGTAGTGCTCTCCGTCGGCCATCGAACGTATGCCGCCGATACCTTTTGGCGCAAAGGTGCGCTTTGTCCAGATGTCTTCCAAAGTAATCTGCTGCGTTTGAGCCGATGCCGCTGCGGTGGCACCAATCAATGCAAGAGTCATATATACAATTAGTTTCTTCATTTCAGAGTGTTTTGTGAGCTGTAAATTACAAATTGCAAATATACGCTTTTTTTTCGATATGGCGTGAATATTAATGTTGTGTAAAAAATTATCAACACTCTATGTTCTTCCATCCGTGTGACGTGAAAATAGATTTTACACAATATAATTAACGGGAAATGCAGTTTAGAGTTGAGAGTTGAGCGTTTAGAGTCTGTTGATTAAGTTCAGAGTTTTTTAGTCTTAAATACTCCGCCATTGGCGGCACTATCCACTTTCGACTGACTCTCAACACTACACTCTGAACTATCAACTTTCACAGATCTATGAAATTATATTGTGTTAAACATAATTAATGTTTTTTAGTCCTCTTCTCGTCAATGCCATGGTGTGCTTTTCTGACATACAGAAGTCTGTGTGGACAAAAAAATTTGAAATTAATGTCTTCCGTATTGAAAAAATGTGTATCTTTGTACGATTAAGAATTGGGATGAAAATAAAATAATAAATTAATTAACAATAACTTATGAAAAGTAACAAAGTACTACTCGGCTTGTTTGTCGGCATTTTGACTTTGGGAGGAGGCGTTGTCAGCGCCCAGTATTCGTTCCATGAGGTGGGTCCGTCGAATGTAGGCGGTCACATCTCGAGCCTCGTCGTCGACGAGCGCGACGAGAGCCACTCCACCATCTATGCCGGCGCCATATCTGGCGGTCTGTTTGTGCGTTCGGAAAACGACGAGATCTTGAGCCAACTCTACTCGAACATCGGTCGCGACGCCTCGTTGGCCGAGAACCACAACACCTGGCATGAGGTGCCTTGCGTCATCGATGGCAAGCGCACTACGCTGCCCATCACTACCATGGTGCAAGGCACGGACAACATCCTCTATATCGGCACCGGCGACAATACCTATGCTGTCGGTTCGATGTATGGCCGCATGTCCATGCTCGGCAAGGGTGTCTATCGTTATGATCCTGAAACCTCGACGTTCACACTCATTGGTGGTACCAAACCTACTTCGTTGGACCATGATTTTGCCGCTGTCAAGCAACTTTCCTGCATATCGCGTGACGGTAAGTTCTACCTTTTCGCTGTCACCGGCAACGGTCTCTACCGTTGGGTTGTCAACACCTCGGCCGATTGGGGTAGCACCACACCGACCCGGGTATTCTCTGGCGAGATCGGCGACATGAAGATTGTCAGTGCACGTCGTGTGGCATACTTCTCTGTCGGTAACCAGTTATACAAGATAGGCGATGTCACGTCCGCCACACTTGGCAGTCAGAATTGCATCAACATTTCCTCGTCCAACTCGGCCTTCGGCGGCGACAATGTCGGTATCAAACTGGCCACCTCGGTCACCGACCCCAGCTATCTCTATGCTATGGTGATAGACTCGAACGGCCGCATGGAGAACCTCTACCTCTCCACCAACGAACAGACGTGGACCACCCTTACCACTTCGACTGTCGTACCCATGACTACCGGCACCGGCATGCTCTGCGGCGCCATGACGGTGGATCCGGGCAATCCAAAGCATATCTATATTGGCGGTTCCACCATCTGGGACGGCGAAGGCCATATCGACGGAGCCTACTACCAATGGACCAAGTCGTCTTACAGCGAGGTGGAACTCAACTATGGCGACTATATGGGTTCGGTATTCAACAACCTGATGTCCGTCCATTCGGGCATTCATCAGATACTGCCTGTATACAACGAGGAGACGGGCATGACCTATTACATCGCCACCGACGGCGGTGTCTACAGCACCACCGGTTTTATCGTCTTCGAAAACCTTAACTCCGGCCTCAACACGGTGCAGACCAACGACCTGGCTGTCAGTCCTGACGGCACACTCGTCATTGGCGCTGTGTCCAATGCTGTCAACCTTGTCGAAGCCCGACTGACACACAACAGCGTCAACACAGCCCCTGTGTGGTACGACGAAAGTGCACGCAGTCCGTTCAACCACGACGCCAACATCATCTTCTCAGGCAACGGCGGTCATGTCGCCGCCTCGATGTTCCAGCAGGTCGAACCGCAGAGCCGTCGTCAGGTGCTTATGTCGAACAACGAGGGTGACTACGGACGTGCCTATGCCGACTATCTCGACTACACCAACACCCAGACATGGACCTACGACTACGACTTTGTCACCAAAGACTATGCAGGCGGTCACTCGACGGTGCTCGGCAACATCTACCTGTGGGAGACTGTCAACAACACCACCTTCGACGATTCCATCACCTGCCATGTCGACACCCTCAGCTATATACTCCGTCCCAACAACGGTACCTACGACACCGTGTGGCTGAGCTTCAGCGGCATGACGACCGGCGGCGTGCTTGTCCGCGACGAGCTTGGCCGTATCGTCGACACACTTGCGGTGGGTACCGGTCATGGTTCCACTTTCCGTATACTCAGCGGCGACAAGACCTTGTTCACCAGTCGCGCCCACTCCGACTATCCCTTCGAGTACACCTTCACTCGTGCGCAGAATGCCGGCGACAGCCTGCGTATGCGTAACCCCATCGCTGCACGCGGCATCATCATCGGACGCGACTCCAGCGTCGCAGCCACATGGCGTGTCTGCATCACCCATCGTATCACCGACTTCACCAGGGTGTACAGCCCCAACAACACCTACGACCAGCAGATGATATGGTACCCCATCTACGAGGCTCGTACCGGAGCCAACATTGTGGGTAACATGGAGGACGAGTCGGGCTATCGTCCGCGCGATGTCGCCATGAGCAGCGACGGCCGCTTTGTGTACATCGCCATCAACGACATCAAGAACAACAACTCGATGATTATCCGCGTCCGTGGTTTCGAGAATGCCAAATACAACTGCCACACCAACGAGCAGTATCGCACCCTCACCCAGCAGCTCAGCGCTCCGCGTGGCCGTCTCGAGGACGGTTCGCTCCTCAACACCGCCACCATCCTCACACACGACACCCTGCGTGTGGGCGGAAACAAGACCTTCCCGCGTCAGATTAGCTCGATTACCACCGACACCATCGGCAACACCGAACGCCTGATCATCACCTTCGAGGGTTATAGCAGCGAGTATGCCAATGTGGCTGTTGTCGAGAACTGTCTGGATGACAACTGGAGCGTCAGCCAGATGAACATCACTGGCCATGCCGACATCCCCGCTTTCTGCTCGCTTGTCGAACACCTCACCGGCGATATATATATAGGTACTGCCGAGGGTGTGTATTACCGTCATAACAACGTCTGGATGCCCTACGAAGACCTTGTCGGCATACCCGTCACCGCAATCAAACAGCAGACGCAGAACTTCTCAGTCCAGCACCTGCTTGGCCATAGCGGCATCAACCCTGTTTCATACACCTTCGCCAAGACTAAATGGCCTAACGCCATCTACTTCGGCACCTACGGTCGTGGTGTCTTTGTCGACATGAGGAGCGTCACCGACACCACCAATGAGGTGGTAGACCCCGCCGACCTGCTCGACATACCCACCGTGGTCGGTACCTCTGTCGGCTCCGTGACCGTATATCCCAACCCCGTGTATGGCGACGCCCATCTGACCGTTGCGGGCAACATGGCCGGCATGGCTACCGTGCGCGTCTATGACCTCAATGGTCGCATGGTCATCGACCGCCAGCTTGGCCGTGTCGACGCAGGCGAACAGACCTTCTCCGTCAGCACCGAAGGCCTCGGCAAGGGCATGTATCTCGTCAACGTCATCATCGGCGGACATACATCCGTCGCCAAGATGATGGTCCGCTAAAAGGGCGCGATGCGGCAACAGCAAAAAAAGGAGGTACGCCCAAAGGCGGTACCTCCTTTTGAATTCGTTAATTCGTTAATGTGTTAGTCGCTTGCGCAGCCTGACTCACTAAACTCAATCAGATTTTAAAAGATTGTAAAAGAAAATGCTGCCGGATGGCCTCTTTTAAAATCTTTTTACAATCTGAAGGAGAAAAGAAAAAATAATCTTATATTAATTCGTTAATTTGTTAATTCGTTAATGTGTTGTCCCCATCACTCCCCCCTCACTCCCCCCTCACTCCCTCTGATAATTCACAAATTCACAAATTAACGCATTCTCAATGTTCAATAAAAAACCTGTAACCGAAACTATGAACACCAACCTTGTTCAAGAACTCAAATGGCGTGGTATGATTCACGACATCATGCCGGGCACCGAGGAACAACTTGCCAAAGAAGTCACCACGGCGTATGTCGGTATCGACCCCACGGCAGATTCGCTACATATCGGACACCTGGTGTCCATCATGCTGCTGAAACACTTGCAGATTGCCGGTCACAAGCCACTCGCTGTCGTCGGCGGTGCTACCGGGATGATTGGAGACCCCTCGTTCAAGGCCGCCGAACGCAAGCTGCTGACCGTGGAAGAGGTGCAGCACAACGTACAGTGTATCCGTCACCAGTTGGAACGTTTCCTAGACTTCGACAATCCTGTGAATGGTGCCGAGATACTCAACAACTACGACTGGATGAAGGACTATCTCTTTCTCGACTTTATCCGCGATATAGGCAAACACATCACGGTCAACTATATGATGACCAAGGACAGTGTCAAGAAACGTCTCGAGACAGGACTCTCGTTCACCGAGTTCAGCTACCAGCTGATGCAGGGATACGACTTCCTGACGCTCTACCGCACCAAAGGTTGTCGCCTGCAGATGGGCGGCAGCGACCAGTGGGGCAACATCACCACCGGCACCGAACTCATACGACGTATGGAAGGCGGCGAGGCGTTTGCCCTCACCTGTCCGCTCATCACCAAGGCCGACGGCACCAAGTTCGGTAAGACCGAAGGCGGTAACGTGTGGCTCGACCCAGAGAAGACGAGCCCATACAAGTTCTATCAGTTCTGGCTCAACTGTTCGGATGTCGACACCGCCAGATATATCCGTATCTTCACCCTCTTCCCGAAGGACGAAATAGAGGAGCTTGAGCGGCGACATGCCGAAGCACCGGAACAGCGTGTGCTGCAAAAGGCGTTGGCAAAGGACATCACCGTCCGAGTCCACGGGCAGGAGGCGTACGATAGTGCCATCGCCGCCAGTGAGTTGCTCTTTGGAAAGGCTACTGCCGAGATGCTCAACACGCTCGACAGGAAGACTATCCTCTCGGTATTCGATGGTGTGCCGCAGTATACCGTCAGCCGCTCTTCCATCGTGGCCGGCGCCTCGCTCGTCGACCTTGCCGCCGAGGTGGGTATGTTTGCCAGCAAGGGGGAGATACGACGTGAGCTGAAGCAGAACTCCATCAGTGTCAATAAACAAAAGGTCGCCGAAGGGTGCGTCCTTACTGCTGCCGACATCCTTGCCAGCGGATGTATCCTGGTACAGAAAGGGAAGAAGAACTATTACCTGCTTAATATCAGTGATTAGTGAAAGGGTTGATTTGTTTAATATAAACGGCGAATATAACTATTTTGACTAATTGCTACGCAGGTCAATTATTGGCAAATTGCTCTAATTAATATAAACGGCGAATATAACTAATTTAACTAATTGCCACGCAGGTCAATTATTGGCAAATTGCTCTAATTAATATTAATCTTATGTTAATTCGTTAATGTGTTAATTCGTTAATGTGTTGTCCCCATCACTCCCCCCTCACTCCATTTCACTCCCTCTTTACTCCCCCTGATAATTCTCAACAGTTTTGACAGTTCAACAGTAATGATAAAGACGGAAAAGGATTATGTTTGAAAACCTTAGTAGTAAGATAGATAAAGCATTGCATACCCTTAGGGGTAAGGGTTCGATAACCGATATCAATGTTGCCGAGACAGTCAAAGAGGTGCGCAAGGCATTGCTCGACGCTGATGTCAGCTATCCGATAGCCAAGGAGTTTACCGACAAGGTCAAGGCCGAGGCGTTGGGGCGTGACGTTATTTCCAGCATCGAGCCAGGACAGTTGATGGTGAAAATTGTCCATGAGAAGCTCACCGAGTTGATGGGCGACGAGGCCGTTGATATAAATATTAAAGGTCAGCCAGCCGTAGTGCTTATTGCCGGTTTGCAGGGTTCGGGTAAGACGACGTTCAGTGCCAAACTGGCCAATATGCTGAAAAACAAACGTGCCAAGAATGTGATGCTTGTGGCAGGCGACGTCTATCGTCCAGCGGCTATCAGTCAGTTGCAGACCCTTGGACAGCAGATTGGAGTGCCGGTTTTTACCGAGGAAGACTGTAAGGATCCTGTCCGTATAGCACGGGATGCTGTTAAGGAAGCCCGGTCGAAAGGCGTTGGTGTCGTCATTGTCGATACCGCTGGACGTCTGGCTGTCGACGATGAGATGATGGATGAGATTGCGGCTCTCAAGCGTGAACTGCAGCCGCAGGAGACGCTGTTTGTCGTTGACTCGATGACAGGCCAGGATGCTGTCAATACTGCAAAGGCATTCAATGAGCGTATCGACTTCGATGGGGTGGTGCTCACCAAGCTTGATGGCGACACACGAGGCGGTGCGGCCCTTACCATCCGATATACTGTGCAGAAACCAATCAAGTTTATTGGCATTGGTGAGAAGATGGATGCTCTGGATGTCTTCCATCCCGACCGTATGGCCAACCGTATCCTCGGCATGGGCGATGTGGTAAGCCTTGTGGAAAGGGCGCAGGAACAATATGATGAGACCGAAGCACGCCGCATACAGAAGAAGTTAATACACAACGATTATAACTTCGACGACTTCCTTTCTCAAGTTGCGCAAGTCAAGAAGATGGGCTCTATGAAGGATCTCATGGGGATGATACCTGGTATGGACAAGTTGACGAAGAATGTGGAGATCAGCGACGATGCCTTCAAGCCCATCGAGGCTATGATTGGCTCTATGACACCATACGAGCGCCAGAATCCTCAGTGTCTGAACGGTAGCCGTAAACAGCGTATTGCTGCCGGCAGCGGACGTTCTATTCAGGAACTCAACCGTTTCCTGAAACAGTTCGAGGATACACGCAAAATGATGAAAATGATGACAAAAAGCGGTGGCAAGATGCCAATCCGCCGCAGAAGATAATAATGTTTTGAACTGTTGAACTGTTAGAGGAGGCTCCTTCAGGGGGAGTGATGGGGGAGTGAGAGAGGAGTGATGGGGACGAATGGTATTACATGGGGGAGTAAAGAGGGAGTGAAATGGAGTGATGGGGGAGTGAAGGGGACGAATGTTATTACAAGGGGGAAATCTAGAGGAGGCTTTAAACGATTAGAACAGTTAAACGATTAAACAATCAAACAAATATGACACAGATACTTGATGGCAAGGCTGTTGCCTTGCAGATTAAAGAGGAGATAGCCAATGAAGTGCGTCAGCTGACGACTGCCGGCCACCGTGCACCGCATCTGGCTGCTGTTATCGTAGGACAAGACGGGGCCAGCATGACCTATGTGGCCAACAAGGAGAAATCGAGCCATGAGGTCGGCTTTACCTCCAGTGTCTACCGCCTTCCCGAACAGATCACTGAACGCGAATTGCTGGAGACTATCGAATTTCTAAACAACGACCCTGATATTGACGGTTTTATTGTACAACTGCCATTACCCGCACATATCGACGAGCGGCGTGTCATCAATGCCATATCGCCCGACAAGGATGTCGACGGGTTTACTCCGGTAAACATCGGACGTATGGTTCTTGGCGAAGAATGCTTCTTGCCAGCCACACCGATGGGTATATGCACTCTGCTCAAACGATATGGTATCGACACCACAGGCAAGCATTGTGTAGTCATTGGACGTTCCAACATTGTAGGTACTCCGGTTTCAAACCTGCTTTCGCGCAAGGGGTTCGACTGCACGGTCACCATGTGCCACAGCAAGACGCAGAACCTGTCGGCGATTACACGCCAGGCTGATATCCTGGTGGTGGCCATAGGCAAGCCGGAATATGTCACTGCCGACATGGTGAAGCCCGATGCTGTGCTTGTCGATGTCGGTATCCATCGTGTCCCGGACGATACAAAAAAGAACGGTTACCGTTTGATTGGTGACGTAAAACATTCGGAAGTCGACGCGCTGTGCAGCTGGGTTACGCCGGTGCCTGGCGGCGTCGGTCCACTGACCATAGTGTCGCTGCTGCAGAATACTTTGAAAGCCTATCGCCGTTGCCACAAATTGTGATTACTTGCTTCCCCGTCGCTCACCGCCCTGCTGGTGATTGATGAAAAAAGAAGAGGCTGCCCCGATGAGGGCGGCCTCTTCTTTTGGTCTCTTTGGCCATCAGTCGCCAATGGCAACGATGCGGAAGGTCATGGGTGCGGTGCCTTCCATGTCGCCGGGCAGGTAGCCGTCCATGTCTTCGATGATGAAGGTGATCTTGCCATATTCCATGTCGAAGCGGATATTCTCGGCTACGGTGACATCGTTGCCGGGTATGCCGTCGATGTTGTAATAGGTGATGGGTGTTACCAGCGGCAGCAGGTTCTGCCTTCCGTTTTGGATGAGGTAGGCGTTGACGGTGCCATAGTCGATGACGTTGCCGTCGAGCTCGTCCCAACGAACGGTGGCAAAATAGTAGTTGACTTGGCTGTTGGTGACCCAATCGGTTGGCTGGATTGTCACTTCAATCGAACGCATGGTCTGGTGCTCGCACGACGTAAGGCATAGTGCCATAGCCACGGCGGCCAGCATTGTTGCAATGATTTTCTTCATAGTGTGGTGTTTTATTTGTTTTTATAATTCCTATAACGTTTTCAAGGGTCTTTTATTGTGTTGGTTTCGAGTGCAAAAATATAAAATGTGTCGTTGGAAAAATCCGCCGTAGGTTACTAAATTTCCTTGTCGGTGTATAGATGATTGTGCGATAGGCTGTTGCCGATGACGATACATTCGTTGCGATGGCGAAGATAAGACTGCCATCCGCTGCCCACCTCGTGTGAAAACGAGCCGCAGCCATCGGCTTTTGCCTTCTGACGGTTGGTATAGCGACGTTGCATCTGTTCTTTGCTGCGGTATTGGTAATGGTCGACAGCTATGCGCTGTCGGGCAACTGTTCCCCAGGGGTGAGGATAGCGCCAACGTGATAGCCATACAAGAAAAGGAGAATGACGCATAAAGCGTCGTTCTGCACGTTTGTCGGGCAGGCAATAGCGTATGTGTGCACGGTCGGAACCGAAGTCACCACAGATCAGGCCTTCGTCCAGATCCTCGTAGGTGATGATATAGTCGGTACTCATTTTCTTGACGGTTCTGCGATACCACGGTATCTGTTGGAGGAAGTTCCTGACATCGCCTGGGTAGAATTCGTCGGCGTCGAGACGCACACACCACCAGTCGCCATAGTGCATCTCGTGGCGAAAGGCTCGGAATGCCTTGCTCCGCAGTCCTATATGGAATGGACCATCGTGGCGCATGAACGGTACTATCTTGCTGTTCGTGTCGGCCATATTGCACACAAGCTCCCATGTGCCATCGCTGCTGCCGTTGTCAATCACTATCACCTTGTCGCTCCATCGGCATGCATCAGCGATGCTGAATCCTGCAATGTCGGCCTCGTCCTTGACCACCAATAGGCTGTATATCTTCATATTCTGTCGCGGTGTTGTGTTATCTTTTGCCAATAGTAGCGCAAGGGGTCGGTGTATTTCAGTCGTTTCCATGGACGCGACGAGTGAGGGCGGTGCAGTACCTTGTTGTCGAGCATAAGTATATTGTCGAAGCCCAGTCGTGTCGACATGTGCGACAGGGTGACGTCGTACCACGATTTTTCGGGGTCAAGATTGTCGAACGGGTAGGCCTTCAAGAATTCGAGTGAGAGCAGTGTGCAGCAGAAGCTGAGCCGTTTTGTTGTCTTTACGGCGTTGCCGTGCATCTTTGCTGCGTAGTTGTATGGGAAGTTGATGACGCCGCTTGCGTCGACGGTGACGGCTGCCACCATGCCTGTGCCTTTGGCGACTTGGTCGTGCATGCGTACGATGGTGTCGGGAGCAACGGTCACGTCCGACTCTACAATCACAAGGTGGGCATCGGCGTCCACTGCTCTGCGCCATGCATCCTGTAGTGTGAGACGGTAGTTTGGCGACGGGTGTTCGGTATGATCAGCCCAGTTTACAAGGTGGAAGTCCATCGCGGAAGCCATTTGTGTCAGGATGGCAGTGTTTTCGACGCTACTGAAGTCGTTGTAGACGGTGAGGTCGGCTTCGGGCGTCTGCATGACGGCGAGGATGGCCTCGCGGGCGGTGTCGATGGAGTCCTTGACGGGCATTATTATGTTCAGCTTGTTCATGGCTATTCGTTGTCGTGCAGATGACGGTAGACGGCTTCGGCCTTGGAAGGGCCTATGGCTGCTGTCAGGTCGTCGAGGGTCTGGATGGACACCTGCTTCACCGAGCCATAGCGTAGAAGCAGGTCGTGGGCTGTCTTGGACCCGATACCAGGTATGTCGGTGAGGCTGGTGCGGAAGGTGCCGCGCGAGCGTTTGTCCTTGTGGAATGTGATTGCGAAGCGGTGCACTTCGTTCTGTATCTGTTCCAGCAGATGGAACAGCGGGTCGGTAGGCTTGAGGCCTACCACCTTGGGAGGAAATCCGTAGAGCAGCTCGTTGGTGTGATGTCGGTCGTCCTTGGCGAGACCTGCAATGGGTATGGCCAGGTGCAACTGGTTGTAGATTACTTCGCGAGCCACCTCCATCTGTCCGGCACCGCCGTCGACAATCAGCAGGTCGGGCATGGGCAAGCCTTCGTCGTGTAGCCTGCGGTATCGACGGTAGATCACCTCGCCCATCGAGGCGTAGTCGTCGGGGCCTTCGACAGTCTTGATGTTGAATTTGCGGTATTCCTTACGGTTGGGTTTGCCTGCTGTGAAGCGCACCATGCCTGCCACGGGGTATGCACCTTGTATGTTGGAGTTGTCGAAACATTCGATGTTCATTGGCAGTGTGGGGAGCTGTAGGGCACGTTGTATGCGCTCGAGCAGCTTGACAGCCTGTGGTGCAGCGTCGCCTTGGGTGAGTGCCCTTTGGTGACGGCATTGCTTCTGGTAGCTCTCCACGTTACGATACGACAGCTCCAACAGTCTGCGCCTGTCGCCGCGTGGGTCGATGGTCTGTGTCAGGTAGTCGTCGGGGAGGTCCGGCACACGCATGGGCAACACTATCTCGGTGGCGGTGCTTTCTGTCTGTTCGTGAAGGGTGGGGATGACGGTGGCCAGTATCTCCTCGTCGCTTTCGTCCAGCTGCTTTTTTATCTCGTTGGAGAAGCTGTATATGATTGCACCGTTCTTGATGCGCATCATGTTGACGTAGGCGTAGCGTTCGTCGCTGAGTATCGAGACCACGTCGACATCTTTCACGTTGGTGCCCACCACCGTTGAACGGCTTTGGTATTCTTCGAGCAGGTGTATCTTGCGTTTGACGGCTTCGGCCTCCTCGTAGCGTTGTTCGTCGGCGAGGGCGAACATACGATGTTTCATTTCGTCCAGTATGTCGCCGAAGTCGCCTTTCAGTATGCGGCGTATGTTGTCGATTGTCTGGTTGTATTCCTCTTTTGTCTGCAGCCCTGCGCATGGTGCGGCACACAAGCCTATCTGGTGTTTCATGCAGGGGCGGCGGCTCATGGTGTCGCATGTCCTGTATTGGAACAGCTGACGGATGATGTCTTGTAGTTCGCGAAGTATACGTCCGTTGGGGTATGGGCCGAAGTAGTGCCCTTTGGGTTGATGGCCGCCGGTGTGGCGCCGTGTGTAGAGCAGGCGGGGATAGTCTTCGTCGGTGAGCAGCAGGTAGGGGTACGACTTGTCGTCCTTGAGCATCGAGTTGTAGCGCGGTTGGTAGCGTTTGATGAGGCTGTTTTCGAGCAGCAGTGCATCGACTTCGGAAGCCACCACTGTGACCCTGATGTCGTAGATGTTGCGCACCAGCATCTTGATTTTGGCGCTTTTGTCGTCGTAGTGCGAGAAGTAGCTGCTGACCCTGCGCTGCAGGTTGCGCGCCTTGCCGACATAAATCACGTTGCCGCCCTCGTCGAGGTGCTGGTACACTCCAGGGTTTTCAGGAATGGTCTTCAGGCGTGTGGCGATACGGTCGATGTTGGGGTTTATGCTACTGTCGATCACAGGTCGGGATAGTCGAGTTCGACTTGGTATATGTTCAGGCGTATGGAGTGTATACCCTCCAAGTCATATTGGCTGGTTGCCTGGCCTACCTCTATGCGATGGGTGCCACGGCTGTTGAAGCTGAAGTAGGTGCGTATGTGGTGGCTTGCCATACGCAGGCCGTCGGAGACTTCGCCACGCCAGCGTCCGTTCTGTTTCAGTGGCACTTCGGCGTAGAACATACGACGTTCGCTGTTCGGACTGTATATGTTGACGGTGACCGGCACCGTGGCGTAGCGGTAGACGGCGGTGTCGATGCTTACTACAAGGTCGATGTCGTAGTAGTTGTCGGTGTTGGTGACGTCGACGTTGAACACTTCGGGGGTGAAGCGGTTCCATCTGTCGCCGCCGAATGTGCGCTCGTCGTCGACGAGGGCTTTCTTGCCGCACGAGGCAAAAAGTGTCAGGACTAGCAGTATTGGCAGTGTCTTTTTCATCGGTTACCTGTTGTTTCGGGTTGCTGCCAGTCTCTGTACGATCTGCACTGCATTGGTGGCAGCGCCTTTGCGTATGTTGTCAGCCACAACCCACATGTTGAGGCTGTTGGGCTGCGATGTGTCGCGTCGCAGGCGTCCCACCCACACCTCGTCGCGGTGGTGCGAGAGGATGGGCATGGGGTATATGTTGTTGGAGGGGTCGTCGTAGAGTATCACGCCAGGGGTATCGGCAATGAGACGGCGCACGTCGGCGAGGTCGTAGCTGCGCCGCAGCTCGGCGTTCACGGCTTCGCTGTGCCCGCCGACTACAGGCACACGTACCACGGTGGCGGTGATGGCTATTGTGTGGTCGGCGAATATCTTGCGTGTCTCGTCGACGAGCTTCTGTTCCTCGGTGGTGTAGCCGTCTGACTGGAAGTCGCCGCCGTGTGGGAAGAGGTTGCGGTGTATGCTGTAGGGGTAGGCCTTGTCGGTCGGCGTCAGCCCCTGTTCCTCGGCTTCCAGTTGGCGCACGGCCTTGAGACCGGTGCCGGTGATGCTCTGGTAGGTGGCAATCACCAGTCGGCGCAAGCCGTATTCGCGCTGTAGCGCCGACAGGGCCAACACCATCTGTATGGTGCTGCAATTGGGGTTGGCGATGATACGGTTGCTGTCCCCCACGACGTCGATGTTTATCTCTGGCACCACAAGTGGTATGTCGGGGTCTTTGCGCCAAGCCGAGCTGTTGTCGACCACCGTGGTGCCGGCTGCGGCAAACAGAGGCGCATATTGTCGCGAGGCGGCGGCGCCGGCCGAGAAGATGGCATAGTCGGGATGTGCGGCTATGGCGTCGTCCACGCTGACGACGTGCAGCGTGCGTCCGGCAAAGACAATCTCTTTGCCTATCGACCGTTCCGATGCGGCGGCAATAACGTCGTCGTTGGCAAAGCCACGCTCGGCGAGCACGGCCAGCATCTCGCGCCCTACCAGCCCCGTGGCTCCTACTACTGCTATCTTCATCGCTGTTATCGTATTAGCGTTACCGAGCCTTTCTTGATGATGGTCACGTCGGGCTCGAATTCGTTGGTGTAGCGTATGACGTAGACATAGGCCCCCTGCGGACACTGGTTGCCGTTTGTGTCGTGGCCGTCCCACCCGCAATCGGCACCTTCGCAGTGGAACACCAGCTGTCCGAAACGGTTGTAGATGTACATCTCTTGGCTCAGGGTGCTTACGCTTATCGACGAGAAGATGTTGTTGCCTGCGGGGTTGTCGGGGGTGAAGGCGTTGGGAACCCAGAAGGTCTCGATGTTGAGAGGCAGGGTGATTTTTGTCGAGTCGACGCAGCCGTATGGGCTGTAGGCTATGAGTGTGATGGTGGCCTGCTCCTCGGTGACGGGTATGGTGTAGTAGCCTGTGTGGCTGGTCTGGTCGTTGGCATTGGGGAATTTCCACACGCGAGAGTCGTTGCCGATCGAGATGTCGGTCAGTTCCACGTCGAGGTGGTCGAGGTCAAAATGGTCGAGGCTGCTCTTAAGTTTGGCGGCCAACGGGTGGATGGTGAAGTCGAGATGCACTATCGAGTCGCAACCATAGCGGTTCTGCAACACGATGGTGTCGGTGTCGTAGTTCTGCTGGTTGTTCTGCGAGTATACATGTCCGTTGACCCATGTGTAGGGTTTGCAGTCGGACACATATTCGGTGGTGTGGCTCACGTCGAACACCGTGAGGTCGAGCCTCACGATGCTGTCGCAGCCAGGTTGGCTTTTGAGCACCTCGAACATTGTCGCGGGGTTGGTGTTCTCGGTGCAGTTGTGTGTGTTGCTGCCCGAGGGATTCCAGTGGAATGTGTCGCCTTTGCAGATGCCGGCCGCCTCGGTGGTGTCGAAGTTGGGGAAGATGCGTACCAGCACACGGTCGTAGTTGGTGCATCCACTGGTGAATATGACGGCGCACTGTATGTAAATCGAGTCTATCTTGTTTTTGGGCAATGTGTCGGCTTGCGGGTCGGCGACGAGGGTGAGGTGGGTTTGTGTGCCGTCGACACCGTAGATCGACGTCGGCAGAACGTGCTCTACGCTGTCGAGCATGCGTATGACGCTCCAGTTGACGATGGCGACTTCCTGGTTGTCGGGGTAATCCAGTGAGACGGTCTGCGACGAACCGTAGCAGATGTCTATCTCTTTTTCCTTGCCGTCAGGGTTGTCTGTCTGCCCCGCGAACTTCAGTTCCATGTCGTTCACGGTGTCGATGCCTACGGTGATGGTGTCGTGCAGCACATACACGTCCATGTTGGCGTTGAGGAAAATGAGCTCCATGACGTAGCGTGACACACATGTCGGGGACACTACAGCCTGCGACAGGGTGGGATGGTCGGTGTTGTCGTTCGACATCGCGATGTAGTAGCCGTTGGTGTCGTGCACTGCGTTGGGGTTGTTGACTGGGTCGTAGCGCGGCAGCTCGACAGAGTCGCGACCGTCGGCAAAGATGCGATACCACTTTTCGTTCTTCACGGTCTCGCCTTGTGGCGTAAAGCGGAAGGCTGTGTTGCTGGCCGACGTGGTGAAGAGGTTGTAGCCTGACGGTGCAAAATAGGGGGGGGCTCCCTGCTGCACATAATGGTTGGGTGCTCCGATGGGTCCGGGCTGCTGGGCTTGGCCTGTGGCATTCTGTATTCCTATGATGCCGCGACCGCCGTTCCACGAGGGGCAGACCTCCCTTTGTTTAACGTGGACTTCGATGATGTTCGAGCCCTCGTAGCAGACAATCTGATAGGTGCAGCGGAGGGTGGTGCAGCTGTACTGTGGCACGTCGTTCCACGAGCAGATGATTTTGCGGCAAGGAAATTGGTCCTGTATGCCGTAGTAGATGCCCCAGTTTGTGGCGCCTGTAGTATGTATGTTGGGCGAAGGGTAGGTGTCTTCGTAGACACCGTAGATGGCGTCGCGCATGCGGTTGTTGTCGTTTCCGGGCATGCCCGCGGTGCCGTCGGGCCACGGCAGGGGAGCCGAATAGCTCCAGGGACAGGAGCTGCTGCCCGACCAGTTGGAGAAGGTCACCAGTCCGTTGGCTCCGATGCGGAAGCTGGTCTTCTGGATGCCGAAGAAGTAGAAGGGGTAGGGGATGGTGGTCGACGAGGCCGCGAAGTCGTCGTCGGTGTTGATGGGCATGCGGGTGCCTTGCGCGAACGACGTGTCTGGCGGGTTGTAGGGTATTGTCTCCACCGTGTAGTATCCGTTGAAGCGCTGCACCGGTATGTACGGCTCGGCAGAGAGGGTGATGGTGCGATGGGCGCACGTCGCCGCAGTGTCCCACCCCTGCTGACGGTAGTAGCGCGATGGAATGTGGTCGTACTTCTGGTTGATGAGAACCTCCGGACAAGGACTTGTCACCTGCCCTACAGTGTTTTTGCTACCGGCTATGATTACGGTGGCTAAAAGCATCAGGCTGATTATGTTGTTGTTGCGTTTCATCGTTGGTGGTGTGTTTAATGTACAAAGTTACGACTTTTTACAAAAATAGACGTAAAAAAAAGCCTGTTGTTACATTTTTAGTTTGTCAGTAAAGTTTTTTTTAACGCCACTCCTGTCGTCTGATTCCTGATTCCTAAGGGGAGTGAAGGGGGAGTGATGGGGGAGTGATGGGGGAGTGAAGGGGAGTGATGGGGACAACACATTAACGAATTAACAAATTCCCGAATTAACGAATTAACAAATTTCTGTCGAGGGCTTGGTGGAATTTCTGGGCGTTGCGGTTGTGCTCGGTCAGTGTGGTCGCGAAGCGGTGGGTGCCGTCCATTAGGTCGCTGGCGCAGAAGTAGAGGTAGTCTGTGGCCGGGGCGTTGAGCACAGCCTCGACGCTTGCGGCCGACGGCAGGCATATCGGCGCCGGCGGCAGACCTGTGTGGAGGTAGGTGTTGAAGGGGCTTTCTGTCCCGAGGTGTCGGTTCAGTATGCGCCTGAGCGAGAAATCGCCAACGGCATATTTTACCGTGGGGTCGGCTTGCAGCGGCATGCCTCGTTGCAGCCTGTTCAGGTAGACGCTGGCAATCAGAGGCTTCTCGGTGTTGTTGTTGGTTTCCTCCTCCACTATCGATGCCAGGATGACGACATCCTTGTCGGGTGTGGCCCCACGTCGTTCGAAGAATACGCGGTATTCTTTCGACATACGTTGCATGAAGGCGTCGGGACTTATGGTCCAATAGACCTCGTAGGTGTCGGGACGGACGAGGTGAAAGCTGTCGAGCGTGATGTCGAAATCGTTGTGCATCAAAGTGCTATTGAGGTAGTCGTTGAGGTCTTGCGGCAAACGGAACCTGCCTATTGTCAGCCGCACAGGGTCTTGTTGCCCGTTGCGCAACTTGCGTGCCAGGTTGAGTGTTGGCATGCTGCCCGCTACGAGGTAGCTGCCAGGCTTCACCTGCTTGTCTAGTTTGAGCATGCGGGCCTCGATGCCGAAGAGCCATGCCGCAGGTGTCCCCGGCACCACCACACGGTGTGCCTCCAGCGTGTCGCAGAGGTCGGGATAGGTGCACCCCTGTGGCAGGTTGATGCGGACGGGTTCGGTATCGGTGTCGGCGGTGTGGACTGTAAGGGCAAATAGCAGCAGGAGCAGCAGTACGACAGCAATGCCGACAACAGAAAGTGTGATGATGGTGCTTTTCTTCATAGAGGTAACCTCTTTTACAATCTTTTAAAATCTGATTGAGTTTAATTTTTTCTTTTCTCCTTCAGATTGTAAAAGATTTTAAAAGAGGCCATCCGGCAGCATTTTCTTTTACAATCTTTTAAAATCTGATTGAGTTTAAAATCTTTTATCTAAAACAAGTTGCATACGTATTGTGTCGGTGTAGTTGTCGCCGTCGAAGAGCCATTCACTGAAGTGGCCGCATTCCACATATCCTGCCTTCGAGAACAGTGCGAGCGAGGCTGTGTTGGTGGCGGCAATGTCGGCGTAGAGGCTGTGGAGCTGTCCGCGATACATGTCCGCGAGGCAAGCGAGCATGGCCAGCGCATGGCCTTTGCGGCGGTGCCTGGCAGACACCACGATGCCTACTGCCGCGCGTCGGTTGACGGGGTCGTAGGCATAGAGGTCCACGCAGCCGTACGGCAAGGCGTATAGCCTCAGGCTGCCGCTTGACAGCGACGTACCCTCCTCGGCTACAAGTGTTATGATATTTTGCTCCATAGCTGTTTGTTCTTGGAGTGCTCGATGTACTGTTGCAGCAGTGGGTGGTGTGTCAGTGTAGGGTCGGCGGCCAGCAGGTCGTGCACCTCGTCGCGGGTGGCACGCACCAGCGGTTCGTCGTCGACGATGGATGCCACTTTAAGGTCGAGCACACCGCTCTGTGCCAATCCCTGTATGTCGCCCGGCCCACGTAGCCGCAGGTCGGCCTCGGCAATCTGGAACCCGTCGGTGGTGGCGCACATGGTACGTATGCGTTCCTGGCTGGTATAGGACAGGCTGTCTTTGGTCATAAGTATACAGTAGCTCTGCTCTGCACCTCGTCCCACGCGGCCACGCAGCTGGTGCAGCTGGCTGAGGCCAAAGCGTTCGGCGTTCTCGATGACCATCACCGTGGCGTTGGGCACATCGACACCCACCTCGATAACTGTCGTGGCTACCATGATCTGTGTCTTGCCCTCTTTGAAACGTTGCATCTCGAAGGCTTTCTCGTCGGCTGTCAGCTGGCCGTGTACCATCGAGGTGGCATATTGTGGCCGTGGGAAGTATCCCTGCACCATCTCCAGACCGTCCTCCAGGTCGCTCAGGTCTGTCTTCTCGCTCTCGTGGATGAGGGGATAGACGAAGTATACCTGTCGTCCGGCATCGATTTGCTGTTTCAGGAAATGAAACACAAGTGGACGCCGAGGCTCTGTGCGGTGGTATGTCTTTACGGGATGCCGTCCGGGCGGCAGTTCGTCGATGACCGAGCAGTCGAGGTCGCCGTAGAGCGTCATGGCCAGTGTGCGTGGTATGGGGGTGGCCGTCATCACCAGCACGTGTGGTGGAGGCGCGGCTTTCGACCACAGCTTGCTGCGTTGCTCCACACCGAAGCGGTGTTGCTCGTCGATGACGGCGAGCCCCAGGTTGTGGAAAAGCACGTCGTCCTCGATAAGTGCGTGGGTGCCGATGACTATCTGCACGTCGCCGTTCTCTATTCCCGCCTTGATGCGTCGTTTTGTGGCGGGACGCACGCTGCCTATAAGCAGCTCGACATTGACGTCGAGGCCTCTTGTCATCTCGAGGAAAGTGTGGTAGTGCTGTGTCGCCAATATCTCGGTCGGGGCCATGAGACAGGTCTGACATCCGTTGTCGAGAGCCAGCAGCATGCACATGAGGGCAACCAAGGTCTTGCCGCTGCCCACGTCACCTTGCACCAGACGGTTCATCTGGTGACCTGTACGCATGTCTTCGCGCACCTCGCGTATCACGCGTTTTTGTGCACCCGTCAACGGAAATGGCAGCTGTGCATAGAATCGGTTGAACAGCTCTCCCACATGTGTAAAGATGCGTCCGGCCGAGTGGTGCTGCCTCTCGCTGTGGGCCCATTGGTAGTCTAGCTGCAGGAAGAACAGCTCTTCGAACTTGAGGCGTGTGCGTGCTGCGTCGAGCTGTGTCTGATCGGCGGGGTAGTGCACCCACCGCATGGCCGCGTCGCGACTTGGCAGGTGGTACTTGGCAATGATGTCGGCAGGCAGCGTCTCGTCCACGGGCGCCAGCACGTCGACAAGTGTCTCGGTGATGCGGGCCAGAGCTCGTGTTCCCAGCCCGTGTTGCTTCATCTTCTCGGTGGTGTTGTAGACGGGCAGCAGTGGATGACGGCTGTCGCCTACGGCGCTATAGGGCTCGATTTCGGGATGCGTCATCTGCCACGTGCCGTTGTACAATGCCGGCTTGCCGGTGACCAGGTACTCCACATTGGGTTTGAGCTTTTCGCGCACCCATTTGGTGCCGGCAAACCATACCAGCTGTATGTATCCTGTGTTGTCGAAGAGGTCCACTGTCAGCCGTTCCCGACGTGGGCCTGTGCCGGTGGCCTGCATGTTGTTCACCGTGCCGCGCAGCACCACCAAGGGCTGCTCCTCGGTGAGCGATGCTATGGTCGTCATCACCGAACGGTCGATATAGCGATAGGGGATATGCTCCAGCAGTTGGCCTGCGGTGCGTATGCCAAGCTCGTTGCTCAGGACCTTGGCTCGTGCCGGTCCCACTCCTTTGAGGTATACTATGTCGTCGGTTGAGAACATTGGTGCAGCAGGCGTTCGCGCTCCAATGTGGAGCTGATGTCGGCATGTTCGGCGTCGGCCATCACCAGCAGGGTCTCTATTGTGGGATCCTGCCGACGGTTGACGCTGGCAATGATTTGTTCGTATTCGAAATCTTTGGCGGTGCGTATGCCGCGTATGATACACTGTGCACCCACACGGTGACACAGGTCGACGGTCATGCCTTGGTAGGCCATCACCTCGACATTCGGCAGGTCGTATACTGTGCGGCGTATGATGTCCACACGCTCGTCGGGGGTGAACATGCAGTGCTTCTCACTGTTGTTGCCCACAGCGACAATCAGCCGGTCGAACAACGGCACCACGCGGCGTACTATGGCTTCGTGGCCTGCGGTGAAGGGGTCGAACGACCCGGGGAATAGGGCTGTGGTCATGACGGTCGTGGTAGATAAATGTCGGAGTTGTTGTTTCGGGCAACCTCTATAAATTTCTTTATTTTCAGAATTGGTAGACGAGTCGCACTGTGATGCTGTGGTTGTAGCAGTTGTTGCTGGTGGTGATATAGCGGTAGTACTGTTCGCCGTTTTCGTCGTAGCCTATGCCGTTGTATCTGTAGAAATGCCAGTCGCGCTTGACGGGCAGCAGTGAATACTGCCACCGTATGCCCAGCTGCAGTCCGCGCCAAATGCTGAATCGTGCGTCAGCCACCACAGCCAGGTCGTTCTTCAGGAATGTCATGTCGCTCGTGTCGGGCATGAAGAAGAGGCTGTCGATGCCCATGGTGCCGTGCGGCTGGGCTACGAGACGACCGTAGCTAAGGCCGGCACCGAAGAGCATGCCGCCGTTGGGGTCCTGATAGTGTATCATCAAGGGTATGTCGACGTAGTTTACCGTCAGGTTCATCTTGTAGTAGTAGTTGCGTGTGTCGCCGGTGCTGCGTGACCCACGTTGACTATAGAGTGCCTCGACGCTCAGCCCCCAGTGGCTTCTCTCGCCGAGCGAGACCAGTGCGCCCACGCCGCCGCTGTATCCGTACTTCTTGAAGTTGCGCAGCTCGTCGCCTTCTATCTGGCTGGCTGTGATGCCCGACGAGACGAAGGCGTGGATGCGTTGTGCCCCGACGGCAGGCGGGAGCATCAACAGTGCTATGACTATCAGTCGTTTCATATTCTATTCCAGTTTCGTAGCAGTATACCTATGTCGGTGGCGGTGCGGTAGTGTCGCATGTAGCGCAGGGTAAGCCTTTCGGCCAGGTCGGCGGTTGCCGCAGGTGCTATGTCGGCCGGTGTGAACACGCCCTGTCGGCCGGTGTAGCCCACCCAGCTGAGTCGTCCTGCAAGCACCGCTAGGCAGTCTGCAAAGTAGCGTCGTTTGCGCTGCTGTGGCCAGAACAGGACGGGGGACAGCACGATGAGCAACAGTGCTGTCAGAATGTCGAATAGGCGCTTCTGGCGACGGCAGGTGGGTGTGTCGACGGTGTCGAGGTCGGTCAAGTACAGGTCGTTCGCCGACAGTATACCGCCGCTGCCTATGATGTAGTCGCTGTCGGAAGGAGCTATACGATAGAGCACTCCGGTAGTGCGCAGGTGTGTCATAAGGCCTATGATGTCCGGCAGGGGCACGTCGCGTCCGCAGAAGACGACCTCCTCGGCATGTTCTATGCGGATGCGGTCTTGTATATGACTAGGGCTGATGTCGTCGGTTTTCGACAGCGTCACTGTCGGCGAGACGTACGAACGGTATAGCCGTTCTACACGCGCCGCCTCGTCGTCGCTGCCAACGATGATGGTGGTGCCGTGCCGACGTGTGTGCAGGGCATACCCTTTGACGCCGCAGGCACTCAACACCAAGCGTATGGTCAGTGTCGATAGCAGGGTCCACAGCGAGCCGCTGAGCAGCAGCATGCGCGAGTAGCGCTGGCTCTCGTCGAGCAACGAGTAGAAGGCCAAGAGCAGCAGTACACCCACGGCCATGCCGCGCACTATGCGCCACAGCTTGACGGGCCGGTCGTAGCCGCCACCTAGCCAGCTGCATGCCATCAGCACAAGAATGTAGATTGGTATGACGACGGTGGTGTATTCGGGTGGGTAATAGTTGATGTTGTCTGCCCAGTAGGTGGCCCACACTTGTTTCAGCAGGACGAAACCGCCGTAGGCTGCTACAAAGTCGGCCAAAGGCACTGCCATCGCCCTGACAATGCGTCCTACACCAGCCAAGGTGGCTCTCATCCAGATGGCTGCCTGCAACAATATGTTGTACACACGTGCGTTGCGTCCGTTGAAATATTTCTTGGCAAAGATAGACATTGCGTTATAGAAGGTGTAGACGTAGTTCATCGACCCCTTCTTGGTGCTCTCGCCTTTGTAGTGCACTATGCGAGCCTGCGGCAGATAGTGGTTTTCCCATCCTGTCAGGTGGATACGCCACGAGAAGTCGATATCCTCGCCGTACATGAAGTAGCTCTCGTCGAGGCCTCCAATACGGTTATACACCTCGCGGCGAAACATCAGGAAGGCTCCGGGCATTATCTCTATCTCGTTCTCTTCGTCTGCCGGCAGGTGCCCCATGTAGTAAGCGGCTATCCGACGCGAGTGCGGGAAGAGCCGTGTCAGTCCGCTGATTTTGTAGAAAGCCGCTTCAGGACTGGGGAAGCCGCGTTTGCTCTCCTTGAGGTAACGCCCCTCCCCGTCGACCATCTTGACGCATAGGCCGCCACACCGCTCGTGCCCTTGCATGAAATCGACGCATCGCACAAAGGTGTCGGCTTCGACGATGGTGTCGGGGTTGAGCAGCAGCATGACGTCGCCCGTGCACCAGGCCAGAGCCTGGTTGTTGGCTCGGGCAAAGCCAACGTTCTCATGGTTGGCAATGACATGTACTTCGGGGTATTCGGCACGTACCATCTCGACCGAACCGTCGACCGAGTCGTTGTCGACAACCCACACGTCGAGTCCCAATTCGGTACCGTCGGCTAACTGCCGCTGCGACCCGAAGACCGACGTCAGGCACTGTTTCAGGAAGTACTTGACGTTATAGTTGACTATGACTACAGAGAGGTTCATCCACAGCCACCGGCGAACTGTTGCAGTCCGTTATTTCTTTTTCTTCCGCTTGCTGTTGTTGATGATTGCCACCGCCTCGTCGACGCTCAGGTTGAGCGGGTCGACGTCTTTCGACAGGCGGAAGTTCTCTCCGAGATAGGTCAGGTAGGGACCAAAGCGGCCGCTGTTGCTCACTATCGGCTCACCCTCATGGAGCCCTATCTCGTGGGGGTAGTTCTTCTTCATCTCTTCCTTGGCCGCCTCGGCCTTGCGTTTGGCTTCGATGATGTTGATGGCACGTGCGAGGTTCACCTCGTACGGGTCGTCGGCTTTGCCGAGCGAGTAGAACTTGTTGCCGCACCGTACATAGGGACCGAACTTGCCGATGCTTACGATGACGTCTTTGTCTTCGAACTTGCCAAGCGTGCGTGGCAGGTCGAATAGCGACAGGGCCTCTTCGAGGGTGATGCTCTCAATGCTCTGACCTTTCTTCATGCTGGCAAAGCGCGGCTTCTCATCGGTGTTGGTCTCGCCTATCTGCACCAGGGTGCCATAGCGTCCTATCTTGGCATAGACGTTCTTGCCGCTTTGCGGGTCTACACCCAACAGGCGGCTGCCGGTTGTGCGTTGCGAGTTTTGCTGCGTCAGGCGTACGTTCTTGTGGAACGGCAGGTAGAACTCGTCAATAACCTTGCGCCACTCTTTCTGTCCGGCGGCGATCTCGTCGAAATCTTTCTCCACAGTGGCGGTGAAGTTGTAGTCGATGATGTCCTTGAAATGCTCCAGAAGGAATGCGTTGACCACGCATCCGATGTCGGTGGGGAATAGCTTGCTCTTCTCGGCATAGCCGTTCTCGGTGCGTTCGCTGCGTTTCACCTGCCCACCTTTGAGGGTCAGCACTACAATGTTATGATTCTCGCCCTCGCGGTCTTCTTTGATGATATATTCTCGCTTGAGGATGGTGCTGATGGTTGGAGCATAGGTCGACGGACGGCCGATGCCGAGGTCTTCCAGCTTCTTGACGAGGCTGGCCTCGGTGTAGCGTGGCGGATGCTGTGTGTAGTGTTGCACTGCCTCACAGCCTTCCATTACCACCAGTGTGCCTTCCGGCAGACGGGGCAGCATGGTGGTGTTCTCCTCGGGCAGATTCTCGTCGTCGGTACCCTCGAGGTACACCTTCAGAAAACCGTCGAACTTGACCTGTTCGCCGGTGCAGCCGAAGGTAAGGTCGCTGCCGGGTATGGCTATCTCTATCTCGGTCTTCTCTATCTCGGCGTCGGCCATCTGGCTGGCCACTGTGCGTTTCCATATTAGTTCGTAAAGGCGGCGTTGTGCACTCTCTATGTTGATGCTCTGCATCCTCATGTCGGTCGGACGGATGGCTTCGTGAGCTTCTTGTGCTCCTTTGGTCTTGGTCTGGTAACGTCGCGTCTTGACGTATTCGGCTCCATATTCAGCCATAATCTCTTGCTTGGCCATGCTGAGCGCCAGGTCGCTCAAGTTGACGCTGTCGGTACGCATGTAGGTGATGTATCCGCTCTCGTACAGCTGCTGCGCCACCTGCATCGTACGGGCTACACTGAAGCCTAGCTTGCGGCTGGCTTCTTGCTGCAATGTGCTGGTGGTGAAAGGCGCGGCAGGCGTGCGTTTGGCAGGCTTGGTCTCAATGCGGTTCACTTTGAAGTTGGTGTCGGCTATCGACTTCAGGAATGTCATAGCCTCGTCCTCGGTGTCGAAGTGGCGGTTCAGCTCGGCCTTCAGCACCTTGGTGCTGTCCTTTGGACGGAACTGTGCCGTCACACGGAAGTATGGCTTGCTCTTGAAGTTCTTGATCTCCTCTTCACGCTCCACAATCAGACGTACGGCGACGCTCTGCACACGACCGGCACTCAACGCTGGCTTGATCTTGCTCCACAGTATGGGACTTATCTCGTAGCCCACTATGCGGTCCAGCACTCGACGAGCCTGCTGTGCATCTACGAGGTTCATGTCGATCTGGCGCGGGTTCTCGATGGCATGCAGTATGGCCGTCTTGGTAATCTCGTTGAAGACGATGCGCTGCGTGGTCGCGGGGTCGAGCTTCAATGTCTCTTGCAGATGCCATGCTATGGCCTCTCCCTCGCGGTCTTCATCGGACGCAAGCCATACCTTGTCGGCATTTGACACTGCCTTCTTCAGTTCGCTGACCAGCGAACGCTTGTCTTCGCTGATCTGGTACTGCGGCGTGTATCCGTCCTCTACGTCAATGCTCATCTCTTTTTTTGCAAGGTCGCGTATGTGGCCGTAGCTCGACTTGACGGTGTAGTCTTTGCCGAGGAATTTCTCGATGGTCTTGGCTTTGGCTGGCGACTCAACAATTACTAGGTTCTTCATATATGGTGTATTTTTATTTTTTGATTTCCCGTGCACTATTATCAGTGATGGTTTGTCTGTGCTATAAAATTCGGAATTGAAAACGTAAATATAATGTATTTATTGTGCTGCACGGAATAATTTTTTTTCTTTCGGGGTGTCTGAGGCTGAAATGCTGATGGTGAAATGACAAATTAACGAATTGTCGAATTGACACTATTACCCCTGAAATCACAAACCACACTGTGATGCTCGTTTTGTAATACTTTGAACATTAGTTGATTGGAAACTAATTGCTAATTTATGTACTCTGTTTTGAAAAAAATGTGTAACTTTGCACTCCTAACGCAAACAATATTAAATCATATAACATGAAGAAAATCATCAACACACCCAATGCGCCAGCGGCCATCGGCCCCTACAGCCAGGCTGTGCAGGCTGGCAACACGCTCTACATCTCGGGTCAGATACCCATCAACCCCGCCACCAAAGAGGTGCCCGAAGGCATCACCGCTCAGACCGAGCAGGTCATGCAGAACATCAAGGCTATCCTCGACGAGGCAGGCTACACCTTCCAGGATGTGGTCAAATCGACCTGTCTGCTGGCCGACATGGAGTATTTCAAGCCCATGAACGAGGTCTACGCCAAGTACTACAGCACCGATTGCCCCGCTCGCGCCGCCTTCGCCGTGAAGGGCCTGCCGATGGGCGTCCTGGTAGAGATTGAAACGATTGCAGTGAAATAGTAAATCAGAATACTCCGAATACTCAGAGTAATCAGAATACTCAGAAGATATGGATTTCAGCTACACCAAACAAGAAGAACTCTTCCTGCAGATGATTCGCGCTTTTGCAGAGAACGAGGTCAAGCCCCTCGCCGCCGAAGTCGACGAGGAGGAGCGTTTCCCCATGGAGACCGTGCAGAAGATGGCCAAGCTCGGCCTCATGGGCATCCCCGTGCCGACACAGTACGGCGGCGCCGGTGGCACCAACATCATGTACGGCATGGCCGTCGAGGAGCTCAGCCGTGTCTGCGCCACCACGGGCGTCATACTCTCCGCACACACTAGCCTCTGCGTCGCCCCCATCCTCGAGGCCGGCACCGAGGAACAGAAGCAGAAGTACCTGCCCAAGCTCGCCGGCGGTGAGTGGATTGGCGCCTTCGGCCTCACCGAGCCCAACGCCGGTACCGACGCCGCAGGCCAGCAGACCACTGCTGTCCTCGACGGCGACGAGTGGGTGCTCAACGGCAGCAAGATTTTCATCACCAACGGCTCCTACGCCAACGTCTTCATCATCATCGCCATGACCGACAAGAGCCTCGGCACCAAGGGCATCAGTGCCTTCATCGTCGAGAAGACCGACCCGGGCTTCAGCATCGGCAAGAAGGAGAAGAAGATGGGCATCCGCGGCAGCGCCACCACCGAGCTTATCTTCGAAGACTGCCGCATCCCGAAAGACCGCCAGCTGGGTCAGCTCGGCAAAGGCTTCGGCCTGGCCATGAAGACCCTCGACGGCGGCCGCATCGGCATAGCCTGCCAGGCCCTCGGCATAGCACAGGGCGCCATGGACGAGACCATCAAGTACACCAAGGAGCGCAAGCAGTTCGGACGCAGCATCAGCCAGTTCCAGAACACACAGTTCCAGATGGCCGACCTCGAGACCAAGGTGCAGGCCGCCCGCCTGCTCTGCCGCTCGGCACACTACAAGAAAGACCACGGCATCCCCTACAGCGCCGACGCCGCTATGGCCAAGCTCTTCAGCGCCGAGACCGCTATGGAGGTGACCACCAAGGCCGTACAGTTCCACGGCGGCTACGGCTACACCC